>Ga0160429_1000658_pt1 | contig 25531 bp, 27 predicted proteins | sample SolpanmetagenomR_FD_108199 | JGI IMG/M metagenome (GOLD analysis project Ga0160429, IMG submission 108199) | Solar panel surface microbial communities from Lawrence Berkeley National Laboratory, California, USA - R | ecosystem: Engineered > Built environment > Solar panel > Unclassified ... | reverse complement strand
TGTATAGCTCATTCGCGGAGTGTTTCGTGATTGAACACAAGGCAGCGCTGGTGTCAGTCTTAATGACCGTCGCGGTAGCTGAGAGGACAACGGTGGTACAGCCAGACAGCCTGCTGAATGATGGTCATGGGAAAGTGGTGGCGTTAGGGCTTGACGTCAGACACGGATGGTCAGCTTACCCTGAGCCAGTTAAGGCAACATAACCGTCATGATAGGTAGCTTTCAGCCGCCCGCGTCCCTGAATAGAGGCGAGGCGAGCAACAATTGCCTGGACCTTTTGTCAGGAAAGCAAGCTTTTTACCTCAGAGGGGCGTGCCTTCTGCCGGGAGGGGAACGAAGTTGAGCCACAGCAGGTAGCGCTGACCGCCCCCGAGTGCCTTGTAACGGACCATCAGGTCGTGCAATTCCTGTTGCAGCCGCTTGGCGTTGGCGAAATCCAGGTACACTGCGTCGTGCGAGGCCGTGAGCAGCGCGGGCGAGGTCGGGCCGAGCGGGTCGTGGTTCGTCTCGGCATTCACGGCGAGCTGATGGTTGACCACGCCGCGTTCGTCGCGGTAGATGCGGTGCCCTCGTAACGCCTCGTCCTGAGCGTGACCGTAGCGCAACCCCGTGTCCACCAGGCTGGCCCGCGACCGTGCCCAGACCGCGTGGTCGTCGTAATGCCAGCCGGAGAGCGGCACGAAGAAGACTTCCGCCGCCGAGCGGTAGACCCTGACCGCCCGGCCTGCTCTCGGCACCTCCCTCGCCACTTCCAGCAGCCCGCACGCCAGCATTCTCCGGACCCGGGCCAGCAGGCTGTTGGGGTTGCATCCCAGCAAGGAGGCCGCTGCTTTGACGGTGCTCTCCCGGTTCAGGAACGGCTCGAGGAAGTGCAGTTCGTCCGGGTCGAGCAGGATCCGGGCGGCCGCCGGATCGGTGACCGTGACCGTACGGACGCCCGCAGTCCTGGGTGATGACGGCTCTTGCATGTCACCCAGCCTACCCTGAGCCTGAGTTCATGACCCTCTCCCGCATCCTTGGTGTTCAGGCGGCCTCACTGCTGCGCCCGCCTTTCCTGCCGTACTGGCTGGGGCAGAGCGTCTCGGCCTTGGGCGACCGGGTCACCGCCGTGGCGCTGCCAGCGGTGGTGCTCTCCCTGGGTGGCGGACCGGCCGAGCTGGCCCGTCTGGCCTCGTGGTCGACCGGGGCGACATTGCTGCTGTTGCTGGCCGGCGGGGTGATCGTCGACCGGCTGCCAAGACGAGCGGTGATGCTGGGGTCGGACGGCCTGCGGGCCGTCCTGCTCGCCGCGGTGGCCTGGCAGCTGGCCCGAGGTGGGGCGTCGATCACCACCCTGGTCTACCTCTCGGCGCTGCTCGGGGCGTGCAGTGCGGTGTTCTCCCCGGCGACCGCCAGCATCCTGCCGCAGCTCGTCGAGGACGAACAGCTCGTGTCAGCCAACGCCCTCCGGAACCTCACGGCGCAACTCAGCGGAGTGATCGGTCCCGCGCTGGGCGGCACGCTGGTGGCCCTCGGGGGCGCGGCGTTCGCGCTGGGCATTGACGCGCTGAGCTTCGCTATCGGGTTTCTGGGCCTGTTCCTGATGCGGCCCAGGAAAGGTCCAGATCGGAGCCCGGACGGCACGCCACTCTGGCAGGAAGCCTGGGAAGGCTTTCGGATCATCCTGGCCTCGACCTGGCTGTGGTTGACCATCGCGGTCTTCGCGGTGATCAACATCTTCGCGGGCGGTCTGAATGTGATCCTGCTGCCGCTGTATGCCAGACAGGTGCTGGGTGGGGTGCAGACCCTCGGCTGGCTCTACGCGGCGCAGGCGGTCGGAGCCGTCGTGACGGCCCTGGTGCTCGGGCGGCTGGGCCGGGTACGCCGACGCGGGCTGCTGGCCTACCTGGCCGTGGCGCTGCAGGGCGCGTCGGTGCTGTTGCTGGGCGTCTCGCACGGGCTGGTCCCGGCGATGCTGGCGTTGTTCCTGGGCGGGGCGTGCGTCACGGTCTTCGGGGTGCTGTGGGAGGCCACGTTGCAGGAACGGGTCCCGAATGAGGCCCTGGGACGGGTGGCGAGCGTGGACCTGCTCGGCAGCATCGCGCTGCTCCCGGTCGGGTTCCTGCTGGTCGGTCAGGCGGTGGAACGGGTGGGGTTGACCTCCAGCATCCTGATTTGTGGCGCCGTGGTGATCGTGCTGGCCGCCGGGGCCATGACGACCAGAGCAGTCCGCGAGCTGAATTGAGGAATTGCAATGAAATACGACAAACCCTATCCGGAGAATTGTGCAGGTCCTACACTCATTTATGGAGCTCACTTTTTTGGGAACCGCGGCTGACACCGCTTACCCACTTCCCTTTTGCGCCTGCACCATCTGTCAACAGGCGCGGGGCATAGGCGGGAAGAATATCCGGCGGCGATCGAGCGTGATCGTCAATCGAGATCTCCTGATTGATTTGGGACCCGACAGTGTGCAGTCCATGCTGAACTTCGGTCTTGACCCGACTCGGATTCGATATCTCCTCCAGACCCATCCGCACCACGATCACTTCGATCCAAATCACTTGATCACCCGTACCAGTGACTACGGTTGCGTCTGTGCCGTACCGCTCACCCTGGTGGCATCTCGCGGGACACTCAACCGCATGTCCACGATGCTGCGCAGCACAGGTTTCGAAGGCGATCTTCTGACTTCGGAAACGCAGGAGGCGCTGAATACGGATGTCCAGCCTGTTCAAGCAGGCGAATCCAGGACGGTCGGGAGCTATCGCATCACCGCCTTTCAGGCCAACCACGACGCAGCAGCAGAATCGTTGCTCTACGCGGTCCAGTCTGGAGAAGATGCCCTGTTCTACGCGACCGATACAGATACGCTTCCGGAAGTAACGCTCAACCAGCTTGCAGCAACTGGCCAGCGTTTCTCGACCGTGGTGCTAGACCATACGTATGGGCCGGGTCGGGATGGAGGCGGGCACCTGAATGCAGACAGGTTCCGTGCCACCATTTTATGGCTTCAGGACGCGTGCCTTCTGCAGGACGACGCGAAGATCTATGCCACGCACCTGTCTCATGAGGGGAACCCAGAGCACGAGGCGCTTGACGCATACGCCCGTCAGCATGGCTACCTCGTGCCATGGGATGGCCTGAAAGTCCCTATGTAGTCACCACATGGCAGGACATCAGGAAAGTGAAGCACGGTGTAAGTGAGCTGAACCATGCCCCGGAAGTCCTGAGCTTTCACACGCTCTCTGCGCTCTGGACATCATCTTCACCGAAGTGTCAGTCGCTGAGGGTTCTCCCGCAACCTGTGAGATCAGAAGGCATACCGGCAGTCTGACATAGGCCATGCTGAAGTGCGGGCGCTTCTGGCAGATGGGCGTTCCAGTGAACCGAAGGGCGGCATTGATTCACAGCGCACGTCAAGCGTCTTCCAGCCAGGGGAAGTTCCAGGAATCAGATTGCGCGAGACGGTCCACCCGCTCGGCGTCATGCATGCGGACAGTCAGTGGGTAGTCCGCCGGTTTCACTGGAACGCACATCAGTGGAACCAGTTGTCAGCTGCGCTTCGACGACAATGCCAGAGATCTTCGGATTGTGAACACAGCGATGCGGCCGACCGGATAGCATCAGCCATGGAGATCTTCCCTCAGCAACTCAAGGGTTGTGTCGCCGTGGTCGTCGGGGCGACCCGTGGAGCTGGACGCGGCATCGCCACCGAACTCGGGGCCGCTGGAGCGACCGTGTACTGCACAGGCCGCTCCACCCGTTCATACCGCTCCGAGCTGAACCGGCCTGAAACCATCGAGGAGACGGCGGAGCTGGTGACCCAGGCCGGGGGCCTTGGAATCGCCCGGCAGGTCGATTTCAGTGTCGAGACTGAGGTGCGGGCCTTCTTCGAGGCCCTCGAACATGAGCAGGCCGGTCGTCTCGATCTGCTCGTCAACGACATCGGAGGAGATCAGCGCGTCCGGTGGAAGACGCCCTTCTGGGAAGTGCCTATCGAGGACGGCTTCGCCGTCCTGGACGGCGGCGTGCGCACCCATCTGCTCGCCAGCCGGTACGCGGCTCCGCTGCTCGTTCGGCGGAAAGCCGGTCTGATCATCGAGATCACGGATGGGGACCACACCGACTACCGGGGCCACCTGTACTACGACCTGAACAAGCTGGCCCATCAGCGCGTGGCGCTGGGGATGGCCCACGAGCTGCGCCCTCACGGCGTCTCGGTGGTGGCCCTCACTCCAGGCTTCCTCCGCTCCGAAGCGGTGCTGGATTCTCTGGGGGTGACGGCGGAGACCTGGCGCTCGGCCATCGCGAGGGAACCGACCCTGGCCGGTTCGGAGAGCACCCGGTTCATCGGTCGAGCGGTGGTGGCTCTGGCGAGTGATCCGCATGTCAGGGACAGAACTGGAAGGACGCTGGCGACCTGGGATCTGGCCCGCGAATACGGTTTCACCGATCTAAACGGCACGCAGCCTGACTGGAAGGCATTCTATGCCGCGTTCAGATCGGCCTGAAGAGCGCAGAGCCTCGATTGCCCAGGGACTCAAAAGATCGTGCAGTGCGGCACTTTCGTCCGACCTGGATGTTTTGGCGTGGAACCGAGTAGGCCACTGGCCCCGCGTTCCCTGGTTGGAACCGACCAAGGCTCTGCGCCGGCGCTGGACTCGCGTCCCGTCCCAACCTCGGCTCACAGGCCTTGGCTCGCCGGATACAGTGATGCATGACCCAAGCCGATCCCGTGGAACTGTCGGGCCTCCCCCTCTACCACCAACACCCCCCGCATCACCGGGGCGAGGCCCTGCTCACTGCCCTGGCCACGCATCCCGACTTCGTGACCAATCACGTCAACCTCAACTCCTCGGGCCTCAACTTCCTGCCGGACACCGTGCGCCGCTGCGCCGACGCGCGCGTCTTCAGCGTGTATGACAACCGCCTGCAGGCCGTGCCCGACTGGTTGTGGATGTTCATCCACCTGCAAACCCTCAACCTCTCCGCCAACGCCTTTGAAGAGCTGCCCGACGCGCTCGGGAACCTCATCGTCCTGGGCATGCTCGATCTCGGGCACAATGCTTTGACCCGCGTCCCGGATGTCTTCCAGCGGCTGACCTCGCTGGAATACCTCTATCTCAGCAACAACCGGCTAAGCGAGCTCCCGGCGTCGCTGCGCCACCTGTCGAGCCTGCAGTACCTGAACGTCACCGACAATACCCTTGCTCGGCTTCCTGACTGGATCGGCGAGCTGGACGGTCTTCGGGAGCTGAGGGCATACAACAACCAGCTGACGGGCCTGCCGGACAGCGTCGGGCAGCTCGGCCAACTTCGCGAACTGCATCTCATGAACAACCGCCTGTCGGCCTTACCGGAGACGCTCGGGCAGTGCCTGCAGGTTGAGAAGCTGATGCTGCAGGGCAATGCGCTCGCCGAGCTGCCCGAATCGGTCGGGAACCTGCGCCGACTGACCGAACTCGACCTGCGGTTCAATGATCTGACCTCGCTGCCGCACTCGGTGGAGCGCCTGACGGCCCTGCGCGTGCTGGATCTGCGCGCGAACGCCCTCTCGACTGTTCCGGAGGAGCTGACCCGGTTACCGAATCTGGAACGGCTGGACCTGCGCTGGAACAGGCTGACGGCCCTCCCGAAGGCGGTCGAGGCGCTCAGAGCACGCGGATGCCTGGTGTACGCCTGACCGGGCAGGGGTATGCCCCGAGGCGACCTGTTGTTCCCGGTGTACCACGTCTCAGTCATTGCGATCGGCCGTGGCGGAAGAGCCCGATGACGGTCATCGGGAAGCAATCAGGCGTCCTCGAAGGCGTCCGTTCTGCTGGGGTCGTGGTGGTAAGTCCAGGTTCGGATCGGTCGTGACAGACCTGGCACCCCGGTCTTCACTAAGCAACCCGACCGCGTGGGCGGCCATCCACCCTCCACTGTTGACCTTGGAACACAGAGGACGACCATGAAACCAACCGTTCGACTGCTGGCCGCCGTGACGCTCCTGACCTGTTCGCAAGTCCTGTCAGTTCAGGAGAAGTCAGTCACTGGCACTGGACGGCTCCTCCTTCTCAACGACAGAGCAGCTTCTCACAAGCTGTACCTCACGGCAGACCGGGTTACGTATATTGCCGCCGGTCGACGTGTGTGGACCCTGCCGCAGCCAGAAGCGTCCTTCAGGTTCAACGACGCGTCGTTCCTGCCCGGCAAGGTGCTCGTCTCTACGTTCTCGAACCAGAAAAAGGCGATCGTCCTGTCTGCTTACACCACGGCAGGAGAGAAGGTCTGGACATTCCAGAGGCCACAGGTGTGCGGACCGCCTTTCATCGAGGTCAACGGCTTCGAGCAGTACGTCAAGTTCAGCTCAAATTGCTTCGAGTCTCAATTCAACACCTTCGATCATATTCTCAACACGGCGACCGGAAAAGAAGTAGCGAGTGGAATCAACAGCTCGGTTGCCTCCGCGCTGAACGCGCGCCTGCTCGTCTCCTACGGGAAGTACATTCCGAGAGGGTACATACCTGCGGCGTCGGTTCGTCCACAATTGGGAGAACCCATCTCCGCTCAGCGCGCCTGGATCTTCTCCGACGTTTCAAGAACCTCATGCGAGCCATTGCGTGTCAGCAGGAATCAGTGGATTAGCGGTGAGTCCATCTACAGCGAGAATGAAGACCGTTACGGTCGGTACACCCTCCGGTTCCACTGGACTGATCTGAAGCGTCCTCGACCGGAAGTGATCCCTGGCTGGTCGTTGTCTGCGCCAGCCGGCCTTACGGACGCTCGGTCTCGGGACGCCACCGTGTATCTGCGCTCGGGAGAGCGGCAGGTGGGATCCCTGATGTGCCCACTCTTGTCCCGGGTCGCTCAGTGCCCCACGCCTGAGCAGCGGATCCGCTTCAGCCCCTGACCGAATCGAATCCGGTGCTTCTGATCTCTCGAATATTCGGTGACAAGAAGCACTGCCACGAAGGCCTTCGGTATCTGCGTCCTCATCCCGTCCTGTCATCGGGCAGACTGACGCCCATGACCTCCACGGACCAGGGTTTGTCCGGACCAAAGCTCCTCGGAGTGCTGAACCGCACGCTGCCGCTCCTCTGGCGCAGTGCCCAGCGGCTGGTTAGCCTCCTTGCCGCCGTGCAGATGCTCTCCGGCCTCATGCCGGCTCTGACCGTGCTAATCGGTCGGTGGACCGTTGACGGCCTCACCGCCTAAGCCAGAGACGACCGGTCAATCTCACGCTAGTGTTGGTGTACCGCAACACCCCAGCCCACCACGATGGGTCAGGCCATCAGAGCGTGTTCTGCCCGGGATGCTCCTCTCCGTAGCGGTCATCCAGGTTGAACAACTGGCAGCGCTCCAGTGACAGGCAGCCGCAGTGGATGCAGCCGCCCAGATCGTCCCTGAGCCGCACCAGCGAGGCGATGCGGGCCTCCAGCGCCGTTCGCCATTCCTCCGAGAGGGCCGCCCAGTTGGCGGCCCCGGGCGTGCGGCCCTCCGGCAGGCGCTCGAAGGCCGCCCGGATCTCTGCCAGAGGCACGCCCAGCCGCTGGGCGGCCCGAATCACCGCCAGCCGCCGCAGGGTGTCGCGCGGGTACCGCCGCTGGTTGCCGGCGTTGCGTTGACTGTGAATCAGCCCGTGGCGTTCGTAGTAGTGCAGCGCGGAGATGGCCACGCCGCTGCGCTCCGACAGCTGACCGGGCGTCCACAGGGCGGGAGCGTTCATCATCGGTCTCCAGAAGCGCTTGACCTCAACCTCGGTTGAGGTTCTAAGGTGCACGGTAGCACGCCCACCCGTACCAGGAGGTCCGTCATGACAGTCGTAGAGATCCGCCGTCCAGTCAGCTCGTGAACATCGCCCGTGCCCCCCCGGTTCCTAGCGCCGCTTCGTCGTCCAGCCCTCCGCCCCGAATCCACCGCTGTGTTTAAGGAGCCGCATGACCCTGCCGATCATCTACGCTGACACCCATCTTCGCCTTGCCCGACCCAGCCTGGACTTGGACGCGGCGGAGCACTTCTACGTTCAGGGCCTCGGTCTGCAGGTGCTGTACCAGCACCGCAGCGAGGAGGCGCTTTCGCTGCTGATGCTGGGCCTCCCCGGGGCAGGCTGGCACCTGGAACTGACCCGTGATCCGGTGCACCAGGTTCACCCTGTGCCCACGCCGGAAGACCTGCTGGTGTTCTACCTCGCAAGTCAGGTGCCTCAGGACGCCGTGGCTCAGTTGGTGGCATGCGGGGGCCAGCGAGTGACGGCCCTGAACCCCTACTGGGAGGAGTGGGGTGTCACCGTGCAGGATCCGGATGGGTACCGTCTGGTGCTGTGCCAGCGCCGCTGGACGGCCTGAAGAGCGCACTGGGGAAGCCCTTGCCGGTCAGGGAAGACCAGATGACCCGTACTCCAGGTCACGGCTGAGTTCAGGCGCCCAGGTCGAACGGAGCCAGTGGGTATTTCGCCCGGAAGCTCCGCAGGCTTGCCCAGGGCACCACCTGTTGATGAGCGTCCGCGAACTCCACCAGGGCCAGCACCGGCCCCCGAACTGCTTCCCTCGCGAGAGCGAGTACGGTGCATCCTTCACCCTGCCGGTCATCGGGCGTCGTGGGGACATATCGGTATTGGCCATCCACGTGGATGCCGTTCAGGGAGCGCAGCTGGAGGCCAGGCAAGCTCAGACGCGTACCCATGCGTTCCGGAGTCAGAACGGCAGCTGCTCGACCTGATAGATCAACCCCGTCCCCGGGTCCTTGGCGGCCCAGGTGCGGGGTTCGACCTGCCTCCAGTGGAGTGGCCCTGCCAAGGCGGCCTGGCATTCTTGCCGGGCTTGGTCAAGCGTTCTGGCGTAGCCCTGCCAGCCACTGTTGTCCTGGTACGCGAAGTCCAGGCCGATCTGGATGGCCAGCGCTGCTTCGTTCATAGCGTAATCTTAGCAGCTGAGTACGGTTAAGGCTTGAGTTGAGTCTCAGGCAACCGGTACTGAAGGTGGCCGGGTCGGCAGGAAGGCGTGTACCCGTCGTTTCGGCTGCTCCAGTTTCTACTCTTCCAACGCCGTCGAACGCGTCCGCTTCACCGTTCACCGGCAGCGTTCTGGGACTGCCTATGACCGGTGAGAAGGCAGTAGCCAGCGCGAGCACCACGCCGAATGCGGACGGCAGCTGCCCGGCCAGCCCGCCCATGAAGGTCAGCAAGTCCAGGACCTATCGCTTGTCGTAGGGAGACGGCGCAGGCCGCAGGCTTCCGGGCACCCAGGTGAGGTGAATCCTATGGACTTGAAGATGGTCAGGGTGGAGGCAGCACGGCCTCTACCAGTGCGCAGGATCAGACACTGTTGCGGAAGGCGCAGGTGCTGATCCAGGCGGAAATGAACGCCGGTGTGCCGTCGAGCACGTTCAGGTATCTGTACTTGCAGTACGACGTGCCCGGCGTAGTCCCGCAGGAACGATGGGCACACTGGGGGAAGGCTGACCATCTGAACTGGAAGAGCCGGCAAGTCACCGTGCAGCAGGACTGAGCGGCAGGGTCAGGGAAAGTGGATGAGAGGAGTGTCCGTGCGAGTTGAGAGGAGAAGCTGGCTTATCCTCTCGGCTCGCGGCGCATGTTGAGCTGGAGTGGACTGAAGCCTCTGCCGACGTGGAAGCGTCCGAGCTTGGTCACGGTGGCCCGGTGCTCGGCCACCCAGTGCTGCTCGGCGACCGTCAGACGGTACGCGCTGCTCAACAGGTAGATGGATTTCTTTTCTCCTTCAGACAGGAGAGCGTAGAGGGTGGTAGGCAGCCGCTCGCCGGAGAAATCGGCCAGTTGTAGTCCAGCTCGTTTTGCGGCGGCCTCGGTGGGGTACAACCGTAGGGGGTGGGACGGGTCAGGCATCCCGGCCAGCATAGCTGGCCCGCTCGGGGCAGGTAGCTGCGGTAGGCTGGGAAGAAGCCAATTGAACGGGGTTGATCCACTGAAGTCGAGAGCGAGGTCTGATGCCCAGGTACCGAAAGCTCACTCACCGGCAGCCTCTACGCTGGACAATTCTGGACAACAAGGCCTGGCAGAGTCTGGTGTCCGCGCCGACTCTCCTGCCAGAAGAGGCCAAAAATCCGTTCAGTGCCTCTCTGGGTGTGGTCCCGCTTCCGGAGGTGATGGCCACGGAGGCGCTGATACTGGAGCTGCAGGGCAAGCGTGACCCTAAGCTTCAGCAGGGGGCTGGACCCCTCCTCATCTCGCTCGAAATGCTGATGTGAACACAAGCGGAAGGTGGATCTGAGGTATGAAAACGAAAAGCCGCTGAGCCGCCACTCTTGTGAACCATGTGAAATCAGGGCAGCCTGAAGCCATAATCCGGCTCCAATACACGTTCAAGGTTCAGGGTGTAGTCACCCAGCCGGTTGATGTGCTCGGTCAGGTATGGACTGATGCCCGCCAGTGCCTCAGGCGGCACTTCCTATCCCTCCGCCCTTGGCCGGGTCGCTGGTCACACATCTCATCATTTCGCCAGGTATGATTGAAAAAATCTAGTTCTCAGAACTCAAGCGATACCCTCCTGAACACGGTCTGCACATTCGGACTCTAAAATGGAGTGTAGTACAGACTGATTTTCGAAGTTGTCGATGTCTGGTTTCGATCTTTTTGTGGGCCTGACGCTCAAAAGTGCGGAGGATTGATCCATGTCCCGATGCCTACCGATTCTAATCAGTATGTTTTTCGGCTCCGCCTGGGCCATTTCGACAGATGTGGCGCTCACATCCGCCGGCACCGAACTGCATGCCACGTTGCAGGTTCCCATAGGGACCGACGATCCGCCAATAGCACTGATTCTGGGCGGCAGCGGTCCGACCGATCGTGACGGAAACAGTGTTGCTGGAGTAACAATAGGGAGCTACCGGAAGCTGGCCGACGCACTTGAGGTGGCCGGTGTTGCGACATTACGTCCAGACAAGCGTGGGGTGGGCGCAAGCCAGAGCAGCGGGCCGGAAAGTCAACTCCGATTTAATGACTACGTGAAGGACGCGCAGGCCTGGTTGGACTGGCTTGCGTCTCAGAAGCGTTTTGGCCAAGTTTTTGTGATCGGGCACAGCGAGGGGGCGCTGATCGGTCTGAGTCTGCTGCAACGCCCGGTTGGATCGGTCGCCGGGTTTGTTTCGCTGGCAGCACCCGGTCAGCCATTGTCCCAGATTCTGCGCCAACAGCTGCTGGCCAATCCAGCCAACCCTCCGGCATTGATTGCAGAGGCCAATCATGTCCTGGAGGAGCTCTCAGCCGGTCGAACAGTAGCGACCGTTAGTCCACAGTTGGCACCGTTGTTCAGGCCCGGCGTCCAGCCGTACCTGATCAGCGAATTCCAAGTTGATCCCCGGACCCTGATTCATGAGCTCAAGATTCCGGTACTGCTGCTGCAGGGCGACCGGGATCTACAGGTGACCCTCAGCGACGCCAAAGCGCTAGCGGCCGCACAGCCTAAGGCCAAGTTGGTGCTGATCAAAGGTATGAACCATGTATTGGTGGACGCGCCCGCAGACGTGCCGGGAAATGTATCGACGTATAGCCGCAGCGACCTTCCGCTTAATGGCACCTTGATCCGTGAAATCAGTCGTTTCTTACTTCAACGTTGAAGCTATTCTAATTAAGTGTAGATTAAATCTACGTTATCTACCGCTGAATCCTGAGAAGTAGTGTGAATTAATCTAAAAAGGAGGTATCAGAGCCGATTTGAGGTTGTAGCCGGATCAACGGCCGACCCTTGCGCGGACTGAGCAGTGCTGTAAGCAGGACAGCCCAATGGCCCGCCTATGACGACTGAGGACCTGGTGTTGGACAGATATTCATGCGCGCCGCTGCCGTTCCTCTGTCTTCCTGTTGATGAGCCGCAAGGTCCTGAGAGTGCCGCCACTGGCGGTCAGGTCGCCTTTCTTTCAGGAAGGCGAGAGGTGACGTATGTCTAAGATGACAAATCGGCTGGCTGTGGTCGCCATGTCGGCCCTGCTGCTGCTATCGAGCTGCGGGACTAGTACTCCTGGCACCCCGACCAGTTCGGTGCTGGGAGGTAGCTCGCCGGTGGCTATAGTGGCCCCAGTGAAGGCCATCCAGCCGCTCAGCGGGGAGGCAATCTTTGAAGGCCTGTATTTTGGCCAGGGTACGGTTGCTGAGCGCTTTCCCGAGATCTGGAAGAACCAAGCTGTACTTGACCTAAAAGCGAAAATGACGGCGGCTGATCAGGCCAAGTTCGAGAGTTTCCGCAGCGAGACCGTCTCCAAAATCAATACCCGGGAGCCCGATTTCTTCAAGCAATTTGCGTCGGACATGCAAAGTGGAAACCCAGTACGGGTCAAGTCGGCTCTGGACCATGCCAATGATCAGTTCGCGGCACTCTATCCCGAGGCCAAGACCCAGGCGATGCCAGCCACCAGTAAGGTCACGCCGCAGTGCTGCGGCCCGTCTTTCTGTGTGGTGGCCGCCGTGGTTCATGTCGGGGCAGCCGTGACCGCGTATGTGTTCGTGGTCGGTGCGGTGGTCCTCTTTGGAGCGGTGGTGGTGCCGAACTCTAAGATGGTTACCCAGACCACGGATGGCAAATCGCTGTTCGATGACTTCTGGGTGGCAGACACCGCCACCCGACTGGCCCTGTAGTGAGTGTGTGGCGCAGGCGGAAATAGCTCAGCGTTCGCCTGCGCCGTTTGGAGACGCATGAATCACACCACACCAAGAGTGGTCGTTGTTGGGGGCGTGGTTGCGGGGTTGTTCTGGTTCACCCTAACTCTTTATATCGTCAACAGTTCTCTTGGCAACACCAATCAACACCAGACGGCGCTCAACCTTCCGGCCTCTTCCCAGTTGTGGTCCTTGCTGCGACCGACGGTGCCGGAAGGCTGGGGGTTTTTTACCAAGAGTCCGCGTGACGACGACTTTTACATCTATTCTCTGCAGACCGGGACACCAGTCTCCATTTTCCGTGGTCCGGTGCTGCGGGCCATCAATGCTTTTGGTCTGGAGCGCGCTCCCAGGGCGCAGGGCGCTGAATACGGGCTGCTGATTCAGAGTCTTCAGGCGGCCAACTGGTCGCCCTGCGACGGCGACTTGGCCCGTTGCGCGGCGCGGCTGCCAGCTCATACCCTTCGAAATCCGTCGAGTCACCCGCTGCTCTGCGGGCCACTGTTAATGATGCAGCAACCGCCGTTGCCTTGGGCCTGGACTGGCTTCCATCCACAGCCGCAAATGCCGATGAACGTGGTTCGCGTCAAGGTCACCTGTAGTGGGGGGGCATCATGATCGACCGTCTGGGTCAACGCTGGATGACTATGCTGGGGGAGTGGTTGCCCTGGACCAATGTGTACGGCTTGGCGCGCAGTCTAATCGCCCTCGGAACCCTGCTGACCCTGCTATTCAATTCCACTGATGTACTGTTCCGAGAAGTCACCGGATCGTCGGGGCGGATCACCTGCGTAGGGGGCATGGGCTGGTCGCTGTTCTGTCAGGTGCCGCTGGCACAACTCGAAGTGGCGCGCTGGTGCTGCGTCCTGGCATTGCTCTCGGTGATAAGCGGTTACCGCCCTAGATGGACCGGGCTGCTGCACTGGTATGTGTCGTTCAGTCTGTTCTCGACGGCGCGGCTGGGGGATGGCGGCGACCAAGTGGCGGCGGTGCTGAGCCTCTTTCTGATACCGATTGCTCTGAGCGATCCCCGCCGCTGGGTCTGGCAGCCGCCGGTAACCTTAAATGGGCGTACGTCCTGGCTACGCTGGTTAGGGGCGGTGGCGGTGGTGTCGGTCTGGTTGGCGATGATGTTACAGCTTGCGGTGATCTACTTTCACGCTGGAACCGGCAAGATGCAGGTGCCAGAATGGGCCAACGGCACTGCTATGTATTACTGGCTCAACAGCCCATATATGGGACTTCCGGAGCCGCTGAGAAGCTGGGCACAACCGCTGCTTACCAGTCCGTTAGTAGCGCTGTTGACCTGGTCTGTGATGGTTCTTGAGGTAACACTTTTCGCCTCACTGTTTATGAATCGGAACTGGCGTCGGCCACTGCTAGTCGTTGCCCTGTTTTTTCACATTGGCATCGCGGTCTTTATGGGCATCACCTCATTCAGCGTGACCATGCTTGGCGCAGTGGTATTGCTGCTCCGGCGGCCTTATGAGGTTTTCGCGCTGCCTTGGGTGGTATTTTTGACTCTAGGTGCCCGAAGAAGCACGGTTCACCCAACAGTGGCGTTGGTCTCGCCTCCTGCATCCTATGGCCCGAGCATCGTCCAACAGGAGGTTTCATGACCAACGCTCTGTCTCCTTCGTCACCCTCCAGGCCATGGTTGGAAGCCTTGACGTTGGGTCTGTTAACCGCCGGGGTGATCTGGCTGGCGCTACTCTGGAATGCAATCCCCTCAACGGTGCCGCTGCGATTTAATCTGGCCGCAGCCGCTACGCAAGGTCCAAAGCAGAACCTGCTGATTCTGCCATTCGCTGCGGTATTGTTGTACCTACTTTTCACATATACTGGGCGCATCGGCGTGTTGAATCTGCCCGACGCCGGATCTCCCGAGAAAAATCGTGAACTGGCAAGACGGATCTCGGTGATTCTGCGCCTGGCCTGTGTCGCGCTGATTGTGTTGCTGCTGGTCGGGATTGTCGCTTCGACGGGTGAGACAGGCCGACGTTGGGGAGGTTTTCTCGTGGTGCTGTTGCTCAACGCGGCAGTGCTGTATGTTGTTTTTCGCGCATTTGAGCGCCAGCGCTAATTGAGATAGGCCAGTCGCCGTCACGGTCCTGGGAAATCAACTTGGCCTACGGCAATCAGAAGGCAGCGATGGCATGAAATTCTAGCCATCCCTGTCTCAATGATCGTAGGACCATCAAGAAGCACAGCTATCGCCAGGCAATCTTCTCGACCTCGGCTTGAAGGTCCCGCTGGGTGGCGCGGGTGTAACGGGCCGTGGTGTCCAGGGAATCGTGTCCCATGATCTGAGCGAGGCGGTGCAGCGGCACCTGTTCGGCCATGACATACCCGAAGCGGTGCCGCAGATCATGGGGGCTGATCTGCAATTTGGCGAGATGCGCGTACTTGCGGATCAGGTGGTCGAGCGCCCGGGTAGAGATCGGGCCGTCCTGTCGGTCGGATGGAAACACAAACTGCGAGTTGGCCTGCACGCTCGGCAGATATCTGCCGAGCGTCTCGCGCGCCGTGGCGTTGAGCGGCACGTCCCGCACCTTATTGCCCTTGCCGGTCACGGTCAGATTCCCACTGCGTTTTCCGAGCGTCAGGTTCCGCCGCTGGATCCGGCAGGTCTCACCGGCCCGCAGGCCGGTGTGCAGCATCAGCACGATGATCGCCACGTCGCGCAGCCCACCGTGTTTGTTCACCGTGCGCACCAGGGCGTCCTCTTCCTGGTCGGTCAGGCCGCGCGGGGACGCGGGTTCCAGGCGCACGAAGCGGACGGGCCGGGCGACATCGCGTGGAGCAAGCCCCGCTTGCTCTGCCCAGGCACAGAAGCGTTTGAGGCTGACCAGGGCGCGGTTGACGCTGGCCGGTTTCAGGTGCAGTTCCTGTTGGAGGTGGCTGCGGTAGCGGGTGAGCAGCGGGGTGGTGAGCTGGTCAGGACCGAAGCGGGGCTGACCCGTTTCGCTGCTCACCCGCGCTTCGCACCAGACCGCGAAATGGTGGAGGTCGGCGAGGTACGCCCGGAGGGTGCTGACGCTGAGGTCCTCGACCTCGCGCAGCTGCTGTTCAAAGAGGGTGAGCACGTCGGTGGCCGCAGGGGAGATCGGTCCCGCCTGTCGTCTGGGGACGCTGGACGGTGACCCGGACTTGTTATCAGACACCTTGTTCCCTCGTTGAATGGGGTATTACTGGACGAACAGGCAGACATTCGGGGCGCATGTTGGCTGATAACAGGAATTCCTCGACAAGGAGCCCCCGGTGCCCACCTGCACGAGACCGCGTATCCCCGGTTGAAGAGCCAGCCCAGTGAGAAGGAGTTGCAGGAAGTCTACACGCCCACCCAGGACGACTTGGTGCTCGCCGGACGGGTGGCGCGGGAACACACCGCGAAGTTCGGGTTCCTGGTGCTGCTCAAGACCTTCCAGCGCCTCGGATACTTCATCCTTCTGCGCGACGTCCCGGTCGCCATCACCGACCGGGTGCTGCGCGCACTTGGCTTGTTGATCGTACCCGGGGTTACTTCAAGATCAGTGCGCCCTACTACGCTAAGGGTTAAACGCTGTCTGAAACGGGGTCAGCCTGGTGGTTTCCGAAGTGGCCTGAAGGTCCCTGAGACAGGGACCTCCTGCGTCCGCCAGGAGTAATCGCCGGTCAGTCCGATGTGCTCCCACTTCAGCGGGGAGACGTGCTGGAGCAGCTCGTCCGGAAGGCTGTGGCCTTCCGAGCGCAGGGCGTCGACCGCCTGGGTGAGGTACACCGTGTTCCATGTGGTGATCAGGGACACCAGCAGGTTCAGGCCACTGGCGCGCTGGTTCTGCGCCTCGAACGAACGGTCCTGCACTTCCCCCTGGCGCTGGGAGAACACTGCCTCCGCAAGTGCGTTTCTCGATTCCCCCTTGTTCAGACCAACCAGGGTTCGTCGCGGCACATCCGGGTCGCTCAGCCAACGGAGGGTGTGCAGGGTGTGCCGGACCCGGCCCAGCTCCCGCAGGGCGAGGGCCAGACCGTTCTGCTGCGGGTAGGCCGCCAGTTTGCCCATGATCATCGAGGCGGTGACGGTACCCATCCGGATGCTGGCCGCCAGGCGCAGGACGTCGTCCCAGTGCGCACGGAGGAGCTTGACGTTGATCATCCCGCCGATGTGGGAATTCAGGGTGGGATAGGTGCCGGACCGGTCCGGCACGTACAGCCGCGTGTCGTTGAGGTTGCGGATGCGCGGTACGAACCCGAAGCTCAGCAGGTGCATCAGGGCGAAGAGGTGTTCCTTGTAGCCGACCGTGTCAGTGTAGTGTTCGTCGAGTTTCAGATCGGACTGGTGATAGAGCAGCCCGTCCAGCACGTAGGTGGCGTCGCGGGCGGTGGCCGAGATCACCCGGGTGCTGAACGGCGCGTACTGGTCGCTGACATGGGTGTAGAAGGTCACGCCCGGTTCCCGGCCGTACTTCGCGTTGACCTGCCCGTGAGCGCGGCCGTGGCCGCCAGCAGGAAAGCGTTGCCCGTCTGAACTGGAGGTGGTACCGTCGCCCCACAGCGCAGCGAAAGGTTGCCTGGACTGGAAGTTCACCATCTGGGAGAGAGCGGCCGCGTAGGTCTCGGTGCGCAGGTGCCAGTCGGAGAGGTAGAACAGCATCTGCGGCGTGACCTTCAGGTCACGCGAGGCCTCGGCCATGCGGGTCAGGCCGAGGTTGATGCCGTCCGCGAGAATGGCGGTCAGCAGGTGGTCGCGCCGTTCGGCCGCGAACCCGCTGCGTAGGTTCGTGAAGGTATCCGTGAAGTTCAGCCAGCCGTCGACTTCCAGCATCAGATCGGTGATCTTGATGCGGGGCACCCGCGCGTACAGCCGTCGGGTGAGCGCCGGCACCTCGGCGGGAATGACGTTTCTCAGGGGTCTGGTCCTGAGCTTGCCCTTGACGAAGCGTCCACCCGGGAGGGTGCCAGCAGCGGCCAGGGGTTCGATCCGGTCCAGCTGGGCCTTCAGGGTCTGCTCCTGGCCTTGCCAGTACGCGTCGAAGTCGAGCGGCACGTCCAGGGTGACGCCTCGAAGCCGCTCCTTCCAGGTGGCTTTCGGCAACAGGTAGTCGTCCAGCGCCCGATATTTGCGGCTCCCCTTGACCCAGACGTCGCCCGATCTCAGCCCCTGCCGCAGGCGGTCCAGCACGCACAGCTCGTAGTAACGCCGGTGGATGCCGCCGTTCTCGAAGACGTACCCGGCCCAGGTCGAGGGGATGAACCCGATGGGCGGAGTGGCCTCCAGCGTGCGTTTGCCCTGCCCGTACATCGTCCGCAGTGCCTGCACTGCGGCCAGCAGGCTGGAGCGCGCCCGGACGCCCTCGAAGCTGAACAGTTCCAGCAGCCGGGGCGCGTACAGCCGTACCTGGGGATAGGAGCTGAGCAGTTGACGCATGGCGTCAAACTGCTCGGCGTTCTCGGCCACCTTCTTGTCCTCCACCGTCTCGACGAATGCCGGCCAGGACAGCACGGCCTCGATCGCCAGGAACGGATCGGTCTTCTGCGCACGGGCACTGACCAGGGCCTCACCCACCCGCTGGAAGGTGCTGAGCCGCTCGACCAGGCTCTTGGCATGCTCCTGATAGGCCTCCAGTCCCTGCTGCTCACTGCGCCTCGCGAAGCCCATCATCAGCCGGTCATGCAGGTCCAGCACGTCGTCGGTCAGAGTCTCGGCCAGATCGTAAAGGGTGGCCATCAGGGTGGCCCGCCGCCGCATCGGTTCGAAGTCCGCGAGGTGGTGGCCGTACAGGGTGCGGCCCTCGCGGGCGAGGGCCTTCATGCGACTCTGTGGCACGAACTCGCGAATGTTGTCCATCAGCGGGAAGCTGCGGACGACGGTCAGCTTCTCGAGCATTCGCACCACACTCCGGGCCTTCGGCGTGCCGATCGGCTGTTTGAGCCAGGCCAGGTCGGAGATGGGGCGCACGTCTCCCGGCGTGAGGAGGGCGTCCAGCCGTTCCCCGTCGCCCGGCTTGAGGGCGAGCGTCAGAAGCCGGTAGGTCTGCTGGGTGGCCCAGGTGCGGGCCCGCACCAGCATGCGTTCCACCGTCTTGATCGGTGGTTGAAGGATCCGCCGACGGCGCAGCTCGTCCAGCAGCTCGGCGGCCAGGGGAAACGGCTGATCGAGCGTCACCGCGCGCGGTGACAGCCACGCCACCAACTCCCGGTTCAGAGCGCGGGTCAGCGACTGGTAGCCGAAGTGGGCGCACAGCTCGGCGAAGTGCTCGAAGCGGGTGGGCTCTCGTTCGGAGTACAGCGCATAGCAGAGCGGATCGATCCGCAACTGGTCGGCCAGGAACCAGACGACGCTGGTGGGTGGGGCCTCGTTGGGTCGCAGTCCGCGTCCGAGGTGCTTCAGCACGGTGAGCTGGACCGCGTAGCCGAGCCGGTTGACGTCCCGGCGGCGGGCCCGGACCAGCCGCAGGTCGGCTTCGACGAGCAGGTAGTGTCGGGCCAGCAGCTGCTCGTCGAGTTCTGGATAGCGGGTGAACTGTTCGCGCTGAGCCTCGGTCAGGGTGGCGGGCGGAGCGTCATTCAAGGGCCGGGCTCTGTCATGGTTGAACTCTACTTCGAACGGGACACCTGCTGGCCCCCGGAAACACGGTGTTTTTCAGGGCTAGAATCGGGAAGGTTCAAATGGGACAGCGCGCCGCTCTCTACTGCCGGGTTTCCACGGCGGATCAGTCCTGTGATCGGCAGGAACGGGATCTGCTGGCATTCGCCGAGCGGGCCGGATACGACGTCGTGGCGGTCTTCAAGGAGACCGCCTCTGGCAGCAAAGACGACCGGGTGGAGCGCGGGAAAGTTCTGACGCTGGTGCGGGCCAGACAGATCGGGGTCGTGCTCGTGACGGAATTGACCCGCTGGGGTCGGTCGACGACCGACCTGTTGAGCACCCTGCAGGAACTGGAGGCGTGCGGCGTCTCGGTCATTGCCCAGACCGGGCTGCAATTCGATCTACGCTCACCACAGGGCAAGTTGTTCGCATCTCTGATGGCTGCCCTCGCCGAGTTCGAGCGTGACCTGATGCGCGAGCGCATCAGGTCCGGAGTCGCCTCCGCCCAGGAACGTGGGGTCAAGTTCGGCCGGCAACCTGGCGTACGGGTCAAGGCCGACCGCTATCAGGCCAGGGTCCTGAAATTGCGGGAGGAGGGCTGCTCGTATCGCCAGATCGCACGCGATCTGGGCCTGAGCAAAAATACCGTGATGGAGATCATCCATCGGCACCGCTGAGCCATAAGGGGCTGCTGCCCATGTGAGCCCGATGCCCTTGATAGGAAACATTTCGCTGTCACCATGCAGCTATAACTTTTGAGCTCTAGCGTTTTAACATTTCGTCTGGGTATTGGGCAAACCCAGCTTGAGCATATAATCCGCGCGCGCTCTCTGAGGTGGCCAGGCTGAGCGTTCCAATACCACAGCGGTGCGCTTCCTGCATCGCTTTTTGCAAAAGGGCACGGGCACATCCTTGTCGGCGTACAGCAGGTGCCGTAAACATGTTCACGATTCGTGCGCGCCATGGATGGCTGTCGTGTCTTGTAGGGCCCCATTCCAGGAACATCAATCCAACACCGCCAATCACTTGCCCATCCTGCTCGGCGAGCCATCCCAGATACAGGCCCCGTTCCATCGCGGTGGCCACCCAAGCAGCATACGTCGCTACCGCGTCGTGACAGGAATCGAGTTCAGGGTATCGGTGAAGCGCAACGGTCTGAGCATCTGTACCGTTTGCTGGCCTGATGTGTGCTTGAGGAACCACATGTCAGGATGCCACGTCAAACCACTTCCTTAGCGTAGTAGGGCGCGCCAATCTTGAAATGACCCCTACCCGCCCAGCTGGGCGGGTACGACGAGTCCGGGGCCCGGCTGCGACATATCCGAGTGATCCGGGAGCACCTGGGCGTGCAGGCCTTCACCGCTGGGGGACGCGAGCGGGTGGAGCAGACCCTCCAGACCCTGGCGCTCACCAAACAGGACACGCGCGACCTGATCAACGGCGCGGTGGAAGTGCTGGTCCGCGACCGCTTTGAGCTGCCCAGCTTCACCTTCCTGGAGGCCGAGGCCGAGCGAGTCCGGGCTCAGGTGCACCGGGAGCTGTTCGAGCGGGTCTTCACCTCGCTGGGCGAGGTGAACCATGAGCGCCTGAGCGCCCTGTTCACTCTGCCTGGACGCCACGCCGCGACGACGCAGTGGAACGACCTCAAACGCGAGCCCGGTCGCCCCACCCTCTCCAGGACGCGCGACTGGCTAGCCCATCAGCAGTGGCTGGCAGGCCTTCAACTCGGCGTGAACGCGGTGCGGACGCTGCCGGAGGCCAAGCTGCTGCATTTCGCGGAGGAGGCCAGGAGCCTGGACGCGGCCCGGATGCAGGCGCTGGAACCCAGGAAACGCTTCACCCTGATGGCCTGCTTCTTGCACGTCCAGCACGCGTCGGCGCTCGACGACCTGGCAGAGTTGTTCGTGCGCCGGATGGGCACCATCGCCCGGGACGCGCAGACGGCCTTCGAGCAGAGCCGGGAAGACTCTCAGGAGCGGGTCAACACACTGGTGTCCAGGCTCAAGGAGGTGGCCGTCGCGTATCAGCAGGAAGGAACGGCAGGCCAGCGACTGGAGGTGGTCGGGCTCGCCCTCGGCGAGCCCGTGAGCGTGATCGAGGCCTGCGAGGCCCACGAGGCGCTGCTGCTGAACAGCGCGGCCCCTTTCGTCTGGCGCAGCTACGCCAGTTCCCGCGCGACCTTGCAGGCGCTCTGTCGAGCGCTGGTGGTCAGGACCACCAGCCAAGACGCCGCCGTGCAACAGGCCCTCCAGTTCGTGCTGGACACGGCCCCCTTGCGGCAGGAAACGCTGATCCTGGTCGGTCCGAACCGGGTGCCGGGCTCGGAGACGCTCGACCTGTCCTGGATTCCGGACGGCTGGTGGCGGCTGGTGACCGGACAGGCCCGCCGTGACGGCACGGTCAAGACGCTGAACCGGCACCACTTCGAAGCCTGCGTCATGACGCAGGTGCGTGAGGACCTCAAGAGCGGCGACCTGTGCGTGCCAGGCAGCCATGAACACGCTGATTATCGCGATCAGCTCGTCAGCGACGTGGTCTTCCAGGAACGCGTGCTGCCCTGGTGTGAGACGTCCGGGCTGCCCCGGGACGGGGCGACCTTCGTGACCCGGGTGCGGGAGTGGGTGCAGGGTATCGCGCAGGCCACCGATGCCTCGTTCCCAGGGAACGAGGGCCTGCGCATCGAGAAGGGAGAACCGGTGGTGGCCAAGCTCAAAAAGAAGCTCCCCCACCCGCTCCTGAAGAATCTGGAGCTGGCCGTCAAGACGAAGCTGGCCGGCAGGGAGATCGCCATCCTGGACGCGTTCGTGGCGGCGGAGCGGGGGACGGGCATGACCCGTCCCTTCGGCCCACTCTCCGGCTTCGATTCCCGGCTGGAAGATGCCAGCGCCCGATACGTCACGGCCATCTTCTGTTACGGCTGCAACCTCGGGCCGAGCCAGACGGCGCGCTCCCTGGCCGGAACCGACCGCAAGCAGCTGGAATGGGTCAACCGGAGGCACGTCACCGAACAGACCCTCGATCAGGCAATCACTCGGGTGATCAACGCCTATGCCAAGTTGTCCCTGCCCGGCGTCTGGGGCACCGGGGAACGTGCGTCGGCGGACGGCACCAAGTGGAACATCTACGAAGAGAATCTGCTGGCCGAGTACCACCTGCGCTACGGGGGGTACGGCGGCATCGGGTATTACCACGTCTCGGATCGCTATATCGCGCTCTACAGCCATTTCATCCCCTGTGGGGTCTATGAGGCGCGGTATATCCTCGATGGGCTCCTTCGTAACGACAGCGACCTCCAGCCCACCACCGTGCACGCCGACACCCACGGGCAGAGCACGCCGGTCTTCGCCATCGCCTACCTGCTGGGCATCGACCTGATGCCCAGGATTCGCGACTGGAAGAACCTGATCTTGTACCGGCCTGACAGGGCGGTCCAGTACGACCACATCGACGAGCTGTTCGGGGAACCGATCAACTGGCAGCTGATCGAGGACCACTATGACAACCTGCTGCGGGTCTGCGTCAGCATCCAGGCCGGGAGCATCTTCCCTTCGACTATCCTCAAGCGCCTGGGGAGCGCGGGCCGCCGTCGCAACCGGCTTTATCTCGCTTTCCGCGAGCTGGGCCGTGCGGTTCGCACGGCCTTCCTGCTGCGCTACCTCGGTGAGCCCGAACTCCGCGCCACCATCCACGCCGCCGTGAACAAGAGTGAGCAGTTCAATGCCTTCCAGGACTGGATCGCGTTTGGTGGCGACGTGATCGCCACCAATGACCGGGACTAGCAGCGCAAGCGCATCAAGTACAACCACCTGGCCGCCAACTGCGTCATCTTCCACACCGCCTGCCTGCTCACTGAGGTGGTCAAGAAGTTACTCGCCGAGGGCCACGAGGTGCCACCCGAAGCGCTGGCCGGCATCAGCCCGTACCTGACCGAGCACATCAACCGGCTGGGCGACTACACCCTGAACCTCGACCGCGTGCTGGAACCGGATTACGGCTTCAGGCTGCCCTGATTTCACATGGTTCACAAGAGTGGCGGCTCAGCGGCTTTTCGTTTCCATACCTCGATCTGGGAAGCATGCGTCGGATGACACGATGGACGGCGTGTAGATGTCGCTCTAGGCCAAATTGCTTATCAGTGGACACGCTCTAAAATACTGTCCAGCAGGGCAACCAACGCGTTGAACAGTTTCTTCCGAAACTGCGAGTGGGTATGAATGCTGAGGACCACCTGTTGGTCTTGAAGCATCAAATCAAACTCTTCGTCAATGAAATTTAGCCCGCCGTTAGGCGTGTCCAGACCAGTGAGGCGCAGGAAAAGATGATGGGAGTTGTAGCCGTCAAGCTGCCAGGGATAGGTTTTCCCACCTATATCTGAGGTTAGGCGAGGAACCAGCTTTTCCACTGCCTCGACGAGATCGGCCTTGCTCCCGGAGTAGGTCACCTCCTCGTGGGATCTGAACCCGTCATTGACGGATGGCAATATGATGGTTTCTCTGGGTTTGCGCTGTCCTTTGCTTTTTGAGTTGGTCATCTGTTCTCCGCTCCCCTGTCTGCTCCGAAGCTCCACTCCCAAAGTCTTGAAGAGGTCATTTGGGGATTTGCAGCCAGACCCGGTTGGGTTTTGTCAGCGAGGCGGCGACGCCCTGATCGTAGGTATTCAAGGCGATCAGTTCGCTCCGATCATCTCGACCGTTGAATTCCGCTAGGACAGCGGCCTTGCGGTCCGTGGTGACCCAGGTCGGTGCACCGGTCAGAACCACGGTTGCCTCGACGGCTTGGGTACCGACTGCGGGCTGAAAACCGGTGGTTGGTTTTGCTGCGGTCACCGTCCAGTGCCCGAAGCAGTACACCAGGCCCTCCGGTGTCCGGAGGTAAAACCCCTTGCCGGCGGATTCAGGAATATCCGTGCGGTAGTTGAAGGACGTGTAAACCGTGCCGTACGCCTTCTGTTCGTGCTGGCTCGCTAGCTTGCGCTCCGTCAGGTACACCCCTTTGACGTAGGTGACGGTGGGACTCAGTCCCTGGGCATAGCTTCCCAGCTCTACTTGCGTGCAGGCCCTGCCCTGGTACTTGAGATTGATGGCTGTCTGTGCAGCACTCACCAGGGCACTTCCTTGCGCGGAGGCGCCGGAAAAGGCAGTCAGAACGCTGCAGAAAAGGGGGAAGAGAAATCGAGGACTCATAGTCATCTCCAGGGAGTTCCGCTTCCACGGGAAGAGTGTTGGCCTTTGCTTGGCCCGGATGGTCGTTGGGTGCTTCAGACGCTTGGAGCTGCTGCTGCAACTCAAGTTATAGTACGGAGATACACTGTACGCCAAGTAATAGTCGTTTCAGGCTAGTGGGATGCCTCGAAAGCAACGCGCCCCGAGCCCGTCCAGGCAGCTCTTTGCTGAGCAACTCCGTCTGGAGCGCCATGCGCAGTCGCTCAAGCTGGAGGAGCTAGAGGACAGAGCTGACCTGACATGGTCGTATATCGCTTCTGTCGAACGTGGCGAGCGGAACATCAGTATCGACAACATGGACGCCTTGGCTTCAGCACTGGGCATTCATTTGCATGCACTCTTGAAAAAACGCCATGACCGAGATGCTTTAGATGATGAAAGTAAGAATTATATATTTGGTGAAAAGAATAGTATTGGTGTCAAATTGAGATTGCTCCGTAAAAATCATGATCCACCATTTTCTTCTAAAGAGTTTGTAAAATTACTTGCAGAAGACCATAATATATTTATTAGTACTTTAACACTGAGCCGCATAGAGAGAGGTCGGCGTATAGTTTATGATTTCGAGTTGAAAGCTTTTGCAGATATCCTCAAAATTGAAATGAGTCAACTATTTTTTAATCCCTAGCTTTTCCGCTGTCGTTCCCATGGCAGCTCTTTTAAGTTTCTGATTGATATCATCGACAACGTAATGTTCTCTCACGGTAGCTGGATGATCTACTAGAAATGCTGCTGCCTCCTCGATACTCCCATTTTTAACATGATGAGTTGCTTTCAGTGTCCGTAAAAGATGGCTCCCGAACGGTTCAACATCTTGGTTTTTTGAGGGGAATCTTGAGAACTTAGAGACGAATTTTAGTGAAAATTTACGTACAATGCTACTTGCGGTACTTGGGGAGAATTGCTTATTTCTTCTATTCAAAAAAAGAAATTCAGTTTTATTGATTAACGGTCTGTATTCAAATATAAAGAGCCACAACAATTTTAGATCTGCTTGCATAAAGTCGTCATTACTTAGGGGATATATGACATGTGATACATGTTTTAGATTTTTACTATTGTATCCATTTTTTAATTCGCTTTTTGGAATATGTAATGTCCATTCTTGATCCGTAGATAACTGTAAATAATTGTCTTTTTTAATGAAAG
>Ga0160429_1000657_pt1 | contig 25561 bp, 22 predicted proteins | sample SolpanmetagenomR_FD_108199 | JGI IMG/M metagenome (GOLD analysis project Ga0160429, IMG submission 108199) | Solar panel surface microbial communities from Lawrence Berkeley National Laboratory, California, USA - R | ecosystem: Engineered > Built environment > Solar panel > Unclassified ... | reverse complement strand
GCTGTATGTGAATGGAAATGCCCCGGTAAAAGGTCCGAGTGCCCGGTTGAAAAGTGACGTGCCCGTGCAGCTCAGTTTGTATGTAGGCAATTATAAAGTAGCGAAACAGGATAGTACGTATTTTCTCAATCCCGATATCTCGTCTGCCCAGATTCAGGAATTTGGCAAGATGACGAACACCTATAAGAAATTCTACGAAAGTCATCTGCAAATTCCCTATAAAACGGCCATCACCTATGTACAGACTACGCCTACCTCCAAAAACAATGCGTGGTTATTTGTGGATTATCCGACCATCTTTAACATTGGCCGAGGGAAATACGGGCTAAATGCTTTGTTTAATAAACAGACTGGTAATTGGTTTAAGCCCTTTATTGCGCATGAATTAGGACACTATTACTTTGGTACGCATAAAGTATTTAATTCCCCGCTAGGAGATGCCTGTAGTGAAGGATTCACAGAATACCTTTCTCTTACGCTCACTAAGCAATTAATTTCCGATAGTAGTTATCAACAAAAGGTAGCGGACAAGTTAAAGCACTTGAAAGCTTTCAAGGCTATTCCTTTCGCTAAAATCACCTCCGAAAAATCTTACAACAATCGCGAGTTGTACGTCTATTACTATACCCCCATCATCCTGACAGCTATTCAACGAGAAATCGGAGAAAAGCAGATGTGGTCTTGGTTGCGGACTATCTTAACTACCCCCACAGAACGAACAGATTATTCTTTTTTAGTAACTACCCTAAGCGCTACACTTGCCGATCAAAATCAAGTAAAAAAGATAGTAGCGCGGTATTTTGAAGATGACCAAGCATTAGCCAATGCTATTCAGACAATTCAGTAGCTCTGATTAGAAACCTTTACTTATCGGTACTAAAGTGAAAAGCGAGTTTTCGTAGCAAAATAAGAGCTTCGGCTTTTAAGGTGCTTCGTAACTGCTCACCTAGCCTGCGTCGAGTGCCACGCGGAAAATGCTGACTTCATTCGCCGCGTACCACGTGACCTTCTCTACATGCATCCCTAAGTTGAACGCGACCCGTTGGGAGGCTACATTAGTCAGACTGATAATCGAGATGACGGACTGGGCCAAGTGGTGCGTACGCGCAAATGCTTTGCAGGTCAAGGCCGCCTCGGTGGCGTAGCCCCGGCCCCAGTGGGTGGGCAGTAATGAATAGCCAATCTCTAGCTCGGGCAGGCCATCAACGGTTTGCACTAATAGACCGCAGTAGCCTACCAATGCGCCAGTACCTTTTTCGCGCAACGTGTTCAAGCCGCCCAATTGGTTTGCCGCCCGGTAGCGCTGGCTAGCAAACCACTGTTGGCACCGGACAACTGGCTCTTGCGCAGAAGCATAGACCCAATGCGCCGAGCTCCTTGGGTCTTGGTAAAAGGGGAGCCACGCGGCAAAGTCGTCTTCGCTAACGGAGTGAAATTCGAGCCGGGCGCTGGTTTGGCCCTGAAGAGAGTAGGTCGGCACGCGTTGGCGGGGTAACAGTAAACCTAGCTAGCTACCTCGGTGGTGAAGATAGTGCTACTTTAATGAGCCATTTCGAAGAGGAAGTAACCACCTAAAACAACAAATTTGCAATATACTACAAATTGCTTACTTTCAGATGTTTGACACTTGTTAAACGTACGTTTAACTTTTGTGACAAAACCTAAAACTGGGGTAGTTTTGTACCAATGATCAAGTTTGTCGCCTACTTCCGCGTCAGTACCGTCCGCCAGGGCCAGTCCGGACTCGGGCTCGAAGCGCAGCAGGCAGCTGTGCAAAATTCCCTGCATGGGGATGCGACGCTCGTGGCCACCTTTCTCGAAATCGAGAGTGGCAAGAAAAACGAGCGGCCCCAATTGCAGGCGGCCGTTGCTCGGGCCCGGCAGGAAGACGCGGTGCTGCTCGTAGCTAAGCTAGACCGACTCGCTCGAAACGTTGCCTTCCTGGCCACGCTCATGGAAAGTCGGGTGCGCTTTCAGACCGTCGACTTGCCGGCCGCGGATGAGTTTACCCTGCATATTATGGCAGCTGTGGCCCAGAAAGAAGCTTCGGCGATTTCTACCCGCACCCGCGATGCCTTAGCGGCCAAGAAGGCCCGCGGGGCACAGCTAGGTACGTCGGCTAATTTGAACCAGGCCGCCCGCGAGAAATCATGGGCAGCGATGACCCAGAATGCCCGAGACAATATCAATAACCGGCAGGCCACGCAGCTGGCCACCCTATTGCGGGCCACAGGGGCCACGTTGCGGGCAATTGCTGAGCAGCTCAACCAGTCGGGCTACCGCACGCGGCATGGGAAGACGTTTCATCCCATGGGGGTGCAGCGTCTACTACCCAAACCAGCACAGTAGGTTGTTTACGTGTAGCAAGGATAGCAGGCTGACAGCCGGGTGTGGGCCGTCTCATCGTCCCACGGAAAAGCGGGGTCCAATCCAGCGGCCTTTCCAGTTGAGGTAGTTTAGCAGGTGCATGCTCCACTGCGCGGGTGGGCTACAGAGGGTTTCGCCTTAGCTGGTCCAGGCGCGCACCTTCCAATATCAGCGTCAGCGGCTGCGCAGCGGCGCGCCCTTGTAGCTCACGTGCACCAACTGCAACGCCGCCAGCTTTCCCAAGTTCCACAGGTCGCCCTCATCGGCCGCTAACTTCTCGGGCGTCGAGGCCACCAGTACCTGCACTTGGTAGGCCTCTTGGGTGAGGCCTTGCCCCGGCCCACGTAGCTTCCAGCTCAGGCGCGGGCTGGGGCAGGCGCGTCAATGCCTTCGGGGTTGGTCAGTAGCTCGCAACGCAGCAGCTGGAGCTGCATGGGGGCGAGCAGCGCGGCCAGCGAGGCTGTGAGCGACAAACAAATAAACAGCAGAAACAGCAGTCGGGCAGTTATAGTCGGAGCCTCTCCCGACGCCCAGCGCCTCTGCCACAGGGACGGCCTGAGGGTACGCGGGGCGCATTTCGGCATTCACATAGTTCTGACTTTTTCGCTGCCCGTTATTCTAGAATACCATATACGAATCTGGTCGATTTGTACATATTATGGGAAGGATGGTAGAATACATCTATTCATGTAATATCCTTATAGCCTTAACTGAGTAGTCACCTACTGAATGGTCGTACAGGCTAATTAGGTTTTGCTCCTTTAAATTGTTAATCGTCGCGTAAGCATGATTTATCTCTATACCTTTTTTAGCGAGATACGATGTGACAAAATGCTTCAATCCCACGAAACCGCCTTCTTCAGACATTCTCATTTTCGTATAATCTATAAGATATTTTAAAACCTCCTCTTCTGAAGCAACTTTATATGAATTAAGGCGATGTGAACCATCGAATATCCCATCTTCATTGACTATTTTAAAGGAAGATTTTTGTGATGTACGCATTAAATCATCCAGCACTTTTGCCCAAGAATCACGTATATTTTCTTCTTCTTGTCTAAACTGCTTAAGTTCATCAATTACTTCCTCCTCAACTTGCTCTGATAAATATTGAGTAGCAGACTGCATGAATCTATCAGCAGTGTACATGTAGAAATCTTGTGAAGACTTTTCTTTAAACTCTTGTATGAGGCTAGGTAAAGGGCCTATTGTTTTACCACTATATTCAAGCCACCAGTCATCTTTTTTATCGTCCGTTATAAAAATAATGCTTTTACTTTCTTTTTTAGCTTTATCAATTAACTCATTCCATATAATTAAATCTCCAAATTTCCTGTATAAATTACCGCTCTTATCTTTAACTCCGTCTCTAAAGCCAGGAGCTACTTCAGCCTCGTATCTTACTTGTCCCTCTTTATATATTGCATCTAGTACCTTTTGTTCGTACCTATCACCTACCTTATCCTCAAACAAGGTGGATACTTTGTCTTGAATCTCATCAGTATAGATTTTATCACCTAAAACCCTTTTGCTCTCGCTGAATTCAGCTTTAATTCTAATAGACAATGATTCTAATTCAGAGTAAATAGAATCAGATAGGAATGGATGGCGCTTCTTATTACCTAAATTAGTAACAAGCTCGGTTAATACGTCTGCAATCTTATCATATTCCTTAGCTTGTCCGCCAATTGTAGTAATTCTATTCCTAAAATATTCTTCAGCTGCCTGAAAAGGCAACCAAACTCTACCACTTAATAGCCCAATGACTTTCAATAGCTCGTTTCGAGTGGATTCAGAATACCTATATAAATTAAGTATAATATTTGCATCAAACGCAAATATGCTTTCGCTCCACAATCCCTTGAACTGCGATTCTGAAGGCTTGAAATGACCGTGAAAAAGGTTTTTCATATTATTCTACTTTCATTAATTTCTGATATCCAGAAATCATCAAAAACTATGCTATATCTTCTAGCTTTTACAGCTTCAGGACGTTTGATTTATTACAGTAGTGTTTTTTACTTTATCCTCACTCGAAGCTAACTAATTTCTTCTTTAACTACTCCCGCACCGGCTCATCGTAAAACTTCAAGCAAACATAAGCAATAATCACCGCCGCCAGATAAGCTAACGCCGCCATGGGCAAGCCATCGCGCAAAGACACTTTATGGATAGAGACCCAGAACGTGTAGGTATAGATAAGCGGGTAGTGGATGACGTAAATTGGATACGAAATACCGCCTAAGAAGCGGCATAGTCACTGGGCCACACTTGAGTGCCCCGCCCCGCTGGCCCCGAAGAAGATGATACAAGGCGCATCATAGAGGCCATTTTACTACAACAGCCTCGTAAAAAACGGGTATGTCGTGCGAGCAAAGCCGATGTGTAACTGCTAGTGCCCAAGCGATCAGCCCCCAATCACATCGCCTAAGGCCTAGGCCTTGGTTAAAAGTTTGGTCCAGAAGTCGCATTTGACAGCTATCACACTCGAACTGAGTACCAGAAATCCATTTTGAGTGCCTTAACGGTATTTTGATTTGGTAAACCTGTTTTGGGTACCGCTTCTATGCCAGTTAAGCTGCCAAACTAGCTACCAGCTAGGTGGTACCCGAAAAGGGCCATTTTCGTGCTCCTCTGGCCGTTTTTTACGTCCATATATGCGCCAAATGCGACTTCTGGACCAAGCTTTTAACCAAGGCCAAGAAAGCACGGGGGGCGCAGCTAGGCAGTCCGGCCAACCTGACCCAGGCGGCGCGAGAGAAATCGTGGGTGGCGATGACACGGAATGCTCAAGCAAATCTGAATAATCGGCAGGCAGCACAGCTGGCCGCGCTGTTGCGGGCCACAGGGGCCACGTTACACGCCATTGCTGAGCAGCTTAACCAGTCGGGCTACCGCACGCGGCATGGGAAGACGTTTCATCCCATGGGGGTGCAGCGCTTACTGTCCAAACCGACTCAGTAAGCTGTTTACGTATAGCAAGGCCTCCTTTATGATATGTTAAATGGTACTGGTCTCACCAAACTTCGCTACAAGCTCGGCCTAATTCTATTTTCGGGTGTAGATGATAGCGGTGTTGTAGCTAAGCATTTATTCAGTAGTCTAGCAGCCTTTTTAATCGAAGTAGTTCAACATGCCCGACTCACTACTACATGAATTGCCTCCATTCATTCGGTAAAATCTCATTTTTGAAAAAGCTGTGAGCTAAGTATCTAATGAAATTTAAACCAACTTTATCAGTTCTATACTCCTTGACAGTATCCTTCTTTTCCGCTATTGTTTTTTTGAAATCTTCAAAATCAGCATCCTCCTTCAAAAAAGTCATGCCACCTTTTACCCTTTCTATACACTCAACATGATATTCTTCGTGTAGATTCTTTTCAAATAATAAATTCTCAACATCATATTCACTAAAATCAATTGACGCTATTTGTAGGCTTAATTTCTTGTCGATAAATGATAGTATTTGTTCAAATAATTCTTTCGATTCAAGTACAGCGCACAACTCCAATAAAATAGCTATCAAAATGGATGAACTGTCACAGTATTCCTTAGGCTTTGCTCCAGTAGCAATAGCCTCAATAACTAATTCAATATTGTTATGCAATTCAGGTTGGATTTTATGCCTAATTTTCCCTATCTGCAAATTCAATATAATGTTATACAAATAATTAAAGAAAAACTCAACATCTTTTTTTCTTAAGCAAGTTTTGTCATTGAAGAATAACAATAATTGAACAATGGGTATTGAGTGATTATCGAGCAATGGGCGAGAAAATCCGCTATTACTGTTAATCAATTCTATAATTAAATCTTTGATTTTATTTTTTGCTTTGACGCTATCCCTTTTTCCAACAATTGCAAGTCTCAGCCTAGCGCAATAAATTATATCGTCCAAGTAGTCAAAACATCTCAAAGGGTAACCGATTTTTTCATAGAAGTGCCCATTATCAGCAAAAAGGCCATTAGGTATTCTTGCTACATGAAATGTTTTCTTAAAATAGGAAGAAAATATTTCATACTGCCCTGTTAATAGTTTATTAAATTCATTTAATACAGCTTTTTTCGCTTCTAGTTTATTTTTTAAAATCCAATGCCACGTGCATAGAACTAGAATTTTCGAACACTCTTTAGCGGGAATGAGGTATTCATTCTCTTTACTATAATGAAAAATAATGCTATTAAGCAATCCTAGGGTAGCAAAAAGTTTTACAAAGGACCTGCTTTTAATATCAGTAACTTTATCAAATTGCAAAATAACTAACTCTTTAAATATTTCATAATCATTATCCGGAGAATCCAAAAATGTTAAGGCTCTTTTTAATAAAATGTTGCTTCTATCGTCTGACAGCAAATATTCACTGAACAAATACTCGCTAAATAAATCTGTCAAATAATATATATCCCAACGCTCAAACTCGTTTTCCCTAAATTCTCTTGCAATAAGGCCTTCAAACGTCGGTCTAATATTAGTTTTGAGAATTCCATTATGAACTAATACTATTTTAACGGGTAAGCCATTTAACTCAGGAATAGCAGAGTCCTTAAATACAGTGTCTTTAGCCTCAATTATGGATTCTCTAATTCCATCTGATTTTGAGTAGTTGGCGTCTGTAATATCTCTATCGGAATAACCCTTAAGTTCAAAATACCATCTGTATTTAATTCCGCTATTGTCTTTGCCAATGGCTATAATATCCTTCCCATATTGTGACTGACCCTTCGCCTCCTTGGCAGTTTGCACAATTCTAAACCCCATCACACTTAATAGAATTGGAAAAAGATAATCTAATTCGGCATCTTCTTTAAGAGAAGCTAAATATTCTCTGACAATAAGTTTATTACTATCCATTTATAATAAATTTTTCAATTTCTATGAAATCTTCTTGAACCCAATCTGATTTTATTTCAGAATCCATATATAACTCAAATTCATCTGGATATATAAAATAGCCTCTAGGTAAAGAAAAGCTACTTCTTACGCTTCCTAGTTTTGAAATATCTTTATTTTCACCAAATATCCAGCCTCCTCCTTTTGCTAGCTGAATAGTACCTACTCCTAGCTGACCAAAAATGCTGTCCTTTTGGGCGCCTTCCTGCACGCTTTGGCTCATATTTTTGAAATGAAGTTTATTAAATAATCTTATATTTTTGTTATTAGCATGATACGGATTAAGCTCCTTAATAGGGTGCTTCAAATTAACATTTTCATTATAATAATTTTCCATATAATTATCAACTCTATCTTTGATGAGCTTATGATTATCATTCTGTTCGCTCAAGTTTTTATTCAATATTTTCAAAATAGCTCCGCCGTAATCTTCGGATATCTCCTCAAGTTTACATAGAAAACTTTCTTTAACTATTTCATTTTCCGAATCTATCAATGGTAGTAATGCAGGAATATAGTATTTAGGTTCTCTAAAACCTTGACACATCCCAACCCAGAGCTTATATTGTTTAATAGGCGGTAGGGACAATATATCTAACGCAAATTTGTAAGGTTTGCCTGACGATAATTCTTCGTATAACTCTCTTGCTAAGTAACGCTTAGAGGCATTATTATCAATCAAAAATTCGATCAAAAACTTATCTATCTTTTGTTTATTAGCACTATATAAATATGAAGTAAAAACCTTTGATACTGATTTGAAAGGATTTTTATTAACAAGCGCAGTTATTACTTTTTCAAAACATTCAACGCTATCTATATACGTGAAAAAGCTACTTATAACCTTTATATATCTTTCAAAATCAAAGAATTCTTTATTTATTAACGCTACAATCAAATCTGCTTTACCATTCTCGCATTTATCAATATAGCAAATATTATTTAAAATAAAATAAGCATTGGATTCAGAATCAAGCATATCAATAATTCTTTCGAAGCACTTTTGAAAATAAGCTTCATTAGAAGATTTTATTATAGATACTAAAAGAGAAAGAACAGAATGAGTCAGTTTGACATTATCTTTAAATTCATCATATAGCCTAATAAATAAATCGCATTCATATTCATTAATTTTATCAATACCTGACAAGCCAAAAAAAACCAAATAAGAATATTTTCCTTCACTTACAATATACTTTAAGTGCAAATCAAAGAAGCTCTCTCTTTCACGCTCATACAAACCAGTAATAACTGAAGAAATTAAATCTTCATTTTTTGTCTCTTGGCTTAAAGCAAATTTAAATAATTTCAATCCTACTAAATAGTTGTCTTCACTAAACCTCTTTAATCCATTAAAAATAGTAGAAAAGTTCAAATTGATTACGCTTCCATCATGTGAGCTGCTCTCTTCTGTCAGAAGAAATATCAATCGTAATGCATTGCTGTATAAGTTTTCAGCATTCATAATTAACTCATAGAGTACATTAGAATATGCATTACTAAATTTGTATATTTCTTTAATATTACTTTCCCTATTAATACAACTCAAATATTCAATGAATTCACATCCAAATATTTTATTTGATTCAAAAATTACATGTTGCCAAAAAAAATCTTTGACAGTTCTCAATCCCGAAATAAAATTATCAAATTTAAAATCCTTGTCTATTAGCTTTAGAAATTCTACATTTTCAAAAAAAATGGGCTTTATATCGTATCCTAGCAAATCTTGATAATAACGAAAAACGCTGTAAGCAACCGCTTCTAAATCAATTACTTCATAATTATCAGATTCAATCTTTAGGATTTTCTCATTAATTAAGCATATGCTAAAATCATAGTCTGCTGTTGGAAACACAAATTTTTTATCACCAACAACTTTACCAGCGAAGACAGCCAATGAAGATTTTAGCTCTTCATTGGCTTCAATATATAACACCTTGTTTTTCATATGATTATTTTAATTTTAAAATAGTATCCTAATGATGATGATAAAGCGGTGCTACTGTCGATCAATAAATGTTTCATAAGTAACAGAAATATTTAACCTCGAAAAGTGATAACATCCTCGCGAAGCAAGTAAGCTGAAGATAGACCAGCATCTGCCATGGCAGTGAGTAGCCAAATAAAATCAGTTATCAGACTTTTTTGTGATTTTATCGTCCGCAGGTGCCGATGGAATAATCGCTCGCTAAATTTCTCGGCTACACTGGTATACAAGGCCAATCGTTGCACTGGGTTGGCTTTAGCTATTTCCACAACGGTAGTTAGGGCACTAGGTAATAGCGTTTTATCGCCTATAGTACTCAGCACGTTCAATACTGACTTAAGGTGCAGTGCACCAAGCTGCCGCATTGCTCGCGGATAGTATCTTCGATTTGTTTCTAGTGGTTTCCAACTTGTAGAGGTAGACCGCCAAGCTACATCCAGCAATGCTTTAGGAGCCAGTCGTAACGTACCAGCTGCATTCATCTGGGCTAGTAGATACTCCCATAATTCCCAGAAACGTCGCACAGGTGCTGCAACAGCAGTTGAATCGACTGCGTTAGCTACCAGCGTATCTAGTTCGTTAATTGTATTGTCTAATATTTGCCGCACGAATTTAAACAAGTCCTCACCTGGACCGTACTCGCGTGCTGGTAGTTGATTGAGACCGTTAAGCAGCGAGTTAAGTGCAGCTAGGGCGTTAATACTATCTGTATGTAACAGAAAGTGTGGCACATAGCTCTGCATAACAGCAAGTTCTCGGTACTGAAGTTGACGCGTCGGTTGTTGACTGCGGGAGCCGTAGCTCCGTGCCTCATCACGTTGTAAGTCTTTTACCGTTAGTTGAAGTAGTTGTTGCACAAAAGCTAATAAGGTGGGTTGCATTGTATCAGGCGGAATGATTTTCAATGCAACCAGCAGCAAAGAGGGAACATGCGTGTCCCAACTTAGCTGCTCAACAACAACGGTATCCGGTAACTCGGCAGCTAAGTCGTTTAACAAAGTTTGGCTGGTTACTCGGCGATGTTTCCGTTCTTCATCCCAGGCTAACGACTGCTCTAAAGAGTAACCAGATGAGCGCTCTGGCTCCTTCATAGACTGAGCATACGCAACTAATGCTCCCCACGTAGTGAGCAGCAAATCTGGGTACTGCACAAATAGCTCTGCGCGACAATGGTGCAGCAAGTGAACAGCTAGGTAGTCGTCGAAGTGAGCGATTAAAGCATTTAGCAGTAATCGCTTGATTTCGATGCGCGCTTCCTCATCCTGCGCCAACCCCATGAGTAGTGCAAATGATTGCAATGCAAACTTGTGATCAGACAGATTATTTATCTCTTCAAATACCGCCTCCGTATCATGATCATGGACGTGGGTAATGCGGAAAGCTAGACCATTCTGGATAGTTTGCTGACACCACAAGCGTTGGTCAGAAGTAAGCTGGTCGGCGAAATGCCTCAATCCTATCAAAGCTAACCCAACTGGACGGTTATTATGATTAGGGCGTCGGTCTGGCTGGGTATAGACAACATAGATTGCTTCCCAACTAGCCCAGTCGAAGGAGGCATCTGGTTTTAAGTCTAGAATGTTGCGAATCCACATCTGCGCACGTAAGCCTTGGCTCCACTCTGCTAAGTACGGTGCAGCCGTTGCCCGCTCGGCCAGTATCTGCTCATCATAACTAGGTTGTAATTGAAACAGACCTTGCTCCTCATCATAGCTAACTGGTGCCCATTGTCGCGCGTCCATATCACTCAGGTGCTTCCGCCACAGATAGTCTGTCCGCTCGGTTAAGTCAGCGCGGTGGTGGTCCAGAATTTCATGAATCTGTGACACTAAAGCCCCCTGTCTAAACTGGTAATCTGCAACAAAACTCACTAATCCCTGCTCGTAAAGAGTGCGGTGGGGCAGCTTATTAAATGCCTGCCGCTCCTGCTCGGCGAACAATCGGTCATCATGCGCGACATCAGTCAATCTCAATTGCTCGTGGGAAACCCGGTTGTAATCCCACTCTATAAACTCCCTCACTGTTAAGAGAGGCAACCACGTAGCACCTACAGCTTCTGGATATGCCATCGTTACGCTGGCTAATATGCCCGTTAGGGCTACCGAGTGCGAGTTGGTTAGTAAAAAAGTGAAACACCACTGCAAGCTTTTAGAACCAGTAGTAACAGCGTGGCCTGCTAACTCTAAGAGAAATTTTTCAGTGCTTATGAGTACCGATTCAAGCACATCTGGAAGTACACTACTTTCCCGGTAAGCCATCCATAATGCTACGTCACCGTATTGCTGCACTCTTGTTCCATCAACCGTCGTGAACGTCACGAATTCTTCTAAGTGATGGTAAGCTCGGTAACGGTCTGTGCAATAGTTGACGAAATCTACCACAAATTCTAGCCCAACTATTGGGTTATGGCGCAGTAATAGCAGAATGGGTGTCTTATAGATTCCGGGTGGGTGTTGGTCTAACAGAGTATCAAGGCCAAATCGCTCTTCTTCCCGATCAGGCGACGAGAACCGGCGGTATTGTTCATCAGGTTTGGGTTTCGCCTTCCATTCATAATTAGCTACTCGCACTACGAGTTCTGGTAAACAGCGGCACAAGGCGGCAGTGTATATCCCATCTAAGCAGCTCGCGCGCACTTGGTCGTAAAATTGACGTAGACGCCAGTCAGTATTTTCTCGTTCGTTATTGGCTGCCAATGCCCGTTCTACCAAAGCTGTAATCTCCGGTTGAGCCAACTCAGTCAGCTCATAAGCCAGCAAAATCAGTCGTTCCCGCGGCTTTTTTTCAGCTTCAGCTAACCATAATGAGTCGCCCTTTTCTAGTTCATCGAAGACCTGCCAGACTAACGTTTTGACTGCCTCCGCTTCCGGAGGCAGAGATGGTGTTCCACTAAGCAACACTAAGCTCCAATCCAGCAACACACGCACTGTTAGTATACGAGCAGCTATAGGAAGGGCTAAACAATGGGCCAGAAAGCGTAGTGCTGCTTCCCACCCTGACCCCACTGGATAAAGGAGAGCCGCTGGCTGCTGGCCAGTAGGGTCAGGTTGTCGACAAGCTGTGCGCAGTAGATGTAAGCAGCGGATGAGGAGCGCAGCCTCATCAGTTAATAGTTCAGCCTTAAACTGTTCAAAGAATACTTCCGCTCGCGATGAGCGTAGCACGGCCACTAGCAACTCATCAAGCCAATATCGCTCAATAGACGGCTCCGCAAAGGTTTGCTCTAGTAGTACTAGTATCCTATCGGCTTCCGCCACTAAGCTTTCCTCTACCCATAGACGAAAACCGCGCCGCAGGGCCGGTTCACTGCCAATAGTCTTGAAAAACTCAGTAGCGCCAGAGTTTTCCTGCCATTGCCGACTGATGTGCTTAACCAGAGCTAAATCTTCTAACACATCGTGCGTGGGCGCGAAGCGCCATTCATTACCGTCGCGGCCTAATAGGCCATCGTGTGTTAAGGCCTCTAAAGCTTGCCCATCTACGCCATCAGGATTAACGAACAACGTCAATTGCCGTGCCCGTAACAATGCTACGGCCAAGAATGCATTGTTACGTCTCTGCGGTAATCCAGCTCCAGGCCGGCCAGCGTCTTCTACCACATAGCGCCACAACTGGTGTTTGAATTCGAGTTGAGTGAGCGTTGAGTAGTCAGTACTAGTTTTGTCTAGTAGTGTTATTGCCAACTCCAAATACTTAAGACTCCGCAGCAATGGACGCAACTGCGGGTTGGCTAACGGTCCAGCCAGCGCCGGTATTGCTACGCTGATGCTGGCCAACTGCGTTTCGTCTAGCGACGGCACGACTAGGCGTCCCACATTTGACAGGTCGTATCGGTGTACTAGTAGCTCTACTGCATACTGACGCACCGTCAGTACGAGCTGGCAGCGGCCAACTGCCTGCAATTGCGCTAGAAGTTGACTAAATGCGCCATCAGGGGCATCCTCTAGTAGCTTTTCGGCACTATCAATGAATAATACCTTTTTCGGCAGTAGGGCCATCGTGCTGAGCAAGTCTTCCAAACTATCGGTGCTGCCCAGCCGATCGAACACATGGCGTAGATGCGGCACGTTAAACTGGTCAGCCCGAAATACGAAACAGACTTCTGGCTCGAAGCGCTCGGCAAGTAAATCCCACGTTAACGCTGACTTACCAACGCCTGCTTCCCCTGTCACTAATACTACCTCATATTGATCTAGAGCTTCTCGTATAAGCTGCCGACTAGCTGGACGGTTCAGATGCACTCCACCTACAGTATTCTTCAATAATGCAGTGATAGTATGACTGTCGTGTGCCAGCCGCGCAACTACCTGTTTCACTGCATCTAAACGAGTCAAAGCGAATCGCTGGTAGAGCGGTTGTTGTGCCAAGCTAGCCCGCGTTACACTGCCACCATTATTGTCGAGTTGGGTAGCTTCTTGTATCGCTTCGTGCCAAATATCTATTTCGGTTGCTGATGCACCGTTTCCTTTAGTCAGTTTGATTAAATGAAGTAGGGCAGCTTCATCCGCGCTAGCAGTAGTCAGATAGTCGTATTCTAGCAACTCAATACAACAGAGAAAGCGCCACAACTCATCGTCAGAAACCGCTACCCTACGTACTCGAACCAGCACATCCCGAAAAATTTCTAATCGCTGTAATTTCTCTTTCACACGTCGGACTTCCAATAAAAAGCCGGTACTGTCCGCATGGTGTCGAGCCCAATTTAGTAGCACCTTCACGTGATTACGCTCTGCCTCTGTAAGACCACTCTTGACAATAACTAGTCGGTCGTATAGTGGGTCGAATAGCTCGGGCCGCTGGTAATCGTGCCAAAAAGCATTTATTACCTCTTCAAACAACGCATTCTTACTACTAATAGTAAGGTTATTTTTAATCTGCAGTAATAGTCGGTGTAATTGGCCATTGTGTGCTCTAGCTAGCACAAGCAGGTCGTCAGTTTCATACCCATGTTTGGTAGTTTGAAAATCTAGTCGCTCTACTTGACTGGCTGGTATACAGGGAGCAGGGCCCTCCGTCAGCAACACAACAAGAAATGCCGCCTGTACAGCCTGCTCGAAATTGGTACCAACACCGCCCTTTGATGTAACACTTCCCTTTGTAGACATATTGTAAGATAATGAACGGTTATTCTACAGTCATCTTGTACGCTTCCCAATCTGGTGACCTCTGCTGGCATCTGCACTCACATAAGGGCAGCAGGAGCTATGCTGACACGAGTGAAGTAGCCACCGAGCATGAGTTCGCCGCATTTGTGCGTTAGCAGCGGCGTAAAGTAGCGAAGCCTACGTGATACGGTGGGCCTGCCGCAATACAATGCTCCGCAGCCACAGGATGGGTCTAATATCTAATTCCCGCGCATCCTATTTAGCACCAAATCACACCATTTATACACCGGAGTTGAGACGCACTTTTCTGGGATGACTTGGCACTTCATAAAAGAGCTAGGAAAAAGTTTGAAACCAAACGCAACCAACCACTACCACCACCGCGTTACATTTGCAGGGCTAATACCAACATTAACACCAATACTAGTATTACAATACAAAATGAGGTGGCCTAGCCTTAGGCTAAACCACCTCACCAACTACTTAGAAGTAAGCAGATAGATTATCAAAGCCCACAGGGCTTTGCCTAATCCGCCCGCAAATCCTAACAAGACAGCTCTACCAAGCGCTTGCAGTAGTTTATTCACGCGTTCCTTTTTCATCTTGCCAGAGGTAAAAAGGGTGTCAGAAACCCTCTTACTTCTCGAAGCCCGACTGTTCCTAGGCAGCCGGGCTTCTCTTTTTACAAAGAGTGAGCCGTTGGGCCGAAGGACATACCTAACGTGAGTGGAACAAAGGTACGCCAGGTGTATAAGCTAAGTCTGATTTTGATTTATAGTGTAAAACTTTTAGCGGGATAAATTTATATTAAGATTCACTTAAATATATCTGCATTAAGCAACTCATTATTAGCGATGTATTTAGTTGCCCGTGTCGAGTAAAATCAGTTGTCCATGTAAATCAAGTGCGAGCTTTACAATGACTGACTAACAGATACTTAGCGCATACAGTCTAAAATCTATCCGAACTTACCTCATTTTCTGGCGAACCTCTTTCAATTCCTCACACGTCCTTTACCAGCTTAGCGGCAGGTAAATGCAGACTGCTAAAAGCGTAGTTGGATTTAGCAGGCCACGAAAAAGACCCGTCCCCACACGAGCCGAAGCTTCTGCATAACTTGGCAGCACCTAACTCGCTATTATGGCTGCTGACCTCGTTACCATTGCTACCACGGCAGTACTCACGCAATTTCTTACTCCAGCCGCCAAGAACCTAGGTGAAGTAACACTTGAGCGAGCTAAGCAGATAGGTAGTAAGGCCGTCGGCTATTTGGCCGCCGTAGGGCGCGAGGCGCAGCCTGTTGAGGAAAAAGTACTCTACCCTCTATTGCAAGCAGCGGCTTTAGAATCAGACCAAGGTCTTGCCGAAAAGTGGGCCGCTTTGCTAGCTAACGCGGCCGACCCTATGCATCACCAGAGCGTGCAGGCAGGATTTGTTGAAGTGCTACGCCAACTCACACCGAACGATGCACAAGTATTAGGGGAGGCGGCAGTGATACAGTTACACCCAAGCTCCCCCATATCGGGCTACATAGCAGTCACTTTACTTGCAAGAAGATTTCCCTCCCTCACGCAAGAAGCATTGCTTATCACAACGGGTAATATGGCTCGGTTAGGCTTGTGTCTAAGTGTAAGTGAGCAAGACGTAAACAGAAGCCGTAGAAGCTCCCCCATTGCGCCTCGGACTGAGTACAGTACGATGGGACCAGGAGTCGATTATATTCAACTTACACCTTTCTGCCGCGCCTTTCTGGCCGCCGTAAAGCCGCCCGCTAAATGAGACCCATCCGCTCCCTCTCCTTTATCGATGCCGAATACACCAAGCTGGGCCTCTCTGAATACATTATTGACCGGCTGGGGCTGGATAAGTAGCCCATTCACTCATGCCCTCTTCTCTTCCATTGCTGCCCTCTGATATAGCTAATAGCCATGCCTATTTGACTAGCTTATTAGAGACGTGCGCTCAGTTGCCTTTCAAAGATGTCGCACGTACTTTGCGACATGCCTTTGAGCAAGAACGTGCAAAAGGTTTTTATACTTGGGCTGAGTTTTTGGACAGGTTGCCTAACTACATAGAGCGTCATTTGAGTCAAAAAATACAAGACCAATTGAATGTTCAAAGTGGCTTAATGAGCAGCTTTCGCAGAGCGATACGCATGGCGGAGAGGCGACCAGAAAACTGGCCTTTTTGGGGACCTAATGACCACACTATAGTAGAGGATAGGCGGAATGCATTGTGTAAGGATACACAAGAGGCGCCACCAGAGGCACAGCGGGCCGAAGAGCATGCAGCAGCTATAGCTCGCCTTGATTTGATTTTAGCAGCACTTGATAGCTTAAAAAAAGTCAATGGGTTAGCAGTGAATGCTAGCGAGATAGATAGACAACTTTTGCTTCCCTCAAGAGGTGTGGATTTTCCTGTTCGTGTTTGTCCACTCACCGGATTACAGACAAATGGCCGTTTAAGGCTTGAGTCAACAGCGGACGGCCACATCCTTTATACCTTCAAGCCAATAGGAAGCGCTTTCTTCGAGGTTCCTTTACTGAAGAGCTTAGCAGCCGACGCCGAAACGCTCAACCTACCCCTAACTGATTGGGCTGGATTATGTCGGCAGGCGTATGAATTAGAAGAGAAGGTGCCTATATTTTCTAGTTTACTTAAAGTTGATAGTGAGCACCTGCCGACAACTTTTGATGAGAAAAGAAGTCACTTCTTGCAATTGCTTTACAAAGTAGGAGGCAATGAATATAAAGAGCGGAACATCTTCATACACGATGATTTTCCGCTAGCTTTTGCCAAAAACGCTGAGGAGTTCACTCGTATTCTTAAGTCCTTGATTACCGAGGGCTGGCTTGAGTATGATAAGCCAGATGACAAGCCTAATGACTGGGTAGGTGGGATACGGACCCATTATAACAGCGTGCTCATTTCCCGTGAGGGAATGAAAAGAGTCAAAGAGTCATTAGAGCCATCTAGTACACCAACCCCTATCCAAACACCAACCGCTAAGCCTAATTCACCTACCAACCTTACTCACCTGCACCCTGCTGTTCAACAAGCAGTTGGCTCTCGCTTCGCCGATGGCTACTATTCCGACTCATTGCATAAGGCTTGCACGGCGCTAGAAAAGGCGGTGCAGGATAAAGCCAACCAGCCACCAGAGCCTACTGGTGCTACCTTGATGAGCAAGGTGTTTTCTAAGGATAAGCCTGTTCTTATGGTCTCGGCTAACCAAGGCGAGCAGGAAGGGTATATGTTTCTGTATCGTGGATTAACACAGGCTATTCGTAACCACTACGCTCACAACGACCCAGCTACTGACCCCGCCCGGGCCTTAGAATGGCTATGCTTTATCAGTGCCCTATTCTACAAGCTTGATGAGGCCCAACCCTAATTATTTCGATTCGAAAAATCGTATTGAAAAAGGGCGTTTTTCCAGGCCTAGAAACCCTAGTACGTAGGGGCTCTTGACCATACTCGTGATGGCTAGGGGGCTGGTTACCGGCATAGGCAGCGAGACGGCGGTTTTGTCAGCCGAGAGCCTAGTGCGCTCGTAGAGTAGCGACTCGATAGCACACTTGAGTTCACACACCGACCAGTTGTTTTTGATGCTCTGCACTTCGTAAAAAGCCTGCTGCAAGAGAGTCGTCATGGGCAACAGCTCAAACAGGTGGGAGAAGATCAGGCGATTAAGTAATAAATCTGGCGCGATACCCAGCCCGGAGTAGCAGTGACCGCCGGGGTCAGCGGTGAAGTCGACAGTCTTAGGGCGGGCAATTCTCTCGACACCGTTGAGAAAATTGCGAGATAGGTGCAGTAGAAGGCCACGTGCCGGTAGGGTTGCTGGGCGAAGAGGCCACGCACGGCTTGTAAGCGGCGGGCGAGTTTAGGCACTAAGCGCGTACCATAGGTGGCGCGGTCTACCCCGTATTGACGATATACCAGCCGATAACACAATTACTCAGGTAAGCCCACTAGCAACTCCCCTTTGCTTGGGGGTAACTCGCTATCTTGCAAGTCACACTAGCCAACTATATGATTAAACTACTACTGTTTTGGACTGCTTGCTTGGTACCCACCTGGGGGTTCGCACAAGTTGCGCCGGCGGACAGCTTGAGTCAGCCGCCTGCCATAGAACAGGCGTCTACCAGCTCGTATCGCTACGTGAATGCGACCTCGCTCACTCTTCGCGCCTCCCCTACTCCACCGCTGGGGCCTCGGCCACGATTGCGGGCGCGAGCCGGGTGCAACTCCTGCAAGAACGAGTAGATGGGTGGAGTCACGTCCAAGTAGCGCAGGCTCATGGCTATGTCAAGTCCGACTATCTAGTCGAGACGCAGGAAGCGGTGACAGCCGACATAGATTGGACGAAGATAGCCGCAGCGGGCGGCGAGGCTTATAGCAGCCTTTCGCCCCTGGCCGCTTCGGCCGGCGCGCCGACCCACTCAGCAACGACTCGCCAGGTAGCCCCTAAGGTAACCACCGGACCGAAGGTGTACATCTGCAGCAATGGGCGTACCGAGGTTTACCACAGCACGGAGTCCTGCGCCGCGATGCGCCGCTGCACCTATCAGACACTCGTTATGAGCCAGCGCGAAGCACAGGCGTCGGGCTTACGCGGCTGTATGAAGTGTGATTGACCAAATGAGGTAGACCGGTACTCCTTTAAGTCGATGCACCTACCCTGCTGCGTACTTAGCTACGGTGCTGGCCGAGAGGCTGAGCGCTTTGCTGATAGCGTAATTGGACAAGCCACTCGTTTTCAAGGCCCGAATCTGCTCGATGACCGCCGCACTCTTGGCGGGCGGTCCTATCTGCGCGCCCTCGGCTCGGCGCCTGGCCATGCCCGCTTTCGTGCGCTCGCTGAGGCGGACGCGTTCTTGTTTGGCCAGGGTAGCGAGAAGGGAGATAATAGCCTCCTGAAACAGGCCGACTGAATCAAGGTACTGCTCCGTGAGCGACTTATAACCCACGCCCCAGCCTTGCAGTTGATTTAGGTACTGTAAGGTGGGCAGCGCTCCCTCGCGGCTGAGACGGTCTAGGCTCCAAAAGAGCACTAGGTCGAAGCGTCGCTGGTGCGCATCGGCAAAGAGGGCCTGAAACTCGGAGCGCTTGCCCGTTCCGCCCGACTCCTGCTCCACGTACTCCTTGTAGATAGTGTAGCCGTGGGCCTGGGCAAAGCGCCGCAGTTCAGGCAACTGGTTCTCGGTGCTCTGACCTTTATCCTTGGTCGAGACACGGGCGTAGAGGGCGACGGATATCATGCCCTGAAGATACTCCAATAAGGGTCCAGTAAAATACGACCAAAAAAAGTACCTCTACAGCCTGGAATCGCCCTCATCAAAACCGTCCAATAAGGGCCCGTGCCTGTTGCAAAGCTCAGCGCGGCACCTTTAAATGATAGCTCAGCTCCACAAGCCAAATCAAGCGTAAACAGGTCCTTTATCTATGCAATAGCTGGTTTAGTTGCTGAGTCAACTAGGCATACTTATAGCAGGAGGAAGACAGAAAGAATTGTGTCAAAAGTCAAGGATTAGGGACGATAGCATTCAGCGCTTCTTCAGGCCAAAAAATGCAGCTTTGGGAGGTAAGCACCTAATACGCTTAGCGCCGCCGCCTCCTCGCGGGTAAACATCACCGGCGGTAGGCGGTAGCCTTCGGCCAGGGAATAGCCCACCTTGGGCTCGCCAAAGAGCGGCACGCCGGCCAGCTCCAGCGTGCGGATGTCGCGGGAGATGGTGCGCAGACTTACCTCAAACTGGGCGGCCAGGGCAGAGCCGCTTACCACCCGCCGAGTTTGAGAATGGCGACGATGCGGTCAAATCGATTCATGCGGAGCGGGGGGGCGTTTGCTAATGCAGCGGGCGCACGGCCCATCATCCGCCACTGCCCGATGGTACCAGAACTACCCGTTTCTTTGCGGGTAAACGTAGAAGTTGAGCGGCCGCCCGGTCGCTTGCCAATCGAAGGCTGATGCAATACGTGACCGATAGTTTTTACGCGCCCCCGCTCATTAGCAGTGCCCCGCTGCCCTGGCAGGGCGTGCGGGTGGAGCAGTACCACCTGGAAGCCGGGCGGCTGGCGGCCCAGCAGCACGAGCACCACCTGCTGCTGCTCTACCAGGTAGACCAGCCCCACTTGGTGCGGCGGCGCGATGGGTCGCGGGTGAGCGAAACGGTGTATCAGACGGGCGATTTGGGGCTGTTTCCGGGCGGCGAATACGGCACGGCCATCGATTGGACGACGCCGAGCGACAACATCTACCTCACTCTCGAAGCGCCCTATTTGCGACAGGTAGCTGGCCAGGATGCCACTCTTACCCAGGCTGTGCTGCACAAGCGGATGAAGTTTGATGACCCCTTTCTAAGCCAGCTCAGCCGGCAACTGCTGGCCAGTGCGGGTAGCCAACACGCGCTGGGGCGGCTCTACGTAGAGTCGCTGACCGCTACGCTGTGCCACCATTTATTGGCGCACCACGCCACCATCCAGCGCAGTTCCGAAGGGCAGCCGCGGTTGAGCAGCGCGGCGCTAGCGCGTATTGACGCCTACCTGGAGGCCCACACCACACAGGCCGTGACGCTGGAAACCCTCGCCAGTTTAGCGAATTTGAGCGTCTTTCACTTCACCCGGCTTTTCAAGCAGGCCACTGGGCTGCCGCCTTACCAGTATGTGCTGCGCTGGTAAATCGAGCGGGCCAAGCACCTACTCCGCCTGGATAGCGCGGGCGTCGCCGACCTCAGCGACGAGCTAGGGTTTTCCTCGCCCATCAGCTTTGCGGCTGCTTTCAAACGCCAGGTGGGCTGCACGCCCCAACAGTTTCAACGGCGCTAGCAAGGCATAAATAGCAAGATCTTACAAACAAGCGCAAGAATCGCGAGAAGTGGCGGAAGTGGAGGCGGGACCTTTGTTGCCACTTCACTAATCCGCTTTTATGCGCTACAACCCACTGGGAAATACCGGGCTATTCGTGTCCGAACTGTGCTTGGGCACCATGACGTTCGGCAACTCGCCCGGCCAATACGCGGCCGCTTCGGGCGTCACCCAAGCGCAGGCCGAGGCCATCATCCGCCGCGGCTTCGACGCCGGCATTAACTTCATTGACACGGCTAACGTGTACGCCGGTGGGCAGAGCGAGGCCATAGTCGGCCAAGCACTCAAGCACCTGGGCATTGCCCGCGAGCAGGTGGTGCTGGCCACCAAGGCCGAGCACGCCACCGGCGGCGGCCCCAACGACGGCGGCGCGTCCCGCTACCATCTGCTGAACGAGGTAAAAGCCAGCCTCAAGCGGCTGGGCACTGACCACATCGATCTGTACCAACTGCACGGTTGGGACCCCGCCACCCCGGTGGAGGCCACCATCCGGGCACTCGATGAAATGGTTCGCCAGGGGCTGGTGCGCTACGTGGGGGTATCGAACTGGGCCGCCTGGCAGATTGCCAAAGCCCTGGGCAAAGCCGAATTTCTGCACGCCGAGCGCTTCCAGTCGGTGCAGGCCTACTACTCGCTGGCCGGCCGCGACCTGGAGCGCGAGGTCGTGCCGGTGGTGGAAGCCGAAAACCTGGGCCTGCTGGTGTACAGCCCGTTGGCGGGTGGCTACCTCACGGGCAAGTACCGGGAAAACAAGGACGAGGGCCGCCGGGCTACCATCCAGTTTCCGCCCGTGGACGAGCAGAAGGGTGCGGGCGTACTGGCGGCGATGGATAAGATTGCCGCGGCGCACGGGGCTTCGCTGGCGGTGGTGGCCCTGGCCTGGCTGCGGCACCAGCCCGCCGTGACCAGCATCATCCTAGGTATCAAGCAGCCCGCTCAGCTCGACGACAACCTGAAAGCCACGGAACTGTACTTAACCGCCGACGACCTGCAGGCGCTCGACGCGGCCAGTGCTCCCGCGCCCGAATACCCCGGCTGGATGCTGGCCCACGGTAGCGCCGCCCGGCAGCACTTGCTGATGACCGGGCAACTGACTCCCCAGCACGGCTAATCAGACCGCTGAACGTGGGTAGCTCCGTGAACCGCGGGGCTACCCACGCGCAAGGTACCGGACGTTTAAGTTGCTTGTTGAATGAGTTCTTCAATAGGGCTGCACATGGAGCTGGATGCCGGCTCCGGGTTTTGCTTTGGCGTGGTCTACGCCATCGAGCTGGCCGAGGAATTGCTGGCCGAGCGCGGCTACCTCTATTGCCTGGGCGACATCGTGCACAACGACGAAGAGGTGCGGCGCTTACAACGCTAGGGCCTGCGCATCATCGACTACGAGCAGCTGGCCGTACTGCGCGACGAAACCGTGCTGCTCCGGGCCCACAGCGAACCGCCGAGCACTTACCAGCGCGCGCGCTCGAGAACAACCTGACCCTGCTCGATGCCAGCTGCCCGGTGGTCCTCAAGCTCCAGAACCGCCTAAAAGCCAGTACCGACCGGGGCGAAACCATCGTGCTGTTGGGCCAGCCCGGCCACGCCGAAGTGCGCGGCCTGCTGGGCCAGACCAGCGGCCAGGCACTGGTTATCGAAAAGCCCGACGAGCTGCCTGCCCAGCCCCTACCCCCCGCCGTGACGCTGTACAGCCAGACCACGAAGCGGCCGGCCGATTTCTACCGGTTGCGGCAGGCCCTGGAGGCGCAGGGCCACGTGGTGTGCGCGCACAACACGATTTGCCGGCAGGTGAGCAACCGCGATCAGGAGCTGCGTCAGTTTGCCCAGCGCTTCGACCAGGTGGTGTTTGTGGCCGGCACCAAAAGCTCGAATGGCCACCTGCTCTACCAGGCCTGCAAAGAAGTGAACCCGCGGACCCACTTCGTCTCGCGGGTTGGGCAGCTGACCCCCGCCTGGTTTGGGCCGGGGCAAACGGTGGGCATTTGCGGGGCGACCAGTACGCCCCACTGGCTGCTGGAGCAGGTGCGCAACGAGCTAGCGCACTTTTAGCTAGCAGGCTAGAAGCGAACAGCGCTTGAATCCGTAAGGTATCTCTTTCATTCTCCCCTCTTTTCTCTTTTCATCATGGACAGCATCAACCAGCAACAGCCCGAACAAAATCACCAGGACCTGCAGGCCACCGAAGCCATCAAAAAAATGCGGGAGCTCGCTGACGAGGCCAAGACCTGCTTTTTCAGCACCTGCCTGCGCAGCAGCGAGGTGCCCGCCACCCGCCCCATGGCTGTGCAGGAGGTAGACGACCAGGGCCACTTCTGGTTTCTGAGCGCCAACGACAGCCACAAGAACCAGGAAATTCAGCAGGACCCTTCCGTACAGCTGTTGTTCCAGGGCTCCACGCAATCCGGCTTTCTGAGCATCGTGGGCACGGCCACCATCTCGACCGACCACGCCCGCATTAAGGAATTGTGGAATCCGATTCTCAAAGCCTGGTTTACGGAGGGTGAAAATGACCCGCGCCTCACGGCCGTGGAGGTAACGCCCCAGGAGGGCTACTATTGGGACAACAAGCACGGCAACCTGATTGCCAATGTGAAAACGGCGGTGGGCGCCGTTATCGGCCAGACCTTGGACGACTCGATTGAAGGCACGCTCAGCGTGTAAAATGGCAATTTCTGCCCAAACAAGTAGTTATGCGCGCCTACTCGCCGCCGGTGGGTGGGCGCTTTTCTGCCAACAGCCCTTGTTAATACCAGGCCGGCAACTGCCGCGCTGAACTTCACTTTCCAGGCTATGCATCGTCGTCGTTTCCTCGTGGATGGGGCCGCTGCCACCGCGGCTAGCCTGCTACCCGCCAGCAATGCCGCTGCCGATACGCCTTACCCTATGGCTGTCTCCTTCGTTTCCAACCCTGCTTTGCCGACCCTGCTGCCCGCCGACCAGTGGCCGGGCACCCCAGTCGATGCCGCTGGGAAATTCCTCAACCACGAATTTCCCTACGTGAACCGCTTCAGTACGGTAGTCAAGTACTGGCTGCAGCCCAACCCCCAGCGGGCCGAAAAAGAGGCCGACCTCTTTCAGCTGCCCGTGCTGAAAACCGAGGCATTTTTGCATGACCCAGCCGATGTCATCGTGTGGCTCGGCCACGCTTCGTTTTTCATCCGGCTGGGTGGTGTTACTTTCCTCCTTGACCCGGTGCTGGGCAACCTGCCCGCCTTTGGGAATCGGCTCTCGAAGCTGCCCCTCGACCCAATTGCCCTAACTGGTATCGATTACATCCTGCTCTCGCACGCCCACTACGATCACTGCGACAAGCCTTCGCTGCGCCAGCTCCACGCCCAGAATCCGCAGGCGCAGATTTTGACCGGCCTGGGCATGGACAAGTTGCTGCGCAGCTGGCTGCCCGGCGCGACCGTGCAGACGGCGGGCTGGTATCAGCGGTACCGCACGGAGGCTGGTTTGCGCGTCACGTTTTTACCGGCGCGGCACTGGTCCAACCGCACGCCCTGGGACAAGAACGAAACCCTGTGGGGGGCCTTTGTGCTGCAAGCCGAGGGGCGGCAGGTGTACTTCGGCGGCGACTCGGGCTACGGCAGCCACTTCCGGGATGCCGGACAGCTCTTCCCTAGTCTCGACGTGGCCATCATCGGGGCGGGGGCGTACGCGCCGCGCTGGATTATGGCCCCCAACCACCAGGACCCTGCCCACGCGGTGCAAGCCTTCCACGACACGGGGGCCAAGGTACTGGTGCCCATGCACTACGGCACCTTCAACCTGAGCGGAGAACCGCGGGGCGAGCCGTCCCGCCTGCTGCAAGCCAGCTACGCTAGCGGGGAGCTACGAGGCGAGCTGTGGCTACCGGCCATCGGCGAGAGTTTATTTTTCCGGCTGATTAATTTCTTGCGGTAGGCTAATGGCTGACAGCAGCCCCCTGATTCCGTGCTAGGCAACCCCGTGTCAGCTAGCCGTGCATGATACCATATTTTCCAACACCTAGTCTGTCTGACGGGCTAGGTACTATACTCATGTATTTTGTAGGTAATTCATTAACGGAACGCACTATTTATTCCAATAAAGGCCCCTATCACTTGGTAGCTGCACGGGCGCGATTTGAGGAGCGGGTAGAGTGTTTTCTACTGCCTTAACTACCTTCTCGAACACCCCAGGTAGGAGGCCTGGCTAGTCAAGCCCAGTGATGTTTTACAAACTGTAGTCCTTCGTGGCTGTTGCAGAACGCTCCCGCTCGTTCGACAGACGGTCGCAGGTAGCACTAAGACCTGCTAAAAGCAGGCCTAGGGCTAGTTTGCGAGCCCGATTTGGTCGCTACTGGCCTGGCCTGAG
>Ga0160429_1000656_pt1 | contig 25582 bp, 30 predicted proteins | sample SolpanmetagenomR_FD_108199 | JGI IMG/M metagenome (GOLD analysis project Ga0160429, IMG submission 108199) | Solar panel surface microbial communities from Lawrence Berkeley National Laboratory, California, USA - R | ecosystem: Engineered > Built environment > Solar panel > Unclassified ... | reverse complement strand
GATCGAGAGCTACCTGCGCCACCAGGGCCTGAGCTTCGTCGAGCGGTTCGACGCCAACGCCTACCTCTACCTGACCCGGGCGATGGACTATTTCGACCTCGCCGAGGACCATGGCGGCGTGCTGGCCAACGCCTTCCGGGGCACCAAGACCCGCTTCTGCGTGATCTCGTTCACGTCGGACTGGCTGTTCCCCACCCGCGACTCGCGGGCGATCGTGCACGCGCTCAACGCCGCCGCGGCGCCGGTGGCCTTCGTGGAGGTCGAGAGCGACAAGGGCCACGACGCCTTCCTGCTCGACGAGCCGGCGATGTTCTCCGCCGCCCGCGGCTTCATCGACGCCGCCGCCCGGGCGCGCGGCCTGTGACGCGTCTGGCGAGCGGCGGGTCCGGCAGGATGACCTTCGGCAAGCTGTCCCCGGGCAAGATCCGGCACGGCGCCCCTTGGGAGAGCGCGGACGCCCTGCCCCATACGGCCGAAGGCAACGGCGCCCGGGTCGACCACATCGTCGTCCTCGGCCTCGTGCCCGCGGGCGCCCGGGTCCTCGACATCGGCTGCGGCGACGGCTCGCTGCTGGCGCTGCTGCGCGACCGCCGCGGCATCGACGGGCGCGGGATCGAGCTGTCCCGCGAGGGCGTGAACGCCTGCCTGGCCCGGGGCCTGTCGGTGATCCAGGGCGACGCCGACACCGACCTCGCCAATTATCCCGACGGCGCCTTCGACGTGGTGGTCCTGTCCCAGACCATCCAGGCGACCCGCAACCCTCGGGTGGTGCTGGAGCACCTCCTGCGCATCGGCCGGCAGGTGATCATCTCGTTCCCGAATTTCGGGCACTGGCGGGTGCGCTCGGAACTCGCCTTCCGGGGGCGGATGCCGATCACCGAGATCATGCCGGATGCGTGGTGGGAGACGCCCAACATCCACCACTGCACCATCCGCGACTTCGTCGGGCTGTGCCGCCTGATCGGCGCCCGGATCGAGCACGCCACGGCGCTCAATGCCCGCGGCCGCCCGATGCGGTTCTCGATGCCCTGGTGGGTCTGGAACCTGTTCGGCGCCCAGGGGGTGTTCCTGCTCCGGCGCGAGGGCGACGGAGACGGAGAGGCCGGGCGCTAGGGCGCGCCGTGCACCCGGCGCAGCTCCGGTCGAGGCCCGGTCAAGCTCTCCGGTCGAGCCCCCGCGCAGTTCGACCCCTGCACCCGGGCGCCGCGCGTTGGGATCCACGGGGAACGCTCCCGGATGCGCCCGGTTGGTCCGGCGGGCCCCCGATCCGGGCCGCAGCCTGAATCCGTGGAGGTCCCGTGAGCGCACCCCATCGCACGATCCTGTTCGCCGTGGCCATCCTCGCCGGTGCGGCCGGTGCAGCGCGCGCGGCGGAGGGACAGGGTGCCGCGCCGTCGACCGAGATCCGCAAGGAGGGCAGCGGCCTCACCACGAGCGTGGGCGCGGGCGGCCTGACCGGCACCGGCGCCGTCAAGGACGGGGCCCGCACCGGCGACGGCACGGCGCGGACCGACGGTGCGAAACCGCCCTCCGCGCCGGCGGCGGGGACGACGCGCTGACCGGTCCGGCGCTCTACTGCGAGCGGCGGCCGAACGAGACCGCGTAGGCCTGGACGCGGGCGTCGATCAGGGGATCGTCCGAGACCTCGATCCCGTCGGTCAGGTTGTTGGGCATGAACAGCAGCGCCTTCTCGGCCTCGGCGCTGTCCGGCACCGCCTTGGACACCGTGAGCGTGCCGAGATCGACCGTCTTGCGGTCGTCCGGCCAGGGCTTGGTGGCGTCGTTGGTCGGGTCGCCGGTCGCGGCGAGCTGGGCCAGCACGCGGAACTTCGCCGGCTCCTTGGCGATGCGCGGGCCGATCTCCCCCATCAGGAAGTTCGGGTCGCGCTTGGCCGCATCCTCGGGCGGCAGGATCTCCTCGCCCTGAACCGGCTCGATGCGGAAGCGGAACGGCTGACGCTTGCCGGACGCGTCCACGAAGATGAAGGCGTTGACGCCGTTATAGGTCTGGCGGGCGAGGCTCGACGGGGTCTTGGCGGTCATTCCCGCCGTGGCGGCGGCCGGGTGGGCGGCCGCGAAGCGCTCCAGCGCGGTCGGGTGGGCCGCGTTCGGCCCGCTCTCGGCGACCGCCTTCAGCAGGTCGCGGAACTCCTCGCCGGTGGCGACGGGGAAGTACTTCAGCGCGTTGGTGACGACGTCCATCTCCGTGCCGTCGCTGAGCTTGAACTTCAGCGACATCCCGTGCGGGTTGGCGTTGGCCGAGCCGTCCGGGATGGTCGGGATGCCGGTGGCGTCCGAGAACCGCACCGTCACGGGCACCGGCGGTCCCTTGAACAGCGAGGCCTTGCTGAGGCCGGCCGCCTCGGCCGACGGGGTGAAGCTGCCCTCCGCGACCAGGCCCTTGGCGTGGTTGGCGCGCGCCCCCGGGTGCTTGCCGAACAGCGTGTTCATCACGTCGATCGTCTGCTCGGCCGTGGAGGCATCCTGGGCCAGGGAAGCGGCACCGGACGCGAGCGCCAGGGCGACGCCGACCGTCACGGCGCACCCAAATCGAGTCAACAGCATGGAAATCCTCTCGGCTGCGCCGGTCCTTCGGACCGGCGACGTCGGTCGGCCCACCTTCTAGTGAGCCTGACACCGCGTGCACAACCCGAAGCTTCGCAGCGGACCCGGGCCGGTTACCTCCCCGCGAGCAATTTCCGCGCCGGGCCTCCCCGGCGGGACCGCGGCGCGGCGAGTCCCTACCGCGCGCCCCGATGGAGATCGCCGTCGATCAGCAGCGCGCTGCGGCTGTCGAGCCGCGAGCGGTAGACCTGGAGGTTCTCCATGACCCGCTGCACGTAGTTGCGCGTCTCCGTGAACGGGATGCGCTCCACCCAGTCGATCACGTCGACCTCGCCCTTGCGCGGGTCGCCGTAGGCGTCGATCCACTTCTTCACGTTGCCGCCGCCGGCATTGTACGACGCGAAGGCCAGCACGTAGGAGCCCCGCCAATCCTCCATCAGCTCGCCGAGATGGGCTTGGCCGAGTTTGGCGCAGTAGGCGGGATCGCTGGTCAGGCGGTCGACGTCGAACGAGGCGGCGACCCGGCGGGCGGTGCGCTGGGCGGTGGCCGGCATCATCTGCATCAGCCCCCGCGCGCCGACGCCGGACTGGGCCCGGGGATCGAACTGGCTCTCCTGCCGGGCGATGGCGTAGACCATGGCCCGCTCCACCTGCGGGACCGCCGTGAAGGTCTCGTAGGTTGGGATCCCGATCGTCGGGTAGGCGTGGGCGTCGAGCGGCAGGCCGCGCTGCACCGCGAGCTTGCCGATCGCCACCAGGGCGCGGGGATCCTTCATGTCGGTGGCGAGGTCGCCGAGCGCCTGCAGCTCGCGCGGGTCGGACAGGTCCCGGGCCGCGTCGATGTAGAGCGGCAGGGCCAGCTCCTTGATCCCGGCCTCGCCGAGCAGGCGCAGGGCCCGGATGTAGAGCCGTCCGTCGAAGGCCTGGCGCTCCGCGCCCTCGAGGTCGGCCGGCGCCCGCAGGGGCAGGCTGGTCTGGCCGAGCCGCGCCCGCGCCACTTGGCCGTAATAGGCGATCGGCTGGAGGGCGGCCCGCTCGTAGTAGCGCTTGGCGTCCTCGGATTGGCCCAGCGCCTCGGCCGCCCGGCCCTGCCAGTAGGCGGCCCGCGCCACCGAGATCGGGCTCTCGGCGACCGCCGCCACCTGCGCGAAGTGCTGCGCGGCCGCCGCCGGATCGCCGGCGAAGCGGAGGGCGATCCAGCCCGCATGGAACTCGGCCTCGATCCGCTTCTCCGGCGTGCGCGCGGCCTGGCCGCCCGCGACCTTGTAGGCGGTCTTCGCGTCGCCGAGGTCGAGGAGCCGGCGCGCCACGATCCGGCGCTCGACCCACCACTCGTCGCCGTCGACCAGCACGTCCGGGTTGCTCGGCGCGGCGGCGAGGATCGCGGCGGCCTCCGCGGGCTTGTCGGCCCGGCGGTAGAACTGCGCCCGAGAGAAGATGTAGGAGGCGTCGTTGCGCAGGGACGGCGGCACGGCGGCGAGCGCCGCGGTCGCGCCGGGGGACTTGTCCTCCACGGCCCGGCGGGCGCGCACGAGGCTGGCATAGGCGCCGCCCGCGTAGCCGGCCGCCCGGCCGGCGCTCTCCCAATCGTCCTTCAGGAGCGCCCGCTCCATCCGGTAACGGTGGTCGACCCGGGTCAGCGCGTCCGGGAAGGCGTCGAGCACCTTGCCCTCCAGGCTGCGCCCGAAGCTCTCGGCGCGCCACAGGTCGCGGACCATGTCGGCGGCGTCCGATTCGTAGCCGTCGGCGCGCAGGGCGAGCGCCAGGGCGAACTTGCCCGGCGCGCTCGACGGCTTCGCGGTGGCGAAGAAGGCCCGCACCGTCGCGGGGGATTTCCGCTCGGAGAGCAGCGCCTCCTCGGCCCGGCGGCGCAGCAGCGGGCCGGCCGGCCAGTCCGGATTGGCCCGCGCGAAGGCGATCGTGCGGGCGAAGCCGATGCCGGCGCCGGCGCGGATCGCCACCCATTCGAGCAGCGCCTTGGCGGCCGGATCGGTGAAGGTGTCGCGCATCCGGTCGCCGTCGGCGACCCGGCCCTTGCGGTAGAGGTCGATGGCGCCGCGCAGCAGCGTCGGGTCGGTGTCGCCGGAGATCTTCGGCCGGGCCGGGTCCGGCACCTCGGGCACCGGCGCTGCCGGGGTGACGGCGGCGTCGGGCAGCGGGAAGGCCACCGGGGCGTCGGGATCGGCGGAGGCGTAGGCCGCGGCGGCGGCCGGCAGCGCCCGCGCGGGCTCCTCGCCCTTGTCGTCGCCGCCGGAGGCGTGGACCGGGTCGAGCTTCAGGGCGTCGGCGGCGACCGGGTCGGCGGCCTTCGCGGCCTGCGCCCCGCGGACCTGGGCGGTCGACAGGGCGGCATCGCTCGCCGGCGGCGCGGGCTGGGTGGCGGGCGGCGTCGCCGCGGGCGCATCCGTGCCGGCGTGGCCGACTTGGCCGGTTTGGCCGGCCAGCGCGACGCCGACGGTGGCGACGAGCGCTACGGCGGCGAGAGAGGCGCGCTTCGAGGTCGGATTCGGGCCCGCGGATCGGATCACGATTTCCCCCTGCTGATCATCGGAGCGGGAAGAGGCGAGGATGGGATCGCGACCATAAAGATCGCGTTAACCGTCCCCACGATCTGTTTGCGCGGCGTGGCGCGACCGCCTATGTCTGCCCGTCCGCGCCCGTAAGGTGCGCGCCACGGGCGGCGCCGAGAACGCCGAGATCCCAGTTGGGACCCTTTGGGACGCCTGAGATGACCGAGATGACCGGGAGCCGCCTGCGGGGCTCGCTCACCGCGCTTGTGACGCCGTTTCGCGACGGGGCCTTCGACGAGGCCGCCTTCCGGAAGTTCGTGCGCTGGCAGATCGAGCAGGGCAGCCACGGCCTCGTGCCCACCGGTACCACCGGCGAGAGCCCGACCCTGACCCATTCCGAGCACGACCGGGTGGTCGAGGCCTGCATCGACGAGGCCGGCGGGCGCGTCCCCGTGGTGGCGGGCGCGGGCTCCAACTCCACCGCCGAGGCCGTGGCGCGGGCGCGCCATGCCGAGCGCGCCGGCGCCGACGCCGTCCTGGTGGTGACGCCCTACTACAACAAGCCGACGCAAGAGGGTCTCTACGCCCACTTCAAGGCCGTCAACGACGCGGTCGGCATCCCGATCATCATCTACAACATCCCGCCGCGTTCCGTCGTCGACATGAGTGTCGAGACGATGGCCCGGCTCTTCGAATTGAAGAACATCGCCGGCGTGAAGGACGCGACCGCCAAGATCGACCGCGTCAGCCAGCAGCGACAGGCCATGGGGGCGAATTTCCTCCAGCTTTCGGGCGAAGATGCGACGGCCCTCGGCTACAACGCGCAGGGCGGCCACGGCTGCATCTCGGTGGTGGCCAACGTCGCCCCGCGCCTCTGCGCCGACCTGCAGGAGGCGACGCTGTCGGGCGACTACGCGCGGGCTCTCACCCTCCAGGACCGGCTGTTCCCGCTCCAGGCCGGTCTGTTCGCGGAGGCCAACCCGGCCCCGGTGAAGTACGCGCTGTCCCGGCTCGGGCACATGACCGCGGAACTGCGCCTGCCGCTGGTGCCGGTGACCGAGCCCACGAAGCGCATCGTGGACGACGCCCTGCGCCACGCCGGCCTGCTGGTCGACTGAGGGAAGTCTCGCATCATGGCCCCGAAACCGGAGCCCAGTCGGCGCATCGTCGCCGACAACCGCGCCGCGCGCTATCACTACACGATCGAGGACACGCTCGAGGCCGGCATCGCGCTGACCGGCACCGAGGTGAAATCCCTGCGCGGCGGCAAGGCGACGATCGGCGAGGCCTATGCCGGCCCCTCCGGCAACGACCTGATGCTGTTCAACGCCTACATCCCGGAATACCTGGAGGCGAACCGCTTCAACCACGACACCAAGCGCCCGCGCCGCCTGCTGCTGCACCGCCGCCAGATCAACAAGCTGATCGGCGCCACCCAGCGCCAGGGCTACACGGTGGTGCCGCTGAAGATCTACTTCAACGACAAGGGGCGCGCGAAGGTCGAACTCGGCCTCGGCAAGGGCAAGCAGGCCCACGACAAGCGCGAGGCGGCCAAGGAGCGTGACTGGCAGCGCGACCGGGCGCGGCTGATGCGGGATCGGGGCTGAGGCCGTCGCGGCGCGCTGCCCCGGGCTGCGGTGCATCGGCGAGGGTGGCGCCGCCGGACGCCGCCGCCCCCCCAGCGGGGACGGTCGCGGGACGGTCAGGGGACGGCGGGCGCCCCGGCGACCTCTCTGACGGGGCGGAGTGCGGCTCCTTGGCGCCGCCCGCGCGATGTCCCAAGATGGTGCCGTGCGGCGTGGCCGCGGCCTCGTGACCTTGCGGGAGACGCTCATGCCATCCACCCACGACGCCCTGCCCGACGACCTCCCCGTCCCGGTCGATGACGGCGCGGCCGCGCACCTGCGCGGGATGCGGCTGCCCGACGTGGCGCTCCTTGCCACCGACGGGCGCACGGTCTCGCTGGCGCGCCTCGCCGGCTGCACCGTGGCCTACGCCTATCCGCGCACCGGCGAGCCGGGGCAGCCGAGCCTGACGCCCGACTGGGACGCGATTCCCGGCGCCCGGGGGTGCACGCCGCAGGCCTGCGATTTCCGGGATCACCACGCCGCGCTGACCGCGCGGGGCGTCGCCCAGGTCTTCGGATTCTCCACCCAGACGAGCGCCTACCAGCGGGAGGCGGTCGAGCGGCTGCGCCTGCCGTTCCCGCTGCTCGCCGACCCGCACCGGGCCTTCGCGATGGCGGCCCGCCTGCCGGTCTTCGAGGCCGGCGGACAGGTTCTGCTCCGCCGCCTCACCCTGGTGATCGACGACGGGGTCGTCAGCCAGCTGTTCTACCCGGTCTTCCCGCCCGACGAGAGCGCGCGCCAGGTTCTCGCCTGGCTCGACGGCGCCGGGGCCTGAGGACCTACTCCTCCTCGGGCTCCGGCTGGCGGATGCCGTAGCGGTTCTCGAGGCTCGGGTTAGGCCGGCCCTCGCCGCGGTAGCGGCTCGGCGACTCGCCGGACGCCCGGGCCGGGCGGTCGCCCGCATCGCGCCCGATCCGGCCCACGAGGCTCGCGAGGTCGACGAACTCGTCCGCCTGACGCCGCAGCTCGTCGGAGATCATCGCGGGCTGGGTCTGGATGGTCGAGATGACCGTGACCTTGACCCCGCGCCGCTGCATGGCCTCGACCAGCGAGCGGAAATCGCCGTCGCCCGAGAACAGGATCATGTGGTCGATATGGGCGCTCAGCTCGAGGGCGTCGATCGCCAACTCGATATCCATGTTGCCCTTGTACTTCCGCCGGCCCATCGAATCCGTGAATTCCTTCACGGGCTTCGTCACGACGCGGTAGCCGTTGTAGTCGAGCCAATCGATCAGCGGCCGGATGGAGGAGTACTCCTGATCCTCGATCATCGCGGTATAGTAGAAGGCACGTAGAAGATTCTCCCGGGACTGGAATTCCTTCAGGAGCTTCTTGTAATCGATGTCGAAGCCGAGGGCCTTGGTCGTGGCGTAAAGGTTCGCGCCGTCGATAAAGACGGCGCTGCGGTGCGTCGCAGTCATGGAGTTTCGAAATCCTGAAAATACGGGTGACGGGAAATCATTTGATGAAACGGCCCGGCCGCCTTGCGGGACGGAGGGCCGGACCGGGCGCCACGATGGATCGTCGATATGATCTGTAATCCGGGGCGAAAAGCTTGGTCGCGCGCGCGACCGGTGCCCAGGCCCGCGGACCATTGGTTTGAAACGCGGACTTGTCAAGCAGAGCGTAAGATCTGCGACGTTGAAAATGGGATTCGTTGGCTGGATGGCCGCATCGGGCCACTCGGACAGGTCTTTCGCCGCTACTCGGAAGATCTATCGGTGATGATGGCAATCTGAGATCCGCCTCATCGGCCGGACCACGTCAGCCGTTCACCCGCTCCACGCTGTTCACCGGCCGCTTGCCGCGCAGCTCCGCGATGATGGCGTTGAGGTGCTGCAGGTCCCAGACCGACAGGTCGATGGTGATGTCGGTGAAGTCCTGCGTGCGCCGCTTCATCGAGATGTTGTCGATATTGCCGTCATGGTCGGCGATCACCTGGGCGATCTGAGCGAAGACGCCCGGCTCGTTGATGGACTTGAGCGCGAGGCGCGCGGGGAAGCGCTCGCCGCTGAGCGCCTCCGTGTCCCAGCGGACGTCGAGCCAGCGCTCCGGCTCGTTGTCGAAGGCCGCCAACGCCGCCGACTGGATCGGATAGACGGTGACGCCGACCCCGGGGGTCAGGATGCCGACGATCCGGTCCCCGGGGACCGCGCCGCCGTTCGGCGCGAAGGTGACCGGGAGGTCGCCCGCCAGGCCCCGGATCGGGATCGCGTCGCTCCGGGCCTCGTCCGGCCCGCCCTCGCCGCCCGGGAAGGTCAGGCGCATCGTCTGGTCGGCGGAGCGCACGAGGCGGCCGGCTCCGCCGGCCGAGCCCTGCGCGGCGGAGGGGCGGCGCTCGTCGCGATGGTCGGGATAGACCGCCCGGACCACGTCCCCGGAAAACATCTCCCCGCGGCCGACGGCGGCGAACACGTCCTCGGTGCTGGCGCGCGCCAGCCGCGGCAGGGCGCCCCGCAGCTTGTCCTCCGAGAAGGTCTTGGCCGCGCGCTCGAAGGCCCGGTCCAGGATCTGACGGCCGAGGCCGGCATATTGCCGGCGCACGGCCGTCCGGGTCGCCCGCCGGATCGCCGCCCGGGCCTTGCCGGTCACCACCAGGGATTCCCAGGCGGCCGGGGGCGAGGCCCCGTCCGAGCGGCTGATCTCGACCTCGTCGCCGTTGGCGAGCTCGTGCAGCAGTGGCGCCATCCGGCCGTTGATCTTGGCGCCCACCGCGGTGTTGCCGACGTCGGTGTGGACCGCGTAGGCGAAGTCGATCGGCGTCGCGCCCCGCGGCAGGGCGATCAGCCGGCCCTTCGGGGTGAAGCAGAACACCTGGTCCTGGAACAGCTCCAGCTTGGTGTGCTCCAGGAACTCCTCCGGGCTGTCGCCCTCGGCGAGCAGCTCGATGGTCCGGCGCAGCCACTGGTAGGCGCCGCTCTCGGCGGCCAGCCGCGGATGCACGCTGCCCTCGCCGCGCGCCGGCTCCCTGGGCGGCTCGATGCCGAGTTCCTTGTACTGCGCGTGGGCGGCGATGCCGTACTCGGCGATATCGTCCATGGCGCGGGTGCGGATCTGCAACTCGACGCGCTGGCTCTTCGGGCCGATCACCGTGGTGTGGATCGAGCGGTAATCGTTCTGCTTCGGGGTCGAGACGTAGTCCTTGTACCGGCCCGGCACCATCGGCCAGCTGGTGTGGACGATGCCCAGCGCCGCGTAGCAATTCTGCACGGTGTCGACGACCACGCGGAAGCCGAAGATGTCGGAGAGCTGTTCGAAGGCGACGGATTTGCGCTCCATCTTCGACCAGATCGAGAACGGGCGCTTCTGCCGGCCGCTCACCTCGGCGGTGATCCCCTGCGCGCCGAGCTTGTCGGTGAGTACCTGGGCGATGGTCTCGACCACGCTCTCGGACTTGGCGGTGAGCCGCTCCAGCCGCTGGGTGATGGTCGCGTAGACGTCCGGCTCCAGGTTGCGGAAGGCCAGATCCTCCAGCTCCTCGCGCAGCTCCTGCATGCCCATGCGGCCGGCCAGCGGCGCGTAGATGTCCAGCGTCTCCTGGGCGATGCGGTGGCGCTTGTCCTCCCGCATGTGCTGGAGGGTGCGCATGTTGTGCAGGCGGTCGGCGAGCTTCACGAGCAGCACGCGGACATCCGCCGCCACCGCGAGCAGCAGCTTGCGGAAGTTCTCGCCCTGCGCGGCCTGCTTGGAAACGAGGTCGAGGCGCTTGAGCTTGGTCAGGCCGTCGACCAGCGCGCCGATCTCCGGCCCGAACAGCCGGCGGATCTCCTCCAGGGTCGCCTCGGTGTCCTCCACGGTGTCGTGCAGGACCGCGGCCACGATGGTGGCGTCGTCGAGGTGGAGGTCGGTGAGGATCGCGGCGACTTCGAGGGGGTGGGCGAAGAACGGATCGCCCGAGGCGCGCTTCTGCGTGCCGTGCGCCTGCATGGCGTACACGTAGGCGCGGTTGAGCAGCGCCTCGTCGGCGGCCGGGTTGTAGCGCTTGACCCGCTCGACCAGCTCGTACTGGCGCATCATCCGCCGGGACGGGGTCGGTTCCTGGGTCGTGCGCGGGGTCCGGATCACGCGCGATTGTTCCGCACCCGCCGCGCCAGCCTCCGCGGGGAGCGTGACCGCTGCGGGCTCGGAACGAGAGAACCCGGCGTCGCCGCCGGGTCCGGGATCACTCAGGTCGTGCGTGTCGAGACCCACGGGTCCAGGCTCACTCGCCCTCGTCGTCGGTCTCGACCGGCGGGGCGAGGTTCTCGAGACCGCGCAGGAGATCCTCCTCGCTCATGCGGTCGAACTGGACCGCGGCGTCGTCGCTGGAGGATTGCGGGGCCACCGCGGCGGCGGCCGGCGAGCTCGACAGCAGCGGCACGGTCTCGGCCTCCGGCTCGTCCACCTCGACGTATTTCTGCATCGAGTGGATCAGCTGCTCCTTGAGATCGTCGGCCGTGATGGTCTCGTCGCCGATCTCGCGCAGGGCCACGACCGGGTTCTTGTCGCGGTCGCGGTCGATGGTGAGGGGGGCGCCGGCTGCGAGCAGCCGCGCCCGGTGGCTCGCGAGCAGGACGAGCTCGAAGCGGTTCTCGACCTTCTCGATGCAGTCTTCGACGGTGACGCGCGCCATGCGGGGCGGCTCCTTGGGCTTGAGCGACGAATGCTGTCGGGTATGACGCCGTCTTACACCGGATGCCGTTCTGCAACAAGCACAGCGGGTTGCGCCGGGCGCGTCCCTGCCGTTCCGGGCCGCGGAGGGACCGCGGAAGAAACGCTGTGCGTGCGGCGCATCCTGCGGCGCTGTGTGCGGCGCAGAGTTGACACCCGCGGCCGCGGGTGCGAGTGCGCGCGCCATTCCAGTATCTCGGCCGACACGGGCGGCGTTCGCGCGGCGACCGGTGCCGGCGGTCAGGACCCACCATGCGCGCACTCATCTTTCCCGGCCAGGGCAGCCAGGCGGTCGGCATGGCGCGCGACCTCGCGGAGGCCTTCCCGCAGGCCCGGGCCGTGCTCGACGAGGTCGACGCCGCCCTCGGCCAGAACCTGTCGCGGCTGATGTTCGAGGGGCCGGTCGAGGCGTTGACCCTCACGGCCAATGCCCAGCCGGCCCTGATGGCGGCGAGCCTCGCGGTGTTGCGCGTGCTGGAGGCCGAGCGCGGCCTGGATCTCGAACGCGACGTGACCTGCGTGGCCGGCCACTCGCTCGGCGAGTACGCGGCGCTGGCGGCCGCCGGCAGCCTCACGGTCGCGGATGCCGCCCGGCTGCTGCGCCTGCGCGGCGAGGCCATGCAGGCGGCGGTGGCCCCGGGCGCCGGGGCCATGGCGGCGCTGATCGGCACCGATTTGGACACGGCCCGGTCGGTGGCCGCGGAGGCGGCTTCGGCGACGTCTTCGGAGGCGGTGTGCGACGTGGCCAACGACAACGGCGGCGGCCAGGTGGTGCTCTCGGGCGACCGGGCGGCCGTGGAGCGCGCCATCGGGGTCGCCACCGGCCGCGGGATCAAGCGCGCCGTGATGCTCAACGTCTCCGCCCCATTTCACTGCCGCCTGATGGCGCCCGCCGCCGAGGCCATGGCGCGGGCGCTCGCGGCCGTGACCCTCAGGGCGCCGCGCGTCACCCTCTACGCCAACGTCACCGCCGCCCCGGTCTCCGACCCGGAGGCGATCCGCCGGGCGCTGGTCGAGCAGGTCACCGGCACCGTGCGCTGGCGCGCGTGCGTCGCCGCCATGGCGGAATCGGGCGTCGACCGGTTCCACGAACTCGGCGCCGGCAAGGTGCTCACCGGCCTCGTCAAGCGCATCGCGCCCCAGGCCTCGGCCACCGCGATCGGCACGCCCGCGGACGTCGCCGCCTTCGCGCTCTGATCCCCCAGGAGCCCCGCATGTTCGAACTCACCGGCCGCAAGGCCCTCGTCACCGGTGCAACCGGCGGTCTCGGCCAAGCGATCGCCCGGACGCTGCACGCGCAGGGCGCCACCGTGGCGCTCTCGGGCACGCGCCCGCAGGCCCTGGAGGCGCTGGCGGCCGAGCTCGGCGAGCGGGCCCACCCGGTGGCGGCCGACCTCGCCGACAGGGATTCGGTCGAGGGCCTCGTGCCGGCCGCCGAGGCCGCGATCGGCCCGCTGGACATCCTGGTGAACAACGCCGGCATCACCCGCGACAACCTCTTCATGCGGATGAAGGACGAGGAGTGGGAGCAGGTGCTCTCCGTCAACCTCACCGCCGCCTTCCGCCTGTCGCGGGCCGCCGTGAAGGGCATGATGCGCCGCCGCTTCGGGCGGATCGTCAACATCGGCTCGGTGGTCGGCAGCACCGGCAATCCCGGCCAGGGCAACTACGCCGCCGCCAAGGCCGGCCTCGTGGGCCTGACCAAGGCGCTGGCGGCCGAGGTCGCCTCGCGGGGGATCACGGTCAACTGCGTCGCGCCGGGCTTCATCAGCTCGCCGATGACCGACGCCCTCAATGAGAAGCAGCGCGAGACCATCCTGGCGCGCGTGCCCGCCGGGCGCCTCGGCGAGGGCGCCGAGGTGGCCGCCGCCTGCCTCTACCTCGCCTCCGTGGAGGGCGGCTACGTCACCGGCCACACGCTGCACGTCAACGGCGGAATGGCGATGTACTAGGATCGGTATACTGATCTCGGCCGTCGCGGAATCGGTGCGAATCACCCGCCCCGGCACGCAAACGCCACACCCATGAAGGGTTTCTGAACGGCCCCTCGCCAGGGCGGGAGCCCTGTGCTACCAACCCCCCGCAGCCGCACAGGGGGTTGACGGTTCAGCGGGTTTTCAGTCCAAGGCCTCCCGGCGGGGGCACCCTGGTTCACCTTGCCGGTTACCTCGAAGCACGCGCGATCGGACACCGGCCCGTCAACAAGCCCGAAGGGGCGCGACGCGGCCAAGGCACCACCCCGAGAAGACTGACAGACCAAAAGGACGAGGACGGAAGACCGATGAGCGATATCGCTGAGCGCGTGAAGAAGATCGTCGTCGAGCACCTGGGCGTCGAGCCCGAGAAGGTGGTCGAGAGCGCCAACTTCATCGACGACCTCGGTGCCGACAGCCTCGACACGGTCGAGCTGGTGATGGCCTTCGAGGAAGAGTTCAACGTCGAGATCCCGGACGACGCGGCCGAGACCATCCAGACGGTCGGCGACGCCGTGAAGTTCCTGGAGAAGAACTCCGCCGCCTGAGGGCGCCGGGACTCACGTTTCACGCGGCGCGGGTGAGGCGGAACAGCCCCCGCGCCGTTATGCGTTTCAAGGTTCGCAGACGTGATAGGTCCCGCCGGGACCGATCCCGTCCTCGACAGTTGTAGACGATGCGCTCCGGCGGCGGCCCGGAGGCGCTTCAGGACGGGATGGGCGTTATGCGGCGGGTGGTGGTCACGGGTCTGGGGATGGTCACGCCGCTGGGCAGCGGGGTCGAGCACACCTGGAGCCGGCTGATCGCGGGCGACAGCGGCGCCGGCCCGATCCGCGGCTTCGAATCCGCCGACCTGCCCTGCCGGATCGCCGCGCAGGTCCCCTTCGGCGACGGCACCGACGGCACCTTCAACCCCGACGCGGTGATGGAGCCCAAGGAGCAGCGCAAGGTCGATCCGTTCATCGTCTACGCCATGGCGGCGGCCGATGAGGCCCTGAAGGACGCGAACTGGCGCCCGGAGAGCCACGAGGACCAGTGCGCCACCGGCGTGCTGATCGGCTCCGGCATCGGCGGCATCGGCGGCATCTACGACGCCTCCGTGACCCTGCACGAGAAGGGCCCCCGCCGGATCTCGCCGTTCTTCATCCCGGGCCGGATCATCAACCTCGCCTCCGGCCAGGTCTCGATCGCGCACGGCCTCAAGGGCCCGAACAACGCCGTGGTCACGGCCTGCTCCACGGGCGCCCACGCCATCGGCGATGCGAGCCGCCTGATCGCGCTCGGCGACGCCGACGTGATGGTGGCGGGCGGCGCGGAGTCGCCGGTGAACCGCCTCTCGATCGCGGGCTTCTCCGCCTGCCGGGCGCTGACCACGGGCTTCAACGACGCGCCGGAGCGGGCCTCCCGCCCCTACGACCGCGACCGCGACGGCTTCCTCATGGGCGAGGGCGCCGGCATCGTGGTGCTGGAGGAGTACGCGCACGCCAAGGCCCGCGGCGCGAAGATCTACGCCGAGGTGGTGGGCTACGGCCTCTCGGGCGACGCCTACCACATCACCTCCCCGTCGCCCGACGGCGACGGCGCCTTCCGCTGCATGAGCGCGGCGGTGAAGCGGGCCGGGATCTCCCCGGCCGAGATCGGCTACATCAACGCCCACGGCACCTCGACGCCCATGGGCGACGAGCTGGAACTGAAGGCCGTGGAGCGGCTCCTCGGGGACGCCGCCGCGCATGCCACCATGTCGTCCACCAAGAGCTCGGTCGGGCACCTGCTCGGCGCCGCCGGCTCGGTCGAGGCGATCTTCTCCATCCTCGTCCTGCGCGACGGCGTGATCCCGCCGACCCTCAACCTCGACAACCCCTCGGTCCAGACCAAGATCGATCTGGTGCCGTTCGAGGCGAAGCGGAAGCAGGTGGATGTCGTTCTGTCGAACTCGTTCGGGTTCGGCGGCACGAACGCGTCGCTGGTGATGCGACGGGTCAACTGATGTCCGAACGGATGATCATCCGGTCGTCGTAGAGGACAGACCCGGCGACGCGATCAGGCGAGGATGTTGAGCGCAAGACTTTGATCGCTCGACGACGCGTCGAAGGTCTGTCGGAGGCGAAGGCCGGCGCTCACCACCCTCGCCGCTCCTCCTCGCCCGGCACCCGCCCCTGTGGCGTGAGCGCGTGCACCACCTCCGGCAACGCCTGCGCCAGCTGGGACAGGAGCGCCTCGCGGTCCAGCCCGGTCTGGCTCTGGAGGGTGTCCACCGTGTCGGGGCCGAGCGCCCGGGCGAGCTGGTCCGGGGCCACCGGACGGTTGGCGCCGTGGCCGATCCAGGACTCCATCACGTCGCCGAGGCCACCTTGGCGAAACCGGTCCACCAGCCCGTCGAGGCCGCCGAGATCGCCCTGATCGTCGGGTCCGGCGCGGCTCGGGGACGGAGCGCCGCCGGGGCCGTCGAGCATGCCGGAGAGGTCCGAGAAATCGCCGGGCGGCAGGGATCGGTCCACCGGACCGTCTGGGCCGCCGTCGCGGCGGCCGCCATACTGGTCCCAGCCGCCGATGTCGCCGCCCTCGTCCGGGGGCCGGCGCCCGCCGGCATCGGCGGGGTGCTGACCGGGGTCGCGCCCGTAGGGACCCGCCCCGCCGGAGCGGTCGGCCTCGGGCCCCGGCTCACCCTGGCGCCCGCGCCCGAAGATGTCGCCGAAGCCGCCGCCGGCACCCTTGGCCAGCAGCAGCATCAGCAGGGCCTTCACCAGGGGCGACATCCCCCCGGCTCCCTGCCTCTGCCCGCCGAACACCTGACCGAGCACGCCGCCGATCGCCGATTCGAGCAGTCCCATCCGCGTCACTCCCGCGATGCCCGGCCCCGGGCCCCGGCGGACAACAATCCGGAACCGGTCCCGGTTGCCGCGCGCCGCCTGGAAAGCGGCGCCCGGAGCCGTCGGGCGGCGCGACCGCGGAGCCGGACCGCGTCATGCGGGCGAGAGCCCGCCCTCAGCGGACCGTGTCCACCAGGGCCGCCTGTGCGGTGCCGCGGGCCGTGGTCGCGTCCGCGGGCTCGATCAGCGGCACCGTGGCGGCCGAGAGGGCGAGGGCTGCCAGGAACAGGCCGGTGGCGGCGGCGCCGGCCCGGGGGCGTGGCAGGCGGAGGGCGGCGCGACGCTGCGCCGGGCGGTGATGGCGGTCGATCCGGATCATGGCGGCCTCATCGGTTCGGGTTGGGCCAGGGGCCCTGCATGCCGGGGAAACGCCGGCAGGCCGCGTGCCGGTTCCCGGGTGCGTCGCCGAACCCGTCAGCTCCGGGTCACCAGCCGCCGTCCCAGCGCCCCCAGGATGCAACCCGCGCCGTAGGGCGGCAGGATCAGGGCGGCGGTCTCCAGCCAGAGCCCCGGCAGCCCCGGCACGAACCCGGCGATCGCCGCAGCCGCCAGCAGCCCGGAGAGCACGAACAGGCCGAGGGGCACGGCGTACCGGTCGGGCCAGCCCGCGAGCGCCCCGACCACGAGGCCGAGCAGGCCCGCCCCGGCGAGACCGGGCCAGAAACCAGCGAGGAGAAGCGTCACGGCAGCAGCGCGAAGGCGACGGGGCCGGCCGGCCCGTCCGGCCCGGGGGCGACCTGATCGGGGCGGGCGCCGGCCTGGAGGAGGTACTCCACCACGGCCTGCGCGCGCAGCCGAGGCAGGTCCTGCGGCGGCTCCTCGGGCGCGTCGGCGGGCTTCTTCGCCGCGGCCTTGCCGTGCCCGGTCGGTTCCTTCTTCACCGCATCCCTCTTCCCGGCCTCCTTCTTCGGGGGATCTCCCCGGGCCGCCCCCGTGCCGGCCGCATCCTTCCTGCCCGGTGCCGCGCCGCCGGCCGAAGCGGGCTTCCCCGATGCCGCGGTCTGGTCGGAGGGAACGGGCTTGGCTGGCGCGTCAGCCTTGGCAGGCGCGTCAGCCTTCGCCGGCACGTCAGCCTTCGCCGGCACGTCAGCCTTGGCCGCGCTGGCGACCTGGGCGTGCTCGGCCGCGGCCGGATGAGCCTCCTCCCCCGGCGTCGGCCCGGCGGCGGGCGTCGGAGCGGCCTTGGCCGGATCCGCAGGGCCCGAGACCGTGAGGCGCAGGGTCGGGCACGCCTTGGCCAGGGCCGCCAGCGTGTCCAGCGTCGGGTAGAAGGAAGGCGTCAGTGCGGTGCTGCCCGCCGGGAAGCGCAGGCTCGCCCCCGCCACGGCGGCGGCGCCCTCGGCCCGGCAGGTTTCCGGATCGCGCCGCTCCGCCGGTTGCCGGGCCGACACCGCCGCGCGCCCGGTCCAACCCGGGGGCAGCGCCCCGGCCAGCCGGTCGGGGACGCGGGCGGCGCTCTCCCGGTAGAGGCTCTCGCCGGTCAACGTGAGGGCGCGGTCCGAGACCGTCACCGCGCCATCGGCGAGTCCGGTCACCAGGGGGATCGCGGCGGCGAGCGCCTCGCCGAGATCGGGCGGCGCCCCCTCGGCGAGGCGGGTGCGGTCGATCACGGGCTCGCGGAACAGGCGCGGCTTCAGGGCCTCCAGGATCCGCTCCCGGGTGCGCGCGTCCGGCACGTGCCCGCTGAGCGTGACCGCGTCCGCGGTCCGGCGGATCGTCACCCGGTAGGGCGAGAGCGGCCGCGCCGTGAGCGCCACCGCGCCGGCCTTCACGCCGGCCGGCCGGGCGTCGCGCATCAGCGCCTGCGCGTCCGGGATGGCCTGCCCGTCGATGGCGTCCCCGGTCATCGAGATGGTGCCGTCCGCGAAGGCGATGCGGCCGGTCTGGATCAGGTCGGCGAGGCGGAACGCGTAGGCGATGAGGCCCTTCGGGTCGATCGCCGGATCGAGGCCGCGCCCCAGGAGGAGCCGGTCCTCGACCTGACCGCCCGTCCCGACCGCGGCCTCCTGGGCTTCGCGCCGGGCCGCCTCCAGGTCGGACGCGGCGGGGGCGAACCCGTCGAGCACGATGCCCCGGGCGGTCTTCTCCACGGCGAACCGGTACTGCGCCACCAGCGGCGGCAGGATCTCCACTCGCCCGATGCTGTACCCCTCCGGCGGATCGGACAGGGCGGCCCGGAGCGCCTCGTAGGCGGGAACGTCCACGGCCTCGCCGGACAGGCTCAGCACGGTGTCGCTGAGCGACGCCCGGCTACCCTTGGTGAGCCCGGAGAGGCGCGCCGCCAGGAACGCCGCCGCGCTCGGGAAGTCCGGCGGCGCACCCCGGGCGGCCCGGGCGGTGTCGTCGAGGTTGGTGCCGGGGCTCAGGGCGCCGGTCACCCGCGCCTCCAGGACCCGCCGGCCGATCTCCACCGGGCGGCTGCCCTCCAGGGCGATCCGGTCGGGCCCGGTGCGGATCGCCGCCCACTGGAACGGCGCGGCGGTCTCCACGAGGCCGACCGCCGAGACGATGCGGCGGGGGCCGTCCAGCGCGGCGAGGCGGGTCAGGACGGTGTCGCGCACACCCACATCCGGCGCCTCCCCGGCCGCCAGGAGATCGCGGCCCCGGGCCTCCAGCCGCAGCCAGGGCTCTCCGGTGCCGGTGTCGGTGCCCGCCGCCACCGGCGCGCCCGCGGCCTCGATCCGCTCGGCGATCTGCGGGGCGGCGTAGAGGGTCGCGCTCGCCCAGGTCAGCGCGAGCGCCGGCAGGCCGGCGAGCCAGCCGGCACGGCGCAAGCCTGAGGCGAAGATTTCGGGCACCGGTCGACCGGGGGTTCGGGCAAAGACGCCGGCGAGACGACACCGCCATTCCGGCAGGATGAAGGCCGCCGCCGGATTCGGGGCCTCGGCGGCACGGCCCGCGTCAGCGCGCCGCCGGAGCCTCCGGTGCCGCCCGGCCGTTGACGCTGCGAAGCCTTTCGTCCGGAGATTGTCATGCGGGCCCTCCTCGCCGCCCTGCTGGTGCCGATCGCCCTCCCCGCCGCGGCTCAGAGCCTGTCGGCCACCGCGACGGTGCCGAATTCGGCCTCGCTGGAGCCGCTCACGGCGATCGGCAATCCGGGGCAGCTCAGTCTCGGGGGCGGTTCGACCACCGGGCCCTTCCCGACTCTCTCGGCGCAGACCGGCGGCCTCGTGAATGCCGGCCAGCTCAGCCTCGGCCGCTCCGGCGGGGGCGGCGGCACCGTCGGGGCGCCCTCGGGCGGCGCGCCCGGCGCGGGCCAGCTCGGATCCCAGGGGGGCGGCACCACCGGGGGCGCCGGCGTCGTCGGCGCGACGCCCGGGCGGAGCGGGATCAGCAACACGATCGGCGCCACGGGGTCCCGGAGCGGCTTCGGCGGCACGGCGCGCGCGAACTCGGGCGCGACAGCGGGCGGGGCCGCGGGCGGCGCGCCGTCCGCAACCGTCGGGACCGCCGGCTTCGCGGGCGGCCTGACCCCGCGGGGCTCGGGCGCGACGGCCGGCGGGTTCGGAACGGGCGCCGTCGGCTTCGGCGCGAGTGCGACCGGCACCTCGGGGGCGGCCGCCTTCGGGGCCGCAGGCGTGCAGGATCGTGCCGCCAGCCTCGGCGTGGCCGTCCCGGCGACGGGGACGACGGGCGGGGGAGGTTCGGGCGGGGCCGGGATCGCTGCCGGTTCCGGCGGGGCGGCGGACCAGGATCTCAACGCCGTGGCGCTCTCCCGCGCGGCGCAGGCCGGGGGCGGGACCGGCGGTGGCGCGGTCGGCGGTGCCAGCATCGCGGGCGGAGCGGGCGCGGCGCCAGGTCCGGGCGGTCTCTGCAACGGCCTGCCGGCCGAGGCCTGCCTCGCCGGGGCCGGCTCGTTCTGACCGGCGACGGCGTGGGGAACCGGCGTCAAGCGCTGCCGTTCATCCTGTTCCGGCACCTCGGCCGGGACAGGAGGCAGAGATGAACGTCACTCTTGGTCGCATCTCGCTCGCGGCCGTACTGGTTCTTGGCGTCTCGAGCGCGGCATTCGCCCGGGAAGCCGGTCCCCAGGCGCGCGGCGCCGGGAAGGCGTCGGGCCTGCACGGGATCGGTTTCACGGATCCGAAGTTCGGTTCGGCAATGCGCACCGGCAAGGATCAACCCTATACGTGGCCGGTGAGCGACCGCTATCGTCCGGTGTCCCAGCCCTTCTACGGCCGGGCCTACTGACGGCCCCCGCCGGCACCGGGAACACGCCCCGGCGCGGGAACGCGCCGGTCTCCGCAGCTCACAGAGACAGAGGAGGATGCGTGGTGCCTCCGTCGAGCCGGCTCATCCTCGCGGTGCTGGCCGCCGCGCCGCTATCGGCGCGGGCCGGCGAATTCGCCCCGACGCCGCCGGTGCCCGGCATGGCCCTGACGCTTCCCGGATCCGGCATGGCGACCGGCGCTCCGGTCCCGCTGGCCCCGGTCCCGTCACCCGCGGCCACCGCGCCGCCGGCTCCGGTCCCGACCCCGGCCCAGGCCGACCTCACCGGCCCACGACGGCCCAGGACACTCGGCAGCGGATTTCCGTCCACGGACGGCCAGCTTCCGAACCAGCGCACCGGACCGCGACGTGAGCGCGTGGTGCACGACATCTGCATCGGCTGCTGAGCGGATCCCGACATCATTGCCCCCGGGGGCGAATGCGGGTCGGGCTAACCCGGCGCGCCGGCCTTCACCCGGATCCAGCGCGGTGAGACGATGCCGCCGGCCTCGGTGACGATCCAGGGCCGCGCGTCCTCGACCGCGACGGTCCGTGCGGCGGCGGCCTGCGTCTCCCGCAAAATCGGGACTGGACGCCCCTCGGCGGACCGGCCCGCAGGACGACCGGCCGAGCGCCCTGGCCGAACGGTCAGCGCGGCGCGCATGCCGGATCGGCCGGCGTCATTTCTCGCTCCCCGAGCTTGATCGGCGGGACGCCCCCGGTGCGTCCGTCGGACACGGCTCCCGTACCGGCGATTCGCCTCGCCGGTCCAGTGGGATCCGCCGCCGGGTTTCGGGCGGATAAACACCGGACCGCGGCGTCGCGGAAAATCAAATCTTGCGCGGCTTCAATTTTACTTTGAGATCTGCCACGTGGAAGTTTAGTACATTTGCATCGAATGCATGGCCGAACCCAGGATCGACACGGCCGGCCGCTCCCGTTGTCCCGAGAGCATTGCATTACCGTGCTGATCCGGCGTTATGTTGCATTGCGAAATCAGCATGCCGCATCGCACAAATCCGTGGTGTCATAGGGCCGTCGATCGCACGTCGCGATCGAACACGCGATCGAAACGGAACCGCACCATGCGCACGATCCTCATCCTCGCGTCGGCCGCGCTCGTCTCGGCCGCCGTCATCCGGCCCGCTGCCGCCGACGACCACCTGAACCTGACGCCGCCCCTCTACCGGGAGCAGGCCCGCGTCGCGCGGCAGGTTCGCCCCGTGAGCGACATGACGACCACCCCCCAGCCCGTGGCCGCACCGGCGATCCCCCGTCGGGCGGGCTCGACGGCCGATCGCGCCATGATCCAGGCCTTCGCCGAGACGAGCCGCTGATCCCACGCTCCGCCGGCGGGATAATCGCTCGGCGGGCGCGGGCTCTCTGACGGTGGGCCTGAGCCGAGGCTGGAGCATCCCGACCCGCTTGCCCCGGCACGGTCACCAAGCCGCGGTTACTGAGCCGCGATCACTGTGCCGCGGTGGCCGCATCCGCGGGGCATCAGACCAGGCGCAGGTTCCGGGCTGCCTCTGCGGGCGAGACCCCGCGTCGGATCAGCCTGCGGGTCCGCGCCCGCTGATCGCGTCCGGCGCTGAGGGTGGCGGATGCCGCCCGATGCGCGTCGAGCCACAGTTCCAGCCACGCGCAGTGCGCCGCCACGCCGAGCAGGACGGCATTCTCGGCCTGCCGCAGGCCCAGCCGCAGGCTCTCATCCGCCAGCCGGCCCACCTCCCCGTAGATCATCCGCGTCCCCGCCCCGATCCGTCCGGATGGTCCTGGCCGCGGGCGCGCAACCGCGGTGGCGCGTCCCTGGCCGTTCGATCATCTTGCTCCGCCATGCGACGCCGAAATTGCGTCAAATGTCGGTCTCGCGCCGGATGACCGCATCCTCGTCGAGCCCCTTCTGCGACAGGCCGACGTCGGGATCCTCGTCGGTGAGCGACGGCGACACGATCCGGGCGGCCGGCCCGGGTCTCGCGGGCTCACCCTCGGGCGGTGTGGTTTCCCGGTCCGGCGGCTCGCGCGTGCGTGCGTTCGTCATTCGGGACATCCCATCCGGAACCACTCCGTCCGACCAACGCGCCATACCCTCTCCGGCTCCTCAACGGAGCGCGGAGCGGCAGGATGGGATTGGCCGCGCTATATGGGAGCTGAGAGCAAGGAGTCCGTTGTGTTCACCGTCAAGGGGATCGACCCGTCCGGGCGCGTCATGACCTTCGCCTGCGGGACCGATGAGCAGGCCATGGAGAAGACCTGGGAGCTCGCCCGGCGCGGCTTCCGGGAGATCACGGTCGCCGATCCGAAGGGCAAGGAGATGTCCGCTATGGCCTTCGAGCGGTCCCTGAACATTGATTGGGAATGAAGCGCGGGCGATCCGGCAGCGCGGCCGGAAGGCCCCGCGGCCTGTCCGGCGGCCGATCCCTGCAATGACACTGCAGGTCGGGGCGCGGCGTCCGGCCCCGCGGGACCGTCAGTGCAATTCGTAGCAGTTCGTGATCACGCGCGGGTTGCGCGTCACATCGTACAGGATCGAGCACTGGACCAGGTAGGTCCGGTCCTTCTTCCGAAACAGGATCAAGGACGAGCGATTGTCGAAGGTCCCGGTATAACCGGCGATCTCCCAGCCGTCGGCGCTGAGCCGCTCGATGGTGAGCGGCTGCTCGGCCGCGGCCGCTGAGACGAAGCCGACACCCGTGATCGTGCCCAGCCGTCCGAGAACCGGCCCGGCCGCGCGGACCCGCCGGAGAAGGCGGCGCCCCAGAGGCTCCGTGATCCTGCGCGCCGGACGGGTCACAGCTCCGCGCCCGCGTCGCCGTCCGGTGCCGGCGTCCCCCGCGGCGGCGCAGGATCCGTCCCGGGCTCCGGCGCAGGCGCCAGCCGCGGAGGCGGCATGTCTCCGGTATTCGGCGGCGTCGGCAACCCCTGCGGCAGGTCGGGGACGGGAGGGTCGTCCTCACGCGGTGTTGAATCCGGCATGGCCTGTCCCCGCTATGGCGCTGCGCCTGCACGGGGCGGCAGCGTACGGTGGAGGGAACGACTCAATCGCGGGAAGGTGCCGCACCCACGGGCAACGCCGCCCGGGCCGGCGCCGCATCAGGCGGTTTCCAGCGCGTGGCTGCAACCCCCGCCGTGCAGACCCATCCCGGCGGATCCCTCCGTGGCGGCCCCGATCTCCTCCGCCTTGCGCCAGATCGCCCGGCAGACGAGGAACTCGTTGCTCGCATCGATGCTGAGGACGAAGCGTTCCGGCACGATCTCGGCGTCCGGAAGAGCGATGCGGACCCCGCCGGCCGAGCGGTCGTAGACGATGCAGGGCAAGGTTCGATGCTCGTCGACCGAGATGCTGCCGGCCTCATTCATCAATGTGCGCGGGGTGCTGCGTCGTTCGAACATCGCCGCCTCGTGGAACTGCGAGCGGCAGGATCGGTCACGCACCTTCAGGCCGCGTATGAGAAATGCGTCGCATTTTCAGTATCTGCTATCGACTGTGAATTACGTGTGTTTTGAGCGTATCCAGAGCGTATCTGGCGGACCAATAAAGTCGATGGCGGCGGCCGGCACCGGCCGCCGAGTGCCGCCTCGGCGGAGCCGGCCTGGAGCGCCGGAGACCTACTCGGTGATCACTTGGACGAGGGTCGTCAGGAAGCCCAGAGCGACGGCGCCGATGCCACCCATGAAGGCCACGTCCCATCCGGCGAATTCCTTCGACTGGGGGGCACGCATGAAGGCAAAGAGCGTGAGGGCAGCCCCGCACACGACGAGCGCGATGGCGAGATAGATCGGCCGAGACATGACGCTTCCTCCTCCAGCCGATCTCGCGTCCCTGACGGGCTCTTTATTCGGATGCAGGCGACCGGCTTGATCTGTCTTGTCGCATCCGTCGACAAACCATGACAGACGAAATCGCGGCGAACAAGCTGCCGTCAAGTTCTGCATCGCAGAACGACCATGAGGCGGATGCCGAGATCTTGCCCTCGTCCTCCGCTCGGCCGGCTCAGGGCGCGGTCCGATCCCCGTCAGTCGACGAAGACGCGGACGCCGTCGGTGTTGAGGATGTCGCGCTGATCGGCACACCATCGTTCCGCGCCCAGGGTCGCGATCTCGCCTGCGACGCGCCGGCCTTCCGCGGCGATGGCCGCACGGGCCCGGTCGTGGCCCAGGGCTTGGTCGAGGGCTCGGCGAACGGTGCGGGACAGGCCTTCGGAGACGGTGTCGTCCACCGTGTAGAGCGCGCGGCAGTACAGGACGATCCCGGCCTGCGCGCCGACGGTCCGGACGAGGCCCGCGATCGTCTCCGCGCGCTTGGCGGTCTCATCGTCCTCAGCGGCCGAGGCGCCGCCACCGAGCAGGGCGGCGAGGAGCGAGCCGGCGACCAGGGTACGTCTCATCCTCGGGATTCCCTCGGCGATCCGGGGTCGGGCCGCCCCGTCGACCGCGCTGCACGCCCGCGTGCGAACCCCGGCAATCCGGGCCGCGCCGGTTACCGGCGGGCCGCCATCAGATCGTGGGAGAGCACCGTCAGCTTGCCGATCAGGCTGCTGATGTCGTTGCCCTTGCAGGACCACTGCGTCCCGATCGCTTCACCGTCCGCCGAGACCGAAACCACCGCCACCGAGCGGAGCCGACCTTCGCGGGCGAGGGCCAGCTGGTCCTGCAGGACGGCGATGATCGAGGCGGTATCCTCATCGGCGACCGCGGGCGCGACATGCGCCGGGAACGGTACCACCGTGCTGGTCTGCTCTGGCTTCATGTCGCTGAACCCTCGGTTGTCATCCTGGGGATCGGCGTGCGCATCCGCTTTGTGCAGAGTATGGCAGCTTGTCCGTGTCGCGCGATGTCCCGGACGCGTGTGGCACTCCGGCAACGGTTTCGGCGGGGCCTGGACGGGGTGCGATCGGGACACTCGCCCGGTCAGCACCCCGTCGCAGCATGGCGTTGAGGCGGCCTTGGCCCCCTCAGGCGGCCTTGCCCTTGCGCTCGCGCTCGGCCATGGCGCCGGGCTGTCCGAGGCCGATGGCCTTGGCGAGGGCGGAGCGCTGCTCGGCGTAGCTCGGGGCGACCATCGGGTAGTCGGACGGCAGGCCGTAGCGGTCGCGGTAGCTCTTCGGGTCGAGGCCGTGGCTGGTGAGGTGGCGCTTGAGCGTCTTGTAGGTCTTGCCGTCGATGAAGCTGACGAT
>Ga0160429_1000655_pt1 | contig 25703 bp, 13 predicted proteins | sample SolpanmetagenomR_FD_108199 | JGI IMG/M metagenome (GOLD analysis project Ga0160429, IMG submission 108199) | Solar panel surface microbial communities from Lawrence Berkeley National Laboratory, California, USA - R | ecosystem: Engineered > Built environment > Solar panel > Unclassified ... | reverse complement strand
GTGTTTCATCTGCAGCTCAGGGTCCAGATGACGTACACTTTGCTACGAAGGATTCGACAAAGTTTTGAGGAGTGTGGGGTCATAGACTTTGCGTCAAAAGGAAAGCGGTGTCAAAAGTCGAGAGTTTCGAGACGGGAAGATGGGGTAAGCCGTCGGTCAAAAGTCCAAGCTAACCGCAAGCAGAAATTTATTCGTTTCTGAGCGGGAAAAGTTGTGCTTGGGTCTGGTCGGAGTCGTCCTAAAGCCGGGGGATTCGAGAAAGAGTTCAACGGGAAAGCGGGAAGCTGCGGGAAGGATTTGTGCTAAATTTAGAATCATCTTCCGGGGGAATTGGGCTTGGCGTTTCTCTCGAGTGGAAGTCTATCCACGAAAACTAAATAATTGCGCAGGTCATCATCAACAATAGAATAGCTAATGTTAACCTTCAGGACTGGATCTCGGATTGATGTTATTTGACATGTTTTAGAGAAAACGATCCAGCTGATTCTCCCTTGATGGAGCAAGGCTGCCAGTAGAAATACCGTTGTCAAATTCGGTGCATCGGGCAAACTCCATCCGGACGTTAATTAAGTTAAATGATACCATGATAATATCCACGCCTTGCCATGAAAATTTGAGACGGACATCGCGGGTCACTCTCATTTCAAACCTCTACCGTATTCGGGGCTTGTTTGTTTGTTTGTTTCCAATAGTCCAACTTATGAACACCTTTTCCTTAAAAATCTAGCAAATCATCGTCATGCGTTTATATTCTGAAATGACACAACCGTGCCCCGCAAAATTGTCCAAGCGCATGTGACCAAATCCAGAACGCCTTGCGGCTGAAACCCTAGATAAAATGACAGTTTGTTTCTTAGGGCTTACAAGTCAAAGGATTGGGATGGTCATAGATTGCTTGACCATAATGTTGTGTTATCATCCGTCCAATGATTTTTGGCCTTCTATTTTCGCGCGCCCACAACAAGCCCTTGCGTGCTTAAATGTTGTACCGCAGAATAAATGGGACTGAAACGTATCCATTGTTTCCTGCATTCCTGTAATCATATCTGCGCAGTACAAAACCTGTCATTCATCTATCATCATTATCCGTTTGGCCGCCTCGACCTCGATTCTTGGTTTCTCAAATTTTACTCAAGTTCAAAAATAACTTAGCAACTTGCGGCACGAACAAGACAATCGGGCTAAGCCGACTAGACTACCATACGAGTGGATATTACTTTTACCTGTCGATATTGAGAGACACACTTTTATTTGTAAGAGTCTCATCCATTCGATATGGACTTGTTAGGTCGATGATTAGTTGTGAATCCTTGGTTTCAGATGCTCTGTCAAGATTGATGTTCATCCGTTGCCACAACTCTTCTCCGTAGTTCGACATTTCGGCCTTTTTTTTGTGATGAATCTATTTCGTAGTCGTCGTTGGAACAGCCTCGTGCCTATTTAAAGCCAAGACCAGAAATGAAGACCCGTAGATTGATCGCGGGTAGCGAGAATTGGATCACATAAGGCATTGTTCTGCTATTTTTATTGCAAATTTAGCATTCTTTGTCCTCGTATACATAATTAGTTTGATATTCCCCGATCATGAGAAACATTACTTTTTGAGTCGATGCAAAGTTTCAAACTGCAAAAACAGATGTTATGCTATCCGTTTCGCATCAGCCATTCGTTTCATTGCAACATCTCCACTATTTCCGGACGGCTGTGATGGATCCGCCGACAGGTACAATCAATCCTGCTGCTTTAAACACCACAACTAGCAGTGAGTAATAAACAAGTTTTCCTTTTTGATATTAGTCTTTCAAACAGTCGGCGCTGTTCCCAGAAAGCTTGCTACAGGTCCAGCCCCACAAAGTGTTGGGCCATGCACGACTTTTGACTTTTTCAGAACATGGGAAATGCCCGCGTCTCCATAGCCCGATCGAGCTGTGGTTTCTCGATTTGGTAATGACGAAGCTGATCTTTGCATAATCGCTCTAGTGTCACAGCCAGTGTTTACCTCGCCTTTTGAGTCACAAGGAAGGAAACATAGTCGGTCACCGGATGACTATAATTTACAGTCAGCTTCAGAAGGAGGACATGAAGGTTTGTTGTCGCATATGATCAAGCTATCTAATAATGACTGACATACCACTTATAGTCGCGGGATACGACGGTCAGAAACCGCGAAAAAGAGGACGACCACCCAAGTCGAGGAATATTGAGAGTCCCATGATGTCGATGCATCCATTAACTCCCGATACGCCCAATCCGGGTCAGATAAAAACATATATCGAGCCTACACATTCACAAATTTCTCCCGAAGCAAATTCCCCACCGCGCGTTTCATCAATATCGGGTGGCAGCACGAAAGGCGTGGTACTGAAAGCTTTGCCTACAGTTCGAGATCATACGACCGACCAACTCAATCCAGAAGGGGATGAATTCATTCCAAGAGAGCGTGATGAGGCGGGGGAGGCCAAAATTGATGCAAATGGCTATCTCGTCGATCGAGAATATAAAATCAGGACATTCACAGTGCCGCATCGAGCACAAAAGCTGTTTATGCTTGCTACAGAATGTGCGCGAGTGTTGGGATATCGAGACTCATATCTACTTTTCAACAAGAATAGATCATTACGCAAAATGATAGCAAATCAGGATGAGAAAGATCATCTTATATCACAAGAACTATTGCCGTATTCATATCGGTCTCGACAGATTGCAATAGTTACGGCGCGATCAATGTTTCGACAATTTGGCAGTCGAGTAATCGTCAATGGAAGACGGGTAAGAGACGATTATTGGGAAACAAAAGCCCGAAAGCAAGGATTTACAGAAGCGGATGCTGCAGGCGAAAAGCGACCTGGCGCTGGCCGACAAAGGGAAGCGGCGGCAGTAATTGGAAATTTGAATACCAATTTCGGCACTTTGGGTACACAAGTCATATACAGCAATGATATAGGCCTCGGCTTACATACTCAACCACCTGTACCAGCAGGTATACATCCCGTAACTTTTGCAACCTTGCCGTTGACCGCACCATTATCTCCTGAACAACAGACCTTTTCAGCATTCTCACATATCACGAGACCACGACAAGAAGTAAGTGCTGGTTCATACGAGGATATTACAAGAGAGACAAGTGCAACAGATATGGCTAGTCAGGCTGTATCGACCGCCGAATATAATAGAAATTTAGCCCAGCAGCGTGGCACGCGCAAGCAATACTTTGACGAGTATTGGAAACGACCGCTTGAGGCCCCTCCTTCACCAGCGGCGACCACAGTTGGAGATTTTGGGGGTCAACAGATGGTGAACATGCAGCAAATTCAACAACAATCCCCACAATCCAACCATATGATATCTGGACTACATTCACAGCAACAACAACAACCACAACATCAACATCAACAGCAGCAACAACAACCACAACATCAACAGCAGCAACAACAACAATTAAACCAGCAAAGTCAACAGCCTAATGCGGGTTACCCATCTCTCCCTGGCTTTACGCAGCAACAGCAACAGCAGCACCTTTATCAACAACAGCAACAACAACAACAAGCGCAACAACAAGCGCAACAGCAAGCGCAACAAGCGCAACAGCAAGCTCAGCAGATTCAATCAGGTTTGTTGAATCAATCACCACGTCGGTCCATTACACAACTGCCTCCAACCATTCTCCAAACAGGCCCTCCAATGCCTGCGTTGAACACGGGAGCAAGACCACAAAGTGCGTCATATGGTTACGCACAAAATCAAAGTGGCATGTGGCCAGGCTCGCAAGTGGGAGCTCAAGGACAAATACAAGGTTATGGTAATAATACAATGGCGCCACCCTCACAATATCCCCGACAGATGATCAATGCAATGCCTCCATCAGCAAATGCTGGGTATCAGCATATGGAAAGATCTTCGTTCCAAGCAGGATCTGCAGCTCCACAGCTTGATCAGTCTGGTCAACCACAACAGCAACAACAAATTCAAAGTGGTCAACAAGCTCAACAGCAACAACAGCAGCAACCACAAGCCGGCGTCATTGCCAATCACCCGGCTTGGGGTCAACAACAAAACTCTATGCAAGATTGGCGAGGTTATCCTTCATAATTGATATGAATCTGGTACAATATTATAAGCTGCCAAAGATATCAATAATATCCAATCAACCGTTAATACCTTTATCTTAGTGCCGCTCTCATGCGGTGCTAGCTTCGGAGAAAGATCAGCCGGCATCATAACTATTTTAAAGTGCTCTCACACAAAAGCACACGATAGCCCGTATGCGATCTAAGCTACTACGACTTTATTTCATCTCGTTATAGTATAAGATCTCGAGACAATTGAGCACTACAACTACATTCTTCGATGTTATCGTCGTCAAATAAGCACATTTTGAATATCTTTATCTACGACACAAACGACTCGTAACACATCAATTTCTATTTCTCATCCTTCTCTCACTCTACTTTTACATCATTTTAGCATCGCTTTGGGCGTATTTCTAGCGGACTTGCTTTTCTTTTATTCGTGTACTTCCTCATAGAAGGAGTCGAAGGGTTCATTTCTTGTAACCATATGGATACGATTCAGATTTAGCCTGGCGCCATCTGCAAATCATTTACGACATTTGTCTACAAAACGGGCAATGAAGAATATTTTAGTGGGTTGCTCGGTCACATGGAGATATGTTTGATTTACATCTGTGTACCAATAGATAGAGCGGAAACGGTACAATGGAGGGTTATTTACTTGTCTGACTTGGTCGTCGTGCGTGCAGTGCAGAGCAGACGAAACGGAGCGTTAGAGTTGTAGAACGGGCGATAAACTCCTTGAAAGTCAAGGCGTAGGGAGTAAGATGGGTAGTAGGCTGTCATGTATTACGATTTCAAGTACTTTTCATGCATTAACTTGTTCATCGTTCTTCATAACGTGTCAATTTCCGAATATGTGAAAGTGATGAGATTGTTGAAGTAATTACTCTCGCCTCCATCGTGAACATAACCCCAAATGCAGCTCGGCGATTCATCGTGGTTACTACGATTAAGCTTGAGTTCGGAAATATGACTATACGCAGTCCTGCAGTCGTCAGAAACCTTGGCCCCGCAGAAGTACCCTTAATTTTCATCGCGACTTATGATTGCAACAACGAATTCGTTATGAAAAAGAAGAGGCCAATTCTCGTAAAAATACTCGCCATTTCAGGTCTCTGAATATCTAATAATGTGCGCGAGACTGCTAGGAAGTTGCTCATCAATCAATTTCCCAAGATCTGTCCAAAGCTTGTCTTGATCTTTCAGAAATTTTGTCTCAATCGAATGACGCTACCATCAACACCTTTTAATCCAGCTGTAGTGTCTCACGACCGTTGATTAGATAATCTACAAAATAGCAATCGTCAGAAATCAACTACGTTCCACCACCACAGCTCCATGCCGTAGATTGTCACGGGGATATGAAACATCGATGTTATAGGATAAACTATCGACTTGGCGAACAACTCGAAGCGACACTTTATGAGCATGAGGAGTTACAATGGTATCTTTTTATCTTGGCAAGATGGTATTCTTTCATCTTGGCGACGGATTTTATTGCTCGAGTCTAAAAATAAAAAACGGTTTGTAAGAATGACAGCGACAAGTCCGATTCATTGCTACATTAGAATAGTCTCAAGGCTGACAGGTAAAGTATATAGAAAAACACTTGGCACCTGTGTTACAGTAAATGAAACGATTAGTATGAGACTAGTGTCTTATATAAAATTGTCTTATTGCTTCATCAAGTCATGATTAGCGATGAGTAATATCTATATAAAGCAGCTCGATTAGTCGTCTTGTATAATCCGTCTCATCACAAACTCATACTGAAATCAGAAAGATCAGTCAGAATCAACTCTAAACCAAAGCCAAACCAATTCAAACACCAATCTAATTAGCCAAACCAAATCTAATCGACAAAGTCAAATATATACACCATGCGTTTCATCAGCTTTGCCATTCTCGCCAGCGCTGTCTGCGTCTTAGCCATGCCTGTCCCCGAGGCTGATTCTACCCTCCTCGCAGAAGCTGCTGCTGCAAAGGAGAACAAATTCATAACTCTCGTCAAGCCAGACGCTGCCGAGTCTACCGACGTCGACGTCGAAAAAAGAGCTCCTGATTACTCTCTTCCTTGCTACAGATGTCCTCCTCCTGCACACTCTTGATCCAGGGAATAGTCATAGTATTGACTGGGTTTCTGGTCTGCATTCTCGGGCGTTTTTGGTAGTATCTTAGAACAAACGATACCTTGTATTATTATATCTGTATTTTTATCATCTCGAATCAATTTACTTTGATATATTCAGCATCTCTTCCTCATTTAATGCTTTTGAATTGATTTCTCGTCATAATGTTTGCCAAATTCTGTGCTCGTCTGGTCATAGAAACTCGCGAGGGATTATGCTTTGATAGGTATCCAATCGAAAGGGTTTGGGGGGATGACAGAGAAAGAAAGAATCAAAAGGACAACGTGGAGGATCCGCAGATGGTTACCTGAAATGGCGAATTCGTTCCATGACTACTAATCGAGGATGTCTACTTCGATACATGGCTGCTGTACGATACAAGCCAGTATATCTAGCCGACAATGCAATGATTTCCTAACCGCTTCGTAGTACACCTGATAAGCACAATTATAATGTCGTATCTTAAATATGACTCGTATAATACCTTGTCAGAACACAGTGTCGAAGATTACAATACTTCAAGCGGGATGGATCAATGCAATCAATGGAAAAGGCACTATTCATAACTCGTCATGTCTCATACATAATGATCTATATGATACTTACAAATGTCGAAATGAATTTAGATTATTTCTTCCGTGTCATGTTCCAGTGGCACGGCCTCACGACAATCAGGAGTTGTACACCTCTTGTCATGTAAAACCTTGGAAGCGGTATACCATACGAATAGTTCCTTAATCCGAGCAGTATGTTTGGACTTCTCCGGATGGGTTTGTTCGTGAACGTCGTCCACAAAGTCATGAGTATCTTTGAGCTTCTTCTGATCGAGTAGATTGTAAACGTAGTCCACAAACTTATAAGTATTCTCGAATTTTTCTGGTTTAAGTTGATTGTAAACGTATTTCACAAACTTATCAGTATCCTTGAATTTCTCCTGCTTAAGTTCTTTGCGTATGTATTTCACAAAATCAGCAGTGTGCTTATAATCAGGACCACACGGAACGTCATAAAATCGGAAATGCTTGGCTGTGTTGTACACAGCTTCGGCTTTGGCTTCAGATTGTTTGGTGTCTTCCGACTTGTCGTGCTTAAGTCGTAATAACATCGCTTGCTTATCTACCTTCAATGCTAGTGCAATACACTCCTGCACATCGTAACCACCGTGGTTCAGTTTACACTCGAGAAATTCTTGAAATTTAGCTCCTGCCTCTAGTACTTCTGTTGGCTTGGGATATTGATCAAGCAATTCTACCGTCTCATCTATCCAGGTTGTCTCGAATTTGACAAGTCCCCATAGATCTTCATACTCGACTTGGCACAGTTTACGAGAATCGGCAGGCTTGATAAAATATCTCCTACGCCGGAGGACTACCTGAACTATAAATTCTCGCAGACGTTTCATATCTTTTCGTTCTAGCTCAGCCAGAAGATCATCAAACCTTGCGCTGAGTCCGAACTTTGATTCGGCAAAATTCTGCTCGAAAAACAACATTTGAGTTTGAAATGGATCTCCTTGAGTACAATTCCGCTCTTCTACGAACTTCAAAATCCCAATCTTCCACGCCTTGATCTTTGGGAGCCAGCCTTGCGCCCAGGCTTCTAAGACTTTGTGTTCTATTTTCGAGACCGCGATTAGTAGATTTAATATATGATATAGGTCGACTTGAGAATGCCAATTCTCGTCAAAATTCACGCGATTTTGGTTCCATTTCTTATTAATGATGTGCAAGAGACTGCCAGGAAGGTGCTTATCAATCAATTGCTCAATATCTATCCAAAGTTGTCGTTGTTCTGTTGGGCGTGTCTTTTGATCTTTCGGGGGCTTTTCTTGATGTTTTGGGGCATTTTGTCCATCTTTCGGAAGTTTTTCTTGATGTTGGGGGAGTTTTTCATGATTTGCTGGAAGTTTTTCTTCAAGTTTTGGGTTCTCGAATTGGAACAACGCTATACTTGAGATTATTGCATCTATCTGCAGTGTCTCAAGACTTCTAAATAGATAGTCTGTTAAATAGCAAGTATTAGAGAACAACTTTTTATATTCAGCCACCAGAGCTCTACCGAGATGTTCGTTGAACTGCTCGTTGAACTGCTCGTTGAACTCTGCAATTTTCAGACTCGGAGTTCTTTCTCTACACTGTGCCAACTCACGGCTCAGCACGCATAGATAAAGACCAGCAGCTCTTGGGTGCAACCTTCGTAAATTGAGATTTATATCGTCTCCCCGTTCGATTCTCTTGCGAACACGTCCTGGCGGGCCCTTCACAATCCCTCTTTCTTCGACAACTTCTACCGCGGAATGCGCCGGGAATACTGTTTCCGCGCTGTTCACAAGAGCTTCATGTAGCTCCGTTCTGAATCCCGGGTTCAATTCGAGTATTTCACCAATCTCATCTCGAAGACCTTGTTCCGTTAAATCAAATGCCATATTCTTTGCATCTTGAAGATCTTCTTCCTCTACGTCCGTTTCACCATTCATATCAATCCCACATCGAAGCTTTTCTTCCCTTAACTTCACTCGCCTGGAATTTACCATGTTCTTCGTTGTTGCCTCCCATATGGACTCGATCACTTCGTCTACCTCTAACAAACGACTTTCAGGGGAAATACTCAAGTCTCGAATGCAACACGCCAGAACTTGGTCATGTGTTGCATTTTTGTATTGATCGTCCAAACCTTCTGTGTATGGCTTATAGTGCTGAGAACATTTCTGCCACTCTGCAACGATATCTTGGAAAACGTCCAACTCATAACTCAATCCGACAAGTTCAGACCTACGCTCTAATATGATCTGCTTGACTCCTCGTTCAAAGTTTGTCCGATTTAGTGTTTTCCAGTAGTCCTCTTTCAAAACTTGAAAATCACCATCCATTCTGTCCCTTTCACCTTGTTTCAATACAAACCATCGATACTTCCATTCACTTTGACTTATGTATTGCAATAAGAAAGTTTGCAGTCCAGGTGCCTCGACTTGTTGCCCTTCTGAGTTCTCTTGCATGATTATATATCGTTTATATTGTCGCCTAGGTAACACGGCATTCATGGCTAGTAACAAGCAGTCTTGAAATAACATATCGTCGTTCTCCAGCTCATGTACAAAGGAGTAGCTGTTATCGATTCCCAGATGCAAACACGGAAATTTGACATGTAGATCTTCGATGTAATCCGAAAGTCCTGATATTTGCGTTTCAGTGATATCAGTCCAGGATCTCTTCGGATGCGTTGTAGCGATAACATTCAAGGATCTCCCCTTGTCGAATTGCCAAGATTTTACGCAAGCAGCTCGCAGGTTTCTACGGTCCTCCTTGGAATTCAACACTCTACAACATGCGGTGTGAAGGGCAGCCGTATGATAGTTCGAAATCAATTTATCCTGTTGAAAATGAAAATACTCACTCTTATCCACATGCGCCTCTTCTGTGGATTTTACATGTTTGACACTTTTTATGAAAATGTCAAATGCCACTTTTGTAAGCTTTTGGTACCATTCCGCGGGAATCTGAGCGTGTTTCAAAATTAAATCTTGGATCATGTACATTTTCACCCGCCAAGGATCGTTGAAGATATAATCCACAAGTTTGTCTATCGTCCATTTCTCCTTAAGATTCGTTGTATAATTCGTTGTGATGTCTTTCAAATACTTTAAAAATATTCCATTGAACTTTTCAAGCCTTGTACTGGAATCTTCCCTCAACTGCAAGTACAACTGGCTACAGAGCACAGCGTTATAGTGGTAAGCACATAGTGGTGGTAAATTCTGAGGAGTGATCTGCTCCTCTTCATGGGACACGGCGTCAACTAGAATTATTTTATCCTGCGCGTGGCTATGCTCAATCGTCAAATCCCATTGTGGACCCTGGTGGAATGCGCCGCTTTCGTCAAGTCTTTTAATCAAATCTTTCTCTAATTGTCGGTCAGTCTCTATGATGTGCTTTATACGTTTTTTCAAAACTTCATGCTTGAGATCTTCCAGCTTTTCGAAGTCCGGCCTCTGTTTGACCAACGTCCAGACGGCATGGATCTTTCTCGATAACTCGAGCTTACGATGGCGTGGAGAAATACCAAGCTCATACAATAATTTTGGCAACATTGCATGACTATCTTTGGCTTTTTCGGAAGGAAAGGCTACAGACCATACCGTATGAAAGTCTTTAAGACCCATAATCTCTTTATGGAGCTTTTCCAAAGTCAACACTTCTGGCAAAGTCGACACTTCTGGCATATTGATCGATTACGTATTGACGAGTAGAGGAAACAAGACGACGAATTGTAGAAAAAGAGAGGAGTGTGGTTAAAAAGAACTTGACAAACCTGCCTGGGTTTGCGGCCTACAAATAACATACCGCGAGCAGGCAAGGCTAAACCTTCATAGCTAGAAACGCCCAAGATACAAATCTGGAGAAGCGAGGGTGTCAATTCTCCCAGTCCCTCCAGAAGCTTAATCTCAGCCGCAGACCTTATTTGTGCCAAAACCTTCCACCAGGATTACAAGCACTTGCCATATATCCATACAGCATTTTTCGTAGAACTTCTTAGTGTTAGTCCGCTCACAACTATTCTCTCACAAATGGAATTGCATGCGTGGAAGAATCAGGAATAAGATGCCTCGATCCATCATGTTATTTATGAGTGCTTGAAATTAGTTGTGCTGAACGTTTGCGCATCGCACCTGAATTACATGTCGGATGCCGTGAGTGGACCTTCGGAAAGAGGTAGCTCTATTTCCGTCCGGCGGGAAGCGGGAGGATTTCTGGTCGACATGACGGGAAGCGGGAGGACAAACTATAATCCGGTAGAAATGAAAACCCTAAGGGTGCGGGGTTGTTTCAGCCTCGTGCGGGGGCCCCAGTTGATTGCATGAAGGAATATTTTGCGCAGGAGATGTGCTATTTTTAGAATGTCATTTGACGGTGCAACAGGGGTCTGGGTCAGAAAGTCGGTGGATTTGCCTGCAGCCAGGCGAACTACTGGAGTGGTATAAATCAGACACTCGAGCCCATTTTTATTGTCTTCACAATCACACAATTCGTTATATTCTGATGAAGTCATTTGTTCGTTATATTGTCGTGAAGTCACTTGTTCGTATATTCTCATGAAGTCAACTGTTGCGCATGATGACGTCGGTGCATAAACAGTCTACTAGTGTGTCGACAGCACATCAGGATTCAGCCCATGCTGGAAAACGGAAAACAGAGCTGCAGGAAACTTACTTGCAGCAGCTTAGGGATTATGTTAGAGATGTGAAAACTTGGGAAGAGGAATTGGCAAAGGTGCACTGGACGTTAGATAGCTCTGAAAAATACCTAGGCAAAGCGCTTGTCGAAGTGGGCTTACATCCCGATTATCGCTCAAGTGATGTAGACGATTTAATTACTCGTATTTGGACTCGTGTCAATGAACTTCGGCGGCTAGTCCATACGCATCCGACAAACGATACACAACCGTCAGACAATGCAAAGCCGTCAGACAATGCAACGCCGGCAGACAATACAAAGCCGTCAGACGATACACTAATCAAGGAAGTGCTAGAGGAGCACAATATGAAATCGGCGGACGACTTGCGCCACGCTTTACAGCATAGCGCATATTTTACGCGTACTGTGATGAAGTGGACTGATTTACGTAAAAATGAAAGCGAGTACCATAAAGGGGAACACAGTGAGGAAGATGACGAGGAGTATCGAAGGTCGCTGAAGTTTCTGCGCGTATCACATACCCGCGTTACTGATCCACAACATCTACCTTTGGATGCTGTATATGCTTACCACATGGTTCGTAAATGTCAGATCGAACAAATAATGGAAGAAGAAAAAGATGAAGAGATCAACGCGAAGCTTATCAACGAGCGGTTTCATAATCACCTAGTACATCTCACACAGCAAGAGGTTGACCAACAAAATTTCAATCCCGATTATCTCACAAAGTATATTCGCAGAGACAAGAAAAAGGTGATGCAATCAATGATGCTAGCATACATTATCAATACGCAATTTGAACCCCGAAAGTTCTTGGAGGCTGTTATACTCAGAAGTTTGGAGGAGTTGAAAGGCAAAACATCTGAAAATGATTTATGTTATGATCATATTGTTTATATGGAAACAATTAAGCAAACATCTGATGTCATAAACGGGGGGCATGTGAAAGAAGAACATTTCGTGGAATATTGCAAGAAGCCGCTTTTACAGAGTTTCAAGAAGCCTCGCATGGACGCGCAGGGCAGGGCATATTGTATAGAAGATCAGTTGGAAGTATCCTTCGGTTCAGGACATCGGAGATTCCTACGAACGCTTGGAGCGGATCCATCTAATACGTTCATCAAAGATTTCGAGGCTTATTTTCCCGCAGGCCTTCCAAATCGTATCGTCATACTTTTAGCACAGATTGCGATACAGAAAATACGACATCCTAAGGAAGGCAAGCGAAATGTTCTCGAAATTCCGATTCCGGGTGTTTTTGTTGTTGTTCAAGACCAAGCTGTGAAAGAAGATTTCCACAAAAATAAGGCCAAAAAAGAGCAAGACCCAAAGGAGCAAGAATGGATAGCTCAGCGGAAAGGTATCTACAAAAGTAAAGCCAAAGAAAAGCAAGACCTAGAGGAGCAAGAATGGTTAAATCAAATCGATCGCGAGACTCGACCGGCGAATGAGGAACACGAACCAGAGGAAATACGCAAGCAAGTATGGCAAAATTTGTTACCTAACATTCCCAAGAAAGCGAACATAAAATATGAAGAATATGAGCATTTCAAAAACTTGGAAAGTCGTCTAAAAGAGACTCTTGGACTCTCGCGAGTAGGCGCCGAGTACTATGATAAGTATGTAAATTGGATGATAAAGTGGACCCTGACAAAATATGTAAAATCCAACACCGCCAAGCAAGTAAGAGAACATTTGAAGATAAGAGCAGAACTTCCATACCCGAGGCATCCAAAGCTGGAACCTTCCGACACATTGCTAGCTTTTCATGGGTGACCAGTTAGCTGGTCGGTACGAATAGGACGTTCTGGAGTATGGATCATGGTTTTTTTTATTATCACGCATGTATTTGTAAATACGCGATGGAGTAGTAGGTAGCGAGAGTTTTTCATCTTGTTTGTTCACAAATTTCCTCAATCTATCTACTAGGCCAACTCAATCGTTTCTTTTTCTGATAGTCACTCGCAGAAAATCCACACCGCGACTCCACCCCCTTTCTGACTACCACGTACATTCCCATCTATTCCCACCACACCCAGATCTGTGACGCCCTTTTCTCCTGCTCTCCTTCCATTATTTCCCTCTTCCAATTCGTTTCGAGTAGTAGTAGAATTGAATCTCGGATCACCATCCGGTCCACAAGTGCCTTCAGCAGCATGCATGACCCTCAGAGATTTATGAAAGTAATTATCCGTCACTCGTAGAATGGGGTATATCCATTTCCCATACCTTTTCTTTCCTACTACCTCTTTAGTATCTGAAGTGGAGACGTGAAGTGGTAAGATGGTAGATGGAGAAACAGCCGACGAAGGCTGCGTTTCGTTACCGATTTCACCATTACCTTCAGTAGAGGTGTCTTTATCAAATAGAGGATCACCCTGCCAGATTTCCAAGCCTTGCATGTCCTTGGTACGACGAGCCGATGTTACTGGAGTATCAGACTCTGCATCTACAGGTGACTGTATCTTAGATGACAGACCGGATGTAGAATGCTGTAGAGACAACGGCGCGATCAATAATTGGAATACATACTTTACATCGACTCTAGACAAAGGTGCTAGAGCTATGTTCTTTAATTTCGGACCGGAAAAGGCGAATTGATCAGAAGATTCCATTTCAATAGTGAATGTGAGGAAATGCATCGAGGGGTTTTCAATTGTATAAGTTACTTGTCTCGAGTTAGGTATGACGCATTTATCAGACTGGAGAAGAGGTAAGGTAGTGCATAAGACGCGAGGCTCGGGAGGTGCGAGAGTGATGGTCTCGAGCGGTATAGTAGTGTAAACCTGTGTTGAGGAAGAGTTTCTGCGCCAAGTAACGTGTAAATCGAGGGTCAACACTGATGGACGACGATCGTCGAGAGAGATTCGTTGAGTAAAGAGACGAAGGGTTGCATCATGTATGGCTCCAGCTTTGACGATCACTGGAAATCTATTTACATGACTCTGTATCGGTTGACAAAGAACATTGTCACTCGTTTCCAAGATACGTAGTGATAAATCCTCAATGATTACAGATTCTAACGCAAGACTTCTTAGGTTGATGAAAAGTGCCCATTCTTGTCGATAGCCTTCGGCTTTACCGACGCCGATTTCTTTTATGGATGGCATTACGAAGTAACTTTGCCATGGACTAGTGTCGAGTCGTGGTAATAATTCTACCATTGCCGTAAACGGCTGTCCAATCTTGAATGTGAATGTATCAGTTTTGGTAGTGATTAAACTCGGCTTATCACCAATGTTATAATCTACTGTTATATGCAGGGGCATTTCTGTTGTCTCTATGGGAGCCGTGAAATTAACATTGAATTCGTGAGATTCACTGGGAAGAGTTTTCGGCAAGAGGATAGATAGGCCAGCACTTGGACTATCCACCTCGCTTGCCCCGCTATCAATACTCAAAGTAGTTGTAAAATGTTCCAACGTATGTATTGTGATTCTACCAAATATTCCAGCCTTTTCGTTATTGCGAATGAAAAAATTAAGATTGTTCGTTTCAGATGCAAAATACTGGGTTTTTGCATTTGCGATGCCTATATCAATACGTGGAGGCTTTGGAAGGACGTTAAGCACCTCAGAATGTGGTTGTGTCAACGCTCTGGCAAGAAGATCTTTATCTTGGTCAAGAAACCATGATTTTGTGGACAACTTTGATGAATCTGTCAAGTTATATTGTAGGGTGTACTCATCGATCTTGGTACTGAGGCCCATTTTAGTGATGGCCCATGTGGTTGCAGACTCAACGTCAGCTAAAGCAATGCTAAAATTGAAGACTTTGGTCTGGTTGGAAGTGATACCAAGATTTGCGCGACCTCGAAAGACTTGCGACAACTCCGCATTACCGCTGTCCTCACGATTGGCGTCCTCGATGACTTCAAGTTGTTGGATCGTACTTTTAATATCATCTTCAACATTATCTAGTATTATAGTCCTTTCATTTTTGCCAATAACGAATGTTAATTGATCAAATCTGAGATTGGCGGTGCTCTTGAAGAATTTTGAGGTTAGTGTAAACTGACATGAGACAGTGTCGCCAGAATAAGCTTCATCTGCAGCGAAGGCGAATGTGGCGGAAACTATGAAAGAATTTAGATAAAGAATAGTATCGTATTTGAAGCAATCATTGCATACCTGGACATGAATCATAATTCGCACTTTCTAATATGATAGGCTTGTTGGCAGAATCATCCGCTTCCAAACTCTTCGTTGTGTCTCTGTCTCTTGATCCAAAGTCTATAATAGTCAACTCATGTAGTTCAGTGCTCAATATGGTAGACTGCTTACCTTGACACAACAAAGCCCATTTGAGCTCAGTCAAGAATCTAGGCTTTTTCAGGTGAATGGCAAGATCAAACAGCTCGTTGATGACCGGCTCCATAAGCTCGGACCAGTGATCTTGTCTCCATGGCATACTCTTCCATAGCTTTGATAGTATTTCAAAAGCTTCATCGGACGGGCCTTGCTCAAGGAGTAAAATAGCTTTCTCAAATGCAACAAATCCGGTGAATCGCTTTTGTTTCCGCACTTGAAATTCCTTTTCCGTGGCAATGTCTAGACGTATTATATCGTCCTTGATCCCCTCGGTTGAGCCATCCTGATCACCCTGACGCATGCGTTGAAGAACAGTCCATTTCTTTGCCATCAGTAACCAATATCCAGGATGATGAAGGTAACACAAGAGATTCAATCTATCATTCTGCTCGTATGCCTTTTCAGGGGTGATCCAGATCGGTCTTGCTTGGTTGTGCTTTGTTCGGTAGGCTCGCTTCTGGTCATAGTCCTTGTCATTTTCCTCCTCGCTTTCATCTGAACTGCTCAACTCTGAAGCAGCCCTTTTCTCAACGTCGCCAGATCTGATTTGCCGCAGATCTGTCACGCGAAATTCTGGCACGTCTGCGTAAGAGATGAGCTGCGCCATGATTTCAGCCCATCTGGCTTCCCATCGAGCATGACTTGCATCAGATGTGCTGCGACCTTTGGCTTCTGTCAGATAACGAATTCGATCACGGTGAATCAACCAGGACTCGGCAGACGCGGTTGTTAGATTGCGCCATAATTGAGATCTCACAAGTCTTATCGCTGCAACATCTGCAAAACATTTCATTTCATCCCATCTTTTCGAAGTGGAATCCGTTGTCTGCAAGACTCCTTCTGGCGAGAACAGTTCATCAAGCACCAAAGACAAGTGGCGTTCAGCAACGTCCATTTCTTGTCGATATTCTGCAAAGATACCAAGTTTGAATTCGTACCGTACATTCCATCCTTGGATTGATAGCGGAATCAGTTCCCCTGCACTTGACACAACCTGACTTCGTCCTTTTTTCCTCCGGGCATGCTTAGTTAGATCGCGGTAGAAGTCCGCGCAAACCGGTTGTAGCGTTGTCAATATGCGATTTACAAACGAGGATAATTCTAGACGCGAACCAGGTGCAGGTAGGACAAAAAATGCAGTCTTCGCATCCAAACCTACAGACCTTCTTATGGCAGACGTCCTTTCTTCGAGATCCGATTGCTGATCTCGGCTAGTACCAACAGCAACAACAACCAGACGAGTTCTGAAGCCTGATCTTGCAACGTGGTTTTTCAATGCCACCAGTTCCGATCTGATTTTTGCATCATCTTCAGAGACACTTGACGCTTCAGTATCAATGTGCACAAAACAAAGTAATATGGATGGAACTTGACGTTGATGTTTGTCCATCCAGATCGTTGAGAAAAGGCCATCTGGGTATAGAGGTGAAGTTGAAGATAATGGTGAGATTGTAGAATGAAGTTCATGCCTGACTTGACCGAGAATTGGAGCATGAAGGTTAATTGGATCGGACGAGGGTGCTTGAGCAGCAGGTGCAGCTTTTCGACGAGGAAAGGTGACTGACCTGCCTATTTGAGAGAAGCTGAAGACCGCAGACGAAGACCCTTGCACATTCGTTGCTGGAATACTCCATGGTAGATCCTTTCCATCGAATCGAAGAATTTCATCAAGGATTGATTGACTTATCGAATCTGGGAGATTAGGAAGATCGATCTCAAAGCGCTGTAATGTTTGCGACGAGACAGCTTCTATTGACAATCCTCGTTTTTCATTCTCAATGTCCGAGGTCAGACCGGAAAGATGTATCAATGGTAGATTATGTTCGATATATGCTGAAGGATAATGCTCCATCACTCGTTATAGTCGTTAAATCACTTATATCTACAAGGGAATCAAATACTTTGAGCATAAGATATATCTACAATAAGTTATGGTTGTTTTCAAGGTCACGAAATGTGTCATCGATCAGCTAAAAATCAACTGATCTCGCCATTTTGGAATTCAACCTTTCATATCCATACACCCTCCTATCATGAATAGCATGATGCTGGACAGGAGACATCATTAGCTAGTCAAGTCGACTCAAGTCAGTGTACTTCATGATGTGAGGTCGACAGAATTGCTGACTAAGCCGTAGCTAGATAGCAAACGCTAAACTTATCTGCCGCAACAAGCCGCTCAATCGTTCAACAACAAAAAATAAAAAAGCACTACATTTGAACATGAGAAGGATAGCTGTACTCGTCCCCGGAATCAGGAGCCATCAAGCGGCAGTCTAGCTCAAATATACATACGAACATGTCTGCCCGGCCGTATACCATCGGCGAGACCGTTCGTGCCATGAAATTGGCTATGCAAAGAAATGATGATGGTAATTGACTTTGTCGCGCAAATTACAGACGATAGAGCTAACACTGATCTTTATAGCTTCGGACTCGGACTCATCGATTCGTCAGCACACTAACCGAGGTAACAAGCTCAGAAGAGGAGCTAGAAATATACGCGAAGGTCGATTGGATACAAGTGGAGGAAATAATTACAGAAAGGTATAAAACAGATCAAACCATATCAATTGATTATACTAATCATGTTGGGATTAGCGCATCGAGCACGCCGGATATCAGCGAACCATTATACATAGAAACCCAGCTATAGTCGATGTAGATGGTGACATTGTTCTCCAGGATGAAGAGTATGATGAAGAAAATTGTTCGTATGTGGAAGAGAATCCTTATGCCGAAGTTGAGATTGATCGTAGGTCATATCACATTCTTGATGGATGCACTGTACTAAAGCTGTATTCTAGAGTTACTCATGCCTCTCACGGCAGCAGGTGATTTGCCTGAACATCCTTCGTTATCTCATCCTTATACAGCAAATCATCTTGATGAAATAATACGATCAGTAAGAGATATGCTTCATCATGAAAGACATATCTTGGCAAAATGGCAAGAATATACACAATACTTTCAAGGCGATGAGCCATGGGCACCAACTGAAAAGTTTGAATTGCCTACAGATGTGTTGTTATTGGAAAATGACCAAAACGAGCAGAATAATGATACCCAATCAGTTTCAGATTCTGTGACGGGTGTCAACACCCAGATATATGATGCGGACGAGATGGTGTCACCACTCGACACCCGATTGAACAATTCCATTCAACAAAACACAATCAACGGTAATAGCACATCCAATACAAATGGTGTTCATGCTATAGACATGGCCAATACATCAACAAACAATGATCCAATGAGCACCGATCTACCTCCAGAATCCACCGTTAACGAATCATCCACAGAGTTTGTCCATCAGCCTATGAAAACTCGCTCACGAGCACGCTCTCCCGCCGCAAACTCTTCGTTCTCCCCTTCCGCATCCTCATTCACGACAACAACTTCTTCTCAAAATGAATACATCTCCCCCTTTTTCCTCCCTCCTCCTTCAACACTTCCTAATCCTCACGATACGCTTTCCGTCCCACAAGAGCGCGCTTCTACAGCAATGTTACTCCTGTCCTACACTCAGAAACAAGAAGAAGTCGTCCGCTCTACAGAAACGTTGTATTTCGGTCTACTAAAAGCCGATCGCTTACGGAGACAAGTGTGGAAATGGTGTCGTGCAGAAGGTCACGTGGGAGAAATGAGTGACGGAGAGGATTGGTACGATAGGGAAGAATGGGGTCTGACGCAAGATTTGGTCAAGGGTAAAGACGACGACGAAGAGACTGCCGTTCCGGGCGGTGGCGCGACGAATACCAACAACAGTAACGGAAATCAAGTTGGCGGAACAAACGGGGTGAATTTGGCAGAAGAAGAGCGGAAAAGGAGGAGAGGTCGACAGGGTAAACCGAGAGTATAACCATGTCCATTCATCTAGTCATGCATATTGTATATATTTTTATAATTATTAATAGACGTCGTCAATATATTGGTGGTTGGTCAAGATTGGATTCCCATCTTTGCTACCAAGTCTTTATATATAGCCCTCATATCAACCAGGTCGCTTTTCAACTCTGCCACCTCCTCTTCTCGCTCCCCTAGCATTTCAAGACAGGCGTCGTATCTCTCTTCTTTCTTCTCGGCGTCTTTCTCAATCTTGTCTAACCGTTCTTCGAGAGTCTTTCTATCATCGGCCTCTCGCATCATTATGACGAGTTGATCGCGAGCCTCGTCTCGTTGCAAAGATAAGCGCTGCATCTCGTCTCTGTGGCTTGCTTTTTCGGCCTCTAATTTGCGGATAGACGACGACATGCGTTCTACTAATTGTACTGAAGGGCCGGTGTGGATCGTCGACGCGGAGATTACATCAAAGTGAGCGTTTGCTGTAATGTCGCCTGCTAGAGTATTGTTTCCAGATCGAGACGAGGGTCTTTGATGGACGTTGTGAGTGTTGTGGTTGCGAGAGTGGCGGGATGTGGTCATCAAGCCGTCGTCAATATCTTTATCGATTTGGGAGTGGAGATCATCGTCGTCTTCTTCCGATAACGCTTCGGTGGCTATTATACTGGACGATCGGGCGTGAGAACGAGAGTGGGAATATGATCGTCGAGTTTGATGGTTTAGATCATCGTGGTCGTGGTTTTGTAAGCCGGTAATGACAGAGAGTGCAGGTGAGCCGACGAGGTTGACTAATCCCATTGCGGATGATTTACGGGATACTGGCAAGGAGAAAAATGCATTTGGATCTCCATATCGCTCATATGGCATTGTAGATGATCTTCGTGATGATGATGGTCGATCATAGAAAGATGGACCAAGAGATGATGCTGTCGAATCGCCAGTTATACCTCTTGATAAACCAGGCTTTTTATTGATATAACTCAAGACATTGCTTTCTGCAACAGAAGTCTTCCGATTGTGTGAATTCGGTGAAGACGTTCGACGGGTCAAATATGCTACACTAGCTGGGGTTGATGTCCGTCGTAATAAATCCTCGTCTCTTTTGGAATTGAGGGTTGCTTCTAGTAATTGTTTGGAATTGGCCAAATCAGCTCGGGCCTCTTCAAGCGTTTTCTCAGAGCTTTTCAATCGTGTTTCCAAATTCCTAATGGTTGTTTGAAGTTCCACAGATGTACCAGTCAATTCATTGTTCTCGTTCTTGCTTTTTTCGAAATCATCCTCGAGTGACCGACATTTGACGCTTAAATTTCTGGCTTTCTTCCTTGCTTCAGTCTCTCGGTTCACAGTCTCGTCACGTTCACTCTCAACAGCAGTTAATCGTGCATTCAGTGACACTTCTATTGTCCGCCAGTTATCTGCAGCAAGAGAATATTGAGTCTGTAACGTCTCAATCTGTCGAAGAAGTTTTGCCTGTGAATCTTCGACTTGATCTGAGGATGCTTCCTCGGCACGATTCCTCAATGTCTCCATACGTATCTCAAGACTCTATGATAACCATCAGTCAATAAAAACTACTTCATGGCATGCTCACCATCGACACAAAGAATACAACTTACTGCAATCTCGGACTTGAGCTCAAGCTCTACAGCTTGAGCCTTGTCCGCATCCTGCTGCTTTTCTCGCATCAATCCTTGCTTCTCAATCTTATATTTATCATCCGAGATTTGACGTTCAATCTTTGCATTTTCAAGCTCTTCTATCAAGTCTTTAATCCTGCCTTCATTGATTGTTATTATATCATTCTGACTTGTACTTGCAGCTTCCAAGGTTTGCACTTTTCTTTCCAGTTCTTGAGTATTCTGCTTTGCAGTCGAAATGATTCGCTCTCTTTCAGCAATGTCCGATTGTATTAATTCAAGATTAGCCTCAATAGTAACAAGTTTAGTAGTTTGCGCATTATGATCACGCTCCTGAGCTTCCAGTCTATTCACTCGAGATCGTAAGGTGAATTCACTCTGCCGCGTCTTTTTTATATCTCTCTTCAGGTCCGCTATAGTCTTGTCATCTTGCGAGCTTTTATTCGTCATTTTTCGAATCCTTGCGAGATGTCTCATTTCTGTTTTGCTCAAAGCTTGACCTTCTTCCATCAATCCTGCTATTTTCTCGTCTTTTTCTGCCAGTCGCTTGTCTACATTTTCTTGCAAAGTCTCCGTATTGACTTGCTGTGCCGCAGCGATTGTCTCCTTTGCAAGATACTGCAATTTTGCTTGTAATGCATCTATTCGCTCCATCATCTCTTCCAGATCTGTTTGCTTCTGCTTGTCATCAATCTCTTTTGTGGACCGCATTTGGAGTATCTCCGCTTGTAATTCCTCCAAAGATTTGGGAGTTTCCTCATATACTTCCGACTCGATCGTGACACTACCAGAGTCGATAATAAGACTAGGACTCGCGATAGTGATATCTTGCCCATCGTCGGGTTTTTCAGAAGACTCCACAAACTGATCGCTTATTTTTGGACCATCAGCCTTGCTGTGGTCAGCCCCTCCAACACCTTCAACATCCGAATCATGTCTTGCACTTTCCATTGATGACCTTGATGTAGCACTAGAAAAAGTCCCCACAGACAGCGCGACAGGTGAGGGGTTATCATTGGTAATTTGTGATCCAGATTTGGCAGCTAGCGCTTTAGCTAGTCGCTCTTGAAGTCGATCATTGACCCGCGACCGCGATTGACTTCGAGATGTGGTAGCAGCATCTTGCGCGACAGCTAATGCTTCGGTAGATGCTATAGCTTCCGCGGCTCGACTTTTTGCTGAAGCTTCGCTGTCATCGGTTAGGATTGTGTCCAGTCGAGACTCGATGCCAGCCACAGCTCCGGAAAGTATTGAACCCCATCGAGATGCTGGTTTCGGTCTTACTGATGGCGTCGAAGCCATTGATTGAATCTTTGATTCCTAAATCGAGCATTTCATGTACATGTCGCGTTTGACGTGGAGAAGTGCAATGTTCAAAACAGCATGTCATGACACACTGGTCAAAATAGACATGCGGACCATATTCTTATTGGAAAAAAAAATCAAGCATGAGAAGCATTTAACAACATTACGTAGCGTTACTGCACTAATTAAATGACTAGAGAACGGGTTGGTCTCCGCGCAAAGCTTAAATCTCAAGTGTAAATAAAAAATAGATTTTGGTCTTCTTGACTTCACTCCACTTCACTTCACTCCGCCTCGTTGTACAGCATCTCATTCGGTATTAGCCTAGCTGGATCTTGAAAATGACTACACGTCATGAGTTCAACGACACAGGTTTGACCATGATTTACTTCTAATAAGCTGGCCTTTTGCATGAAGTGAGTGAAGCACTCTTACGCGGAAAATGCGGCAAACATATATCCTCAACGATAATCTTGTAAATACTGATCGGCCAATCATTATCGTGGGCTTTCCCCACGATTTCTCATATCTGTTTCATGTTTATTAATTTAGATTATCTATTCTTTTCACGATTCTCGTCAAAACTCAATCCCGTCGCGCCTCTCTCAGGTCGCGTTATTTCTGTTTTGCACTTTTTCTTCCATTTCATTCAACTTTTTCTATATCGTAGTTCATAAAGGCTTCTAATTAGCGATGCCCGTTGTCTCTCCTGTCAGAAAAGCAATTTCTATTGATTTACCAAAGATATGCTGGCCTCGTGTGAAGCGGGAAATCGTTTTTGCTGCGGGAGAATTTCCAGATCATAGGAGAATGACGGGATGCTTTCGCTTGAACCCAACAAGGATCAGATGTTGGTTATGTGTTGAACGTAGATCTACATGTGACTCTGTAAGTAACAGCAAGCCCAGAAATGGGCATGTGCGACCAGCTCGTTGTTGATACTTTGTTCTATAGTTTCCAGAAAATGCGGAAGAGGATGTAGCAGGACTATGCACAAACATGTCCACCGTGTATGGACTTCGGTCGACTGGTGTTCCTGAAGAGCATGAAGACATGGTTGCCGCCAAAGTAACTTGTACCACGGCTTGGGACAAATTCCGCCAAAAGTATGGGACAGCGGCACATCCCATCATTCGAAATAAACGCCCAAGAGAATCACGCCGTGAACCTACTTTCGATCCAAGTTCTGATGAAGATTATACGCGCGATCAAGAATCTGGTGAGGACCGCGTGGTTTTGAGAAGGCGGACTCGGAACAAGGCTTTCAAAGACGTTGCTGTTACCATCGAAGCCGAACCGATCGTAAATCATGATCCCATGGAGAGAATCGCGGATAATGAGTCCTCGGAGTCGGCAAGCCATGCTGATACTTCTGCGGTCATCACTCCGTCTAGTGATTTCCAATCAGGCACAGAGGTCGTCCAAACCGTTCAGAGCACGAGCTTGGGTAATACTGAGAACCCAGTAGTTCAGGTCGAGGTATTATCAGCCGTCCAAGAGGTGCCCTTGACAGCCGTTGCCCTACTAGAAAAAATACTTGACGCTCAGACCATGAGCAATGATTTACTACGACAGATACTTTCAAACAGCAACCGAAATGCAACTACCATGACAACATCGCTGCCACCAGATCAAGTTCCGAGCGATGTACGTATCGTTCGTCGTCGTCGCGTCGAGATTGAAGAAGACTTTCAAACTACCAATAGCTGAAATCAACGAGCTCATACCAACACGTCAAAACGGTTATTGCGCAAATTTCTCTTCTCATAACAAGACATGTATTATCATAATTTTTGTAATTCTAATCCCATAATTTTATATTCCAAACCCAAGTCCTTTAGATTCTTCGTCATCTCGCAAAGCATCTCTAATTTCCTGTTCATTTACTTTCAATCTGACTCTACCGCATCTATCTCTTCCGTTTTCCAACCATATAACACCCGCAGCGCAAAGTTCAGTCGAAGCAGTATTCAATCCTACCACCCGCATCATCTTCTCTCCTTCACCATCATTCGTAGACATGTTACTATCATTCTCAAGTGTGACTTTGTCAATACTATCCAACCAAGCCTTTTCCTTCTCCCATCTATTTTTAGAGAGTTGTGCAACGAGAAGATATTTCTCCACGACTGTATTTTGACAAATCGCTCCTATTCGTCTCGCATCGTCCAGGATATCACCTACATTCGCATCGTTGATTCCACTTCTTCTCATGCGCGCAAGAACGGCGGCGAGAAACATCTTGGTCGTCAACGGCATAGAGCGTAAATAAGCCGTCAGAGGAGTCGACGTGGCTTCTGCAATTGCCTTGCGGATCGTAAGAATGGAAACCACTCCTGTCTGGGCAGGTTTTTTAGCAAGATCGTTGGGATCGACGTTTTCGGAATCGTCGTTCAAAGAGATGTTGGAAGTGATTTGTAGAGATCGTGCGTGGTCGGTTTCTGCGATCTCTACCGCTCGTCTACAGATATCCAGAGCTCGTCTCGCGTCTCCGCTGACCATGGCGACTTTTCGACTCGCGAATTCGATGGCGTCTTTTTCGACAATGACGCTTTTGACGGTCTGAAGACGCGATTGGATGATTTGTACGAGTTGTTGGAACGTATAGCCTGGAAATACGATTCTTGTAAGTCCGAGCCGTGAGGAGATTTTATTGGAAAGTGTGCGTTCGGGAAGATCCATCGTGTTGGCTACGGCTAGGACGATCAAACGACTATGTCTGGATTGAGGCCAGTTGAAGAAATTATACATGACGCCTTGATTTCGAGTTACTAGTTGGTCTAATTCGTCCATTAATACTACGCATGGCGTTCTTCGTGGACTTGGAGTGTTGAATTCCCGTTCGAGTAATTCTAGAGCATGCGAAGGAGATACTCTCTGGTCTTTTAATGCTTGCCATAGTAGTGAATATGATTGATGAGGATCGGTGACTTGCATGCCGTTGATTTCGACAAAGATAAAGTCATCGAGTTCTTGCTTCTCGACGGCTTGGTTTAATGCTGCGACTACTTCTCTTACAGTGGCAGTCTTACCGGTTCCTGGTGTACCGGAGATATATATAGTCGAGCCGGTTGCGGTGGAAATTGCAGACTCTAGATGGGAATAGATTTCTGCAAATTCCTCTTCACGACAAGGTAACGATGTTGGAACAGCAGATACATGTAAAGTACTACGAGCTTGTTGATGCGGTGTAGTGTTGAGCACATCCGGTATG
>Ga0160429_1000654_pt1 | contig 25735 bp, 25 predicted proteins | sample SolpanmetagenomR_FD_108199 | JGI IMG/M metagenome (GOLD analysis project Ga0160429, IMG submission 108199) | Solar panel surface microbial communities from Lawrence Berkeley National Laboratory, California, USA - R | ecosystem: Engineered > Built environment > Solar panel > Unclassified ... | reverse complement strand
TAACGTGAAGGATGATAAGAAGCCAAAGTCGGCCATGAAGAAGTCATCGCAAGCAGTACCAGTCATATCAGCACCACGGCCAGAACTTCCTGAACAACCAGATCCAAAGGACGTCAAGATTGAAGAACTCACACCACTGTCACCTGAGATCATCTCGCGACAAGCGACAATCAACATCGGCACAATCGGTCACGTCGCACACGGAAAAAGTACAGTAGTCAAGGCGATATCTGGTGTACAAACTGTTCGGTTCAAGAACGAGCTGGAGAGGAATATTACAATCAAGCTGGGATACGCAAACGCAAAGTTGTACAAGTGCCAAAATCCCGACTGCCCAAGACCTACATGCTACAAGAGTTACAAGAGTGAGAAGGAGGTGAATCCCAAGTGTGAGAGGGAGGGCTGTGAGGGCGAGATGAAGCTGCTAAGACATGTTTCGTTTGTGGACTGCCCTGGTCACGACATTCTCATGAGTACCATGCTTTCTGGAGCCGCAGTCATGGACGCTGCACTTCTACTTATTGCTGGAAACGAAACCTGCCCGCAACCTCAAACATCCGAACATCTTGCAGCCATCGAAATTATGAAGCTCAACCACATCATCATCCTACAAAACAAGGTCGACCTAATGAAAGAGGAGGGTGCCGACCAACATTACCAGTCGATCTTGAAGTTCATCAGAGGGACAGTAGCAGACGGTTCTCCCATCATTCCCATCTCCGCACAACTCAAATTCAATGTCGACGCTGTTGTTGAGCATCTCATCTCAAGCATCCCTGTACCGCCTCGCGACTTTACTGCAGCTCCCAGACTTATCGTTATTCGATCCTTCGACGTCAATAAGCCAGGTGCCGAGATCGATGAGTTGAAGGGAGGTGTGGCCGGTGGAAGTATCCTTAACGGTGTACTGAAGCTTGGTGACGAAATCGAAATCAGGCCCGGTATTGTCTCCAAAGATTCACAAGGCAAGATTCAGTGCAAGCCTATCTACAGCAGGGTTGTTACACTATTTGCTGAGCACAACGACTTGAAGTTCGCTGTGCCTGGTGGTCTTATCGGTATGCATGATTATCAGTTCCCTGCTTGATTGAAGTAAGCTAATATTGTATAGGTGTTGGAACTCGTGTCGATCCGACACTGTGCCGTGCTGATCGTCTTGTTGGTTTCGTTCTCGGTCTGAAAGGTCAACTACCATCAATCTACACCGAGATCGAGGTCAACTACTTCTTGCTTAGACGTCTACTTGGTGTCAAAACAGCTGACGGCAAGCAAGCAAAGGTTGCGAAATTGGCAAAGAACGAGATTCTCATGGTCAACATCGGAAGTACTGCTACCGGCGCGAAGGTCATTGCCGTGAAGGGTGATGCAGCCAGGCTCAGCTTGACAAGTCCTGCTTGTACGGAGGTGAAGGAGAAGATTGCCTTGAGTAGACGTATTGAGAGTAAGTTATAACAAGATCGATACCACTTTAACTGGGTCGTGAGCTAACCTATATTGCAGAGCATTGGCGTTTGATCGGATGGGCTACCATTCTCAGTGGTACGATCCTCGAGCCCACCGAGTAGAAAATAGAAGCAACACCAGTACAGCATCAAAAAGCAGGACATCAGGCAGTCCCAGTACCGAGCAAAATCAAATAACTTCTCAATGAGATGAAAGCGAAAGATGACTTGATCAGTTGATAATCGCGTTTGCATAAGGGAATGTCATGGCATTATACAGAGAGCATTTCACTTTATCTATGTTTGTCTTGCACATGTTGTGTTTCATGTCGTCGGTGTTCTCGAACAATAGATGTCCCTCCGTACTTCCTTGGAACCAGCGGAAAGAGGTCTTGGCATGTTACTCATCTGAATTCACATGCTACACGAAATACATCATGTGCATATTGGATTGCTCGTCCTTGCTGGCAACACCGCATTACTTGTTGTGACTCTCTTTAAGTACACACATGCTCCTATTTCCCTAGATCTCCTTGAGTAGCTACACCTTAGCTCCTCCAAACACCAAAACACTGTCCGCTGCCTTTTACGAAGTATCCACCATCATGCCGAACAATCCTCCACACCACCCCTCCAACCTACGACCTCGGCCTCGTCGAATTGGCACGTTCACTTCCTCGCTCACAACCGACGCCCCCTCTCTCAATCCATCCCCACTCAACTCGCCAACATCGTCGAACCCTCCCTCTTCCACTTCAACCGACCATCCTCTACGGCCACCTACCGATGGCGGGCTCGGGGCCAAGACACGATCCGTCCTCAATCTTACCTCGTCTGCCCTGTACGGCATCTACTCTCCCATGTCCAGTAGTGGACGGGAGAACTACGATCCACAGAGTCTGGAAGCCAGTCAAAGTCAAAGATCAGGATTAACACCGTATGGCAATGGAGCACAGACGCCTGTGCGGAGTCCAAGCGGTGAACCGGGCAGTGGTAGTGTAGGAAGTATCAGCAGGACCAGTTCGAGTTTCTTCATGACAGCAACGACAGGAGATCTGGCAAGAGAAGCTGATCGCAAGAGAAGGAGGCTGGAAGGAAATGGTCAGCAAGGAGAGAACGGCAACCGCAGAGGCAGTGCTGAGGCAGGCGGAAAGGTCAAAGGAATGGGAAGACCGCGAGCTATGAGCCATGATCACCGTCCACGGTCTGTGCTTCGAGATGCAGCGTGGTTTATGCTCAGGACAGTAGCTTTGGGAATGATTGGTGTTGCATACGGCGTGTTTGTCACGCAACTACAAGACAAGAAGGTTGTCGCACCAGTAAAGGTCGAGGGCATTGATATGGCCAGTCGATGGTATTTGGCATTTTGGGGTGCCTGTTCCATCATTCTAGGAAATGCACTACCTTACGTGGACGAATTGATGGGTGGACAATGCGAGGAAGATCAGGCAGGTGGAAGGCGGAAAGGTGAAGAGAAAGAAGATTTCCTGCTCAGGCAAGCGGAAACAACGAATGTCAAGCGGGAGCAGAATACACGAACGAGCCTGGGAGCTGATTGGAACCCGGCCGTGAGGAGTATCGGTGCTTTTGTAGGCATTGCATTTGCTATTGTAAGTTCATCTGCATCCATCGCACGACCAAATCACTTACTCTTTACAGCGTCGACTTCCCTGGCAATCAACGCTTCAATTGTCCCTCACTCTCGCTCTCGCAAATCCTTGCATCTGGTACCTAATTGACCGCACCCGTGCTGGATTCCTCCTTTCCTCCGTCGTTGGCATCGTTGGGGCTACAGTCTTACTCACTGTTCATCCGGCCATCTTACCTCAACCTACCCGACGATCAAATCCGGCCGAAGCACATCTCAGCAATAGATCGAGCACCGTAGGGACTTCAGAGATAATCATACACGAGCTACCACTTGGGCTGAGCAAATTGGGATTGACGTATGAGAGTATTGGTGTGGTGACGTGGGCTGCTAGTGTGCTGTTTTGCAGCGCTGTTTGTTTTGGAAATATCGGGCGGAAATTGGAAAGAGGGCTGCGGTAGGATGCGTACCTGCCTCGTCTTGTCCTTTGGTCTGGGGTTGACCCATGTTGTCATCGATCATGAAATGATGGAGACAAAGAAGAAAGTGAGAGAGGTTCATGCTGGGCACGAATTCAACGACCAAAAGAATGATTCGTTGTAGGCTGTATAGATTTCCACGTGGTATGCATCTGAAGCTACCAGGTATTGATCGAATCTGCCGAATTGCAATGTCCAGGGTCCGTTGTCAGTGTCGTACCTTTAGCTGAGATATATCCACGCCATGCATAACTCTGAGATCTACGACCTCGATCTTGTGATGGGTTATGTCTAGGTTGAAGACGTTGTTTTCTCGCAGATATGGTTGATGTGGACAGTCGTTATGTGAACCTTGCCACAACAAGACAAAACCATGAAAGGAAGGGGAAACGAGACGAGACGAGATCAGTCATTTCACAGCAAACAAATCACATATAAGGCTCGACCGAGGCAGTCTTCTCGAGACGCAAGTGGCCCCGAGTAGGATGAGCACAGGACTTGGGACCAGTTTTATATTGAACGAAGCTTATTAGAAGAACATAGAGCGAAGATTAATGAAAACACCATAATCATACACTGCTGCGAGTCCATCATTCTCCTGGAAGTGTGTCGTCCATGACATGACCCTTCAGTTCAAAGCACACACTTCAAATCTTCCTCCACTTCAAGCACCAAGAAGAGCAGCAGCCTTGTAGATCTAGAACACAAATCAGTACACCCATCGCAAACTCCCTCAGTCACTTAAAACTTACCTGCCAAGCACCCAGCCCAGTTCCGATAGCCCAGCAAGTACTCCTAAAGAAACTATACTCATGGCTCGCAATCTGCACATACGCCACGTTATACGCCGTCCTCACCGCAAACCAACTCGCAATAAATGTTGTCAAGCCCGTGGGATCAACATGTCCGACTGACGCCCTTTGCACACCAGTAGCTGTGACCCTTTCAGCTAACAAACTGGCTAGCACGGCGACAGCGAACAAAGGCATCTGCTCGGTGTTGTTGGAGTGGGCATTTTCAGCACGCTGGTACTTTTGGAAGACTTCGTCGGGGACTTTGCCTTGGGTTGCGGAAGGGGAGAGGGAGGCTTTGGGGTTGGCGTTGTTCACTTTGTAGCCGGAGCTGGAGAGGAGCGAGCCAGCGTAAAGGTGAGGGGCGAGGGAGAAGATGTAGTAGGCGGGGATGGAGAGGAGAGAGTAGTTGAGGGTGGTGCTTGAGGCCATTTTTGTGGTTAGGGTGGTGGTGAGTTTGAGGTAGAGGGTGTGGTGGGAGTTGGTTTTGGGATGAAGAAACGAAAGGGAACTTGGGATGAAACAAGCTTTTGATATGACATCAGGTTCGTGATTATTAATTCGTGGTGCCAGGCACGAGCTTGTGTGTTCTCAGTGTCAATTTGCAAGGACGGAAAGGACACCATCCACAGTATCGAGACGTGTGATTCAGAATTCAGGAATGTGGCTTGACGGTGATTGTAATATATGAAAGAAAAACGTAAAACTCGTGCATATAACGAATCGTGCATCTTGCTTGCTAGAGTATCATCTTCTTACTAGCTGCCCTATCACTAACCCATACCTGTATAAACAATGCCTACCGATTTCTCAGACAAAGTGATAGTAATCACAGGAGCAGCATCTGGAATCGGCCGTGCCACAGCTATCAAGTTCTCTTCGCGTGGCGCCTACCTCCACCTCTCAGATGTTAACGAGGCCGGATTAGCAGAAACAGCTACCCTTTTGAAATCAAATACGTACATGTACAGGTGCGACGTTGTCGATGTAAGCGATACCGCCGCCCTCAACAAATGGATCGATCGTATAATCGAGCAGTACCATCGCATCCACCACGTCTTCTCCTGCGCCGGCATAAACCCCACCGCGCACGACTTGACCGACACAACCGACGCCTACTTCGACAAACTGGTCAACACAAACCTTCGCGGCACTTACGCCCTCACACGCGCCTGCATCCCCCATCTCTCCTCCGGGTCCTCAATCGTGAACGTCGCCTCCGTCCTAGGCACACGTGGCGCAGACAGAATGGCCATCTACTCCGCCACCAAATGGGGCGTGATCGGTTTCACAAAATCAATGGCGCTGGAACTGGGTCCGAAGGGCATCAGAGTCAACGCAGTAGCACCAGGGTATATTGATACGCCAACGAATAGTAATGTCGTTGAAGGAGAGGAAGGCGTGAGGGCGCTGAGTGAGCAGGTGGGACAGAGGAGGTTTGGGACGGCGGATGAGGTGGCGGATGTGGTTGTTTGGTTGATGGGGGACGAGGCGAGGTACGTCAATGGGAGTGTTGTTGAGGTTAATGGTGGGTTGCCTTGAGAGGGTTGCTTGGTTTGGATGGGTTGGGTATGGTGATGGGTAGGAGTTTTCATGTAAGAGAGCTTGTCGTATTTCAGGAACTGGTATCGAAGACACCGCATGAGTAAGAGATGTATCCGAACCACCATAGCAAGACAGCGCAGGACAGGAGCCTGTTTACGCAGGGACATTGCTGCGGCTGGCTACAATGAAGCGTAGCACGTACAGGCTTGGTGCCGGCACACAAGACTGAAAATTTGGCAACTGCTTGGTTCTGGGAGTCGTAACCAGAAACGACATGACGTGGTATATGTGGTATGTCCAGAATGTTTATATAGTATAATGACTGCTCTACATGCTTCTACCTATCTATAGCACCAATTCTGTATGCTATGCATTCCTATTTCCTCAACTTAATACTCAAAACAGCATCAATAGATACCTTCGCACTATTCACATAACCCTGCAAGAACCTTCTCACATTTTGTTCACCCATCACATTATACACAGCTTGTGCAACATGCTCTCCTGTCTCACCTTCACCTCCGCCCATAACCAATTCCAGCAATTGCGCACTCCCATACTCCACAATCTCTTTTACATAACCAGCAAATTGCTTCTGTACTCGCTCGAAAAGGTCCTTGGCTTGAACCTTGATTGCTTTTGCACTCTCTTGTACAGCCTTACTGTCCACATTCGATGTCGTGGATGCAGGCTTGACTTTCTGTACTTTATCCACCAGCGCATCCAGGACTTGACACAGCTCAAGTGTAAGATAAGCTTCGTGGTAATCTGTCCATTGGGGCAGGATATCGAGTTGGCTCTTCCGACGCCCCGAGTACTTCTCCAGCAGCGTATTCATGGTATCGTGTAGCGTGCTAAGAGCGACATCCGCGCCCAGAACATCAGCTGGGATGGCGATGCCCACGAGATACAACAGTACTGAAAACACAGTCTCCGAGGCTTTCAATATGTTGAGCTCAGCATCTGTCAGTACCTTTTCGCCGCCTCGTCCATCAAACAGCTGGAGCAGACGCATGAACGTGTGCAGACCACTCTCGATATCTGCCTTCTCAAGCTGTTTCGATCTGGTTAGTTCAAATGCAAGATCTACAATCATGAGCCACTCATTATACTGTTTCGTCAATGCAGGACCGGGATGGCGATCTGGCTGTGCTCGTTTCGGCACATTTACCGACCCTGTATACGCATTTCTCAGCTCATCAGCAAGTTCAGGCTGGTCGACTGTGGGACTGGCTCCTGGTATTTGGTCATGCATTAGGCGTGCTAAACGTTTGCGCTCAAACAAGAGCATGAGACGAGTAGGGCTGAGGTATAACTGCTCGCGGAACTGGTGCATGTGGATGACCTGGCTGTAATTTGCATGGTCCAGCGCTAAGGATTGATAGTCTGGGATTTTGTCGAGGGATTTGCTATAGAATTCTAGAGCTTTCGTCATGGCATCGTAGCTGTTGAAGCCTTTCAATGCAGGTGCGTGCATTGACCCTATTCGCAGGAAGAGGAGTGGGCACATTGTTTCGTGGAGGACCTCCTTGACGTCAAGGGCTTGGTAGGCTGGGGAGGCGAGAGTGTATAGGCCGAGAGTTTGAGAGAGTCCCGTGACTTGTGTTCGGGCGAGGAAGTTGTACTTGTTGTCGGCCAGGACAAAATCGAGTAAACACAAAGCTTGCAATGTTGAGGCACTGACTTTTGCCTGCAGTTCTCCCAACACGAGAAGAGCGTCGACGGCCACGAGACATGCTTGATCTCCTGGGTGCATTGCCTTTTCGTGTATTGTTGCAGTGTGTGCTCGAGATAGTCTATACACGCTAAGAGCGTTGACTATAAGTGCCTCTAGAAGGCTGATATACTCCTGGTTGTTAGAAGCATGATCGCCAGTCTTGGTCGAGGTATATTGTGATGATTGACTGTGCTTCAAATAGAGAAGATCGAGCTTCAAAGTGTTAATCTCAGCAGTCAACCACTTGAGCTGTTCCTATTTTAAATCAGTACAGAACAATTTACGTTGGACGACTGCCACGTACTTTCTCCCCAATCACTTCAGAGCCTGTTGGCTTCACACTCTGTGCTATTGTATCACGAATACTCTTGAACGTGGTACCATTGATAGTCCCGAGATTGCGCTGGAGGTCATCCACAATGAACTCCGATGAGGCATGGCGCTCGAAATGGTCGAGAAACGCTTGTTGCCGCGTCGCATTATCACTGACTAAGCTGCTACATTGCAGCTCAAACTTGGCTAACCATGGACCACGAGAGGGCTTATCTGTGTCACAATACGTTTGTGCGATCTGTTGTGCCTCAGCCGAGTCCCTAGAACCGTTAGCCGAAGTCGAAGCTCGCTAAATTACTAGCTTACCTCTTCCATTCATCCACATCCTTCGTCCGATCACCCTCTAAGACTAAAAGCGCTTTCCAAACCTGCCAGTCGTCAATACGAGAAGAAGCATTGTCGGCGTTGCTGGTGGTTTCCAGAAAGTCCTTGAGCCATGCCAAAGATTCTGCACCATTCTTCGTAGCAAGTATGGCTTCTTGAAACGCTATAGCCATATCATCATCATCGCCTGCAATGGATTTGGCTTTTGAGCCGCTTAGTACCGTAACAATATCGTCATATTTCTTCTGATCTTTCAAAATGTGCAACAATAGCTTCATCTCGGGCAACTTCTCCATTTGAAGTTTGTTACTTATTGAGACGTTTCCCTAAGTACCAGTCAAGAGGTGATTAACTATGTTTTTTGTGTGCACTTACGTTTTGTACATTCGCTTCTGCCGTTTTGATTGCTTCTTGTAATTGCCTAGTCGCCAATTGAGCATTTATCTTGCTGAGCATGAGATTCCGTGAGTTTTGTCTAGCGAGGACATTCGGCCGCGGCGTACTGGCTAACCATTGTGCTACAATGAGCCAGAAACTGTACTTCCTCCACCCATTGCTGCCTGCTTGTGTCCCTTGCTTCAAGGACTGTGCAGCTTTCATCAGCTGATTCCAATGCTGATACTTTATTGCTTGCGTCGCCCACTCCTCGCACCACTCCAGCTGTGATTGTCCTTTGGGCTGTTTGGCTACGGCTCCCCGCCATAATTTCTCGTACAGCTCTTCCGCCACCTCAACATGCCGGCTCAGTTGCCGGAGAAGAGCATAGGAATCATTGACGTCCTCTGCAAAATGGACACCGTCCTGACAGAGGTGGGAGCAAAGCACCAAGCATGCTTGGTATTCTGCAAGACCGAATAATGCCCTGGCTTTAGCAATTTGTAGTCCATGATCACCATCATATTTCTTCTGCTTCAGCTTTTTCTCAATTGCTTTTCTTGCTTGACTGAAATTGCGTTTTGCAAGTAAATCGGTAATGAGGTTGTCCATGATCACAAGGTTCAGCAATACAAAGCATGTTCAACAAGTAAGCACCAAGCAATCCGAGACACCTTTTCCTTCTTCTCACCTCTCTCCTACGGCAAGAGATCAAGCATGTCAACAGGGATTCTGGTGTTTCAAGTTTGGAATTTGGAATTTGTAACCACAATCACATGTCACCATGATTTGTAATCACAATCACATGTCACCATGATTTACCAAAAAATAAATCCTTCGCACCAGGCGAGGCGAGCATACAACAAAGCTCATCCAGTGCCCGATACACACAAATATGCTCTCTAAAGCTGTGCCACCGCCGACAGTGAGTCTTTGAACCCAGAAGAATACACCAGCAATACTAACACTACACAGACAGGCAAACGCAAGCGCGATGCCTCAGACGAAACCACATCAGGATCCAACTCTGTAACCCTCCAGATAATAACTGGCTCCTACGAGCGCGTCCTCCACGGCCTGCAAGCAACAGTCGCCCTCCCTCTTGATCCTACCAATCCTACAGTAGCCTTCGATGACACCTTCCTTTTCCACGCACACGGGTCCTGCATCCGCAGCCTGGCCATCTCACCACCTTCCGACGCAACCACAACCTCCACCACATCCCAACCAACAAAACGCATCCTCGCAACCGGCAGCACAGACGAGCGCATAAATCTCTATCAGATCTCCTCCACAGCTCCGATACACGACCCAATCACCTCGCTCCAACCCAAACCCCTCCCTTTCGTCAAAACAATACCATCAACATCCTCCACCAGTAATGGCTCTACGAACCGCGAACTCGGCTCATTGCTCCACCACTCCTCTACAGTAACAGCGCTACACTTCCCCTCCCGAACCAAACTCCTCTCTGCCTCCTCAGACAACACAATTGCAGTCGCACGCACCCGCGACTGGACCGTCCTCACGACCATGAAAGCGCCAGTCCCCAAAGCACTCAACAGACCATCCGGCGACACCAGCGCACCCGGCGACGTACCAGCGGGCATCAACGCGCTAGCCGTTCATCCCTCCTCCAAACTCGGCGTCAGCGTGGGCCAAGGCGAGAAAAGCATGCGCTTGTGGGATCTTGTTCGTGGTAAGAAAGCAGGCGTGCTTGTGTTTGAGCGGAGGGTGTTGGAGGCGGTAGGCGAGGCGAGGTTTAGAGGAGGTGAGGGAAGGAGTGTAGTTTGGGGAAGAGGAGGGGAGGAGTTTGCGGTTGGCTTTGAGAGGGGCGTGGTGGTATTTGGATTGGATTGTGCTGTGAGAGGTGTGGTCAAGGTTGACGGGACAAAGGTGTGCCAGATCAGGTATCTGCCTGGAGCTGAGGATGTTGCAGAGGGCGAGGAGAGTAACGAGAAGGATGGCGTACAAGAAATGGCTGTTTTGGCGATTAGCACGGAAGATGGAAGAGTCCTGTTTTACGACACAAATCCAATCAATGCCGCCGCTATGACAACACCAGAGGCGACAACAAAGAAAGGCAAATCCTCCGAACCACCACCACAACAACTCTGTCCGCTCGCACAAGTCGGCACACCAAAGCGTGGCAGCCGCATCAAAGACATTGATATCTTCAAGCTTCCAACACCATCCCCCTCATCCTCATCTTCAGCAACAGAGGATCAATACATCCTCGCGGCAGGCACATCAGACGGCTCAATCCGACTCTGGGCACTGAAACAATCTGACTTCCAACTGCAGCGAGAAACCGCAACAGACGAGCCAGAGGCGGGCGATGGTCCACAGGCGAAAGTCGGGCTAAAGTTGAGAAATGATAAAGAAAACAACACAACACCAACAGTAGTCCCATCGGCAACGAAACAAATCGGTATACTGCTCGGAACGTATGAGACTGGTCGGAGAATCACGTGTCTAGCAGGATTTGTGATGGAGGATCCAAATGTTGTAAGACAGGGCAATGCGGCTAAGAAAGGCAAGGTGGAGACGGAAGATGGAGATGGCGAAGGGGTTGGCAACGATGATGATGAAGAAGAAGAGGAGGACGGAAACGATGAGGATGAGGATGATGAGTTTGGTGGATTTGATTGATGTGTCTGTTGTGTTCTCACACGAACTATGCATCCATCTATGAATAGGGATTGCGGCAGTGCAGTACATTAGAGAATTCACTCCTTCTCTTAGAACACTCTTGCACGTGGTTACCTGAACGTGGAAAAGCCATAGCACATTGGACGTTGCTGGCTGGATTCGAATACCAGATCCCGTGCTGGTGAGGCCATTATTGCTGTAGTGTCGAATTCTTTCAAAATCGCAGGGCGAGCTGTGTCATTATAACAGCAGATCGCGCTGAAGGGCACATGAACGGAGTTGGTGAATGAGCAGGGAAAGCATCAAAACACTTCTCCATAGCTGCCGAGAACGGCAACATACGTAGGCTGTTCCGGAGCATTGATTGGAGTGGAAGCTGTTGCAAGCGTTATTGCTAGAGCGGCAGAAGAAGAGTGGAAAAAGTGATATAGAGAAGTTAAGACAAAGGAAAAAGATGGTGTAGCTAAAAGATGTAAATTTCTATCATGATTCTACCTACATACAACATCACAGTTGTGTTACAAAGACCCTCAAAACGCCTCGCTGAACCCATCACAAAGCGTCAAATCATCATCAAGCGCTGATTCACAGAATCTCCTTGATCTTCCTCTTCTGCTCCGCATTCAAACTCGCAGGAAACTTAATCTTCACTCCAACAACAAAATCTCCTCTCTCATTCGGCTTCTTACTCCTCGGCATGCCCAGATTAGGGAACCTCTCGGACCACGTCGGTGCGGTAGGCCCAGAGCCTCCCACACTCAGCTGCTTGCCATCAATCGTGCTGACCGTCTTTTTCCATCCACACAATGCATCTTTCAGTTCAATCTCGACATCCGTCCGCAGATCGTCGCCGTCGCGAGTGAATCTATCATGCGCTTTCTCGCTAACGATGAAGTGGATATCCTGCGTGCCACCATCTGGCGTTTGATCACCAGCATTTTGGAACTTGATCTTTGAGCCTGCTTTCAAGCCCGGCTTGATGGGAACAGTGAGGATATTTTCTTTCGTCGATAATTGATGGGTGTTTGGGTCGAAAATTTTTCTGTTAATCTTGAGCTTCTTCGTCGTGCCGCTGTATAGATCCTCTAGTGTCATTGGCAAGGGCTTCTCTAGTATCGTAGGCTCGGGTGTTTCTGAGCGCCTGCCACGGCCTCCACCACCTCCTCGTCCTGCGCCGGGGAACGAACCGGGCATCCCGCCGCCCATGCCCCCTAGGCCGCCCATTCCGGGGAAGCCGCCGAAGCCGTCAGAGTCACCGCCGCCCATTCCTCCACTTCCTCTCATGAAGCTGGCGAAGATGTCTTCCGGATTGCCAAACGAGAATTGACTGCCACCAGGTCCAGATCCACTAAACCTGAACGTTGTTCCACCTCCACCTCCTCCAGGCATTCCACCAAAGCCGCCAAAACCACCAGGAAAGCCACCTTGGAAGCCACCTGCACCAGGATCGTTAGGATCAGGCGGTGCAGCTCCTCCTTTCATGAAGTCGAGTCCGTACTGGTCGTACATCTTGCGCTTTTCTGCGTCGGACAGGATTTCATAAGCTTGTGAGCATTCTTTAAACTTTTCTGCGGCTTTTGCGTCGCCTTTGTTCTTGTCTGGATGGTGTTTCATGGCCATTTTGCGGTAGCCTTTTTTGATTTCTGCTTCAGAGGCCGTGGGGGATATTCCGAGGACATCGTAAAGTTTTGTTTCGGCGACCATGGTGGGGTGCTGTTTATAGTAGTTTATACGAGAAGGTGACTGCTGGGAGCCAGGTGACTCTGCTTGTGAGGTGTTTCAGCCGAGTTGGTAGATGATAGAGTATCAGTTGTATAAGACGCTGTGGACTTGAGGTTGGGTTCGGAATGAGTTGTTGCGGAAATGCAAACGAACAATTGTAGATACGTGTTGATGTACGTTTATGGAAAGTCAATGTTGCTTCGAAAGTGCTCTGTTTGATTCGAGAAACAAGCAAGCCATTGGCTTAGAACGTTCTCGAAAGTACCATGACGTCCACTTCGGACTTGAACCCCGGCAGGCACGTGATGCCAAGAGTTTACGAGCACGAATGACGAGGGTGTGAGGGATTGTGAGGGAAGGATGAGAAGGACTGAGGACTACATTGTAATCGATGAGGTTCAATGGATTGTAGGAGTTCTGCTGTCTTGCTCAATCACCACCAAGTCTCCTTCCTGTCCCTCTACTTGACCAATTCGAGAAGCCACTCGTAAATGCACTTCCTCCGCCTGCTGCACCAGCACTTTGTTGTCCTACTGACTGAGCTCTAGCAGGAAATGCAGTGCCATGACTTCGTACTGTTCCTGTTCGAGGCCCCTGGCCTTCACCAAACCATTGCTGAACGATTTGTGGAGTCCGTATGAGGTTGGATCCTCCTCCAAAAGTCGGCCATATTCGTGTCATAAAGTCGTAGAGATGTGCAGCAAGCAAGCCAGTAATCTGATGCTTAGCTCCTTCTGGTCCAGCCATCACAAACGTCATCAGAAGCATAGCAAAGGGAAGGAATTTGGCGGGAATGGTGAAGATGAAGAATGAGACACTGCTCATAGGGTTTTCTTGGGCGAAAGTGTAGGCGAAAGCGAGCATAAGCGAAGGCAGGAAGCTGACACCATTGAGAAAGAAGCCATCGAGTATCTGAAGATTCGAGTCAGCTATTGTCATTGACTAGATAGATAAAAGCAAGATAACATGAACAAAAGTATGTAGAGAGCCAAAACCACCGATGCTTCAATTGAACTCAGCTCAGTTTTCTCAAATGGCATTTCCCACCACGCTCACACTCCACACAAGCCCTTTGGATTGATTGCGAATGATGGACTTGTGCACAGTGCAAGGGTAATCTTCCTCGTCTTCAGGAACCACTGCAGCTAGGAAAGGCTGAGCGGGCAGATTGAGAGGTTTCGGAGTCACATTCACAGGCATGAGAGAAGTAACGTCGCGCTGAGCACAAGCACACTTACCAGGATAGTGAGCTGGAGAAAGGCAACATATACGAAGAAGTCACCCTTTCTCGAGAAACGTGGAGAGTCTCGTTCGAGGTTACTGCCATATGTCCATAGCAGGAACGGGTCGAATATTATAGAAAGCTGAGGTCCTGTCAACCAGAAACTTGTAGCTAGACGCCATATCTCAGGAGGAAACTTCTTGTACACCCAAGGGGCAACGAATACAATGTATCGAGGGCTGAGGAGACCACCATAGATGAGAGCAGAGGTTACGACAGTTGCGGCACAGATTGTCCTATCAATACCAATGTGTTAGTTGAGTGCAAGAGTGGAAAAATGCCGGGGAAATATACCTAATCACTGGAGGCGCAGCCCAGAAGACGTCCATACTGTATAGCTTACTCTGTAGAAGAGTATGTGACTTGAGATTGGTGTGATACTATCAGAAGCACACAAGTAGTTGACTACATGATTGGAGTTGTTACTGTGGCCTTATTGAAATCGAGAAGCTGTTTTGAAGCATGTGCTCTGCCCTACGAGCCCTAACCCGCCCGGAGTCTCTCCACTGGACTCAGCCCTTTTGCTTCGTTAGAGTGTGCAGAGACCAACACTGTACCAGGTACACACTCTTCACCCTTCCTAAACGCAGCACTGATCAAACTGAACGTTCCACAACTCCCCTCTTCGCAAAATAGACAGCAGCACAATCCAGTCACCAATCACCTTCACGCAACATGCCTCGCGCCGAAGCAGGATCACTAAAGCATCTTGCTAACAAGATGAAGTCGAAAGGCTTACAAAGACTACGATGGTACTGCCAAGTGTGTGAGCGCCAGATGCGCGACGAAAATGGCTTCAAGTGCCATGTCGCATCCGAATCGCATGTCCGCCAAATGCTCGTCATTGGTGCAAATCCAAACAAGGCGATCAACGAGTTTGCGAAACAATTCGAACACGACTTTCTGCAACAACTACGGACAGCCCATGGCACGAAATCAGTTCAGATCAATCACTTCTATCAGGAATACATTGCGAACAAGGAACATGTCCACATGAACGCCACCAAATGGCATTCCCTTACGGATTTTGCGAAACATCTTGGACAAAACGGCATTTGTCATGTGGAGGAGACGGAGAAGGGCATTCACATTTCGTATATTGATAGAAGTCCGGAGGCTATGCGTAGAGAAGAGGCATTAAGAAAGAGAGAGCGACAAGACAAAGGCGATGAAGAAAGGGAGCAGAAATTGATCCGAGAGCAAATCAAGCGTGCGCAAGCGATTGCGAAATCAGAGGAGGAAACAAGAACAGGAGAGTTACACCGGCCTGAAGGCGAGAAGATCAAGTTAAGCTTTGGCTTAAAGCCTGCGGCCTCCAAACTGCCTACGCCACCAAGAGAGCCAGATGAGAAAGCGGCTGCCAATAATGTTGGGACTACCGAGCTTCCTGCCCCAGAAACGAAAACTTTGACTCCACCTGCCGACGAATCAGTGCCGCAGTCGACAACAAGTGAACCAGTGGCAGCAGCTCCAATCAAGCTGTCTTTCGGCGGCGCAAGTGCAAACAAGCCCAAGAATGTTCTTGCAGCGAAGAAGAATCCTCTGGCTGCCCCAAAGAGGGCCTTTGTTGTGGAGACCAAGAAGATGAGTGAGGCGGAAAGAATCATGAAGGAGGAAATGGAGCGAAAGCGTGGTCGGGAAGCAGGTGGTGTAGCTGCATTTAGCAAAAGGCCAAGACTCGGTTGAGCTACTGATAATTTTGCTCGATCGGGGATTTTCCACCTCTCAGGATTCGTCTCTCGTCAAAAGACATGCTTGTTGTCCAGCAGTCCACTATACCTGGTACTTTCAGCTTGTATATAGATCAACTAATGGTTTGTACGCCCTGTGTATTCAATATTTTCATCAGCTAAACGAAGAATAGCTAAAAGCTACTGAATGGTGGGAAGCTCGTCGTCTCTTCGTGGGCACGGCACTCCGCCTACTACAATCACGGCGAGAGACCTCCTCGTAGTCTTCGGAAATCCACCCGACTTTGAGGTTGGTATTGCTTGAAGTCCATAGACTAGCAATGACTTTCAAGGCACGACACTCATTAGACGCTGGCCTTGAGGGAATCAGTGCTACGGAACCTTTGGCATCCCTGTAGAGGTCGTCGCTGAGCTTTTCAAGATTTGCGCGAATGTCCTACATCGGCGAGCTCAGCACTCATTGCATAATAACATCTTGCTATGCCGCTTTGTTGGATTAAGAATATCGTCAAAACATAGAATTGGGCTTCTCGAAGATCAACCAGTCTGTGCGCCATACAAACGATACAGTATTCTTACACGGGACACTCTGTCCTAGCCCAGCAGAATCCAGCTCTGGAGAAATGGGCTTCAGAGTTCTAGCATAGTATTCGGATCTCAAATTCGGGCCAGTACACCACTGCACGCCAAGACCGACCAGGATCCATGCCAATTTTAACTTTATCTTTTTGTTTCATCTGTGACTTCCTGTTTTTTTTTTTGTTTTATCAGTCCTTTGTTCTTTCGTCTTATGTTCGTGTCGCCTCTTTTTACCACTGCTTCGTCTTGGCACTTCGTTCATCTTGCTGACCTGTTTTTTACATCGTCGTTTCCTAGAATCTTCTTCTTTACCTCTACTTTCCGATCCAGAAGCAAAGAGTAAGACACAACCACCTTTGGCAGCCTTCGCGGCTCACCTTTCACTCGCACATAATCCCACGTTCGCTCAAATTGCATTATGTTGTCTGGCTTCCTCACCTTCGATGAAGCTCGAGACACCAGCATTTTGGCCCAGACAAACCAAGATGCCAGAAATGGACGTATCGCATTTGCGGCCATTTCTCTAGCCTGCGTCTGCTTCATCAGTATTCTATTCGGTCTGTATATGCTTTAGCACTTGCCAGCAACTAAAGAAGTTGGATCTAACAATTATCAGGCATGCGCACTCGGAATTTGCATTTGAACAACTTGAAAGACATCAATGCAATTCGAGTGATTGTTCTCATGACATACATTACGGCAACAATTCTGATCTTCGCCCTCGGTGTGACCAGTGGAGCCACACCTCCGGATGAACTCACTTGTCGAGCTTGGATTTACCTTTGCCTTGTCTTCTACGTACTGACAAAGATTGAAATGTGAGTATCTGCAGGACAACTACACACCACATTCCATGCTAAGTGAAGGCAGGTACCTCTTCCTCGTGGAAAGAGCTCACGCTATTCGCACTCCTCGACGTCGCCGCTTGCACGATTGGATTTGGGTGACTGGTGTCGCTATTATAGCAAGTGAGTTACTCGTTTTCATATCGCACTTTCGATATCTAATAATACATTCATCGCAGTGGGCTTCGGTGCTGTAGCTGTTGAGGCTTTCATCTATCCTAATCACGAGCTTCGTGATGGGCAATGTCACATCGGTATCCCTCAGAAGGTCTCAATTCCCCTTGTCACATATGACGTTTGCATCAATATTGCCTTCACTGCACTGTTTGTGCACTTTCTGAAGCCAACACTTAAGTTCCGCCTGAACATGTTCCAAGACGCAAGATGCCCTCCCGAACCTATCACACCACTACCTCGCCACATTTCACGTAGAGTAGACATTACGACCACAACCGAACACCGGACCAGCTTCAGCACTGATGGCAAAGAAGCGAACGCATCATCGTTTAACACGCAACAGTCTCATCCATCGACCCTTATCGGATGGGTGCAGCCCTCAAGCAGGTTTCAAGAACGTCACAACAGGAGAATGGATCTACTTCTCAAAAAGACTTTATTTGGAAGCTTCCTGGTTCTGCTACCGACGGTGGTTAACATGGTCTTGCTAGTCGGCGTCCATGGTACTGAACAGGACCGGTTATGCTCTGCTTTGTGCACTCTAGATGGTGAGAATTCGAATTCAAGATCTTTGAGATATTCTTGCTGATTTAGTGGAATACAGTCACTCTACAGGTCTGTGTGATGCACTGGCTGACTTGTGACCCGCTTGACGTTGAAACGCCACCACTCTCGAGCAATATCATGTCAGGACATGGGTCGATCCATGAGCTTCAGCAGGTTTGATATGTCCTTGAGAGTGTTTCGCACAGCCACGAAGGCATGAAATAGTTAGGCTGAAATGAGAAAAGTGTTGATTGTAGTGAGAAAAGATTTTGCTTCATAATAGCTTACGGATAGGTGATTATGTCGGCACATCGGGTCGTCTGGCAGCCAAAGGAATGAGATGTCATGCTCCCTGCACAGTCGAGTTGCATTCGATAGAGATATATTGATTATTGATAACATCTTTCACTACACGTATCAGGTTTCGACGTCAGTGCTTCATCCTGACAATAATGTCTTCGCTTCTAATCTTACATTGCTCGTCTCCATATCTACCCGCAATCACGTACCTTCTCGTCCTCCGCCAGCAACTTCTCACTACTCAACGCATTACCACTAAACAAACGCCACTACAAGAACGGTCCTCACGCCAACAGACAAGTAACAAGCTCCTATCCTCGTCTTCGACGGCCTGCTCATCCTACACGCCAATGCAGAGATGTCGCAAAAGCAATGGCAGCCTCTTTCTTATTTTCATTCCTAGCACCTTTGCTGCGGATAGATACACCTTCGTATACGTTTTGAGTGCTTTGGACATCTGACCCGAGGAATTGGCAGTGGCATTGCGTCCTGTCCCTTTTGTGGCCTCTGATGAAATGAAATCTTAGTGTGGTCGGTCTGCCCGGTCTTCTGTTATCGCTACTCTTGCACTTGGTGTGGCTTGATGATGATGCGTGCTGGACCATCGATTATAAGCTTGAGGTGGAGACTTGCAGAGAATTTCATCGTCTCCAGATTCGATGTGTAAGATCTGTTGGTTGGAAGTGCTGGGGTTACGAGGTGCAGGAGAAGAAGTGGCTGTACCGGAGCAGCGGCATTCTGCTATTCCATCCAATACATGTTTCCGTGGTGGTGCTTATTGTAGTGTGGTGTAGGCTTCAGTAAAAGTCAAGTTCGGAAGAGTCGTCGTCCTCGTCTTCCTCCAGTATTGTTCTAGGAACAGATGGGAATGTTGACGATGGTATCAGGCCATTGCTGTTGTACTCATCTCCTCCTCTCCCTCCTCCTCCTTCTACGGTGCCGCTATCGAGACGACCCTTCCTGCCATACCCACCAGAAACTATTCTCGCTCCCTTCTCACCACCCTCCACAACCACAACCGGCGGCCAACTGACCGGTCTTGTGTCCCCAGCACTCCCACTCCCCACTCTCTGCCTCACCAACAGCGGACTTGTCGCCATCGACGGAGACATCAGCGCATCCCGCCCCACTCTCATCTGACCCGGCGTCAACGTCGGACTACCGGCAGGACTCAGCGTCCGTCGTCTCTTCTCCTCTTCATGCAACGCAATCAGTTGTTCCTGTCGCTCCGTCATGAGTTCGCGCATCTGGCTGCGGTAGGAGACGTTGCGGTCGGGTGTTGGACGCGGTGTGGGTGAGATGTAGCGGCTGAGGAGGGGAGAGTCGGGGGGGAGGAGGGGAAGGAGGGGCGAGGTTGTTTGGGAGGAGGGGGAGGGGGAGCGTGGGATGGGGATGTTCAGGGCGGGTGAGGGTGAAGTTGGGGTGGGAATCAGGAGGACTGGTGATGGGGTGTTGGGTTTGAGACGCGAGGATGGAGGATGCGCTTTGTGGTGCTTTGAGGAGCGTGGTTTGTTGTGTGTTGGTGGAGCTGGAGCGGTGCGCGACGAGGGCGTGGAGAGGTATTGCGTGTTATAGAGGAAGTTGTTCAGCTGGTGGAGGCAGTAGCCTGTCAATGATGCAATGACGGAGACTAGCAGCGTCCATGGTATCAAGGCCTGTAGAACATATAGAGATTAGCGCCGTTCATAAGGTTTACTTTGTTCGTCAACACGTATCGTACAGGAAAGTTGTACAGCAGCTGGATTATCCTGCCATATACCGTCCAGAGGAGAGAAACAACATTCGACACCACCGACAGGAAGATGCGCGATGGCAGTAGAGTGATGCGCAAAGGAAGCAGAACAAGTGAGCAGAACAGTCGTAGCAGGAGGAGGGGCGGTTGGATGAAGATTAAGGCGACGAGTGTCGTGATGATGGTGAACATGATCGACGAACAGAGGCAGAGTGATGCAGCCACGGCGACATGGTCGTTGAGAGCTATTCAATGGCAAATGGAGATCATGCTCATGTTACACCGATGGATGTATGTATATGCCAAGACAGCGCGCGTAAACGGAGTCTGATCTGAAACTTGTTTCAGATTCAGCGCTATTGTCCAGATAAGCTATTGAAACCCGTCGATGATGTAACACCATGCACAGATTACGCGGCATAAACAGACTACAAGAGCTCACTTGGGAATCTCCATCACCTTCAGCTCCCCTATCACCATCAACTCCACAATGGCCTACAACCTCTTCAGACAAAGCTTCTTCATTCCCGAACCTCCCATCACAGAGAAAAACACACCCGACCAAACAGGAAAAGTCCATCTCATAACCGGCGGCTAGCACGTCCCATTCCGCCTTCACCTCAGCTCATGAACCCCAGCAAACTAACACTACACCAGCACAGGTTGCGGTCTCGAGCTCGCCAAAATCCTCTATGCCGCCAATGGCACCATCTACATCGCCGGCCGCAGCGCCGAAAAAGCAGCCACAGCCCTGCAAACAATCAAAGCCTGCTCGTCCTCCTCAATGGGCTCGGTGTCATTCCTGCAACTCGACCTGTCCGATCTCCGAACAATCAAACCGGCAGTAGAGGAGTTCAAGCGCAAAGAACCACACCTCCATGTCCTCACGAACAACGCCGGTGTCATGGAGCCGCCTGCAGGTAGCCTCGATGCGCTGGGCGAAGACTTGCAGATCAGCACGAACGTGTACGGCCCGTTTCTGTTGACGAAGCTGCTCTACCCGATGATTCAGAAGACGGCTTTACAAAGTCCTCCTGGCACCTGTCGTGTCAGCTGGGCCGGCAGTATCGCGGTCGATCTGACGAGCTACAGACCCGGCGGCGTGGATATCGATTCTGACGGCAAACTGATCCACAAGAGCCACAGCCAAGTCACAAACTACGGGATGACGAAAGCTGCGAATCTGTGGCTTGCGTCGGAATATGCCAAGAGGTATTCCAAAGACGATGGCGTTATAAGCTTGTGTTTCAACCCGGGCAATTTGCAAACGGAGTTGACGAGGCATTATGGCTATTTGAAAGCAAAGGCGATGAGCACAATGTTGCTGTATCCGTCGGTGTTTGGTGGGTATACGGAGTTGTATTGTGCGGTAAGCCCCGAGCTGACGGTGCAGAGTGAAGCGCAGTTTATCATGCCTTGGGGACGGGTTGGCGGGTATAGAAGTGATATTGCTGAGGCGTTGAAGGGGGAGGTGGAGGGTGGGACGGGCGGGGCGGAGAAGTTGTGGAATTGGGTTGATAAGTATACGGCTGAGTATGCTTGATGGTGAAAGGGGATGGTGATGTGTTTATGACTTTCTTTGTAATTGCGTTTGCTCATTTGTATCAGTAGGTTGGTGGTAATAGTGTTAATGGCAGCGCTTATGCGCTTGTTTTCATGAAGATCTACCGATCGACTACTCGTCCACATACAGATGACCTTGGCATTGATGTATTCGAGTATCGTTACTGGGATCCCTTGACGATATTCTCTAGATTCAAGTGAATTGATATGGTGGAGACTGTAGTAGACGTCCGGTAGTAGACGTCCTTGTGAAGGATGCTGGGCGTGTTTCAGGCACATTTCACCTACCCCGTTCTCAGAAGTCAGTGTCCCTGCACCTGCAGCAGCCTCCACAACTCGAGGCAAGCTATAGAACCGTCCTAGACATGAGGAAGATCCTTATAAGAAGAACTGTAAGATACAGCAATTAAAAGAACCGAACTTATAGTGTTGATTACGATCGAGGGGATTCCCATGGCCTTTTCTCCTAACACGTACCCTAATATATGCGATGGGGTAGGCAGGCACATTCTAAGTTTAACGTCTTCAAACTCTCTTCTAGGATGCTGCTCATCCACGACAGTATATCGCCATCACACAGTGGTGTGTGGAACTCGTATACAAAACATGTGAGACATGTCAAAATCAGGATGTCGCTCGATTAAGTTATGACCTGCTCAGACCTAGGTGTGTAGACTGCCGTATATTGATATATTTCATGTTCGCCCGTTCGCGCTTCAACATCTCACAATTCAAAAAATGATGAGACGTCGCTCAGATATTGAAGTTAAACACTGATATAAGCTCCGGCGTGAAGAGTGCCCGTCCGTCCACTCCCGCTCAAACGAAAAGACAGGTGCGGCACTCATTTCGAAGATGAAAATGATAAAAAATGCGTGTATTGAGATAATACCGATAATACTGATAATACTGTTAATGAACAAACAGAACAAGTCCAAGTCCAGGACGAAACTTAAACGTCGTAGTCATTCCTACTCACAGCTTTGGTATTTACGAGCCTCGCACCTTCCTGTTCGGCACCTTCAGTCCACTCCGCCATCCCCACAGCTTGTTCCACGATGAGTAAAGCTGTGACAATTGGTACGCGCACGATGGTCACTACTGTGGAATGGGTGCCAGCAAAAGAAGGAGAAAGATTGGGATTGAGAGGATGAGAGTGATGAAAGGATGAAAGGATGAAAGGATGAAGTACACATAGCACGAAAAATGGTGACAACAGACCAGGTCACTACTCCATGACACACTGCTCGGCGCAGTCGTGTCTTCAGTACCTACGCTCGACTCGCCACAACGCCACTTCCCCGGTGCTTTTACATGACTGAGATCTCTTTCAAGCCAGCCTCGATGAGTGACGTTTGTTCCATGGTCTGAGCACTGTACCTGGTCCTATAAGGCTGCGAAGTAACTTCCACTAACCCTGCATCTCTTGTCTATCTCCTGGCCAAACAAGATCCACCCGTTGCATAAAGTAAAGTCAATCCATAGTACGATATAGTGTAACCGGCAGGACAAGGAAGGTCGTCCAAACAGCAGGGTATTCCTCCACCAGGATTTGGAGTGTTCGGAAGGTGATACGAGTGAATGTCTCTCTAGTGATTTGGGATGGGTATTGGTAATGGAGGTGGTGCTGCAGGTGGTTGTGAAGGTTGTAAGATTGTCGTTGTAGTGAAGGTGCGTTTGGTGGTGTACGTAGCAAGTGTGAACTCTCGGTCGAAGTGCTCTCAGGAGGAGGAAGTTGTCGCACTCAAATTTAGAGCTGAGATTGTCGTGTGATTGTTGCCTCAACACTCTTTTCCAGTCCCGCTATATCGAGAAGGTCTTGCAGCGATTTTGTACCTGAGAAGCTATCAATATCTGTTGTTGCTCAACATATGAAATGCAAACCTTTGTCTGTCGCCGTCGCGACAGTCAGTCTATTCTTGTGGTTTTTGCAGGCTTCGCGTTCTTCGCCGATTTAAATACCCTTGGAGACGAAGGCATTGCATTATCATCTTCCGCAACCTTGGTGATTTCTCGATGGGAAGAGAGCCCGGACCTTGGAGAGTGCCAGCTTCGATCGACTGACCTGAGTGGATTGCATTCTCGTCATCTAGGAGCTCGCCGACAGGCTGTGATGAGGCTGCGTCAAGACGAGGAGCCGGTACCATGTTGTTTTGAAGCATAATCTGCAGGCGGGGCACGATCTCACGCCCGATGCGCTCTTCTGATTCGGTGAGCAAGAAAGGACGCTCCTGCCACATGAACTCGTACTCCATGTCGATGATGTCTTGTGCCGCAAGGACCAGCTTCATACCAAAGATGATCATGTCCAACGCTGGTGTGGCATCAGAAGGCAGATAGTCCGTATACCAATCACGTGGTTTCTCTATCCTGAGTATACCATCACACCACTCACCAAGGCTTCTGCCCAAAAAAACTTCCTTCTTCAGTAGGTCTGAGATCTGGTCATGTGCGTTTTTTACAGAGTCGGCGTGGCTGCTGTCGGAGGGAATTGCTTTGAGGGAAACATCTATAGTGTCAGCTTCCGCCTATACATTCACATGAGCGGCGGAGACATACCAGTGTAGTATAGGATATAGAAGAGTCCATCCTCCAATACGTGGCGACAGTTGTGTACCAATTCGTAGCGATCATTTTGCGTATTTTGAGCATAATCGAAAGTAGAGATCAAGAGGAAGTGGCTCTCGGAACTGTCTACATCCCCAACCGTAGACCCTTTTTAACATATCCCTCCACTCCTCGGGCTTATGCTCCTTCAGAGCTACCAGGCCATCAACTGCCGCCTCCCACATTAGCTTAAGCGGCTGATCATCTGTCGTGAAGACCAGACCATCAGCTGGAAGGTTTGTCTTGCGTCCTGCTTTAATGTTCGTAGTGACTCTGGTCAAACCTATGACCACGCCTTCGAGCATTGCGTGCAATCTGATGATCCGAGCAGCTTGTGGTAGACGCAGGGCGTTCCATTTTGTTGGCTTGCGGCTCGTGTGTTCGATGTCGTTGAGGATAGCAAGCGCTTTTTGCGCGAAAGAATCGACAGCTATAAGCCTCTTGTCGCATTCCACACCAAGTTTCATGGTCATGTAGTAGTTTGGAGGAAGCAAATCATCGTGGTGAAGCGAAAGCAGTTCACTGCACCAGGCTCTGATACAATGCATCTCCAGCTGTATATCCTTCGCGATATAGACAATCGGCTCTAGCATCTTCTCGACAGGCTCCAGCAGTTTGATGCGTGCAAAATGTCGGAAATTTCTTAAAGCATGTATCTGACAAGAGAGACCAGCTTGCATATCAGCGCGGCATTCGTGCCACTAATCGCGTTGGTGTTCATCGCAGCGTCGCTTGGCCGTATGGTTGTTGGAGATCACAGTATGTTATGATGTGCTGATTAACAGCTGCGGAAAGGTCCAAACCATTGACAGCAATCACTCCAGATCGTGCGAATGGGAGGACGGGCGCGTGTCTTCAAAAGTTGCTGTGTAACGTGAACAAACACTCGTGATCTTACCTGGTACTTAGCGCGGACCCTTCCCAATCCGGCTGGTGCAAGGTTACTCACTCACAGATGCTTCGATGCAGTTTTTTCATCGTTCACTACGAAGGTCTCATGATTCAACAGGTTTCCGCAGCTTGGGCAGGCTACGTGACAACAAAAGGTATAACCTGAACGAAGGCCAAGCGAACAAGCTTAAGGAGACAACTGGTTGGAATTGACCGACTAGGTAACACGGTTTCTTCGCCTTGTGCGCTTGTCCTGCGCGGCGCCTCTACGAGGGCAGATGTAGGATATTGGTGAGTCCGCAGTGTTTCGGTTGCTTGGCAGCGTTTGCTGATTACAGCCGCCTAGAGCGCAACCTACACAGGTACTCCCGCCGGATAATGCTCCCTATTGTTCGCGTGAGGGTTGACCGATGGCACGGATCGAATGAGATTAGGTTGTATTGCATGTGAGTGTACTGCGGTATCTGCGCAACATCCCGAAAAGCACTTCCTGCATTAGGGATATGTAAGTGCTAGCGTGGAAATTCAGCCTTGATTAGCTCGAGGTGAAGCCG
>Ga0160429_1000652_pt1 | contig 25793 bp, 15 predicted proteins | sample SolpanmetagenomR_FD_108199 | JGI IMG/M metagenome (GOLD analysis project Ga0160429, IMG submission 108199) | Solar panel surface microbial communities from Lawrence Berkeley National Laboratory, California, USA - R | ecosystem: Engineered > Built environment > Solar panel > Unclassified ... | reverse complement strand
TTCAGCATATGTCTTAAACTCACCTTGTTCTTCTGGTTGATGTACGTCACATCACCATCATCATCCTTACCACTCCTCTCCTTCCTCTTCTTCATTCTGACCTCTTCTGCCTTCTTGATGTCCTCCACCAGTCTATCAATGCTTGCCTTGTCCGGCTTGTTCTGCGTGAAGTCTGTACTGTTCGCCGTAGAGTAGAAGATCCCGTCTTTGTCAACCGCAATCAGCTCGCCATCCTCTGTTTCCACGATCTCAAGACTTCCATTCGCAGCAGCTCTATCAATAGCCGCCTGCTTTTCCTTTTCGTAGCCCTCCATGTCCGGCTTGATCTGGCGCAATTGACGTTTGTACACTTTCTTTGCATCCTGGCGATAGTCCTGGAATCCAACATCATCTCTGTGCTTCTCCTTCTTCGCCATTCGTCGGTCCCATTTCTCAGACTCTTCAATCGTCCAATCCCATGCACGTTTGCGCTCAAAGTCCTCTCCGGCTGCAGCAGTGTCCGCCTTGAGCAGTTTGTGAGAGGCGATCGCGTGCTTGCGGTTTAGAGCGGTAAGCAGATTCGGATCTGTTACTATCCTTTGCGCTTCTGCTGCTGTCTGTTTCCTATTCTCATCCCTGGACTTTGACTGGCGCGCTTGAAGGGCCTTGAATCTCTCTGCGCGATCTTTCGCTTTCTGTGCTGCTTCATCGAGTTGTGGCTCTGTAGATGGTGCTTCTGCTGTGGTTTCTACAACGTCCGTAGCCTCCGAAGTGTCACGCTCCTGGAACCTCCGCTTTGGAGGACTGTCCACGTCCTGATTGGGCTCCGAAGGCTCTTTTCTCTTGAGGTCGTTTGGCATGTTGAAGATGTCGCGTATGATGTGTAAGAATGCCGGTCGCGATGACTTCGTTGAAGTTTAAAGGTGTACGACCGGACCGACAGTCACGTGCTGTTAACCAAAAATCTGAAACATGGGCATTGAAACAAAGTCTGCAACAACCTCTCATTCCTTCCTTCCTTCATTCGCGAGGAAATCATCCTGGTAGTATCTCCCTTCATGTCCCAGGCCAGACCTCGGAGCATCTGTCTGTTCTGCGAATTTGGCCTCAATAGATCACCACAACCTCGTCCTCGGCGACTACGCAATACTCGAAATGCTAGCACATCTGTACCCAGCCCGAACAGGCAGTCTGCTCCAAAACAACACACCCCATCAGATGATACGGCGATAGCAGAAATCGCTCTGTCAGCTCAACAAGTTCGTAATCAGCTATTCCTGAAGAGCTCGGCAGATGTCTGGAGAAGATCATTTTTTGGTTCCAAGACGGTCATGCGGGGACGCTCGATCAATTCACGGTTCATGCTATTCCAGGATCGGTTACAGTCGCAGGAGCTGAATGATTACGATGAGGAGAAAGAGTGGAAACGCCTCCAGCGGCAATATGAAGGCAGAGGATCAGCTACAGACATGCAAGCAGGACAGGAATCTTCGAATCTAGCAACACAAGAACAAGAGGAGGACTTTGAAGCCAAAATACCGAAATTTATAAGGCTGCACGATCTTGAAACAAGACCATCATCTTCAAAAGTTACAATACAGCTCATCCGGCATCAACTTAGATCCTGCACTTCACCAGAGGACTTCACCCGTGTTTTCTCCGTACTGCTCGACAGAAGACCAGGAATGCCTAACGCAGAGGGCAAAGGAGCGAGACTTCTCGTGAATGAAAGCACTCAGCGTATCGTTGCGCACTCATTAGCAAGATATGATCCCGGGCGAGCACTAGTCTCCTTGAGTCTCCTTATACGCCGTCTGGAGGAAGACAAACAAGAAATCGACAATTCAATTCTAAAGTTGGCATTATTGACCTCAGCCCAAACCCATTCGTTTGTAGCGTTGAGAAAATACTTGAGGATGAGCGTAGGTCGCCAGTATGAGGAGGATGTCAGTGGAACTCTTCTCTATAGAATATCTGACGAGATTCTCGATGGCATTAAATCTGGCTTCACGCACAACACTGCACATTCAAAAGCTGCGGAAGCGTTACCAGCGCTTCTGTATGCTCCTTCGCTAAATGTGTTTCATAGAAAAGAGTATCTGCGCAGCTATCTCCCTCGCGAATTCAATGCGTTCGCAAATTGGGTCAACATTCTCGCCGAATGTCGCGCTGTTGACAGACTCAATCAAGAGTGGACGTGGACACAGGAGCGTATTTTAAGCAAGAAGTCATGGGCCGGCAACGAACTCGAGCCAGCGCAGTTTCTCGAAAAAAGCCCTCGCCTCTTCATGCACGCTTTCTTTCGAGTCGGGAGCCCTAAAGACGCTTGGGCCATATTCGGAAAATACGGCTATCAGATCGCAGTGGATGACGACGAAATTTGGGACCAGCTGGTCGAAAATGTAGAACATAAGCCGGACTTACCAGAACCTTTGCAGCAGATACTGGAAAGCATATTTACCGAGCGACTTGACAAAATGCTACAAGACATCGAAAAGAACATGGGCATTGCTTGGGTTTCGGGCATAGACGGAGAGGAAGGACACCACGACGTATCGAGTTCAGAGAGTCATGCGCCAGCAGATACTGAGGAGGAGCAGGAATGTCCGCGGGATCCTCTACAGGACGTCAAGGCTTTCACTCAATTTGCGGTCGAGAGAGAAGAGGAGATTCTGGCTCAGAAGGACGACATCTTGGCTGGGCGAGACCCGCGGCCGTATCAACCACCATTCAGCTGATGCGGCATTGTCATACTATTGAGTAGCTTCATAAGCTCCAATTGATTGGGATTTCGACATTATTGCTTCTCAGGTCTGAACATCGAGCTCGGTGCAACATGCCATCCACTGCTGTCATACTCTGCCAGCTAGTGCCAGTTGCAGGGTCATGTAGCAGTAACTTGATGGCACAATACCACTGCGCAATAGACGCGACCAGTCCTAGCATCCCATCCACCCTCGTCTGATCCAGACCGTTCTGCTATCATGGACGGAGACCACCTGCAAAATCATTATGCACTAGCAATCAAATGCCAATATCAGCAGTGACTCAATATACCAGCGCTGCCGAGAACACAGCTGTACAACGCTCTGATAATGCCAACATCAGCCGAGCTTTGCTCTTATGTTGGGTGGCAGTAAACTACCACTAATCAACGAATTCCTCCCCCCTTCAGTCACCATGTACTGGAAGATGATTCGTTTTTTTCTGGCGGCTCACTACACAGAATCTTAGAGTCAAGAAAGGCAGATAAGCTAATCTGAAAGGCATTAGCATCTCGAGGCTGCAACGGACTCGAAAACTGAACACTGTAGGCCATGTTGACCGCTTGTATGATGTTATGTACAGTACAGTACCCAGGAATGTAAGGTCACGATGTCGGCGACATGGAAGCACAGAGAGTATGTTCTGTAGCGAACAAAGGTACAGCATTTTGTTACAGATAGAATACATAGATATGAACACAAAACGCCATCCGCGTAAGAGTGGAGTAATACATCTTTTATGTAGAAAGAAGAAACTATTTTCACAAAGGTAAAACCTTCAAATCGTCCTTTTCCAAGCTTTGTCCTCGATTGCAAAAAATGAGTCAAAAGACGCCTTTACAGCTGACTTGCATGACGTCTAAGACCTCCTAGTCTTAGGGTTCTGCGTCTTCTTCTTCGGCGTCTTCAGCTTCTCGCCACCCTCAATATACTTGACCAACTCATCCACCGTCTTACCATCCAACTTCGCACCACCATTAACAGCATTCACACCACTACCAGCACCAGGCGCCGCACCAACAGCCTCAACACTACTCTGTCCCGCCAACCTCTGCGGCGTAACCCTTGGCGTCAACCCCGGCGCCCGTCCACCAGCCACCAAACCCCTTGCCCGTCGCGCCTGCACATCCTTGGCGTGTCGTGCAATACTGACGGCGTTTTGCGTCAATTGCTCGAGCCATGTCTCAGCTTCCTTTGTGTTTCTGTCTTCTGGGCCTAATTCGGCGTTGAAGATGGCATACGCTTCGCGCATACGATTGACGGCGCCCTTGGGGTCTTGATCGAGGGCGAGTGCTTGTGCGAGTTGGAAGAGGAGCGTTGCGGTGTTGACGCTTGATTTACCCGAGACGGATTGAGAGACTGCGAGCGATTTCTCAAACCATAGACGCGAGTCGTGGTAGAGTTTGAGGTGTTGCAGCATCACGGCCGCGTTGTTGATGGTCGTGATGCTATCGGGGTGGTTTGACGAGCCGAAGACGAGTTTCCATAGGTCGAGAGCATGGCGGATGTATGTGAGCGCGTTGAGGGTGTTTCCGACTGCGTGCTCGAAGAGACCGAGGTTGAGGTAGCCAAGGATAGTTTCGTGGCTGTCGGGACCGAGGGTGCGTTCGGCGACGATGACGGCTTTGCGGGCGAGTTCGACGGCGATGGGCTTGTCGTCGAGGGAGTAGAAGAGCGTGGAGAGTTGGTAGTAGACGCGTGCTACTTCGGGGTGGAGGATACCGTAGATTTGTTCGTGGAGGGAGAGAGATTCGAGGAGGAGTTCTTGACCGAGATCACGTTGTGATTGGACGAGGGAGAGACGGCCGGCTTCGAGGGCTTCTTCGGCGAGGATGGAGCGAGGAGAGGTCTCCTTGAGAACGGGCGTGATATTGTAGATATCGTCGGGGTGGAAGGTTTGGGTTGGGATAGAAGTAGACTTGGAAACAGTGCTTGGAGATGGGGTGGTGTTATTGCCCTTCTTCCCCTTCTTCTTTGATGTTGTGTGGCCATTAGTTACGCCATTAGTTGCGCCATTTGTGTGAACGCCATTAGTCTCGGCACTTTCATGTGCGATGCCATTTGTGGCAGAAGCAGAAGCCTGCTCTTTAGTGAAGGCGTATTCGCGACCACCAAACTGTAGACCGAGCTTGAGTGCGACCTCACGGAGCATGACGACAGGCTTCAAATCTTGCGACCAGTTCGAATCCAGGTCATAACGGTATCGCAAGCTGACTTGTTCGTTGATCTCTGTTCGAAGTGACTCGGGGGTGTAGCTCTCAAAATCGAACTTCGCTTCAGGGTATAAAGACTTGAGTTCTTCGTCAACTTCTGCTGTTGGCTTGTCATTCAGCCGTGTGCCAAGTAGACAGTTCAGCATATGTGCTAAGCATGCTGCCGCAAAAGTAGACGGCAAATACTTCATGTTGCGGTTGGCAATGTGCTTGAAGGCTCTCGATACCATTTCTTGAATGGCTAATTGGCGAAGAGCTTGAAGACGTGGCTCACTTGGGTCCGCCAGCTCTGCGACTTTGCCTAGATATCGTATATTGACACCACGCCTGTGCAGGAGACTGCTCAACGATTGGCCGTCCATTGGGAAACCAACGTCACCATCCTTGAGATCCGAAATGAGTCGAGGCATAACTTCTGTGTGTAGGTGGTCGCAGGCAGCACGGACTTCGGCCTCATCTTTGGCGAACTCTTCCTTTTCTTCATCTGTTTGTGGTTGTTGTCCACTGAAAGCATCCGGGTTAAGAGCAAAGTCGAAACCCGATAGGTCGACTCTGGCCTCAGGTTCTGTCTTCTTCTCCTCCTCTATCTTCTTTTCCTCCGTACTGGTTTCGTCAGAGGTCGCCTTAGTTTCGTCTTCAGTATGGCCGTTTGTCTTCATCTCGCCGTCAACAGTTGTCTTGGCTGCGACCTCTCCTGACTTCTCTGCTGTGCCGCTTGCTGTATTGTCACCATTAGCAGGCGTGTCGGCATCAACCTCCATAGCCGTAGACTCTCCATTCTCTAACGCTTTCTGGTCATCTGGCTTTGCTGGGGTTTTAGCCATCTCTACTCTAGCATATTCTCTTAGCTTAGTGCGCCAGTATGCCTCTACTAGCTCAGGTCGTAGTACAGTCATTCTATGGGGATAAGCCTTTTGGCCATCCCTGGTCTCTTTCTGTTCTCCTTCGACAGGCTCGACCCAGTGCTTCTCAATCCAGTTGATGTCCAGTGGTGTCACGCGATACAGGTCCAGAACGTATTTACGACCATCTGTGCCGAGGAGCCCCTTGGTCTCCACACTAGCTTCAAGATCGTGGCGTTTACCCTCTTTGTCCCATACGGCGTGCTTCTTCACTCGCATAGCCTGAGAAAGTTTGTTGAACAGAGGTACGAAAGCCTCATTTTCGGCGACGATATCTTTGCCCTCTACTCCACCATAGTCAATCTGTTGCTCACCAGGCTCTCGTTGCTTGAAAATCCCAGGAACAATACTCTGCCCGACCATACGCTTTCCAAGGTAGTCGACAACAACGGTACCCGGCGCACACAGGCCGGTGATGTCAAGCTGGTTGACGTGGCGGACACCAACAACATCCTTGCCTGTCGCTACTCTAGCAGCCTCGTCTCCGCCCTCACTTGCAAAGGTGCCAACACCATCAGCACCGAATGAGTAGAAGACGTTGTTGTAGACGAAGATCTGAGCATCTCGGTTCTCTGTTGGGTTGACCGGCGCGACTTCCCCTCGAGCAATCAGAACGGCGCCTTGTGCCGCAGCTTCGTTGTAGTCGGCGTAGAGCTTTGACATAACCCGCTCGCGGAAGACACGATCTTGAACAGTATCCTTGGGTAGCTCGCGAGTTGTTTGAAACTCCTCGTTCCAGTCACGAAGTGTCTCTGTATTCTCCGCGCCACTAATTAGGTAACTCTCTTGCGATCGCGTCACATCAGCTTGATGTGCTGATAGTGCGTTCGAGTCTTTGGACACGAGCCACGGGCTAGCAGGGATTGCGTTCGAGGGCTGGAACATGGCCAAAGGATCTCTTCTTCCATTGTATTCCTGAAGTGCTCGGAATGCTGCTTCGAACCCAGGAGATAATACCGATATCAAAGTGAGAAGGGAGTGCGCTTGTTGGACTTTGGGTGTGGTGCGAGGGAAAGGGTCGAACTTGTTGTTGGAGGACTTGTTGACATAGAAGCCTGATACATGAGAAGTGATCTGGTACTGTTCACCTTCGAGAGTCGTTAGTTGCACGTAAAGAAGGTGACCCTTGAGCCGAAGGTGATATGGTGCTGGGTTCCATGGTGACAGAGAAATCGACTTGATAGTTTTTGGTGCCGGTTCCTCATGCGGTGCCATTAATGTCTTGAAAGTGCCTGAAGCCTCAGTATCGTAGTCGGACAGTGCGTGCTTCGTCTCTCCTGCCTTGGAAGTGCCATTCGTCGCCGCATTCTGTACGTTCGACCTTGAAACATGGTCGTGAAGCGAGAGTCCAGCCTGGATACCCTGTACCAAATCCGTCCTGTTTCCAGCAGCGCCAATTAATTCTCTAATGCGTAGGAAGTGAATGCGGGCGTCTTTCTCGGTGTAGGCATCTTCAATCAGAGTAAGCTCGCAATCCGGGGTGATCCCAGGCACATCGGCCATGTCAACAAAGTCCGGAATGCGGTCGCCATTGCGTTCGAGGTGGAAACAGGAGTATTGGAAGGTATTCGGAGTGTCTACAATGGACTGCCTAATATCTTGAGCTTGATCTTGTGTAGAAATCTTTAATCTGTTCAGTATTGCGCTCTACTCGAGAATTTGGGCAGGATTCAGACGTACGATAGTCTGAGTTTTGTATGGTTCGTGCGGAAGTTTGACGGTAACAACGAAGGTATCTGGAAGAGATCAGTATCTCCAAGAGCACGAGATGGAGTGTGATTCTTATTCACTCTCTATAGCCTGACCATCTTGACCATCTTCAGTGGCGTCTTGCTGGCGCTTAGCACAGCTTGCACAGGTGGAGTCTGCTGAGTGTTCTGAGACATATATCAGCTTCAAGTTCCTTGAGGGTGATACTGTAGTGGTATGCTCCAAAAACGTACCTCCATTGGTGTGGTTATGGGTCTCGTGGTCACTCATGGCCGAGGAATTAGGATTAGTGCAAGCAAGGAGCGAGGTGAATAAAACGCTAGAAGCAAATATGCGAGAAGATGCAATTGACGACGATAATGTACATGGACAAGACAAAGAAAAGGTGCTTTTGATTTTCGTCTTTACTCTTCTCTCTCTTCAGCTCGTCACCATTGCTCGGTCTGCTTTCTGATACTTTTTCAAAAATGCCCTGAATGACTCGCCGACATTTTCCGCGATCGCCCGACCTCTGCAGCTTAAACCACATGCACGTCAATATCACATACAGAGCTCTCGTTAACCATACCGTCGCTGACTATGTACTCTGCGTTCTCGGCTCGACTCACACTCATTGCTCGTCTGCTTGTGGGCGCCTCCGATCTCTCCATCCGAGTAACAACTCCAATGAGAGAACGACGTCAGGCTAGCACGTGAACTCGGAGCCGTTTTCCGCCAAGAGTCCAAGACAAGATGGTGTTTTGGAGAATATCAACCTATCAACCTGAATCTTCTCTTACTGAGCTCTCATCCTGTCCCATCTTGACCTATTCGTTTAATAAAGTATGCGTGGAATCTGTCATGCGAAGCATCTAGTCTGTTGACGTGAAGTAACAAGAGGAGGGTTGCGAGAGTGTTGCAACGGTTCATCAGGTCGTTCCTTCCATTCTCTAGTGCTAGTCTTGTCAACCAAACAGATTTGAAGGTGTCGAACTAGAGTGTCAGAAGTTCCAGTCCGCTTCTAGTATACAACGTCACCTATCGTCACATTCTTTTGTACTCTACGATTTCTATTATGTTACGCCTCTTCAGGCCTACTCCTAGGCTGCTACTTCGGAGACGTGCAGCGGCGACAGCAACACCTCCTTCGGACGGCGCTTCCTACCTAAACCTCCCTTCTCCATATATCCCTGGTGGTGTTGACTTTTGGAGAGGTTTTAGTAGCACCGCAAGTCAATTGCAAATTGGCTTACCAAACCGTGCAGATGATCCGAATCCAGATCCCGGCGGCGGCCCTGAGAGTTCCAGTGCACAGCCGTCAACTTACTTCAAGATGTTCGAGAGCGCCGTGACAACACTAGCTTCCGTGACTGTCCTTGGGTACGTCACGAATTTATCATAATCCTTCAGAGCCATACTGATACTGCATCAAGTCTGATCGGCTATGGTTACACGAAATACTACAAATATATGGTCCTGAAGAAAATGGAGCACGCTTTCGATCCTGGCGACCCTGTTTTGGACCTGGCTGCTGAGGGCAGAGGCACACCGTCATCGAAGGCGGGCACTGGTCCGGAATGGATTTCTCGCGATGAGCAAGCCAAAATTGAAGCAATAGTCAGTGGAAGAGAGAAAGGTCGTTACTACCTCATCATTGGTGAAAAGGGCACTGGCAAGTCCTCGATGCTCATTGAAGCTATGCAAAAGATAGACGGAGAGGGAGTATCAATGCTTGAAGCACATGCCGATGTCGAGATCTTCAGGATACGTCTTGGTCGGGCTCTGGATTTTGAATACCACGAAGGTTTGGTTCCCTGCCTTAAACAGTGCTGAGACTCACTAAAACTGGACAGACAACATTGGAGCACTGTTTTCCATACGAGGACCACGAGATGCGTCTGCCCTGCTTGACGTTGAGCGAGCTTTTAACAAACTCGAGAAGGTTGCTCTTCGACGTCGGAAAGAAACCGGCAGGCCTCTTGTATTGATCATCAATAGCGCCCATCTTTTACGCGACGATGTAGACGGACAGAACTTGCTGGAACTAGTTCAACAACGAGCAGAGCAGTGGGCAGCGAGTCATCTTTGTACAGTTGTTTTTAACAGCGACGATTACTGGGTCTATGAGCGACTAAAGCTGCAAGGAACACGACTGGAGGTTCTACCCGTGCTCGATTTGCCCAAGCATAAGGCGATATCAGCCTTGCGATCGTATCGCCATCAGTACTATGCAGAAGAGCCACCTCAATCACTCCTCGAAAGCATTTACGACAAAGTCGGTGGTCGTCTAGCCTTTCTCAGCAAGGTTGCCAAAGCGCCAGATATGCAACACGCCTGCGACGACATCTGTATCCGAGAGAAGACATGGCTATTGAACCAGTGTTGGATTCTCGGTGAGGAGATGGACGACGATGTAATGGACCAGCAGAAATTTGCTGTAGGTTGACTGACAACTCTTTGCATGCAGGACAACGTCATGGACGCTAATTATTCTCAGTCGGCAGCTTTAGTTCTTGCGAAAGCACTCGTAGACAAGGAGAAAGAGATGGACAAGTCATACGACCCCGAGACCGGTTATATCCTCCCGGAAATTCCTTTGCACAAAGCACGGCAGATCATGACCCGCGCAGATTTCATACAAGAGTACGACAAGATCAATGTTTTTACCATCGATTCCCGAGCCATGGTCAGGGCGGATTCTGTCCCTATGCAGGTTGCTTTCAGAGAGGTTTGTGCTCTACCTGGTTTCGACGAATATCTCCAAGCAACACTAGACCGCATATCTGCTATCGAATCCTTGGGAAGGACCAGAGAGCGTAAGTTTTTCCAAACTACCAGACCAACTCCGTTCACGACTTGTGCTAATACTCCCCTCCTCCTGTCAGTGGTATTGAAAGACCTTGTAGATAAGGGAACGAAGTACAACATAACCACTCGCAACGCGAAAGGCCAGCTTGAAAGAATAACAACATTTGAAAAACCTGAGAAGGAGGAGGAAGAAGGGGTGGATTAGACTACCCTATACTGCACCTTCCAGAAATACAGATCTTGGTAAGACGTTACTGGTCCCTGCTTTTCTGAGCTTATTTCAGCCCTACATGTGACTCGACTTTCTTTGTTGGTAAACATTCATTCCTCCTTAGCAACTACATTTCTACACCGCCTTACTCATCCCATGTCGATATATGACATGACAGCATAATCTTTACTACACAGAGCTACAGAGTATACTTAAAATCACCATTACAGCGCGTCCTAGATACTTCCTTATGCAAAATTATACAGCAGTTCACAGCGCATAGCTTAGTATTCTATACAACGACTTTTTACACTATGCCTAGGAAATCAACGACATCAAGCGGTTCTGCCGATCCGTCTTGGACCTCCACGAGATGTCTGCGGCTTTTGCGTCCACTTATCACGCGCTTCCAGGCGCTACGCGTCTACCATGAGGAGGTCGCTTCGAAGAGAAGATCAGCTGGAACAAGTGGTCCTCTGAAAAGGAAAGAAAGATATGGCAAGAGTGAGGACACACAGGACACAGAGTGGGGATTTTTACAACCGCGGAAGCGAGCAAAGAAAACATACGGTGCACGTCAAGCGGTGAACGAGACACGAAACAACCATACTCTGCAGGAAAGAAGCTTCTCTGTCGATAACAATACGAACAGCCAGCTTGGAACACTATCGATTCCTACACCCTACCTCAATAAGACCTTGGCACGGCCGGAGTCAGCAAGGAAACACATGTCCAAGGAATCTGTCAATGACAGAACTACAATACCCCCCTCTTCGACAAGTGCAGCATACCAAGGACACCACCGGGATGGCTTGGAGCAGCAACTATATTACGACTTTAAGAAGGTCTTGGAGCATACTGCTCGTGAGGATAAAGGTGTGCGCCAAGTGCAAAGCCAGACTGGTGCACCTTCTCTGTTTGCCATATGTCTGAGGAATATTCCGACATATATCGCTAACGAAGAAGAATGGCAAAAAGAAGACGATGATGAAGACCAAACCAATGTTACAGCAGAAATATACAACCAATTGGAAGATTTTGGCCAGGGTCCAGAAAGAGGATGGAAACACCTAAAGTTAGTGGTTCAAGCACACGCCATATACATTGTCAAAACTGCGATTGAGGCAAAGTACATCGATGATGAGATAATGACGTTCTCTTCCTTACTCTGGAGAGTTGGTCTCATACCCGAGAGCTGGAGCCTTGTGGAAAGCGCTGCCCAGGCACGTCAGCATGCATTTCCTGCACTTGCATCCTTCACAGAGCCAAAAGCAGCGTGCTTTAGGATATCGACAACAACAAGTAGTGCACAACTTAGGGCCATTTACGATCCCCACGCCCTGCTTTGCACTGCCGGGCTCTTATCACTACGTTTATGTAACAACGGGTGTGCTCGTGCACATATAGCGAGACTATTACTTGAGTCTGGTCAATTAGCCCCGGAGTGGTTGTCATGTCCCTGCTATAGTGATGTCTGGCAAGATGTCCTCAAGTCGCTTTCCAAAGAGGATGAAAATTCACTGGAAGCATTCAGTTTCATTCTCGGCTACCTTTTACGCTCAGGTGGTGTCCAGACCCAAAAAGCCCGCGACGCACCACCTACCGCCTTGCCTGCGTATAGGAGCCCAGTGATCTTAGAAGCATCAGCCCGTACCCTATCGAGTCTCTGTGCAATGTTAGCAATCATCGCTCTTGTGGACGCAGCAGCAAATCAGCTCGCCCCTATAGCTATCATGCCAGGACCAGCACGAGCAATACGACTGGCAACGACTGAGATTCAACAAGCACAATCGATTGAAATCGAGGATCTTGACGAGCAAGTAATCTTAGCGAGGATATCAATCCTAGTTACTGACCTGATTATCATCGCTGAATTGGGCGAATCTTATGACAAAAAACTTATGACTAGCCGCTTACGCGCACTGTATCAACTTGACGAAGTTCTAACATCACGCGAAGACTCCGAAAGCAAAGGTATCGCACATATCTCCCGTCAAGTCTGTGACATAAGCAAGTGCTACGCTCGAGCCACCTCAAAGCCTGATCTCAACCTCTTCCAACACTTTCTCGACAAGCTCATAAAGCATGAAATTGGACATCGCCGATGCACTCGCTTTGTAAGACGATTAGCGCTCGATACAGCAATCATGTTTGCTCAAGAGAATCCCTCCGCAGCAGCAGAGTCCTACGTACATCATCTCGAAATGGGTATATCACAATTGACAAAGCCGAGTCAAGCAGTGGTGAACACTATAATCAAGTCGAGTCCAGCAACAGCAGGACGACCTGGTTTTCGATGGGAGCAGGGTGTTTGTGAATGGGTAGCTTCGACGCCAGCAAGTCTGCTCAAGCTGAAGGAAGCAATCGAGCTTGAATCGGGCGTTAGCGCAAGAGAAGCTGCGCAAACGCCTTGCGCCAATGCGAACAAGCGATGGACAGCTCAGTCTCAGGTGTTTGTCGGGGTCGTGGTACCTTCTACTGCACCATTTTCTTCTCCGACAAAGTCTGGGCTCGACGATGCTGACGCCTTTGACACACCAATAAGAAGTGTCAAGGATGGTAAATGTCTGCCATTTGAGGATTCTGGTATTTTCATGGAGTGTGAGGACGAAGATGTTGCAGTTGCAGGAGCACCAGACAATGAGATGTTGTCAGCTCAAGAATCGCCATCACGAAGTACATCTCCAGTGCAGGCTGGTCACACAGCTTGTCCATTGCCACAACATCGCGCATCGTCGAAACACGAACCCAACTCTACCGCTCCACAAGCACGCATAACACGCTTGTCACAACCCACTCTACTTCCCATCAAGCACCAACCATCACGCCCTCGCCTTGCTCGAGAGCATACTATCAGACTCAAGGCAACTACTAAGAGCAAACCCCGTCTCCTGCAAGAAGACGAGAGCGAGGATGAACTGTCCATCAATGACAATGATTGTTGTGCCGGTGCATTCGAGTTGACGGATCGCATCCGTAATACTAGATCGTCGACGGCGTTGCTTGGAGCTACCGTTGTGATGGCTACGGCTGGGCGGAGAGTGATGGGGAGTCGGACGATTGGGAAATGATGCATACGTTGTGGACATAATGACGCTTGGGTCTTTGAAGGCGTAAGGGACGTATTGTACGGACCAGGGGATTCTGTATTGCTATGCTTATCTCATTTTGGTTAGAAGCTCAATACATCTATACATCAATATACACCCATCAACATTGACAAACATGCCAAACGAGCACTTTCATTTCACCCTCCCGATATTCACACGCCGTTGTGCTCCGCATAGGGCGAAAAGCTCATCCTCATATAAATGATGCACAATGGAAAAACCTGCAAAAAAAGACGAATGAGCAAAGATTATGAAGACGAGCAGTCCCCTGTGCAAAAACACTCGTCTCTTCTCTTGATCACCCAGCCAGCTAGTCAGCCGTGGAGCCTCTTTTACGCTTCGTTTCACCTTGCTCTATTGTGGTCCCACAAGCATGCCTGGACTACAGAAATAAATGCTAAAAACTAGATCTAGATACCAAAAATGCAAAAAACATATACATCCAACAACTGAAGTTCGCATGTGGTCACCACCATACCCACTACTGCGGTCGATATTTGGTGGCTTTAATAAGGCAAAGCGGCCCGGGGTGCCTTTTTATCTCCATGATAGGTCTATGGTCGTATATGTGAAAGAACTGGTTTTGATTTTGATATATTATGGCATGATGATGCAGCTCCCGTCCCCGTCATCCAGCGGAAACAAGTGTAAAAGTCACAAGAAGAGGCTGTATGGCTAGCTGGTGGCGAAGACAAGGAATCGAGTTGTCTTTGCCAAAGAGCAACTCGTCTGGGATCTGTCATTTTGATACTATACTGCATGATGTTATAGGGAATTGTCCTCTTGTCGCCTTTCATGTCATGTCCACCCGACTAGACGATGGATCGTGCGAGGCAGAAATTTCAGGATTGAGGTCCGAAGAAGAATTCGAGTGAGTCGCCGTCGGGGCTCTTATCTGTCTGCTCAAGCATGAGATATGAAGATGCCGCCTGCGATGGGTAATATAGCGTAATGTAAGGACATGCTGTTCCTCTGATTTGGAAGACCAGCTGATCGTTGATATCATTCTAGAGTGGTAGCAGCATGCACGACTGGATATCGGTGAACAGAGAAACAATGAGGTGAAAGTAATGACGGCCTTGAAGCATGAAATGCAAAGACATCAGTGGTTGCAAAATCCAAAATTACTCTTATAATGACACAATCACCCACGTCTGCGCATGCACTCAGAGCATCTCATTAACAAATAATCCAGCCATTCCCTGGCCCGTTCCAATACTAAAAACACATCAAGTTAGCCACTCCATCCATTAAAACCGAAGGGACAAGTTCACAGGTCAATACTCACCACATACTCGTCAACAAAATCTTCTTCTTCTGTCTCCTACACTCACTCAACCCCGTCACAATCTGCCTCGCCCCCGTACACCCAAGCGGATGCCCCAACGCAATCGCACCACCTCTCGGGTTCATCTTCTCCTCGGGGATCTTCAACACGTCCTTGCAATACACAGCCATGGAGGCAAACGCCTCGTTGACTTCGACGACGTCGCAGTCGTCCATGGTGATGTTGAGTTTGCCGAGGAGTTTGGGGATGGCGAGAGAGGGGCCGATGCCCATGATGCGCGGGGCGAGGCCGGTGACGGTGGAGGCGACGAATTTGGCGAGGATGGGCTGGCCGAGTTCGATGGCGCGGGAGCGCTTCATTAGGAGGATTGCGGCGGCTGTGCAATAGGAAGGAAAGAGTGGTTGTTAGTGGTTTGGTTTGGCGTGGCCAGTGTGATTGGGATGAGATGGGATGTGAAGGAGAGGGTTGAGTTGCTTTCAAACTTACCACCATCAGTAACCTGACTACTATTCCCACCCGTACTCCTATCCCCAAACTGCTTAAACGCCGGTCTAATCTTGCTCAAACTTTCATACGTCGTCCCCGCCCTAATCCCCTCATCATGCATCAACGTAACCTGCTTAACCTCACCACTCTTCGCATCCTTAACCTTGACCGTGATCGGCGCAATCTCATCCGCAAACCACCCCTCCTTCTGCGCCTTCTCCGCCTTCTGATAACTCCACGCCGCAAACCGATCTTGCGCTTCTCGAGTGATGTCGAAATCGGCGCCGACGTTCTCAGACGTCTGGCCCATGGGTTGAAGGCAGTCTTTTGCCTCGCCCTGCAGCAGTTCTTCGCTGAAATCGAGACCTTGGCGGGCGGCGGGCGCGGACATGCTTTCGCAGCCGATGGCGAGGCCGATGTCAATGCTGCCGAGGTGGATTTGGTTGGCGATGTCTTGCACGGCTTTGAGACCGGAGGAGCAGAAGCGGTTTACGGAGGAGGCGGCGGTGGTGTTGGGGAAGCCTGCGGCCAGGGAGGCGGCACGGACGTAGTAGGAGGCACGGGAGTCGTTGACCTGTTATGAAGAATGTGTCAGTGTGGGAAGGTGGTGTGCCTTTGTGCATGGATGGCTGAACATACGTTACCAACGCAAATGTCTTCTACGAGTTGGGGGTCGAGCTTGGAGCGTTGGACGACTTCGACGAGGATCTTGTAGAGAAGAGCATCGAGAGCGGTGTCCTTGAGACCACCTTTTCCTGCTTTGGCGAGCGGGGTGCGGATGGAGAGGGTGATGACGATGTCGTCTGGGTTCTGGGAGGTACTGCGAGGTGTTAGACAGGCCTTAGGGGAGTGAAGGGGTGGGCTCTGTATGCTTACATGCTCGACAGGCCGGTGGTGGAGGGAGTGAGCTGGTTGAGCATGCCGGTAAGTCTTTGGACTGCCATGGTGTAGATGAGTGCAAGACGATTGAATGTTGAGAGAAAGGAAATGAATACAGGAAGAATACAAGAAGAAGAAGAAGACGAGGTGGTCGAGAAGAAGCAGACTGTAAATGGGACGAGGAGGGAGGAGGACAGCGATGGCGACTAGAGCCGCGGCCCGTTTGACATTGACATGCTCGGCTCGTAATCACAAACTCGGCTCACTCAGCTAAGACATTTGAGAAGTGCATGTATACAGTCGTCCTGTGAGCTCCATGGAGAAGTGAGTGAGGTGGAAAGGTATTGGCTGTCATTCTCAGACTCCCTCAGAGATATCCCTGCTTCTCGCGTTATCCCAATGTATGCCAATACAGACATCAGAGCTCCAATCACTTCTCTATACTCTTCATAGCTGCCAAACACCTGTCTCACACCTACTTCTTAAGCGGATACTTCTGCAACAGCCAACTGCTCACAAAATAATCGCCCAGCCCAACCGCCGCAGCCACACCAGTCCATCCAGCAACAGTGCTCCATCCCACAGGTCCCTTCTGCAACCGCTGATACGCACCCCAGCCCAACACTGCCGCAACTACACCGACTACCACAGCATTTCCAATAAACACCGGATTATCGCTGTTCTTCTTCGTAACCTCCTTTGCACGCTGCGCCTTCTGCTGTGTAGCGCGGGCTGTTCGGTCGGCTTCCTCCTTGGCTTGCTCTTTAATCTCCTTGTCTGAAGCTTCACGCTCTTGACGGGAGCGCTGTGTGTCGGTCTTGATGGCTTGGGAGTTGTAGTCGAAGGGGACGGTGCCGATATGGGGGTTGTCTACGTCGGTTGTCTCTGTGGGATGGTCGTCGGTGTGTTGGATTTGGCTGACGGGTGGTGCGCGACTGATGGTTTTCATGCGTTAGAAGGCTGTATCTAGTGGTAGTGCTGATTATGTAGCTGCTGGACATGGTATAAACTTCCACTGCTTAGAGGCAGTTTCGTTTGAGGCAGCATGAGTTTTATATAGCCAGCTGGTATTGCGGAAGGATTGAGTGTAGGGGTAATGTTGTACTCACGCCTAGCAGTAAGTCAGCATCTCGAAGCTCGTCGTTTATCAGCAAGCACTTGGAAGCTGCATGTACAGTACTCCTCACACACACTTCCGAGGCATGCAGCTAATCACACAAGCTAGAACATACTTCTTCGGCAGATTGTTGGGGGCCACTTGCGGCCACACTAGCGTAAGACATGCTGAATGAGGATGATATGGCTGGAAATGATACTGGGAGAATAGTGATGAACAGATCGTGTGTCTATGTTTATTGTGCAAGGAGCTCTCTGAAACCGTGGCACGTGATTGAAGGTCCGCCAAGCCTGCAGCAAAGACGAAGGACGAAGGACGGCCTACCAGTCAACTTCACAACCTAGGATATAGCTGGATTCGTACTTTAATGGGCACTCATCCCACGCCCTACCTGGGCGGTGGGGGTCTAGTTAATACTAAAGTACTCCAGCACTCCTCACACTAGGGTTTAGGCGAGCATTGTCTAAATCGGAGGACATCAACATCTGAACTGGGGTAGGAGAGGGGGAGGGTGAGCAAATGCTACCAGGTAGAAAGACAGCGTTCATCAGTAAGCATGAACAGGGTTATTTTCTACGTCTCGATTAAAGACTATCTAAAGATCAAATACATGAATTTTGCTAAAACGCTCCACAAAAACAAAGAAACAAGAAAGAAAATTCACACTGTTAGCGCCATATATCCCATCCCAGTCTCCCAAATACCAAATGCCATACCCATATCTGACAACAATGAGAAAACTGTACAATCTGCAGAATCCTTACTCTATCCCATACCCTCATTTCACATCTATGCCTTTGACAAGAATTTGAGAACTTGCTCCTTCTCCTCAACTGGTAGCATGCTCAACACTTGAGCAATACCCTTGAGACCACCATCCTTGTTACTCCTCATCAAGCTGGCGACATCGTAAGCCACTGCTTCCGTCTTGAGACCTTCAACTCTGCTGTGAATGTCCTTGCGGTTCTCCTCATACCACATGGCGACGGCCATGTCGTCCTTGTCGAAGTTGGTAATGTTCGACCAGTGACGGAGCTTCTCAAGGTCGGAGCTGCGGTTGACCAAGTCCTTGCTGGTGGCGGCAGACATGCGCTTGAGGATGTACTCCTCGTTCAACTTACGGCGTAGACGCCAGTAAAAGAAGCGACGAGCCTTAACCCACTGCAATGGCATGCGGATGGTACCCTTGGCCTCCATACGGCCGGCACGGTCGTGTAGGTCGGCGAACTGGTGGGCAATCTGGCCATAGATGGGCAGAAGCATGTTTTCACGCTCAGTCATCTGTGACTTGATGCTGGCGGCTTCTTCGCGGGAGATGTTGGGGTTGGCGGACTTGCGCTTCAAGTTACCATAGGTAGGATCCAGGCGAGCCATTGTCTCGAGTTGACGGTCCTTGCGGTACTTGATACCAATGATACCCTCAGGTTCGAGGACACCACCACGAGCTTCCTCATCGGCGTACATCTCCATGTAGGTAGAGTTGATGGTAGGGTCGACGACGACCCATGAACCACCACGAAGCTCACCGTAAGGAGGAATGTAGACGAAGACAGGTTGCTCGTAGGCAACGAGAGCGTCAACAATGTATGAACCGTACTTGAGAACCTCGTTGTACATGTCGCGTTGACCACCGGAGAAACCACGCCAGTTGGCGAGGATCATAAGAGGAAGCTGCTCACCCTTGTTGAAGTCACGAATGGCTTGAGCAGTCTTGAAGGCAGAGTTGGGGTACCAGACACCACCAGCCTCAGAGGTGATTTGCTCCATAGAGTCGGCATTGGCGGGATCGGCGGGAGTGACGTTCTCGACAGATCTTGTCTCAACACCAATAACACCAACAGGGATACCACCAAGACGAGCACGACCAGTAACAACAGTCCTGGCCCAACCACCGAGAGACTCTTCGAAAGATCCACGATCGAACAGACCAGACTGGAAGCCAGACTCATCCTCCTTACCAGCAATGAGATGTCTGACATCGTATGGCTGCTTGTTGGGAGGCATGAAAGTGATGTCGCGGTCCCATGTATCAATGGAAGGAGAAATGGGAACTGGGTTGCCCTTGCGGTCGGGCACGAATGACATCCAGCGTGTGATCTTGGAGACACCCTCGAAGTCGTCGGAAGCAGTCATGTGGGAGACACCGTTCTTGTACATGATCTGTGTACCACCAAGTTGCAAGTTGGAGGTGTAGACTTCACGACCGAGAAGCTTGTTGATGGCAGGGGCACCAGTGAGGATGATAGGTTGGCCTTCGATCTGAATGGCACGTTGACCAAGACGGACGAGGTAAGCTCCGATACCTGGAGAAATGTTAGTATATCCTCGTGAACAGATGTCTCAATGCAAAACTTACCAACTGAACGGCAGGTGACGAGGGTGATGGTGAAGATATCGTCGTAAGCGCGCGAGGTTTCACCAGCAATCAGACCAGAGCCCTTCAAACACTCAACACCAAGACCATCTTCGGCACCAACAATGGTGGTGATCTTGTGTCTCGTCTCTCCATCCTCTGTGATCTGCTCGGTGATGACATCCTTCCTCTTGCCATCATCGAATCTGCTCTTGAGCTCAGGGGTGAGGTAAAGGTACTTGAAACCCTTCTCAGGACGAGAAGCATCGTTCCAGGCGACGGAGAAGTGGGGGATCAACTCCTCAGCCATACCGATACGAGCACCGGAGTTGGCCGAAAGGTAGATGCGAGGCACGCCGAGTCTGCGAGCAAGCTCAGAGCACTTGTGGAAGAACTTGTCTTCAGCAGGACCGAAGGAACCAATCTTGAAGGTAATGTCGTTGGCGATGATGATGAAGCGACGGCCACGAGGGTATTCAGGAGTCTTAGCAGTGATGATCCAACCAACCATACCGATGGTGTTGGTGCCAGGCTCACGAGAGACCTCAACGAGAGTGTCTTGCTCGTCGAGAACAAGCTCACTGTACTCGATGCATTCACCAGTCGGCGGTGACTTCTCCTTCAAGTGAGGGTGCTTGGCCAAGACCTGCTTCCACTCGTTCTCGAAAGCCTGTCTGAAGAGCTCAGGGAAGTCGTACACATATTGAGTGCCCATGATATGAGCCTTGTAACGCTTAGGCTGAAGGGCGCCCTTGGTGGGGTAAGGACTGGAGACAGGACGAAGGTGCATTGAGCCAATCTTGGTGCTGCCACCGATACTGTGGAAGAGCCATTCACCACGCTCGGACTTCTTCTCCTCGTAGAGCTCGACGTCGATGATGTAGCCAGATGTGTTTGTGATGACGACACGAAGAGGGTAAGGCTCGCCAGTCTGGGGGTTCGTGCAGATGATGCGGATCTCAGCACCAGTGACACGGAGTCTCCAGGCACGGCGACCGAAGCGCTCAAGGAAGGCACCGAGAGCATCCTCGACCTCCTTGGGTTCGAGAGGGAAGACCAGGGAGAAGTTAATGAAGATGTGGTTCAAGTCCGAGTTGTTGTTGCCAATGATCTCAAGAGCGTCGAGAATGTCGTTCATGATGCGATCAGCCTCGGAGATCATGTACTCTGCACTAGGGATATCCTCCCGTAGGCGGCCAGGACGGACAATGGCACGGGTGAAGTATCGCTTGTCGTTCTCAGCGCCCTTGCCAACAGCCTCGTAGACGTGGATGTTGCGGTTCTCGGTGAAGACAGGCTTGATGTTGAACTTGTTGAGACGGTTCAATTCGAGCTGGAAAGCAAGAGCAGGCTCGATGTGACGGATACTGGCATCCTCAACGTACTGGGGACCACGGAATGTGAAGTAACCAGGGTATGTGCCGTCCTTGTGACCGCAGATGAATGTGAGTCTCCTCACACGGCGAGCGAGAAGCTCTTCTCTGTATTGGTCGATGATAGGACCGACACGAGCGAGAATCTCGTTGTCATCCAATGACTCAGCATCGCGAACAGCAACGTTGCAAACAGCAGTAAGCTCTTCATCATTGGCAGGAGGTGTAGTGGCAGGCTTGGACTTTGTAAGATCAGCAAGAAGTCCGGCGCTGGATCCACGCTTGAAACTGGCAGCGCCAGAGGTAGGGAAGATCTCAAGACCACGAGCAAGGGCTTCGTCAGCCTCGTCGATGAAGTTGACGGGAAGAATGACACCCTTTCTCATAGGCTCACTGTCACTGCGGCGAGGAAGGAAGGACATATCACTGATGGAGTAAATCCTCTTGAGTGAACCCTCGGGGCCGGGTGTCGTAGGAGTAGACATGCCAACGGGAAGGCCGAACTCAGCAGCACCAACCTTGCGGAGGACAAAGTCCCAAGAAAGTGCGAATGGAGGCTCCATATCAGTGTGGTACTCAATCTCCTCGAGTTGGTATGCCCTGTAGGCACGGCGAATGTAAACCTCAAGGGCAGCAAGAGACACGTAAGGGTCCTTGTGGCCGAAGAACTGAGGCAGAACATCGAAGACAGTGTAGCGGGAGTCGACAACGTCCTTGATGACTTCGTAGTCGGGAGCACGGTGGTCCCAGCCCTGCTCGCCATAACTTGACTCGATGACAGACGAGCGGAGAATGTGCTCCATCTGGGAAGTGCGCTCTTCTAGGGAGGGCATGGCGGCTTGGATGAGGACCTCGCGCGCCTTGAGAGCGACCTTTGCTGTGGATCTACCTTCGAGCTCAGCAAGCCTTCGGAGAACAGGGCGGAAGTGCTTCGCCATGTTACCAGCACCAGGCTGGTTAGGCTTGTATGCATCAAGGATGGCGACAATCAAGCCGTTCTTGCCTGCAGCACGGCTGTGTGAGAGAACAGTCTGGACGACGAGTGCAAGGTTGTCCTTGTTAGCCTCACGTAGAGACAAGACAACGTCCTCGTCCCTGAGGTTGCGGGTAGAAAACTGGCTCTCCACGTTGGCGTACTGCTCGAGCAAGTTGATGAATACAGTGTACTCGTGGTTCTTCAATCCTTCAGCGTAGCGCTCCATAACGTCCTTGAGAGGAGTAAGGGCTGACTCGAGCAGGCTCTGGTCGGCAGGATCAACATTCTCCTCGAGGAAACGAGAGAAGGTCTTCTGAAGTTGCTTAGCAGGGAACTCCTGCCCTCGACTTTGCGAGCGCTCAACAAGCTGCTCGAACAAAGTGTCAAGCTTAGCAGGCATACGAGCGTGAAGAGCTGACGCCTGAGCTTGCCACTCGCCGTAAGCAAGGGCAGGGTTGCGTAGAACCTCAGTAAGCTCCTTGAGAGAAGATTGCATGACGACCTGGTTGTCAAATCCACTGAGGATGTCGGTGAGGACAGCCTTGAGGTAGCTGAAACGTTGAGCAGGCTTGTTGCCAAGGACAGTGGGTGGGCCGAACTCTGGTAGCTGTTCAACGAATGGCTGAGCAGACTTGACCTTGCTGGGGTCGTCAAGAGCAAGTATACCGAGAATGTCACCAGCAGAAAGCGTTGATCCAGGCTGTTTGATGAGTGTGACGAATCCATCCTCAGCGGCAATGAGAGGCATGTACATCTTCATGACCTCTACCTCAGCATAGGCTTGGCCCTTCTTGATGTGTTCGCCGTTCTCGACGCTGTACTTGACGAGCTTACCAGGAGAAGGAGTCCTCAATTGTGTAGGGTCGTTCTCTTGCTCGAGCAGGCACGTCTTACCGTCAACGCTGACACGGGTGGCACCAACTTCCTCCTTCCAGTAGATGCTGTGAGACTTCCCTCCGAGGAGAACGAGGAGACCACCATCGGCAAGAGCACGGACGCCAACGGAACAGCGGGAGCCGTTGATGAAGAGTGTGTAGCTGTCAAGGCTGGACCTTGTGGCAGTAAACTTGTATCGCTGACCTTCGTAGATGAAGTCGATGGGGAAAACCGTCTTGAGCATATCCTTTGAGGGGACTTGACCCTTCTCCAGACTCGTCCTGTATTCAGTCATGCAGGTGTCGCTGGCAATGTGTGCGCGAGTGACAGCACCACAGACAACAGCGATCATGGGGTCGGGACGCTCTGCAGTGAGCTTCTTGGAGATGAGCTCGTCGAGCCAGCCAGTGGTGATTGTGTTATCCTCGAAAGCAGGAGTCTCAAGTAGCTTGATGAGGTATTCGACAGTGGTTCTGAAGTCACCACGAATGCTCAACTCCTTGAGAGCCACAATCATGTGCTTCCTCGATGCCGCACGGTTCTCACCATAGGCGAAGATGTGACCGAATTGAGAGTCGGAAAAGGAGTGGATGCTGGAGGCTGAACTGACGGAGAAGTAACCCCAAACATTGGAGCTGGATCGGAAGTTCAACTCGTGCATGGTACCGCTGGAAGGCTTGAAACCCTCACCAGGGTCCTCGGAGGTGATACGACAGGCAGTGGTGTGGCCACGAGGTCTTGGTCGTCGTTGAAGAGACTTGCTGCTGTCTGAAGAGAAGGAGAAGTCGATCTCGTTGGAAAGGTTGACATCGGCTCCGTAAAGCAGACGAATATCACGGATGCGGTGAAGAGGCAGACCCATAGCAACCTGTAGTTGGGTAGCGGGCAAGTTCACACCAGTTACCATTTCGGTGGTAGGATGCTCAACCTGAAGACGAGGGTTAAGCTCGAGGAAGTAGAACTTGTTGTCGGCGTGGGAGTAGAGATATTCGACGGTACCAGCGGATACGTAACCGACGAGACGACCAAGAGAGACAGCGGCCTTCTCCATGTTCTCGAAAGTCTCAGGGCTGGCAATCGTGACGGGAGCCTCTTCGATAATCTTCTGATGACGACGCTGAACGGAACAATCACGTCCGAAAAGAGAGATGTTGTTTCCGTACTGGTCAGCAAGAAGTTGTACTTCCAAGTGGCGAGCGCTACCCGCGAGCTTCATGATGAAGATAGGAGAACCAGGGATTTCGTTGGCGGCGGCCTTGTAGAGAGCAGTGAAGTTCTCTTCGCTGCTGACCATACGAATACCCTTACCACCACCACCTTCGGAAGCCTTGACCATGACGGGGAAACCAATCTTGCGAGCAGCCTCCAAACCCTCTTCAGGTGTGTGTACGCAACCAAGGTCGTAGACTGAGTCCTCGACAGTGACAATGCCGTGCTCATCGACCTCGACCTTGTCAACACCAGTTCCAGACCATGGGATACACGGCACACCAGCGTGTTGCGCAACAATTGTGGAAGAAATCTTGTCACCAAGGGAGCGCATGGCAGATCCTGGAGGACCGATGAAGACAATCTTCTTGTGTGAGGCGGCGAGCGATTCTGGTAGCTTTGGGTTCTCTGAAGCGTGACCCCTGTAGATATCTTTAGGATGTAATCTTAACGCTGGAAGTTCATTGTGTACTCACCAACCAGCCCACACGGCGTGGACATCCATACGCTCGGCAACATCGACGATGAGCTCTACGTTGGCGTAGTTGTTGTTGTTGGTACCACCGGGGACCTACGAAGAGTATGTCAGCTCGAAGGAGTCTTTCGTGGCAAAACTTAAGAGTCTCAGCGTACCTCAACATATTGATCTGCCATACGGATGTAGTCTGCATTGGCTCCCAAATCTTCAGGTGTGGCCATAACTGTGAATAGAATTGCTCGCTCGTTGCCGAAGGTCTCGTATGCCCATTTCCGTACTGATCTGATCATCTTGACTGCTGCGATACCGTTGTTTGCAATGAGGACCTGTAAAACATCGCCAATTAGCTCTTTGTCCTCTCTTTTGTGCATTGGCAGAGCTCGCTGTGTAGTCAACGTACATTGGTGATGACAGTGTGTCCATCGTGGTTTGCCACAAAATCCTTGACCTTGCTGGGAGCTGCAGCCTCAAGGTGGTTGCCTCCAATAAAGTGTGGTGCCAGGTTGAACTTAGAGGCGTATGTTGAGCCGCCATTGGAGTGTGTGCCATTGGTGCCATTGCGCACCGGCATTTCGGTGGAAGCTGAGGGAGCCATGATGTTGCGGTTGGCAAGACCGAAGAGAGTGTGAGGAGGCGAGAAGAAAGGTCAGATTATCGAGCGGGCGAGTTGAGATGAAGTAGTAATAAGAGGACCTGCAGGAGGGTCGGGGGATGTGCAGGAGACGAAATGAACCTGGTTGATAATTGGCGGACGACTCCCCACTAGTCCGACGTTGAGCAGCGAATTACAAGTAGAAAAGCTGTATAGCTGAAAGGGGTTTCGTCGAGTCTGTAATCGACCAAGACCAAACGAATGTGAGAAGAAAAGAGTCGACGACGAGGATGACAGTCGAGGAAGGAAGGAAGAGAAGAATGGAAGCAGAGATGACGAGGAGAGTCAGAAGTAATAGCGGCGTTCAAGAGGGTTTTAGTTGAGGACGCTGAAATGGTTACAACTTATAAGAGCATCTCGGGTGTCTACAGCCAACCAGCCTGCCGCCATGCCATTGCATCTACAACGCTGTTGAGCTCCGTCGGTTCA
>Ga0160429_1000651_pt1 | contig 25822 bp, 23 predicted proteins | sample SolpanmetagenomR_FD_108199 | JGI IMG/M metagenome (GOLD analysis project Ga0160429, IMG submission 108199) | Solar panel surface microbial communities from Lawrence Berkeley National Laboratory, California, USA - R | ecosystem: Engineered > Built environment > Solar panel > Unclassified ... | reverse complement strand
GAAACCTACGAAACCTTCAGCTTTCCTAGCTCGATGGCAATCATGTTCGAAGAACGCAACGCTGACGAGCCCTCGCCATCTACCGCAGGAACCATGATACAGACAAGAACAAGCGTCATATGACTAGCCCAAAGTCTCGTTCGCTGAGCTTCCTTATCACCGATGGATAACAGCGCAAAGCATCGCGTTGCACCGCGACCATAATCTGCAAGTTCGCCCGGAGCAAAGTCGCATGCCATGCTTCGGAGCTTGTTATACGTGCTTCAGGGGGAGCGCGGGCCTTCGCTCACGCCCACGTTGCTCGACTACTCAACCATCCGCTCTAGTGCATGTCACAGGCTTGGGTTTTCTTAAACCTGTCCTTTCTCTCGGACGCAGCCATTTGCGGGGACTCCGCTCGTGCTATCCGGTCCGACAGGCGCTTCGGTGCACAACTCCTCTGCCTCCGTGACTTCCACGACAAAGGACACTGCTCGACAGGTCAGAGTACCGTCGAATGTAAGTGGCGAAGTAGAGCCTGCCGAGTTCGATCAGAGTCATCCAATACCCAAAGGGCCACGATGTGTGCCTGGCATCTGTCTCACCGAAGCGGGTCTTGATGGCCAGACAGACGCTGTCGTTGCTCATTCGCCGTTTTGGAATATGCAGGCGGACTGTTTTCTCTAGTGGGGTGACGTGGGTTGTCCTTGTGCTGTGCGCTCATAGTGGTGAGAAACGCATTGGGCGGATATTTTGGGGCCGGCGAGCGTCTCACTGGCAGATCTCCCGTGCCGCACTGATGATTGACATAGTGGCGCACGTTTTCGAGCAATAAGCCGCAAGATCTGGCCTGCGGTCCGCTCTGATTTTCACGTGCGTCAGCGACGCTGTTTGCGGGACACGAAGCTTGAGCAACAGTGGCTTTCAGTCTGCATGGGGGAAAGGGACAATCGGATTCCGGAGTCCCGGCACACCTGTCAGAGTCTTTCGCGTATCTCTCGACAGCGTCAAGCCAATTCTATTTGTAGTCTTATGTGATGAGGTAGGTTGCATTCACAGCGACTGGTTAACCCATCCACTGCAGGCTACACGTTTTCCAATTCTCGCAATGCAGGATCGCCACATAGACTCCGGTAGTGTCGTTCCAGTCTACAGGGAGAAAGAAGCCCCTGTAAGGATTGTACGATCATGGATGATTGAGCATGCCGAGGGCTGGGACACGGATTATCAATGAGGCGAGCGTTCGCCAGGTCCATGATGCCGCATTCGTCGACGGCGTGTCGGCCAACAGCATCTGTAGCCGGTCAATCAGCATCGGTATGTACCTGAGTTTAGCGATCTGCTCCACAGGATGTATGGGATGTCGTGCTGGTCACAGTACAGACGGGACGTAGGGAAGTGGCTTACGTCTACTCGGCAACTTCCGGCTACACCCTCTATCATCAATCTTATTCGGACGGCTTATCACTTCTCTGCTTATCGCTTCTCTGCTTTATCCCTCTTTCAAGTGCTGTGTCATGGTATAGAGACCCTCCTAAGAATGCAGGGAAGCTACTTCCGCAATGATGAAATCTCACCGCAATGATTGCGCAACATGTGGCGGCTTCTCAGTCAGTGATACGGTCCGGCTGTGCAGCTCACCACGATAAGGATACAGCTGTCTTGAGCCCTGTGAGTGGACCTTGCACGCTGATGGAGACTTTGACTCTGCAGGTCTGGGCGCATAATCAACGCACATATAGCGATGCACAAGCACAACCGCTATGTGGTGTGGCGCTTTGACAAGCGAGCCGCTTAAGGCTGACTGCGTGCATGCTTGTTCAACACCAAGCACTTCTAGCCCCAAGTACGACGCTTTTAGCAAGATCAGAATTTGTTAACTTCAAGACCAAGTCATATAGATTGATGCTGGGACGATTGCCTTGCGAGACGCGTCGACAGCGGTTGATCTGCGTCCAGCATTTGTGTTGGATATTGGTATTGAGCCGTATCCTGTCCGACTTTTGACGGCAGAGAATGCAAAGAGTTTGCTCTTTCGCAAGTACTACCCATACACACTGCCTCGGGCTTACAATCTTGAGTGGACAATTTGAAGGTTCTTTTTTCGTCTTCCTACTGTCTGAGTTAAGGATTCACTGGATTTCATACAATCTTTTCTTCAATATTCAACATGCAATGGATAGCTATCTTTGCGTCATACCATTACCCTCCCAAGCTAATGTAGGATCAGACAGTGTCTTCTCTCAGTCACACTTTCCTCTTGATCTTAACGTTCCATCACTTGGAACACTATACAAGGCAAGACATCCATCCACCACTGCGCCTCGAAGACTACGCCGTAGCTAGATACACTTTCCTATCAACAGGCGCTTCTTGAGTCCAAATATTGCGTTCGACATATCTACGGAAATGCGGCTCATGAAACATCGACCGTCGGAGTTATGCTCCAAATGGCTTCGCTAAGCGCGACTTGCAGTCGCATACTCTTGCATTCGCATCTATAAATCAGCTTGCGCCTGTGCGTACGACTTCAAGCCGTGATCCGACTTCTGCGCCGAACTTTCCTATCGAGGCCTTCCCGGTCTATTCAATTGGTTGTATGGCACAAAGGTCGGGCCTTTGCATTGCCAATTGCATACGAAGCTGAGTGTTCGACCGCACCGCACCTTGGAAAATATGGTACATTAGTCTGCGTATTGGAAAGTGCTGGCTGCTGGTATTAGCAGGCCTGTTGATCGTACAGAGCTGAATGCGTATCACAAACTACTGCCAAAACGCTTCCATGCTGATGCCTTCCGACATGCTCTTGACAACGAACGTCAGCGAAGCGTGCGCAGTGTGAGAGCAATGCTGCGTGTGAATGAGTGACCATTTGGCCTCTCTGGCGTTCCAGCATTTCCAAGTCACAATCCGGGGTACGGCCGTGCTGGCAGCACTTAAATTTGGGTGCCGGTACCCACAGTGCGGGTGCGTGCCCCACCAAAGCCGTTGGGCATAGATGGGGACGGCTGTTCTTCGGCCAAGAACCTACCCGCTTGGCCTCGATGACTGCGCCTGCGCCTACCACCTGTACATAAGCCTCGTCCGTTCTACTGGCTTCGCCCTAGTATTCTGTCTTTCAAAAGTCGTGCCCTTCGCGCTTCCGTTTCTCGCCTTCGCCAGCCGCGGCGAGTCAGTCTCGAGACCTAACCACGCCTCACAGGCGACAGCGCCGACAACCCGCCTCAAAGGAAAGCAGCAAACTCCAGCTCCCTTCGCGATGAAGATAGCAAAACCCTTCGCCGCTACCAGTCTGGCCTCTCTCCCCGCATCCCTCGTCGTCCTCCTTCTCGCCACCACCGCCTCCCCCGCGCTCGCCGCCGACTCCTCCGACTCCAACGGCCTCACAATCGACATCACCCGCCCCATATCCTGCATCCGCCAAACCCACGCCGGCGACACCATCTCCGTCCACTATCGCGGCACCCTCCTCAGCGACGGCACCCTCTTCGACGAGTCTTACAAGCGCGGCTCCCCGTTCTCCTTCACGCTGGGCGCGCATCAGGTCATCAAAGGATGGGATCAAGGGCTTTTAGACATGTGTATAGGCGAGGCGCGGAGGCTAACAATACCGCCGGAGCTGGCGTACGGGGAGAGGAGGACGGGGCCAATACCGGCGGGGTCCACATTGGTGTTTGAGACGGAGTTGATGGGGATTGAAGGGGTGGTTGTGGGGGAGGAGCCGGTGCCTTTTGCTATGACGTCCGGGAGCAGTGGTACGTCGGCTACAGCTGGAGGGGTGACGTTGGGGACTGCGACTTCACAAGGAGGGTTTCATATTGCTACTGCGCCGGCGACACCTACAGTGGGCGCGGTGTCAGGACAGAAGGATCATGACGACAGCGACGACGACGACAGCGACGACGACGACAGCGACGACGACGACAGCAACGACGATGAGGACGAGCCAACGCAGAATCCTGGAGAATGTAAGCTTCTAGGACCATTCGCTCTGCTGGTTCAAGGCGCGCTGGGAGCGCTCGCTCTGCTGTCGCTCGTCTGGAAGCGATATCGAGAGACGCCCCGCCGGCCGGTCAAGGTCTGGGCATTCGACGCGTCGAAACAGGTCTTAGGCTCGTTTCTGACGCACGTCCTGAACCTGCTCATGTCGATGTTCTCGTCTGGAGACTTTGCTACAAAGGTCGCGTCCGCGGCGGCTGCGGCGGTGGCGGTGTCGGACGACCAGGGCAACACGCCGAATCCGTGTTCGTTCTATCTGCTGAACCTCGCCATTGACGTAAGGAACCCACCATTCCCCCGACCACTCCGCTCTTTCCCATCCGTGAGACGTCCGTACTAACGCAGGCCTCTTGCAGACCACAATAGGCATACCCATCCTCGTCATCTCCCTCCGCGTCCTCCACGCCCTCGCTCTCCACACCCCACTCGCCTCTCCCCCCTCATCCATCACCTCCGGCAACTACGGCCCCCCGCCCTACCGCACGACATGGTACCTCAAGCAGCTACTCCTCTACTGCATCGGCCTCGTCATCATGAAGTTCTGCGTCTTCGGCCTCTTCCAGATCCTGCCGTGGATCGCGTGGATTGGGAACTGGGCGCTGCGCTGGACGGAAGAGGATGAGGCGCTGCAGATTACGTTTGCGATGTTTGTCTTTCCGCTGGTGATGAATGCGGTGCAGTATTATATCATTGATAGCTTTATTAAGGATAAACGTACGGGGGGTGGTGGAGGGCATGAGGGGTATGAGATGGCCGAACAGGATGATGATGAGGAGGAGGGGGATGGGCGGGTGGAGAGGGTGGAAGAGCATGATGGTCCGTTGAAGGAGGCGAATCCGACGCCTTTGCCGGCTGGGAATTATGATTCGGAGGTTGATGGGGAGAAAAGCAGTGGCAGCAGTCGCAGAGGGGATATAAACAAGCTGTAGGATAACTCATTTCCTTTATCCAGCGCGGACTGTTGTCGTTTTCATAGGCAAGAAAAAAAAAGGGTCAAAGTTAGACTTGGGTAGCCGTCCTTCTATTTCCAGCCTTCATCTCGTCAACGCAAGCGGCGACGTGAAAGCCAGCCAGCCAGCCAGCCAGTCAGCAGAGCAACCATCCATCGATCCATTCTTTCTTTCAGCCCCGACAAGCCTTTCTTCTTCACCTCTCTCGCGCCCCCCGTTAAACCGGTCTCATCTCCCCTCAATCAATTGTCCGCCACTTCTCCTCCTTTCCTCCCTTTTTCCCCTTTCGCGCCCTCCAAAGCATAAGCCCAACTATGAAGACGCTCTGGCCTTGTGCCTTGTTAATAGTCATCGCAAACGCAAGCTTGACAGGAAAGTGGTGACGCGTAAAAGGAACGCCAGACTCGCTCACAGGAGACTCAAGAGGCATGCGTGGAAGCTGAACGCATTCGCCATGACGCTGCGTACCAAGGATAGTACATCGCAGGATCTTCCGCGAGACATGCGTAACAATTAAGCGGGTGCCATTACAGAGGGCGCGCGTGGGATCAAGGTTACGTAGGAGAATAACGGGACATCCAATCTTTAGACGCAAGTGGTGTGGTGGAAGCGCTGCGATTGAGATGCTATGGAGAAACTCGATAGGATACTCCGCTGCGTCTTCAGGATTCTTACAGTAGTCCGCAGAGAAGCAGTCTGACGCATCTCCACGCGTGATATCTAAGAGTTCCGTATTCAGCGCATTGACAGCATCGTTCTTAGGCGCAAGGAGCATGCGGTCGCGAAAGTCTTCCGGTACAGGCGCACGCCGATGGAGATCAGGGAAGACTGTCTGCGCAAGCGACTGACGCGTATTCCACAGGCAGATATGACCCTTGTCCCAAGCGGAGCGCCCATCGCCATCCGCACGCTCACCGATATGGAGGAGGCGCTGCGCGAAGGCTGATGTTTCCACGCGTTCAGCGTCCGTTAAGCCAGCGCGGCGCAGGCGCATATTCTGCGTGAGTTTGAGAACATGAATACCAGGCCAGAGTGGAGAGCGCTTGAGCGTAGCGCTTACAATCTGTCCGCGCGTCCCTCGCCGCACAATTGGGAGCGTCTGGCGAAAGTCCCCGCAGAAGCAGATCACAATGCCGCCAAAACGCGTATCAGAGTCGCGGATATCCCGAAGCGTGCGGTCCACCGCCTCCATGCAGTGACGATGCATCATAACCGCTTCATCCCAGAAGATAAGCGCGGTCTCGCGCAAGAGGGCCGCAAGGTGGGAGTTCTTTGCGATCGTGCAGGTCGACGTTGCGTCAATATCGATAGGGATCTTAAAGCGCGAATGGGCTGTCGTGCCGCCTGTGAGAAGCGTTGCGGCAATCCCAGAGGATGCGGTTGCGAGCGCGATTCGTCCATCCACACGAAGCTGCGCAAGCGTCGTATTTTGTAGGAACGTCTTGCCTGTGCCGCCAGGGCCATCCACAAAGAATGCGCCTCCTTCATTCCGCTCCACAGCGCGCGTGAGGGTGTCAAAGACCAGGCGCTGCTCTGTGTTAAGGCGTGGAGTGTCTGCGTCCACCTGGCGCTGGAGCGCCTCGCGGTCGTATGCGCGCTGCTCATAATAACAAGCGTTGCGAGCCAGTCGAAGCTTGGTGCGGGAATGCCTTTCGCTTGGTTTGTAGTGTTTCGGCGCACGAGCGATTCTTCGATATAGCAGAGCGCGAGGTCTTGCGCCTGCTCAGACGAGGGATTCTGAATTCCAAAGTTAGCGCGTAAGAGGTGCTCACAGTCGTCCGCAAGCTGGTCAGCAAAGCGTAACCATAATGCGCAAGGGTCTGACACTTCGCAATGGAGGAGGATACTTGCAAAGAGCTCGCGGTACTGGCGCCCAAGCTGAAATGTTGCGGCCTCCTCAAGCGTGTCAATCCACTCTCTATCATCACGTAAGAGACCACGCGCCTGGCAGGCCTCACGGTACGTTGGAAAGACGCGTCCCTCAAATGTCCTTGCGTCTTCAAAGAAGCGCTGGCCTGGGACGCTGACAAGAAGCATGCGCAAGTAGTATACTTCACCAGATGTAACGGGAATCCAGCGCACTCGGCCAATGCAACGCGTTGTAGATGCGCCGGTCCTACGTAGCCTCCACACGCGAGCGCTCTTGTTGTAAGCGTAATGCATTGGGAAGTCCTGGTAGAGGATATCGGTCTGCGCCCGCGCGTTCACCTCGAAGAATGCCGTGAGAGTTGTGCGTCTAGCCCGGTCATGCTCAAGCCGATCCGCAACGGCTTGCTCTGCGCGGATAGTAATAAGCTGACCATTCTCCACATGGATCTGGAGCGCAGTGACAGGGAGACTCTGGTAGTGCGTCTTGAACTCAAAGATTCGCCAGCACGCCTCATGCGCAGAGACATAGCGAGCGTCCACATACTCTTTAACCTCGTCCCGCACCTGGGCTGGAGCGCCTACTTCTTCAGGCGCGTCGCCAGCAACCTGGAGCGTCGCCATATCTGGCCCCTTAAAGACGTACTTGTACACATACTTCACAGAGCTATAGCCGACGCAAGACTCGACGTTGATATGCGCGTTAAAACGCAAGAGGAGGTACGGATTATACGAAGCCACGCGCTGGTTTGTGTAGCGGGAACCCGTCTCCATCCTGGCGCTCCGCATAGCGCCCATTATCAGGCCGCCTGTAGACCACGCTCTTACCCTCGTCTAGGAATGTCTCGTCGCAGAAGGGGAAAGGGAAGCGGAAGCGGCACTTCTGATTACGCATACAGCTTGCGCCTGGATTCTCCGGCCCGCACTTTGCGTGGAGCATGTTGCGCACAACCACATCCCACAGGAGTGGCTCCTCAACAGCATCTGGAAGGTCCGCACGAATGGCCGCGTCGATGTCGTCCGCGCTCTTGATGCGCGACTCTCTATCAAGGATAGCAAGCATGTGTGCGTGGGGCAGACCGCGCTTCTGGAATTCAATCGTGAAGCAGAGCACGCATGCGCCTCCTAGCACATGCTTCTTCAGGATCTCCTGGCGCAGCTGCGTTAGCTTAAGCTGGAAGACACGCGCAACCAGATCAGGGCGGTCGTTATGGCTCTGGCCGGGCGCAAGCTCGCGCTGGATCTCCTCCCATGCGGGGTTTGCGGTGAAGGTGATGAAGAAGTCAGGCGGGCCAAAGTGACGCACCAGCGCCATTGCGTCAAGGTACGCCTCGCGCATCTGCCTAGGAGAGCCTATGTGCGAGGGAGGAAGGTAGATGTTCTGACCAACGCTCGCGCCTGTGACATCTTCGTTCTGCGCAAGCGCATCCTGCATGCCTTGGTAGATTCCTGAGCGTAGTGATACTTGATTATGTCGCACCCATCTCAAGCGGGCGCTTTCAATGGCGGCGAACGCGTCGACAAGAAGCTCGTGGAAGAGACGCCCCGCTCGAAGCGTAGGCTGAAGCGGCGTGCGGAAATGAATATGGTGCTTCCACCACTCCTGCTGCGTTACGCGCGTTGACCCTCCTCGGCCGCGTGGCCCATCTTCACCAGCGCTTGCGTATCCAGGCTCTTCCTCATCTGCGCGTGGTGCGCTTTCCTGAACAGTAGCTCCTCCTCTTGCGCGAGCGTTTGGGACGTAGGGACGGTCTCGAAGCGGAATGTTGTAGCTCCATCCAAGCTCACCACGCGGGTAAATAAGTGGGTAGCGCAAGCTCAAGTGCATAGAATCCGCTTCGTCTATGAAGTGGAGATCGCTCCCCTCACGATTCTCAAGGACAATACAGCGGCGCCCTGACTCAGACACATCGTCTATTGGGATAAGCGCGGCAATCTCATGCGCGGAGGGCAGATTGTATCTGCGTGGATCGTTGCACTGGCGCTCCACAAGCTGGAGACGCAAGGAAACGCTTGGGTCGTTGCGAATGCGCTCAGCGTTTGACTTGAACGCTAGGACATGAGGGTGAAGCGCGTGAAGGACTGTCTGGACCTCGCGTAAGACCTCGTCGCAGAGTCCGGTGAATGCGGCCCTGCGGCGCTGGAACTGCTCGTCCTCTGTGTCAAAGACGTAGAGCTGGGCGAATGAGGGCGCAACGCCTGGAGGCGGGTGTAGCGTGGAAACACGGTGGTAGAGCGCGCCGTGCGCTCTGAATGTGAAGCCTCCTCTAAGCGCCTTTGCGAGTTCTTCGTCAATCTTTGCGCATATAGATGTGAAGGCAAACGCGTTATTGTAATGCCGCACGAGACGGTGGAACGCTATGGACTCAGGCGTGCGTTTTCCCTCTTGGTCAACTGCTGAGAGGAGGCGCTGAAGAGGGGGAGGAAGAAGCGTAGGCGCAGGAAGCTCGACGCGCCCGCTCTCGCAACTCCGAAAAAGTGGTGCGTTCACAGGCGTATGCTGTCTGCGCTCTCCAATCCAGTGTAACGCAGCGCAGGAACCGCACTGAATCTGGCAGCGCTGAAGTACAGAACGGCAGTCGTACGCAAAGTCTAAAGGGCTCCCTTGCGCAGGTCAAGCTAGGCGTCCACTTCCTTCCATTATGGCAGGCCGCATAGTAGTAGTGCGTATTTCTTGAGAACAGATGCGTGTCCGCGTGCGCGCGGGGAATTGTGCGTTCCTGGGCGCAAGATTTTCTGGAAGTCTTCTTCTTGTTGGAGTGATACTCGTCTGCTCCGCCTGTCTTCTTGTTCTTGCGCGTCGTGCGGCTCGAGGGCACGTAAGCCCTGGCAATGGAGAACGCTGTGGGGGCGCCTGCGGAGGAGGAGAGAGCGGCGGATCCTGGAAGACTTCAAAATGCGCGTGCGTATGCTTGCGTCTTCGAAGCGGATCAGGTATGCGCTGCTCTATAGGCCTAGGGGAAGGGACTACTGCGTGGTGGACGCGTATTTGGGGCGCCGGAGTGGCCTGGAGAAGCGCTTCTTGAGCGGGTAGCTGCTGAGCGCGTTCCTGGATTTGTGGACGCCTTTGAAGCGCCTGACGCGTGTTCTCTTGCTCTTGATGTACCTGACGCAATTGCTGGGATCCTGTGCGTGCGCCGAATTGGCGAAGAAGGTCTTGCGGATGGACATCTGCCTGGGAGGAGTTAACGCCTTGCGCATGAAGAGGAGTAACTTGTGGCTTTAGGGGAGGTGCCGCGCAGGCCTGAAGATACGTATTAGGATTACGCTCTTGGAGAGGACGTTTACCAAGCGCTATTCGATTCGCTTGCGCTCTCTTTCGTGCGGGTGGCATTATTTCACATAAATACGGGCGGGTAAGCGCAGACAGTTATCGTGATAATAGTAGCGCCTAAGGCCTCAACCTGATGCAAGGCACCCGCACAAAACCACGAGGTTGCGTATCTGCTAAAGCTATCTCCTCCTTCGAACCTTATACGTTTTTGAATCTGAAAGTTGTTTTATGATGCGCGAGGCCTTGCGCACAATCGCTGGAGACGGGTTTTCGAACTAGGCCCTAGACGCTGAGATATTTTTATTTAGGTGAGGATTTTGGAAGCGTTTTTTGAAGTTCTCTCACGGGAGCTAGCACGCTCAGCGCCAAGGAATCGTCATCTTGTTATAGTATTTTGATTATTCTAGGATCTATTCTATAGAGTAGTTATATATTAATATAGCTTTAACATCTATGGTTGCCCTGGATATTGGATTTCGAATGAATACGGTTGGAGACGTATCTATCGGGTTGTCCTAGACCGAAAGGCGGGCACTTAGTCGACGATATATAGTATACATCTTGCTAGCCACGACGATAAGCGTTACTAAGGAGTTCTACTACCGCCTCGTGGCCATGTTTTATCCTTAGACGAAGGTCAAGCATTGTAGTTTTTTTGGTATCTCGCTGTTTCTTTCAAGAACAAGGGACTAACCCTTCTGATGTCCTGAACAGCTCTTGGAGCTTGAGCATCCTCGCAACCGATTGTCCTTTTAAGAACAGCACCCCGTCCACCCTGCCTTTACACAATCGGACACCGGCAGATTGTGTTGCAGTAAGATCCGAGCGAAAGTCCTACCCAACCGTATCGTGACTGCGCCTACATTCAAGTCCCTGACATAATGACAAGCGAAGAACAGGGTGGACAGTATACGATCCAGACGGGCAACGGCCCCATACATCGTCATGGTGGCACACGACGGCGTGTGCCGCGATCACACCGTGCTCCTCAAGTCCATGATGATATTGGGATTGAGCCCATTCTAGTGGAGGTTTCCGTACTCGTTGCCGATCTTCAAGATAATCGTCAGGCCGGGGCAGTGCTCCAACTTGGCCACCCTCGCGCACGTGTACGCGCTATGCTACAATCATCTCCCCTACTTAGCAGCGATGCGACCGCAGTCAAGCACATGTTCACGTTTGTCATATTTTTTCTCAGCGCCTATACTAGCACTCTGTGCTACGGTCCAGCTCCACCGGCTTTGCCACCACCACCACGTTCTACGTGCAAGTCGTGTACCTGTGCCCTTCCCTTTCCTCCCTTTCCTGCCTTTCCTGTTTTCGTACCCGCTGCACCGTTCCTACAGTTACAGATAGCAGCACCATCCTCTGCCCCCTTACTCTCTGCATACACTCCCCTCACCACCCATCTGGTTCGACCACAGCGACCGCCGTGCAATGAACGAGCCGGCGAATGATATTAAGGGGTTATGAGTCTGGAAGTAGAGAATGACCAAGATTCCTAGGTCGACACAGAAATCGCGAGTTTGAGGAAAGAGTTCGAAGTCGGTCCTGTGGCCAAAGCCCTTCCAGAGAACTTGTACGACAACGGAATCCTGCCGGGCGTGGTCGTGGCAGACATATATGACTTATGGCTGGAACCGCGGTGCAAGAAACCACCGTACCGAGACGTCGACAATGTAGGGTCCATTTCAAAGCATTTGAGATATCGCGGCCAGGTTGATCGCGGAGAGCGTTGAGAAGCAGGCAGTGGAAATGCACGAAGACGAAGAGGCCCGGTGTTTGCGTGTGACTCAATGCCCGTCGCGTGGGATACGAGAAGGACCATCATGAATGGTGAGTGCGAGTCGTTACTTCATCTTTTTCTTCTTAGAGTCCCAAGACCCAGACACTGTCGTATCGGGAGTGATTGGTTGGCCGCCGGGCTGGCTGTGTGGTATCACTCTTTCCTCGGCTAGGCTATAGTCTTCAAGTTGTTGGGATGGTCCCGAGTGTGAAGAGACCAGTTCCAGATCCGAGCGTTGAAGCTCGGACAGATCAGAAACATCGAAATTCAAATCAGCCGGTAACATGTCGATGGCAGAGCAGATTCTCTTAAAATGGCCAGGAACCCAAAATTCGAGGACGTTCATGACAAAAGTCCACGCTTTCCACCTGTGATCGCCCTCCGCCGTTGGTGAGATATCAAACTTAGCTATTGAATGTCGATGGAATGTGAAATCTTGCCCTTCGACAACAACATAATGGGCCCAGATTCTTACGTACTCATCACTGTGAGAGATTGAGTAGCCGTTGATTTCCCTATGAAGCTCGTTCAGTCGACCGACAAGCCGGAATAGCTCTATCAAATTGCGTAACGAGACAGTTTGACTATGAAGGTTTTGGCGATCGGCGATGTCAAGCGCGGATGCGCCGCACTTTACTTCGCTAGTGAAGAATGGAAGATACATGTTGTAAGTGGCTGCAATATAGGAACAATCTTCGAGTTCATTGCCAATGAAAGGCTGTAACTTTTGGAGCTGTTGCCGGGTGAATGCTTCTCTTTTGAATCCAAGGCCAAAGTCTGGTTGCGGACGAGATCCGTAAAAGGGAATAGCGTTGATCCAGCCGGCGTTGGTAGTCTCTCTGAGAATTTCCAGGTGTTCCGCTCCGCGATCCGCCAGTATCTCAGCCGAAGGGAAAATAAGCTCGGCAATTCGGAGGATTACCTTTGTTTCATTCTCGCCCCTGAGGCTCCTGCAAGTCTTCTTGAACAGAATGTCGTCCGAGAAAAGGGTATATTCAGGTGGCTTTCGTGGCGTTTTTAGCAGCTTTGTCAAAAGCTCCTCGCTTTGAGTAGTGATGCCTTCTTCATGGTCGTCCATGAAGCTACCGCGTTCTTGGAGTTGACCTTCGTACCGCGGATGTCTGTATGGAGCACTCTTTTGTTCCCGCTGTCGTTGATCACTCGGTGTTCGCGTTTGAACAGTCTCCGTGTCTATGCTGGTATCCGAACGCTTGCGGCGTAGTGAAGATCTGGATCTCTTTCTTGCGAGCGCATGCTGAGTGATATCCCGAAATCGATCCATCGTTTTCTCTTGTTCCTCTGTTGGCCAGATTCTGTTCTCCGTCCAGAACTCAGTCCGAGCCTTGCTGATTGTCTTCCGAATTGGAGCCGCAGATGTTCGTACTCGTTTCGCGGACGGCTCAGACGAGATGTCGGAGGGTAGGACTTCGTCTTCTCGAGGTCGCCTTTTCTCGATCTGCTTCGTCTGGATGGGATCTTGAGTTTGTAGACGCTTGATCGATCTAAGGTTCTCGGGGTCTCGAGTGCGCTTTTTTGCTTTGAGAGCTTGTTTCTGAATTTGTCGAGAATGCGGGAGGTTCTTCGCAAATCATGTAAGGTCATCGGCTATGAGGGAGTTGGCGCATACATACCTCTTGCTTCGTTGAGTACCGAGCTAGCTGTTCACGATTTATCTGAGATTTAGAGCTCTTCTCGATTGCTGCGATGCGTGGGCTATATCTTGTGGCTTTTCGGATACCCTGATGCTGTTGCGCTGCGAAAGTCAGACGGTTGCGCAAAGTGCTAAGAGATGCGACAACGTACCTTTATCCGTTTGGAGTGGCATACACGTGGCGGCTAAAGGTACTGAGCTACCAGTCATGCCGATTGGAATCGCCGGGTCGAAGAACTTATATGTGTTGCCGCCGAGTTTGAAGTGGAGGGTAGACTAGCGGGAGTCAGAATGCGAGTTTGCAGGGCGACAAACAAAACGCCAAGCCATAAGAGCGACACAACACGTGCAGAGCACTAGTCCCAAAACGTTCCCGTACTCTCCTCCCGATTCCGATCACTCCTCCATAGCCTAGGACGACGTGACTTTTTCACTGATTTGGATGCAATTGCTTTTGTCGCTACTAGCTTAGTTGTTTAACTTTCTTAACTCCTATAGTCCTCTTACATGTAAAGGTGAACTTATATAAACTAGTAAAATTTCCTTTAAATACTTTAGCTATCTCTACTAGTATTCTCTCTTATAAATCTAAAAATACCTTTACTTTCTACTAAGGTTAGAATTGTCCTAAGTATAGATTTATAGTATAATACTTACTAATTTTTATATAGCTTTAATAGTTATAGATTTAATTATAGAGAATTTCTAGCTTAAGTTATCTTTTTAAGATTATATTTTATATTATTAAGATTAATATTAAGTAGTACACTCTCTAGTAAAATTATACTACTATTTTTAACTAAGGACTAGCTTATAAGTAGTATTTAAATATAGTAATAAAAGATATAGTTTACTAAGAGATAATACTAAAAGTAAGATTATAATTATAATATCTATATTAACTCTAGAATAAGTATAGAATCTTCTTTTATATTTAGCTTTCTATATTACTATAGCTATAATAATAATATCTATATTATTAATAGTATCTTCTACTAAGTATACTAGAAATTCTATTATACTAAAATTATAGCTTGTTTCTTTTAATTTTTTTACTTAGTAATAATAATCTTAATAGAGATATATTATCTAGTATATATTAGTACAATCTTTAAAAACTATATATAATAAGAGTATAATACTAATATCTTATAAAATAGAAAACTTAATATTATTATTAATTCTAATAGTAGCTAGTAGCTTATTTATACCTTTATAGTTATAGTTATATTCTAAGAGTTTATACTTTAGCTTTATTTAGTTTATAATAGATAGTAACTTTATACTATAGAAGAATATAATACTAATAATATTTAAGATAAAACTAATATATTCTATTATTAAAATTAGTATTAGATTTTTAACTTCTAAACATTAATTAATAGTATAATTATTATAGAGAGAGTGAATAGACTTAGTGCAAATTATTTCAATGTTGATTGGAAAGTCACGTGATAGGAGACGCACCAAGACTCTGCATGCACGGGGACAAGGCGTACACTAGGGCGCGCGCACAAATTGCTAATAGCTCGCTTGATTCTCTACTTTTTGAAGCGATTTTGGCGGCGTTTAAAAGCCCACAATCTGCTCTTCAAAATGCGCAAAAGAGTTAGGTGGCTTTCTGTGCGTGCACACGGCTATCACGTGGTTTTCATATTTGATCGCAGATGCACGCATTTCGAACGCTCCTAAGCGCTAGAGGTAGTAGCTTTTCGTAAAAATAAGGTTTCTACGAGCTATCTATAGTAGTCTCTATCGAATTTAGATATTTACGAATGATATCACGTGGTTTTAGCTTGCTTCCACGCACGCACGCATGCACGCACGTAAGCCGGCAAGCACGCACGTGACTCTATCACGTGATCTCTCTCATCTGCACATACGTGCACGCTCATAGATCTCTTAATTCTGGACGGATTTTGATGATTTTGATAGCGTTTGAATGCGCACGGCTAGCTCTATTAGATACAGCGCTTGTGTACAGTTTGTAGGCTATAGTAGTGGAGTTGTGCGTGCGTGCGTGCGTGCGTGCGTATATGGCTATGGCCGTGGCCGTGGCCGTGGCCGTGGTGGGGTTGCTGCCTTAGGTAGTAATCTAATGCAAGGCACCCACACGAAACCACGAGGTTGCGCAACTTTAAAATGGAACTCCTCCTTCGAAACTTTATCGTTTTTGCTGATTTTGACGGCGTTTTAATACCCATAAGAATGCGCAACTTTCCATGGAATAGATTTTTTATATCTTCGCGCGTCGTGGAGAAGCGCCTTTTTAGTATAAGGATTCTTACGCGATTTTGAAGTTCTCTCGCGGGAGCTAGCAGGCTCGGCGCCAAGAAATCGGTACTTTGTATAGTATTTTGGTATAGTATTTTGATGATTTGATGCATACGTAAGCCATGGGTATCCCGCGGTCGCCACCACGACGAATAGGGCATCGGTCGCAGATTCCCGCATCTTACTACCATCATGCGTAACGACTCACGAGATGTTGACCGATGAAGATCATTCCGATACGATTGAGCTTGGCCCACTGCTTGACGAGTCGCTCCGTGAGGACGATGAGCGATCCCATGATCTTGGATTCGTGGTTCCCACAAACATATCGCGAAGACTCTATGTATCACACTTCCTGTCGACATGGAACTCGCGGATCTTCGAATTCGGCGCCGTACTATATCTGGCAGCGATCTATCCTGCGACTCTTCTCCCCATGTCCGTCTATGCCCTCGCACGAGGCTTGTCAGCTATCATCTTCGCGCCCGTCATCGGACAATACATTGACGTCGGCAACCGCTTGCAGGTTGTAAGATTATCGATTGGTATGGCCTCCCACTCCTTGATGTCTCCTCTGACACCATCCTTTTAGTGCTTCAGCGCCTCGTCGTGGCGGCGTCCTGCGTCATGTTCTACCTCCTCATCATCCCTGTGGCCTTGGATCACAGCGTCAGAATAGGCATGTTCGTACTCCTCACAGTCCTCGCTTGCGTCGAAAAGCTTTGCTCTATCATGAATCTGGTGTCGGTAGAGAAAGACTGGGTAAGCCGGCTCTCCCATCCGCTTTACGCGACTGACAAGACATGATAGGTTGTCGTTGTATGTCATGACGACGAAGATGCATTGCGGATGTTGAATGCGCAGATGCGCCGCATCGACTTGCTTTGCAAGCTACTTGGTCCAATGCTCATCGCCCTCCTCGTCGGTATCTCCACAAAGATCGCAGTCCTTGCGAATCTCGCCATGAACGTTGCATCCGTGGTCGTAGAGTACTTTGCGATTGCTCGGGTGTACTACGACGTCGCCGAATTGCAGGAGCCTAAGCAGAGGTCTCAATCGCGGCGGCCGGATATTGGTCGTTCAGGGGATCTCGAAAGTCGATGGGTGCACAATTGGAATCATGTGAAGCAGATTGCGACAAAGTCTCGCAACGACTTCAGCATGTATCTCCAGCACCGTGCTTTCCTTCCCTCAATAGCGGGCGCCTTACTCTACCTCACTGTTCTTAGCTTCTCCGGGCAGATGGTCACCTACCTGCTCTCTGCCGGATATACGGCCGCACAGATTGGTATTACTAGAACAGTGAGTGTCGCGTTCGAAGTAGTGGCGACTTGGGTGGCGCCGTGGTTGATGGGCTTGGTTGGACCAATTCGAGCGGGGCTATGGCTCGGCAGCTCACAGATCTTGATGCTGGTTGCTGGGACTGTCGTTTTCTTCATCTTCTACGACAAATCGCCGCTCGTATCTGCCGGCGGGCTTGTAGGCGGTACGATCCTAAGTCGTGTAGGACTCTTCGGCTTCGATCTTTGCACGCAATTCATTGTCCAAGAAGTAAGATGGCGCACTCTTGGCCCGACGTGGGCCAAATTATGCTAATGCAATGTGTGATAGGATGTCGAAGCCGGCTTTCGCGGCGCGTTCTCCACCATCGAGGCGGCATGTCAGAACGCTTTCGAACTCGTGTCGTTTGCCTCGACTATTATCTTCTTCCGCCCTGAGCAATTTAGGTGGCCAGTTTTGCTCTCGGTGGTTGCCGTTACGACCGCAAGTTCTGCCTATGCTCTGTACGTTCGCCAGAGGAGGGGGCACTTGGTCCACCCTGAGATGTTGATGAAGTCACTTTGCGGCCCTACATGACAACAGAAGAGTAGAAAGAGACCGATAGAGCGGCTTACGTCTCAGGCGACCCTAGAATATCGAACTTTTGCACGTAAAAAGATGGCACTACTGGGAGTCAAGAGTCAGGTAAAGCTAATGCAGAGCATCAATCACAGTATCTACATTACTTCTCGCAAGCTGTGAGATTTTCCGTCGAGCCTGTCAACTTATGGTCTTGGGGAGATTGATTCCGAAATCTTGCTAGATGTAGATCATCATATGTGCGACTGTCATTTCGTTTTTCCGCATTGATCTGGGCTATGCTAAGTGATTCCGGACGTGACGTCTTCATGGAACGCGCCGTTTGCCGACTCTGGCTATGAGCAACCTTTGTGTGAGGTGGTGCCCTGACATAGCTGGGACTTGCCTTGTGGTGCCAGGTGTATGTATACCCAAGTTCGCGCGGTTTGTTGTTGCCGTGCGTTCTAGGATCCCCTTTTGTCGGTCGGACGCAGGACAACGCGCCCTTGTCTATAGTTTCTTTTGCAATGCAGTATCAAGTGGAGCGGTGATTCAAGACGAGAATGGAAATCGCACACAATATTAACAGTTGTGACACTCAATTCTCCCTCCACAAATCCGACCACTCTAAAGGTATATCGATGCGAACGCAACCTCTTCATGCCATGTACAAATCTTTCTCAGGGCAGAAATGCTAATGGTTTTGCTAGCTTACACTCCGCTCACTGACCGAATCCGAAACGGCCAGCACCAAGGCCACCGGCGGCACCACCGGCAGCGCCGCCACCTGCCGCGTTGATCCTCTGGACCAAGAAGTTTGTCGCCCTTCCAATGTCCCCGTTGACGGTGTAGGTCAAGTGACCAGGAGTCACGACGGGGCCTGCAAGACCGCAAACACCATCATCGATGTTGCAGACGCTTCAAGCCGGAGCAGACACCGGGTCCGAGAGTGCCCTGCAGTTTGTCAGTGACTAGAATATTAATCCTGCAGAGATATTGCGTACCATGTTGCCAGGCTCAGTAGAGCCACGAGCGTACACGAAGGCAATGCGAGCACTGCAGGCGCCACGGTTGATGTCGTTCGCGTTGATTTGGCGGGACTCGAGGTCGGTGGGAGCAGCGGCGGCAAGGCCAGCCAAAGCCGCGGTGGCGAAAGCGTACTTCATTGTGATGGATTGGAGTGGTGGTACTGGTTGCTTAGAGCTGAGAATGGATCGTCACGGCACCGGAAGGAGCGTTGAGATAGAGAAAGCGAAACGAAAGAATGAGTGACTGGAGTACTGCGTGCGAGAGCGAGTGCTAATGCTGTCTGATCGTGTCTTAGACCGGGAACGTTCCATACCTTATACGTGTTGAGGCAGATAATCATCCGCGGCAAGATCATGTACTCGACTCTCACATAAATTTCGCCCAGCGAGCTGTATACGGGTTCGGCGGAGAAATTGTCTTGTCCTAGAGGTCAGAGGACAAGACGCACAACAAATGCAGGGTTGAAGATGAAAAGCACTGACGGTAAGATGAAGGGTTCAGTGGGATGCCGTCATCCGTTCCCTCTTCGGCGTGGGGAAGGCTGTCTTCCAGAAGATGTCGCTGTACTAAGAGATGGGTCGTTGCACCACCTAGATTCGCCCTGCCAATTTGTGTTGGCTTAGCGATGACTTGGTAGGAAGAATAAGCATTCTTAGCAATGTGAAGTCGAGCGCCCACTTTCTACTTGTGGAGAAACCCTGGGCTCGCACATACATCTGCCAGGGCTAGATATCTTCCTTGCATTTTAGCTGGGGGTACGTTGTTTAAAGCAATTTGAAATCAGACGATGCGTACTTTGGGTTGGCTTCCAGCGCTGCATCGGGGAAGAGAGTTGATTGGCAGCCATCAATGATTGGAAGAAGATCCGCTCCCATGCCTGTTCGCCGTTATATCGTCGCGTTATAGATCTGGGCTTCTCCACACCCCACGGCATCCGCGCTTGAGCCTTGAAATTGGCTTCGAGGCTTATGGGCTTGGGCCTCAGAGTCAAAACAGCCGAACAGATCGAGACTCTTGCTGTGCTCTCTTTGATAAGCCTTCGTCCAAGAATTGAATCGCAATACTTGTCGTTCGAGCGTTTATGCCATCTCCTCTAATGCTGGGATCGCCAAGGCCCATGCAAGCAATCTATCTCCGGCAGCGCGTTCGTTTCAGTCTCACACGGTGCATGCTTGAACCGATTCCGACGAAGAGTTGCGAGTACGAGAGGGCTGGGTTTTAGTGGACAGAGTCGAAAGAGGCCGTGTGATACAGTCGGCGGCACCACCAGGCTCCGAATGTGAGGACGGCGCCGGCCTTTTTCCTCTATTCACGTCCTGAAGAAGGCTTGAAGCGGACAAAGCGCCTTCTGACGGCATTATCAGTGGCGCAGTCTTTCAGTGTGAGGTACAAAAAGTCCGTAGTCGATGCCGATAGCAAGGCCCGCCGGGTTAAGCTCAAGACCAGGAAGGGAGGGCGATCATGCGATGTATTCTTGGTGCGAAATACTACGAACGGCAGTCAATGCAACAAGACGAGATTCTCCCTACCAGACAACGTTTCAATCTCGGATCCTCAACCCATCACACCTGCTGATGACAGTATTCTTTGGTTGCGATGGAGACAAGTGTAGAAACAGGACAGGCTTATGCAAATGAAGAAAAAATGGCCGTCACGTGCTCGGGTTCGAGCCAACCTTCGCGCGACCTCCCCATGCTTGCAGCCAGTAATGCAACAACTACCTATGTCAAGACGAATCTCTGTCTTCGTATTTCTAAGCCGTCAAGCGCATCTGGCCTGCTCGTTGGGATCATCACTATCCAGACTTCTCCTCTTGATGCTAGTCCATCTGCGTCGTATCTCAACTGCAAAAAGTGATGGTAAACGGAACGACCCAACCTTTCCCTTCCTAGCGAAGCGAGGTTCGGCAACTGCTCCAGACAATCGTAGTGATAGCCTGCTTCAGCTGCTGCGCCGTACGGGGAATATACTAAGCATGGGACGTCGTTGATCTCGGCACAGAAATACTGGTAAGGGCCATAGTCGTAATCGCTTGCAGGCACGGTAAGTATCAAACTTAGATCACAAATCGCGTAGTCTGCGATGGGGTATCCAGCCTTCTCCGCGTGCGCGAGCGAGGCTGCGTCGTCAAGAAGGACGTTATCGATCAGAGGCTGTTTAGATATTCGATCGAAAACAGTCTGCTTACGGAAGAGTCTAGCATCCCCATCGCCATTGGGCTGTGCAGAGTCGCATGAACGTACAAGTTCAAGGCGCCCTTTGCTCGCTTTCCAAGCTACGAAGTGCGTGGAATACTTATGCGGAGTAGTAATCTCCGCCGGCCACCCGGGGTGAATGGCGCCTTGCCACCCAGCCCAGCTCCAGCTCGGGAAGCCGGACCTGTGGATCAGCTCGGAATGCTGGCTGCACCAAATCAGAGACCAATTAAGTTCCGCAATAGGCAATCCCCAGAAGAAGCTATCCGGGTGTGCAATCTCCGTCAGATGCGCGAGGATCCCAGAGAAGGCGTTGAGAGTATCAGAGCTGTATTTCATGCTCCGCCATGAATACAGCCCTACAAGCGTCCCGTATATCATGAGGTAGTCTTTTGGTTTTTCCATCTGCGGAGCAGTCTTCCTTAGAGTGCCATGTCCGTAGACGAGGCCTTCGTAATCCTGTTTGATGTCCTGTAGTCATCGAGGAGATTGATGGATCCATGACGTGCTAACGTCGAGCGATTCGCTACATTGCATGGCGTTGCATTCAAAGTATGCTTGATGCTCAGTGATGTAGATACATCGTGGGGAAAGAAGAGCCTCTTGCAGTGTCCAAGATCGGGTGCCCCATACGCTGTTGTGCATCTGCCGGGCGAGCGTAGGCATCAAGCCGACGACTTGCTGGCCGTCGATATGGCATGAGAGCTGAGGCTGCATTGGCCTTTGAGACTTTCCTACTCTTGCGAGACCGTCTTGCATCGAAGATCCGCACAAGGACACGATGCTTGCGTAGGCTCCTCGGTAGGTCTTGTCCATGATGCGGATCTGGTGCATTTTCTGGGGTTCATCAAGCTGGTCGATGCAGACAGAGTCCACCTACAGATACCGCTTTTGAAGCATGCGACAAAATAACATGGCGTCTTCGATGGTTTGTGGCAACTGCGGTAGGGTTTGCTCCAACGTGAAGCGGCCTGGAATGCTCGTCCCCCAGACATAACTCAGTGTTATGTACTCACACGAGTCGCTGGGATATGGCAACAGCTGGCCAGTTCTTACGTCGATGAGCTTGATGTTGCGAAGAACAGAACCACGCCTAAGGCACAAGTATGTGGATGTAGGCTTGTGCAACGCGACAAGCAACCCTCTACGAAACTCATATCGATCTGCTCGCCCGTAACGCATCGCGGACTCAGCGGTAAGACGGGGTCCGAGTGTCTGATCGGACCGAGAGCATCCCCTTGATGTTCGTCGAGCTCGATCTTACCGTCTGCTGGGGTTATGTCCACCAGGATGCACTTGTCATTGCCGACTGCTCTTGCGCTCATCCCCGATCAACTTATGTGATCACAACATGCACCGAGAGACACGTAGGAAAAAAAAGAAGAACGAAAGGCGTGATCCCTTTTCGATTCATACATTGAACTTTGACTCCATATCTCATTTGTTCGAGCATGTCGTAAAGTACACATCTACACCCTTCCGGCTCGATGACATTGTCAGACAAGGCTACCATCCTCTATCTTGGGTGCAGAACTGCAGCTTTCAAGCATCACAACCTCATCCGGTTCTTGAATGAAGTAGAGGTGAAAGCGCCCGTGTTGCTCCCTCTCGCCCTTCCTGAGCATGGCCTCGTCGCACACGGCATTCTTTATCACATTGTTGGATCTCTCGTTCATCACACGACCTTGATAGTTTGCCTTGATGGCTCATAACTTGCAGCTTCATTGCGCGGTTGGCGACGCCGAAGTGCTTTTTCCAATAAGGCTTTGCCAGTCTGGCAATGCCTTCAACCATACTGTACCGTGCCCCGGTTCTGCGGCCGCGTGATTCGTAACACTGCTCTGTGGCGCTGAACCAGACTTGCAAAAGCAGTTCGCGGCCGGTACGGAGGACGAGGGGCTAGATTGCGTGTCCTCTTCGTCTCCGCTCGGTGCTTGGTCTGGCACCAGTCTGTGACGAGAACGCGTGGACATTGGCATGTGATCCCAGAAAGGTGTCGCGCCGGCGACGTCCCTGCGACGCAGAAATGTGAACAGATGACAGGCTAGCCTCGAAGGGCGAGGTGCTTCTCTGCTACATGATGACCTCGAGGCTCCGTGGAAGGTTCCCATCTCATCTGGACTGAAGCCTGCGCATCCTCATCTGACGTGCAGAGCAGACAGACTCTGGGAAGGAGTATGGCCATTTGATGTACAAGAACATTAATTACACGGAAAGGGTCGAGCTTTTGACAGCCTTCCCAGCGGTGGTTACCTCATAACGCTACGTCGGGCAACCATGCGGAAGAAAAGATGCAGTAATCTACGGGATCAGAGCAACTTCTTCCTATGCCGTGATCGGCCCTTTCCTTCCTTCCTCATGTGTAAACAGTTTGCGAAGATGTTGTTCAGTGCCTGTTGATGCATTTCGTCGGGCTTCGGCTACGGACGTAGTACTTCTTGTCGAACAATAGAGCGCTACGCTTGACTGGGTAACGTTCTTCGATACGTTCTTAGCGCAGGAGTAAGGGGACGACGTGGAGATCTCCTAAACACGGCATCGGGAATTGAGCAAGAGTCTTCATTCTGTGGGGTGCAAGCCCTACGTGTGGTAGATACTGACTAATGACATATGCATGGCCAATCGAATCCTGCCTGGATCAGGATTTCTTAAAAACAAGTCTGCCGGTCCGTTCAATATTCGGTGCAGCCTCCTCCTTGTATATCTGGAACCCGCCGTCTCTAGAGGTGGGTTTGGAGGCAGAAGAATGCTGTCGATGAAGTCTCTTGAGACGCATTTGGAGAGCGGGCACCTCGAGTCTCTTACCGAAATGAATCTTGAATGCTGTAGCAATGGCCTTTCAAGGTCTCTTCTTTCGCTTCCGAAGTTCTTGGATAACTCCTCTTTCATCCGTTCTCTTCTTGTTCGTATGCGTTGTCGTTGAGTGAGATTTCTATCTTGGTTCTTCGCTGAATGTGGAAGCGGTTTTGGAGCAATTGCTTGGTAGTTAGGGCGAATTATGGCCTCTTGCTCAGGTTGAGTCCAAATACAAGAATGCAAGCTCTCTGGCTGCTAACCTATAGGCAACGGCGTGGCTGGCTCGTATCGCGAGGCCTCCGGCCTAGCCGAGACGTCACCGTTTTTTGGCAGCCCAGATGGCCACCATTGATTGCACTGCGTCGTATTGCATGAAAGACCGGCCGAAGGAATGCATTCGCTCGGCCAGATCATTGCAGCCGACCCGTATGTGTGCGATGGAGGATACAGATCAGCCGAGGGAGGTTGACTGACACTGGCAAATCGTACCTCCAGGCATAAGCATGACAATGATGATTAGATCTCTGAAGGTCTTGATTGCTAGATACCACAACCGCTTGTGGAATGCTAACGGCCTAGATTGAGTGACTGGCAACTGGCTATATATGGATATATATCTAGATACTCGTATATTTATAGTTGTATCTGTGCCAACAGTTTTTGACAGTATATTTGGACACTCCGGCAATACCAGAGGATCTCTTTGACTGTCACTTCTAAGCTGCGCCAGCACCAGACGTGGTTTCTTACGTTACGAACAATCCGGCTCCATCCGTTAGTAAATAGTTACGATTGGACGACGCCCGGCCTGCACTTTGACCCGAGGATTGCAGCCCTGCAGTCTCAATTCTATTCATGTGGGAAGATAATGCGATGCTGACGTCACCTTGAACACCGCGCGCGACCACAACTCGGAAAGTCTGGTCATGACCATCTCTCGGTGCCTGCGTTAGTCGCGTGAGCGCACAGTCAATAATTCCAGGGCCATGGCTCGACCTTGCAAGTGCTTCGCGAACCGTCCTTGCATGCTTAGAGTGGAAACCGCGCTCGTGCGTGTGCAAGGCCCGTTGGGACACAAGCAAAAGTTCCCCCATCGATTTAGTTATCTATGATCATCGAGTGGGCTAGCGTGCCCGTGACAGAGTTCTAGAAATATCAAGGAGTCGCCTTCCAACGGCTGTCACATTCAGACCGTTATGTAGTTTCTGAAGTGCACGCAACGTCGAAACCACAGAGCTTGAGAGCCAGCCATAAGAATCTTGAGTAATTCATTAACGTTACTGTATTGATTCCACTCATATCAACAGATCGTTGCGGTGGAGCTAATCTCAAAGAAAGGAGATCATGCAGAACAACTTTGCAGACGACCGAACTCCCGTCGTTCTACTATCTACGTGGCTTTACCGGGCAACAACAGCCACGCTCTAATCGTACGCCGAGAATACCAGGCATCATTGGTATCCAAGGCGGGCACGCTTCTTCCCGCCTGCTCGCTGCTCCCCTACCTTCCGTTTCGTCGAAGAGTTACAGGTGGGACACTTTATCGCGCCCAAGCGACCTTGATTCGGTGTGCCAAAGGTAGTATCCAGCATCTGCTGCTTGATGAACCACCGCATAGTTTGAGGAAATCCGCTGATGGTCTTTGTGTTCTGAGCATTAAGCCTCAACGAGATGATTACGGTTTCTTCCAGGCTCGGGATCAGGAAGTTGACTGGCTTACGAAGCAAACGACAATGTTGGCAAATGTCGTCCACTCCACGAATTGTTCCAATCATCTTATCATCGTTCAGTACTTCGAACGGGCCACTATAGTATTTCCTCAAGGTATTGATCACGCTCTCGTAGTCCCCGCGGCACCGTATCGTTCCCCGGCAACGATACTGTCCGGACTCGGGCTCAGGTTCACAGTCAAGCATAAAGAAGAAACATGAGGATAGAAGAGTCAGAAGCACTTGCCGGCGGTTGTAAGCGCCTTCGGGCTTTCTTCGGACCATCTTCGTGAGTTCTTCCATCTGGGAGACATCGTCGAGGTCGGGAGCGTCTCGAAGTTCTGTGTTGAAACGAAACGAGACCTTCTTGACCACTTCATCGACACTATCAATGAACTCTTGCCAAGTGGCTTCGCCATCGAGCGAGTACCAGAAAGACTCGGCCAGCCGAGTTACGAAGCCATGACAGAGGAGG
>Ga0160429_1000648_pt1 | contig 25941 bp, 17 predicted proteins | sample SolpanmetagenomR_FD_108199 | JGI IMG/M metagenome (GOLD analysis project Ga0160429, IMG submission 108199) | Solar panel surface microbial communities from Lawrence Berkeley National Laboratory, California, USA - R | ecosystem: Engineered > Built environment > Solar panel > Unclassified ... | reverse complement strand
TTCAAAGCAGAATTAGAGATCAAGTGAGGTTCCCCTGCGGTAAAACCTCGGCAATCGGAACTATCCTCCGAGAGGCAGTACATGTCACGGTCGTCCCGTGACAAAGCCTACTTCTTTACACTTGACTTAGATCTAATATATTTACGCATAGAAGACAGCTTTATAAAGTGTTGGCAACTAGCCTACTACTGTCTATTAATATAGTAATTATCTTATATGAGACAGTTTTGAAGAAATGATCTCATTTCTATATAGAACATAAGGTCATAAATCTATAATTAAAGATGTCTCTTATATTACTTACTTACTCATTGTTATGTACTCCTCTAGTACTATGTTATTACGTTCTATACTACTATGATCATAAAGACAGGGATTCTATACCCTACTACTTATCTTTTTCTAGCACTTACTTCGGCTTATACTTAGCCATATTATATGTATCTTTAGTTCTCTCTACTTAGTATTATCTAGAGCAGCTTGTATAGATTACCTAAAATATATACTATTATCGCTAATGACGTTACATTTAACTACAATGTTAATTACCTGTTCCTCTCACTCCTCATCTTATAAGCCTCTTCTTGAATTTGCTCGCTAGAAGTTGTTAGTAACCTTTTTCTCTATTATATGCTTCATTGCTAATGATAATAGTTATCTTCTTAAGTAGCGTTTTCAAAGTATGATTGCTAAATTCTTCATATAAGAACAGATATAATTCATTAGATATATAGCTAGAAGAATTTCTATCTAATTTACTACCCTTAATAGTAAAGTCTAAACTTATATATAGCAGCTATAAGGCTGGTTTATACTTAGTATAGTATTAATGTTAATAACATTGTGTAATAATGATGTCATGATTTTCTATATATAATCAAACTTCTACGTAAACTAATAGAAGCATATATATTTAGAGCAATATTTAAAGTAATTTCAATATAGAACCATTGCTTCCTGTTCTAGAGTAGCTCAGATCTTATCTAGGTCGCTTGCTACCTGCTAACATACAATCTTTCTTTCCTAGTAATATGATAATTAGATAAAGTGAACCATAGAGATGGCGACTTGGTGTCTACAGCTCCAGGTATACAAGATGTGCTGAGCAAACCCTGAACGTGTAGCAGATATCAAGGACTCCTCTATTACACCCGAGCCTAATTAAAGATCATAACGCACGACTCTGCCTATTTAGTATCTTTTGTCCTTGTAGATCTTCTTGGCTGGCCATCCTCTGTCGCAGCTCTCTTCTTTGGATTCTTCTTTTTAGCTTCCTTCCCGTCCTTCGCCTCAGCCGCAGCCCTGGCGCTATGCTGTGAGTATTGGACAGTGGCTTGCCTCTTAGTAGCACTCGTTTGTGTGACAGCAGCAGCCCCAATTCTGTTACTATCGTCTTTCTCTGCAGCATTTGTGTCGTGCTCTACCTGCTTACGAGTCTCGGATTCAGCAAGCTTTATCGCTTGCTTATCCTCTCTGGTATGCACTGCCTTGTGACCATTCCTGCTTCCTGCAGCTAGCTCTTCATTGGCAGCAGCGGCAGGTGCGTCTGTTTCCCAGGGACCTACTTTTTCCTTGGCTGCAGTGCCAGCCTTCTCGCCGTGGGTTGATCGAGTTTCCTTGCTATCAACCAAGTGAGCTATGATTTCATTGTCGCTGGCGCCATTCCTTGTATGGGCGTCGCTCTTCTTCTCCTCAACAGCATCGTTTGTGCTGTCTACAGCTTGTATCTTGTTGCCGACACCAGTTTTCGTGGCCTTTGCAGTTTGTTTCCCTGTAGTGTCTTCAAAGCGAACGCCAATCTTGAGAGAGGCAGGAGTAGGTTCAGCGGAAAGCTGCTTCCTTTCACGAGGGAGGTCTTCATTTTCAGAAGCAGCGGTTACAGCCACAACCTCTACAGATGCTTGCTTGTCATGTCTGCACTTGTCCATGACCAGGCCTTTTGCCTCACAGTTCGAAAGCCCATCTGTCTTATGACCGGCCGCAATAACTTGGTCGGACACTTCCTTGACAATATCGACGTTGCGCTCTTGTTTAATACTCTGCTTGCCGCTCTGACAAAGTCCAGGAACAGGTTTAGACTCGATACTAGTCTCCTGGAACGTATTGTCCTTCTGCTTCGTGGTTTCGACTTGATCGTGTTTGGCTCCGGTGACTGTGGCTTCAAGACTGCTCACTTCCTGAGTCCGAGAGACTATAGGAGAGTGCGTTAGCTCCTATCAAGTAGGATGTGTGGAAGCTTTTGTGATTAGACAAGGAAAGACCGAAAGCAATGCGACGCAATCATTAGAAAGTCGATGTTGTTGCTGATCGAGTAGCCTCCCTAGAGTGCAATATCTAGTGAAATGCGATGCATGCGACGCATCGGAGCGCGATCATTGTGCATGGCGCAGAAGCGATGATGGTCATAACTTAGTGCGGAACGAGCTACGATGCTAAACGATATATAGCAGAAGAACACCATGCAGTGGACTTACCATCGTTGCCGACTTGAGGTTCGTCGCTAGTCATTGTTAGTATCTGAAGCTGAAGCAGACGCGCAAGATCAGATTCTAATGTGATTGCTGATGTTGACGCGTGTTGAAGTGCTGCAAGAGCTGGATTTGAGCGATACTGGTTTCGCACAGCCGGTTATGTAGTAAAGGAGTGGCAGATAATGGAACAACAGAATGACAATTCAATTTCTGGGGTAGAGGAATGGTGAAGTACAACAATAGGCAGAAGGAAGGGCTACCTTGTGGTTCTCTAATGGCCGAGCCGTCGTTGGCGTTTCCTTCCTCTAGCCATGGTATCGACCTTGATAAGACCAAACCCGTCACCCCCTACTCTTGCGCATGTCCGTGTCAACGACATATATACTCATGCTATGTGTTACCATAATATTGCGGACTCTGAAATGTATTGTTGCTCACATACAGTTTGGTGTGCATGTACAACCAACTAAGTACGTCCGGATACTTCCCAAGCATACTGATCACCTTTGGGATGTAGTCGAGTCTCACTGCGAATTCTCGATACCCCTTCTACACATACACCTCTATCCGCTACTCTTATAGTGCGACAAGACGGGACATTGCTACAACCAGGAGGTCTTTGCCCTTATCTGGTCACAGTGATTCCTGCTAACGACGACGGGAACCTGTTGTTGTATAACTACTGCTGCTCCTCCGCCAGGCAGGCAAGTTGTACAAAGTGAAAAGTTTGATACCTGGAATAGAATACGTTTCAATGTATGGCATACGCATTGCACCAGGTGCAAAAGCGGGGAGTACCTTTGTAATTCGACATTCTAGTGCCTTGCTGTGCCTCGATTGGTAGTCTGGCTAAAAGATCAGGACTCTGTAACGAAGCTTCTTGCACAGGGGACAGCTCTTTTCGGCCTTACGGACGCTTTCAGCTGCTGATGGGAGAGGACGATAGACGAGAGGCCGTGTTCTAGATGCGGGACATACGGACATAAACAGTACAACTGTAAGAATCCACAGCGATGCGGGAAATGCGCGGGCAGTTATCATATCAGGGAGTGTGTCGGTACACCCCTTCTTAAATGTACAGCATGCGCAGGTGCGCACTCTGTCTCCGATAGGAAGTGTAAACGTCACCCGAGGTATCTATCATTTTCATCATTGGGAAGCTCGGAGAACAGAGTGGGATTTCGCTCCCATCTACTCTATCTACACAGACGTCGGAGGCCTCATCGATTGTAGTATGTTAGAACAACTCAATGTCCTATGCTACAATTTAGGGAAGAGAAAGCAGGTTCAGTGGAGCCTAAGGAATGATGAAAGACTGAAAATGCACCAGGTAATACTACAGGTTGAGCCGTACGTGTACGAGGCCATACAAACTAAACAAGCATGCGTAGGTTCTTATAGAAACTGGCAGCCCGTCACACCGTCAATAAGAAGGGAAGACGGATACCTACGGCATAGCTTCCACGCAATGATCTGAATTAACCAGGACACGCCATTTCGGGCTGTTACGGTTCAGTCATACGACATCACTGCGGCGGTTATAAACCCAGACACTTTGCCGACGCTCCTTATCGCGGTATACGATCCGCACGACCGAGTAGGAGGGAAGGAGGAGTCCGACGCAATATTTGGGGCAAAACTTCGACTAATACGTGAAGCTATATACACCTCCCAGGGGAAGTACGGAGAACAGATGGAAGTGCTATTCTACTCCGATTTCAATAGATGGAGCCAACACTGGGGAGGTCCCCTATCAGACAGAAAGAGAGGAGAGGAGGGAGAGGGGATGATCAACCTCGCACAAGACTACGGCCTCGAGTCTCTCCTACCTCAGGGCACTACGACATGGGAGCACCAAGTCAGCGGAGCCTTTGTACGTTCGACGTCCTGCTGCGTCTATAGGTCTACAAGGAAGGTTAAAACGATGCTACATCTACGAGACGGACCACGGATCTGACCACAAAGCTTTCGACGCTAACTTTCTAGGTGCCGTAATAGACACAGCTCCGCCGAGCCCTAAATTACTATTCGCAAAGGCGGATTGGGAGAAGGTTAACAGGGAGATTCAGGAACTACTCCAACCTGTACCACGAGAATGCCAAACCGACCTGGAATTTGACAGTCAAGTTGAGACGTTCACCAAAGTCGTCTCCATGGCAGTTAAAACTCACACGTCAAGGGCAAAACCTTCACTATATGCAAAGAGGTGGTGGACGGAAGACCTCACCTTACTACGCCGTAGCTACTCATCCATACGGAATAGTGTAACTACGGCAAGAAGGTGGGGCCCAGACACAACGGGGATTATCCCTCAAGTCCTCATGGCGAGAAGACTCTTCTTTAGCGAGATGGAAAAGCAGAAAAAGGCGCACTGGAAAGACTTTCTTCAGGACCCAACTAACATCTGGAAGGCAAATCAGTATACTCGAAATACAAACACATCATTCCAAATTCCAGAACTATGCGAAAGGGACAGGACGGTGCAATCCGACGAAGGTCAAAGCTTCCCACATTTATAAAGGAGGAGGTAAGACTGGCGTTCCATCTTCCGAATCCGAAGAAGGCCCCAAGGCTAGACGAGCTATCTTTCGAAGTATGGAGGAAGGTCTACCACGCGGTGAAGACCTGGGTGCGCTATATTTTCCAGACATCAATAGACAGAGCCTACTTACCCCAAACATGGAAGACGGCAAAAATTGTAGTAATACGGAAAGCGGCAAAGGCGGACTACACCTTATCAAAAGCGTACAGGCCAATCTCACTACTACAGACACTTAGCAAGGCGCTAGAATTGGCAATTGCTAGGAGAATATCATACCTAACAGAGACATATGACCTTCTACCAGAGAACCACTCTGGAGGTAGGCGGCAGAGATCATGCGAGCAGGCACTCAATGTCCTAGTAGAGAAAATCCACGATGCTGGCCGAGTTGGAAAGGTTCTCTCACTAGTCACGTTTGACATCCAAGGGGCGTTTAACGGGGTCTGTACGGATACCCTATGCCAAAGGCTACAGCAGAGGTGGGTAAAGAAATCGCGAAGTGGATGAGAAGCTTCTGCTCTAGCCGTAAAGCCGCTGTCGTGGTAGATAGATACACATCCGAAGTACAACTGATAGAACACCCGGGCCTCCCTCAAGGCTCACCCCTATCACCCATATGCTTCGACTACTATAATGCGAACCTGGTAGAAGGAAAATTTGATGGGAAGGGGGGGAGTCTAGGGTTCATCGACGACTACTCAGCTTGGGTAGTACGCGCTTCGGTAGCGGAGAATACGGCGTTAATCCAGAGCACCATCACACCAAAAGCCACAAAATGGTCAGAGGAAAGCGGTGCTATCTTCGAAGCAGGGAAGACAGGATTTATCCACTTTACAAGGAGGCGCATTTCTGAGCCTACACCACCCGAACTTCAACGGAGCCCTAGTGCAACCGCAAGACTCCGTGAAACTGCTAAGGGTAGTAATGGATAGTAAGCTGTCGATGAGAGAACACGTCCGAAAGGTTACCACAAAAGCATTAAAGGTAGTTGGAAGCATCAAAACGCTAAAAGACCTACACTCAACGCAGAAAAAACAGCTATACCGGAGTGCTGTACCCCGATAACCGACTATGCCGCGTCAGTATGGTTTGCACAGGGGAAACACGGCACAAAGGATCACTTAAAAGACATCGCAAAAGTTCAATCTCGAGGAACAAATATGATCACGGGTGTCTTTAAGAACGTATGTCTTAAAGTCGCTCCAGCGGAGGCCCAACTATAGCTAGTCGGACAGAGACTTGCTAGGAAGGTTATCCGCCATTTAGCTACTCTCACTACCATGCCATCGACGAATCCAGCCGCAAAAGTAACAAGAAAGACTCTTACCCAAGGGAAGAAGCACCTATCTCCACTACGGGTAACATGGGATCAGTACCATAGACACCTGGCACAGGGGAAAAGGTTTAAACTCACCCAAGAGTTAACATGGATAAACCCCACCTGGACATCTTTTACACGTATGAAGGTAGACTACTCAGCAGAGGAGGCGATACGCTTTCATACCACGACACGGGATAACTATAATCTGTACACGGATGGATTGGTGAGGAACGGACTATGCGGCGCTGCGGTTGTGCAAAGGGATTACCCACACGAATGTATCCGAGCTGAAACGGTAGGGTACGAAAAATACTGCTCAATCCTCACCGCAGAAGCAGTAGCATTAGTATATGCCATTCGCCACATAGTCAAAATTGCTAATACTAGGACGCACTCATACATCTTTACCGACTCCAAAGCAGTGCTAGATCAGGTGTCTAGAGGAGAGAAAGGGATGATTGATGCTGAAAGATATAACATGTTACTTCAACTTCTTCGCAGGGCCTCAACCGACGGAATACGTGTTACTATCCGGTGGATACCAGCACATAGAGGTATTACAGGAAACGAGATGGCCGACCAGGCAGCAAAAAACATGACAACTATGGGTCGCCTCCCGAGGGAAGATTTCATCATTGAGAAGGGGGAGCTGCTAAAGATCCTAGACACAGTGGCGGTGACGAGGGCTACGAAGGCGTACATAAAAGGAGAATACGGTAGATTTACGTGGAAGCTAGACGCCGCCCTCCCAGGAAGGCACACACGGCAGCTCTATAGGGATCTTAGTAGTGACCAAGCGAGAATTTTCGTACAGGCAAGAACAGGGCACAACCACCTCAACCTGTATAGGGCGAGGTTGAAAGCGATCGATTCAGGGATCTATGATTGCGGAGAAGGCATCGAGGACATCCAGCATCTCCTCGTAAGTTGCCGCTTATGGAAAGAGCAGAGAGAAAATTAAGACAGGTATCAAAGGATAGGCTGAACGATGTATCCTTTCTACTAGGGGGATGGAGTGCGAGGAGAGAATGGCGAACGGGGAAGCCAGTAGATGGAGATATAGTGAAGTGGAGACCAAACCTAGCGGTAGTTAAAGCTACCGTACAGTTCCTTCAGAGTACAAAGCAATTGCTACCGAAGGAGGAAGAAGGAAGGAGAAGAGAGGGACACGAAGAGTAAGGCGGAGGAGGGAGAGTGGCAGAGGAGGTAGGGAAAGAGGAGAGAGGAGGAGGGGGAAAGAAAGGGTTATTATATAGATGACACTTCAGACATGAGAGTGATGAAAGGACTATGATAGTGCTAGGTAACTTAGGACGGCTCATAGGGGCGTATTGCCCTCCCATAGCCTGATGAAACAATCAATCAGTCAATCAATCAATACATCGTTGACCATCACCATCTGTTCTCTTTGTCTATTCACTTGTTAATCTATTCATGATACATAATTTCGTCGAACCAGTAAGCCTGTGATGCTCTGCTCACAGTCAGCAGAAGGTCAGAAAAACTTATCTAATAAGAGACCTTAATGCCTGTGTGATCAAAATCAAGTTATATTTACAATAACATACAATGGTAGTCACTTGCAAATTATGTACAAGAAGAAGACACTATATTGTATGGCTATATAGCATATCCAGACTTTCTTTCCATAATAGTAATTCAGACTCTAGCATTAATAGCATGTTTCAATCTAATCTGATATTTTAGCATGGTCTACATCTAGACCTCTGTATAGATAAGTATATAGTCTTTTTATAATGCTATTTTGCAATGAGATAAATCTCTCTAATGTGTTTCTCTCTTTCAAATTGCGTTAGCCTACTAAATTACTACTGATCTAGATTCTATAGCATAACTTCTCTCTCATAATTAGCGGCACTACTTTCTTACAGAAAAGTCTCATTAGAGTTATTACTATCTTAAACTTGTCTATATTACCATAGATCTTTCTACATGCTAGTATCTACAAAGTCTTTTTAAATATAACTATATTTTATATTTAACTAGATATTTCTAGTACAGAGCTTTGTACTTTTATATATTTAATCTTTAAGAAGTCTAGTTAGATCATTTATGTTTTAGACTATGCTTAGCTATTATAAATGTAACAACTAGAAGTCTTTAATACTTATATAAGCATAAGGTATATATTACTAGATATAATAGTTTCTACTTTTAAGCTATTTATTAGGTTAGAGAGTGGTTGACAGTATTTCTTATAGACTATGTCTCATTTACTTATTAGAACATAGTTTGTATCACAGCATTTTAAGTATTAGATGTTAGTGTAATAACAATAATACTCCTAGTATAGTATGCTATAAAGTTCTGTAGATAGTATATATCTTGGACTATTTATGAAGGACATATTTAAGCAAAGAAATATCAATAGAGTTTTTAACATATCATTAGTTAAATCTTTTTATATCAGCAATAATTAGGTATATTAATAGAATCTCAGAGACATTGACTCTTTATTTGCCTAGACTTGTTTTAATCTGGCCTAATATAAAAAGGCTTAAATTATATAGCATTGCTACTGTTATTAGAGAGCAGTCTATTTTTATTATCAAAAAGAAGAGTAAACTAGATTTTATAAGAAAGCATTGCAATAAACACTATACAAAAGTAGTGTAACTATTCTATCTGTAGTAAGCATGCTCATTATTACGCAAAGTGAAACTTTTTTTGATATCTCATAGTATATTAATTAGTATTAAGACATAGCTGAGAATTGCCCTACAGGTCTTAATATCTTTTCATCTTTATATATCTCTTCTACTATATTTATAGTATAGTAAGAAGAGATTCTTATACGCCTAATCTGTTTATCTACTATCTCTTACTCAGCACTAATACAAGCTAATAATTACAGTAACTAGCCAATCTTTATATATGTTACTTCTCCTTAGTTACTCATGAACGTATACAAACTAAGAGCTATAATATAAGAAAAGAACTACGGTCAAACTGCACTGCTTGTGTAATTATAATATTATAGGTTTTGGATATGAGTATTATAAATATCTTATTTATAATAAGCAAGCTAATATATCAAAAAAATATAAGTATCTTTTAAGATGTAGTGGCACTCTGACTAGTATTAAGATATAACTAGACACAGTTCTATAGGCGTCTAATGTCTTCAGTAAGAAAATATGTATCTTATGCTACTACCTTAATAATCAGAGGTGATGTTACTATATTATTAAGCTATTCTTCTTTTTCTAATCTTATAATATTCGTATATGCTAGTAATAAGTGTAACCTGCTAGCTCTAACTAAAACAATTCTCTTTATTATCAAAAGACATATGCAAAGATAGAGCTTCAATATATATAGAATGAATCATGATCTAATACATACTTGTTCTGTATAATGTATACTATATACAGGCGCATTAGAATAAAAAGTATAGAGTAGTTTTATAGCTTTAGTATAAGAGCCCTTGCTATGCCTTTAAATAAAAGATATGATTCTTACAAGGATAAGTTCTACTTCTAATTAAACAATCAACATTAACGTCGTGTATATGTTATAAGACAAATATAGACTCTCCTCGGTTGTCTCTAATTACTCGAAATAGAAGTATAGAAAGGATATACTACCAAAGTTGAATTGGAAGATTAACTTTATCTGTTATAATTCTATCTGACACGTAGCTTTTACAGGCTACATCCTTGTCTTGCAGCCGAGTATATAGATAGATAGTAGCGTAGCCGAAATTATTTATAAATCTCCACTGACTAACTGCCGCCGCTGAACCGCTGTAACAATGTATTATTTTTAGAATACATTGTTATTGCGCCCTATGTCTTTATCTTTTCTTTCTAACTCCTTTATAATCTATAACAATCAAGTGCTAGGCATATAAGATTATACTATAGGTCTGTAGCTCTACTATATTGCCCTTTTTTCTACCTTAAGATTAAAGGTCTATTTTATAGCAAAAGTCTACTTGTTATAAGGCAATTGACATTAATGTTGTATATGCTCTTTTAATAATATTTTATAATTACATCTATTGTGCTTCTCTTTCAATTTATGTTATTCAAGTAACTATAATAAGTATGCTAACAAAAGACTCGACTTTGTCTAGGAAGCAATATAGTTATATGCTTCTCTGTACAGCTCTAGGCGTTTTTTGTTTCTAATAAGATTATTACAGAAAATAGTCAAGGTTTTGCTATATATACTACATGTATTATAACATAGTCTAAATCTAGCTATAGCTTAAATTATCTTATGGATAGATGTTTAAGATGCTTAATGCTTCTATATTGTGTATACTTAGATGTTATAGTAGGTTCTATAGAAGTGAATACAAAATGTACTAATGATATAATAGTTTAGATTTAGTATTTTGTAATGTCTAACTATAAGTCTTACTTAGACTTACATAACAAGAGCTTAATTTAGAAAAATTATGCCGTTACTACTTATCTAATTGTTCTTCTAATGTACTAAGCTGTCTAAATCTACGAGACAGTTCTTAATAAGATCTTATCAATATATTTAGCTATCTTAAAATTTATACATCTACGTTTTATCAAGGTTAATTAGAACTTATAATACTCTATTATACCATCTATGTTAACACTTCTTCAGCTATAATAGTATCAAAGCTTATATCTAGTATAGTAGGCTAGATATTAAATCTCATTGTTATAGAAGTAAAAGCTTCTTTTATGTTCAAGTATGATTCAGGTAATTAATAGAGTATATAACGTAGAACTGATTATTAACGATCGAGTCATATATATTTAATGTTACAATGATGTTTTGCTCGATATATCAGTAGCTCATATTTTCACCAACTTCCTGGTAGGGATGAGTTGTCTAACATTGTCATTAACGAGTACCACAACGTATAAGCTTTCTCCCCACCAACTGTAGATATGCATTGCATACCATCATTGCTCGTCCCCAGCCACTGTTCTGATTACGATCTTGTCATTATGATTTAGTACGATCATATCTCTGGTTTCCTAGTCTACTTCCTACGCATTAAATCTTGCCGTGACTCCAGCGCTGATCATTGTGGTTGATTGCCTGTACACGCATAGCCTTGGCTCCCAGTTTTTCACAACCAGGACGTCCGACTTGCTTGCTAGCTGGAGGCTTGTACCTAGTTTGGTGGATCTTGGTAAGTCCCAAGGAAATTCGTAAACAGTGGTTCTGTTTTGCCAAGAAGATACTTCTTGCCAAAGAATACGTGCCAAGTATATATTACTGCCATATCGGGCAGTAGCTCAATTTATTCACTGGTGTACATTGCGCATCGCGTAAGGGCAAGGGCCATATACTTGATCGATATTATATGTTCCTGGTACCACCCATTACCTCAGTCCGCTCGAGATAGTCTATGCACGTCGATCATACTCTGGCAGGATATCTAAAGTTTGCCATCAAGAAAGATTGACGCTGGCCGTCCGTCCAGTCTGTAATGGGGCAAGGAAGTTCAAGGATTGAATCTCGCAACCAGCAGCAGGTACTAGAGCAAGAAGATAGGCCACAGCGGCTAACATACTCTTTCGCTCTGAGACCACGTCGACGCTACGTTTCTCGGTCCAGAACACGACGCTATTCCAATGTTGTAAACGCATTTCTACGTCGATCACCCTCAGAAACACAAACGAGCTCACCTGTCACCGGATCGAACACGCTGGGGGACAACAATCCTGCTGTTCTATTGACATCACTATCATCAGTGACGTCTGGTGAGGACAACGAGGTAGCACGAGCGCCTATCAATGAGCCACTCGAGAGGACTTCCCATACGGCGCAATTACATGTTTCAGAAGCAGATCAGAATCTCGCTCTCCTCGTCCCTCTATCACAACAAGCCTACAGCTCTATGGACATTGATCCAGTTGTCACTCATCAGCAATCTAGGAACGAGCTGGCATCGTCCACAGATCGCACGGACTTTGAGGACCTTACAGGCTTACCACAGAGTACGCACATGTCCGGTGCTTACCATGACACTGAGTCTGCACTTAACATATTGATTTCCAACGCCGCAAATGCCACAGCTGCCACTCTGAGGAGAGGAAACGCTGAAAGCGCTATCAATAATTTTCGTGAAATTGCTACAGAAATAGATGGCGAGGATGGGACCTTTAGCTCGTTTCTGCACACCCTCGGAAGGGGAAGATTGACGGACCTAACTCATGATTACGCGACTGGCTCGAGTGGCATGTATACCATCAGAACATTTAGGTTTGGAGCTGCCTCGCATACCTCGATGATCAATGATGGTTCAAATAGCCCTATTTTGTGGCATGACGATGAACAACAGACTCATCAGCAAATGATACCAGTCCTCATCGTGGGAATCAGGGCCTCCAGTACTGCAGAAGCTCCACATGATATGGAAGAAGGTCTTCCGTCCTTGTTCGACACCTTGACTGATTTACCGGCTGATATTGAACTCCTCAACAATAATAATAGCACCACGAGGCTCGCGCAAAGGTATGGACCGAGCATGCCACTGGGCGAAGCGGCTCTCTCGCCCAATATACAGGCCATTGCACAGATTGCACCCAGAAGAGTACAGCCATCGTTCGATGGTGGACAACGTCCATCCGCTACAGGATTCTCAGAAAGATTTGCTCCAGTAGAGACAGACAACACACTTTTACGATCCTACTCCATCGATGATACAGTCACAGACTGGACGTCTGCCGGCAATACTCCGATCTCTGGACGTTGGTCTCGACCTGAATATGTTGAAAGAGCTTTAGACACCTTCATAGCAGACGCTACAGTACCGGCAGGCAGACCCGAACGCAGGAGGAGTCTTGGTGATCTAGAGGCGGCGTCCACAAGAAGGAATGGAGTTCTTATTGAGCCTGGCGAAACTTCTATGACAGAAGAGCATCGAAGCTGGACCATCTATATCTTAGGAGGTACATATCCTCTAGATCACCCAATCTTAGGAATGACCAGTTTATTTACAGATTCGCCCACGTACGAGGACATGATTCGACTTTCAGCTTTGCTAGGACAGGCTAGATCTCCAGTTGCAAGTGCTGCTGCTATTGCGGCTGCTTCTGGAGTGCTCAAAATCGAAAAGATTGGTAGTACCATCCATGCTGTTGATAGTCAGGACGAAACGACAGTTGTATTGTCTGGGGAAAGGTGCCTTGTATGCTTAGGTGATTATAAAGTTCAAGAAGAAGTGCGCCAGCTAGTGAAGTGCACCCATGTTTTTCATCGGACATGCATTGATCAGGTAAGTTGAGACTACAATGCACGTCGAGGAAGTGCTGACTCTGACCAAGTGGTTACTAACCGGGAGAAACTCCTGCCCATTGTGTCGCACACAGGGCGTCGAGGACGAGAACACTCCAGTAGTTCCTGAAGCTAGTCATTAGAGGTACAGGACTGGACCTAAGTATATAAGCTGAGGCGCTCGAGAAATTACCAGCCTAATGCTGGAGGATTACTTTGTGAAGCACCAATATGTTTGACTGTCCATAACCACAATGGTATTTCGGGTCGTTGAACCATTGACTACAGATACCGTGTTCCTGAATCTGCGACGATGAGTGATTGTGGTTGTAATCCATGACGATGATTCGATATTTCAGAGATATTTGTCCCAATCAGTCATCGTGCTTAGGACTCGACGATGGTAACCTGGTGCCTGGAACGTTCGTATTAACCATCATGTCGAAAAAACATATGAAGACGCTATAATCAGGCTTGCTCGATGTGCATACTTTGCCACAGAAGTGTTGTAGCCAAACTTTGGAAACGTATACAAATCCTTAGCGGCTGACTGTACAGTATTTTCAAGATAACTGTGGTGTAAATAAAATCTAATGTCAAAGTAGCAGTAAGCAGATTCCAATATACCTTTGTTCAGTCGCAGCTGGAAGAGATCACTATTCTGGTTGTCAACATGCCTCAATTTAGAGCCACTGTCTCAAAGCCATTGTATAAAATGTCCGGCGTCCGTACGGTATGTATAGCATAGGTAAATGGGTAATTGAGATTGACGATCGAAGGACACGTTTACACCTTTGCGAGAACAAGGTGTCAGAGTCATGAAAGAGCGTATGGTAGGTAGCAAACTCAAGTCGACTTCCAACAGGTGATTAATCCGCAACTATATTTGTAACTATAATAAGGTCCCTGTCGTTCATCCTTACTATCAGGCTATCATAGCACCCGCACAATCCTAACTCTACCCAGACTGGAGTCTTCCAAATTAATTTCTTATGGTGCAGCTCAAATTGTGAAACAACGATATTACTAAGAACATTGTCAGATGCACCTCCCGTCAGTTCTTGACTGGGCGATTGTTACTTCGTGTTAGAGAGCACACAAAATACTACCATGAAGTAAGCCGCAGAGGCAACGTCAAGCTCTACTTCAATATCGAGACTAATACTATCCCAACGAAATACACACGAACTTATGTGCTATCAGAATTCAGCGTAGACATGGGTAAAGTCGCACATACTAACAGATCAACAAGCAGGAGCTGCAAATCTGTTGCGTATGCATTCGTGCAGAAGATTGGACCGGAAATGAGTAGTTTTTCTGTAAGCGGAGTTCTGATCGAACCTATCAGGAACTAGAGGATCTTGCATAGTAAGCTCAGTGTGCGTGGAACTTCTCCGGAAAGCCAGATCTCTGTCAAACGTTGGGCCAACGACTACGGGTCTCAACTCACTTGTCAAAAGCTCAGAGTGGAGACTGCATGCACAGCAAGCGTGTCTCAGCGTATAGTAAAGGTCATCCTCGAGGTAAAAATAGACTTCTATTACTGTACAGACTAAAATTGAGTGCAAATTTAGGAGTCCTAGTTCCAGCGCTGATGGTACTGCCAACAGGGTCGGGAACGCTTGGCTTCTGTTACCGGAAGGAACAGCTGCAATACACAGAGGACATCTTCATCTCAAGTTCAGACGTAGTGCAGGAGCTGACATGGCAGCCTTATTTTTAAGTCTTTGGGGCATTTCGACGCAAGAAGCTTCACCATGATTTGTGCTACATGGCTGTAAGGTAATAAGTCTTCCCTGAAAAAGGCCAGAAGCCCATAGGCTCCGTTATATCTGTCCAGGAACGAGGAGCTCGTCTGTAGTACAGCTTAGAAACGACAAGCCACCTAGCTCGATCGAGACGTTCCCCACTACATTTCCGTTGATGTGCGACCAACGTGATACTCAGTAGGCTCGAACTAGAGCTCCAGTTGCAGCATCGGCACCAAGTTCAGTATACTCCAGCTAATGAGTTGGCAGTGAGTTAACGGAACCGTTCGACTTCGATTGACCTACATCAAGCTGTTTGCTATAGCTACAGCAAAAGGCATACTCAATAAGGATATTGGGCTGATCAGCTAGTGCATTTCAGATCTTGAGATTTGTTGGACAATGCAGCTCAGCCAAGACTGGATCGCGTCTGGTTTGTGGTGTGCTCTGGTCCGGTATGTCCACGATATACGAGTTCTGTTCAGGTTCACTTTTGTGCAGCCAACGTTCTATTGCAATTCGCTCCTCAACGTTCTCGCCAGCTTTCACAACGATGACGACCTTGACTTTGCACTCGTAACTGCCATTAGGAGAGCGCGTCATAAGTCGGACATCGTCCTAATGAATCAGTATGCAGATGGTTTCTGTAAGTCCCATACTGCATGAAAGAGCAAGGGTGGAGAATCACCTCCACGAAGCTCGTAGTACTGGCAGGAAGACTGCTCATATCAAGTCCAATAAAGAACTTCTCGATCAAACTTTGTCTCTTGTTCTGCTTGGTTCGCCGACAGGAGCTCTTCTAGGGGTGTCACTACTTACATCGTGGTCCGATCGATTTCGCCTCGTTGAGTGTGATGATAAATAGTTGGTAGGTGAAAAAGATCGTGGAGGCTATGCCTTTGGGCTTCCATATTTCATCACTAGTGCCTTGAGGATCCAAATTTGTGGCGATAGACCTCCAGGTTCTCAGTCCTGTTTCAGCATAGCAACAGGCATCTGTTGCCCGAAACAAGGATTGTATAGAAGGGTGTGGTATGAGTTTCTGGCTACATGCCCACGTCAATAGTGCAACAAGATCCTTTGACTTTCTTCTTCGCTTTGGTGCAATAACAGGTGGAACGACCTTGCCTAGCTGCTGCTGTCGTGACCAAAGGTTTGGAGAAAGATCTTTTGCACTCTTCACGATATGAAAGTGGTTCTTGCATGTTGTGCCCGTTGCTCCAACTCGTCTGCTAACTTCACCTTCTTCCTCTTCGGATCTGACAATTTTTCCATTGTCCGCCTGATCTTGTTTCAATAGTGCTCTCGTTAAGCGGTACCATGTCAGCGCTTCTGCAACACCTACATGCTTTCTGTAGAGAGACATCTAGGACATCAGAAATCGAGCTCGTGATAGCAGCAGTGGGGTCACTAGGCGAGAGTGTTAACATATTCCAGGTTGAGAAAGGCCCAACATGTTTTGCCAAGAAATTACCTGAATAGTCTTCACAACCTCAAATCGTGAGTTGACAGCAGGAGCTAGAACGGTCGAATGTGTACAGCTCTTTAAGGCGCACGTTGAAGTGGGAAGAGGTCGCAAATGAGGCTCGAGGTAGTGGTATAGTAAAACAGGACATATACCTTTTCTCCCAGTCGCATGTCAGCATTTTAAGAGTTAGCGCAATACTTTTCAGAGTAGTACCCGGCTTCCAGACTCAACCTTTGGTAAATTAAAGTAGTCAGTCCCCACCAGCCTCGTGGATTCGTAGGTCCAGGTCTGACGCAGGATTGGTATGGCTGCCTGGCATGTTCTATGTCAAGAAATTGAGAAGGCGCCACGTCTTGCAACTCATCTGCTGTCCATCTTGTGCGGGCTCCAGAAGCGAGATTGGTCAGGAAGATAGGGAACAAGAAGGTCTCCGCGTATCCTTACAGGGGACTTTCTAGAGCTCGTAAGCAATCTCTACTCTTTACACCTAGATATTGGAACCTATGATGAGTCTAGGTCACAATCCTGATGGTGCCTTGATCTCATGAAAGTCCAGGCTTTCCGAGGAGCTGCTTCCCTATCATAGACATCCACTTTAAGCATACTGAGTCCAGTCTTTGCAGAACATTTTTCCAGCAACCACACAATATACGACGTAGTCATCTAGCTCTGGGAGATGAGTTTGGGAAACAGCTTGCAGGGCAGGCAGGCAGCCAGCCAACTCATAATCAACAACGGACGAAGTAATTGCTGGGCCGAGTCGTACCTCTTCACCATTAGTACAACAGTTGTCGCACCGTCCAGGAAATCCTTGGGATAACACCCGAACGATGTCGCTCTTTCGATCATAGGGCGAATGATCGTCCGCTTCGCTATTTCGGGGGTAATAAGTTCGAGGTGAGATGTACTCAGCGTCACCTTGTAGATATGTGCAGTCCTGAACGTTGTTGTTCAAACCAAACCAAAACTCTTGAAATACCCACGCTCGAAATCACTATACAGACTGCAAGCTTCCTTCCCTAAAGCTGCAGCTTACCTAGCAATTCACTTTCGACGAAGACTAGCTTTCTCCCACCATGTGCTGGCTCTTGCTTGGACGTTGGCTACTGGATATTGCTGACTGTGAGACATTCGGTGACAAAATACTGAATCGATAGAACGTGAGGCTGCTAAGTTTTGAACTGTCTGGTTTAGGAATACTTGATAGAAGCGACATATTGCTACAGTCTACTTGTTATTTCTGTTATATAACCAATAGCACGTAGGAGGCAACATTTGTCGTCATACTTCAATGGGATTCAGAGTGAGCGCCGAACCATCATCCTTTGCACGTAACTTTAAATCTTGTCGAGGCTCCCTATGATGCTGACTCGGAGGCAAATGTTTCGAGAGATGCGCACGCAGACATTTGTATGTATCTCGTATATCTCGATAAATTTGAGACCAGTGCGCAGTCATGACGGCATATCGCGAAGACGTATGATAGCAATAACGTTCTGACCATTTGCATCCTCATGTACATAATGTATCTATAACCTTGCGTTAGCTTACACTTCTCCAGCTGCATACCCAAACTCACTTCAGCTCTTGAAGATTTTAACATTCGTAAGTTCTTTTCTATTCTAATAGAAACCAGCATGCTCGTGTCCAGGCGCCTTATCTCAATAAATGACGGGTCGAAGGACAGAATATAAGGTCCTAGTACGGTGAAATGGGTTGGATTCCCTAACCAATCAATGTGCCATTCTGGTAACCTTCGCCAGCCATGACGATTTATAAAAAAAGAGTAATCAGAGTAACAAAGGAGGAATTCATGGTTTATGCGCTCAATATGCAACGGCTTCAGATCATCCTTCCTGAACACGAAGTCCAAAGAGGTGTCTGCTTCGTCAAGCAAAGACTGAGTTTCTAGGCTATCCAGCGTAGCGATCACGAAACCACGAGCACAACCAATACACAGCGTAGTACGTAGGAAATTGATGGACCATACTATGCTGGAGATGTGGAATTCCTGGTTGCCAGGTTAATGCCCGCTACAGGAATATGAGAAGAAGCCATACCTTATAGGGTGTAAGGGTGTCCCTAGGACCACCGATTATCTTTGTAAAACCCGACTTTTTCCCATTATTAAGTAAGCATTCAGCCTTATAAACCTTTACACTGTTGAGATTAGACAAGGATGTAGTTTTCACGCAGCAAATCAGAAGTTCTCCAGCCAGAGTGCCAACCTTGAATAAGTTAGCATGCGAGATTCTCCTGCCATACTGCGGAAGCAGCATGTCAATTGCCGCCAATGGTGATGGTAAGGCGTACGAAGATAGCGTCTTGTCGTTTAGCACAAGGAGCATTGAGTACTCTGCGATCAGTTCGACTTGAACCACGTTCCTAGCGTCCAAGATCTTTCGGGGCTTCATATCTGTGCCCTCGATCGTGGATGTAATGACGAATAGCCCGTTATCAGTCCCCACAATTAGGCCACTGTCTGAATGGTGTTAGTGCGAGGAAACGATTGATAGCATTAACTCGGTGCTCACCAACAGGTACACAGCAAGTTATGCGCATCTTGTCGAACTTTGAGTACACCTGCTTGGAGAGTGTACCGTTAAAAATATCGGTACGTTCTTGCAGAATGGTTTGTTGTGTGTAGACATGCTCCAATAGCATTTGCTTTTGTATTTGCGATGTGAAGTATAGCGTTTGCTCGAAACCATTCTTGCCGAGGAGCCTGAAAGTCATGGGGAATGCGATTTGTTCACCTGGGTCTGTCGTGGGTATGGTAGCGACCACAGATTTTGGCCCTGAAGCGAGACCCTGCACAGATTGTTTACCTACTCCTAGTCGTGGTTGATAAAACTCCGTCAAGGATATCACTAGGAGGCTTAAGGGTATAGGGCGCCTATATACCTTAAGAGCTTCCTTCTTGTTAACCACTTTGGGCCGGGCAAACAAGAGAACATGATCGAACAGATACGCCTTGACGTAATCACTAGTATCCGTTGGGGTCTTGCGCATAACGACCTCAAATAACAATTGACGATTCACATCCAGTAGCTTAAGATCGGCATGTCCAGTGGTTTTCCATACTAATCGTTGATTGAGGGTTTGAAGGTTGAATCTGTCCTCTGATTTGCCAGATGCAATGTTGACCCTAGAAAGAAGACTCTTGACCCCAGATAATGCTTTCGGGATGTCAACAAAATCCGAGTTTTCTTCTGCTGTATACTTGAGCATACTCTCTAGAAACAATGGATACCTTGCAAGACGCGTAATTGGCTTCGTAAGATACCCATTCAATTCAAGCTTCCGGGACTCCTTCATTCGTTCCACCTCTTCTACATAGCTGCAGAAAGCTGCATTGGATTCCTTTTCGCTTTCGAACGCATTCCTACCAAATACTTGATTGGCGCCATAACTGACAAAGCAGTCAAACAGAGGAAGGAATTGAAGGAAAAGATCAGCGATGTTCAGGACTATGTGCTGTTGCTGTTGCCGGACAGTCAAGGCTTTCGCGAAACTCTTGCTGATTGTGTAGATCTCCAAACAATTTGAGAAAACCGTTTGTATAAATCGATCCCTGCGTTGTTCCGGTATTGGTGACGACCTTGTCATGTACTGGGAACGTAGTGGATAGATCCAATAGTCGCGTAGATATTCCAGATCCTTACAGAAATCTCTTTCAGTATAACAAAGTTCCGAGATGATTTCCTGCCGTTTCCTCTCAGCTATGGGCACGTTATCGAGCATCTCCTTTGGAATAGAATCCATCCAAAGCTTCTGCGCATACGTAGACTCGATGTATTGAGGGAAGTTCACTTTTTCACCTGTAAGATATGCTACTGGTTTCGTGTTCGTACGACCCCTCCAAGTGTATCGCTTTGGGCATGTAACGGAGTAGCATAATCCCTCAGGAGTGCATGTGGGTGAGTAGCACTGCGTCAACAACGTGAAGACACCACTGACTTCCTTTCCTTTAATGCTCAAGTCTTCGAATCTGTACAGCTCTTCTCTGGAATCCAGTAGTCGTGCCTGGTAAGTGACATTTCGAAAAACAAACTGTGCATCAAGTGCACGTCCAAGCAAAAGAGCAAGAGTCCTGTCAGTAGTCTCGATGATTTGGCAGAGCACATCGACGGCCTCATGCCCGGTAAAGGTATTTGTGTATAACAGGCCGTCCTTCATTCTCTCTAGAACAATGATACGTCTTTCGAAAGCTGCTACTACGCCCGAGAGCATTGCTGCATACGCAGCGGGAGTAGTTCCGTCAAGAATATGCGTACAAAGAGGTTGGAACCTTGATTTATTTCCTGTTTGCAGAGACATCGGCAGACATGGCGCTGGTCGATTGTTGCTGGGTGAGGAGATCGATGTTACGCTAGAAGTAGTACGGTTGCATGCCATCGACAGCGATTTCGTGGCCGTCAGGTCAACGATAGGACTCTGCACTGCTTGTGGTATGAACTGGTGAGCTGTTGTGTAAGCATTGGTGGAAGTATATCTCTTTGAAGGTGGCCTGATGTCCGACTTTTGTGATAATCGTATCTGCGATTGCTATGTTAGGCTCTTTCGGTCGCTCTCCACAAGGTGGTGTAGTTCGTACTAAAGATGATGTCGAGAGTGACCTCTCAATATTCTGATTAGGTTTCACATTCCCCTCAACTATGCTCTGAATACTCACATCAACATGCATACGGTCCCGAGGCATGTCGATAGTAGATACGTGGTATACCTTCGCCGCATGGCACACAGACTGTGTGATCACTGCTGATGACTGTGCGTGCTGAGAAGCAGCATCTGAAGATTCTGAGATCGTTGGCGAGTTATATCTGGCTGGAATCTTGCTATAATATGCGGTACTAATAGGATCACTAGCAAGGATCAGAGGAGAAAAAGCCGAATGCTTCGATGAGGACCTCGTCTGCGGAGAGCTCCCGCATGTGGTATGTCGCCACATCGTAGACGCTTGTTGCGGATTGTGCTTTGGTCCATAGGCTGTGCCTCCAGGGGCCTGAGCGAGAGAGCTATCTACAAGGTCCTGCCTTTTTGGCGTATCCAGTGCTGATGACTTTGTTGACTGATTTGATGAGGTTGAAGACATGGTAGATGATCTAGTGTCTGCTGAGGACCTTTGCAAGTTTCGACTGTCGAGGTACAGGTGTCTATCAGATAGCTTTTTTCGCTGATATGTCTGTGGATCACTGACACCATTCGCCTATTCTCCTTGGACATGTGTGTTGTGCTCTTGTTCAAATGAAGGATAGTCCGCTACAGATCGCTATTGTCTTCAGACGATGTAGGTGTTCTCAAATGTATTACTTGAGCAAGAATATACTGCGCGGCAATATGAAACAGGAGCGAGACGACCATGAGACTGTCTGAGGAAGATAGAATGGTAGTGGGCGAGTATCGATGTGTATGTACCTTGACCTGCAAGAGTGGACATACGCAGCGTCACGACGGGCAATGTTGATATTTCGTGGAGCACGAAAGGCAAAACAAAGCCTTATCGGCTAAAACAACAACACGAGGTACCAACAATCGTCGGGAAACACTGATTATTCACAGTTCGCCCTCCATAAATCTCATTTCGCAGGAACCTGGACTCTTTGCCTGGTGGTAAGTGATAGCAATATGATTCCACAGTGCTGTAGACTACAGACTTGCCTTTAGTTTGCTATAGACAGAATCACATTTGGCCTAAGTGACGAACGTATATAATATACATTGATTAAGTAAACTGTAGAAGTGCATACCCTGTATATAATTAGCATTAGAAGTAACTGCCTAGTATGAAGTTGCATGCCCTTAAGCTCTACATCCAAGTAGGATAGTTCTCTAGGTCTAATCTCTCTAAACACTTAGAGATTTACTAGAAGTTACTAAGAACAGACATCTATATCTTTATGTGGTAATTCAACTAAGTTAATATCAATAAGATTGGGGCATATAGATGTAATTGCTTAAAAGATAGGCAATAGTTAGCTTAGATTCTATAACTTATATATAGGCTTTAGTTTGCATATTATATAGACTACTTAGTTTCTGTATACATCTAGAAAATTATACAATAGATAGCTACTTGATTTAGACTATTATAGTAGTATGTTATTTTTTTTTAGATATATAAGCTTATAAGAGTATTCAGGCAAAAGATATATAGTTATTTTAGGTAAGTATGAGTTGATTAGTACTTTAGTTCTATATATAACAGACTTGATTCTTGCTATAAAAATAGTTATATCTACTACATCTACTATACTACTAGTTGACCTTATTTTAAGTATCTATTATTGCATTAATGATTGATTAACTTATTAATCAATTGATTTATTGGACTATCTAAGAGCGGTTCTGTTTAAACGCCATTTTGAGCTCTATAATACTATTATTGTCTTTTTAATACTCTTATGTCTGAGATATTTAAGTAAAATTATACTGCTTTTATACTACTTCTTCTCCTCTCCTTCTCTTTCTCTCTTTCCTTGCCTCTCTTGTTGTCTCTCCTCTCTTATATCTCCTCGTACTACTTTCTTCTTTGCTGCCATCTTGTCTATACTCTATAGAAACTGCGCTATGGACTTGGTTTTTATGTTATAATCTTATCATCTTCTATCTTTCTAGTACGCTAGTTTCGTCTTATACTTCATCTCTAGTTAGAAAGAATACATTGTTTATTCTATCTTTAGCTATCTCTCTTAGTGCCTCACTCTATTTTCTTTACAAGCAACATTGTATAAGTAGATTTTAAGTGTCCTCTACTTCTTCTTTGCACTTGCATATATTAGACTTAATTATTCTCAATCGTACTTGATATAGTTTGGGTAATTATGACTTGTTCTTACTTGCGTAAGTACTATTTTCTGCTTGCTATTAAAGTCCTATAGAGCCGACGTATATGTTTTCCTAGAGGGGTACCGTCTATCTTCCGCATAATAACAAATTAAATGCAGATAAAACTAAACAAAAAAAGCTAGGTTTTATTATTATATAGACAATTCATATAGGCTACATAAAGTAATAAGGGTAATAATATATATATACTTATAAAGCCTATAGACTTATCATCACTTAAATGTTTTATTTTTGAGTATATATATGATTAAAAACAAAACGCTACTAGAAGCACTACTAGACTTATATTGTCTCTTTCTAAGGTTTATTTTTTAATTTTAAGCGGCGTTATGTTACATATCTAATTTCTCATTCTCTAATATATATCTTTTCTGAGCTCTCTTTACCGTTATTATATTGAGAACCCTGATACCTTTTGCCGTCCTATACTTGGCTTTTTTACAAACGTTCTATTAATGTTATGTCTCATACGCTCTAGTTGGCTTTTTTAGTTTCTATAATATCTTTACTTACTGATATCCACTAGATAGTAACTAAGATTCCTGCTACTACTATCTTTTCTAGAAATTCAAGTAGGGCTTAGCCTTTATCCCTCTCTTATCTCTTTTAATGCCATATTACTGTTACTATAATACAGATAGAATCAGTTGCTTAATCTTTGCTTAATGTCCTGTTATATAAGAGGCAAGATTCTAAGAATGAGTACAGAGTATAGTAGTTATGCCAATCTAGCCTATACTACCGAGGTTGTAATTGTAATTGAAACTACTCAACCATAACTTATCCAGGGTGTGAACATTTATCCGTCAAATAACCAAATGATATGCCGTCTCAATTCATATACCAACATGCTGTTTCACATGCACAAAATTTAGCAAATATCTTGCCTTACCTTTAGCAACTTTTCCTCAGTGACGGTTCTATGGCGTTTTTGAACAACAAAACCGCAAACGTTGACAAAGGTCGACTATTTCCGATATTGCCCTTGTCTCTGTAACATACACCAATGACATCCTTAGAATCGACCCTGTGTATCGTTGTTAGCAGGCTGCATGACTTATTCCTGCAGCACCAGCAATAGCAGATCAGGCTTCTGCCCAGTAGCTGCATGCTTTAGTGGCTGCTTGTCTGTGTGTGCAGCGCCAGGCTTGAAATTCAACAAGTGTTTCATTCCATCCGGAAGATCATCACCTCGATCCGTAAGCTTGGTCATTAATTCGTGAACGCTTGGGTGCGGGTCTCGTGTCCTCCCCGTCACTACAGTGAGCTCCATGTTTACGCTTTCTGACGGAAATACCAGCCAATATAGGTGCAGTGGTTGGACTTTCGATCTCTCTTGAAGACACTGCAGCGGAAGCGCTCGAGTACATATCTGGATAGTGGTCAATCTATCAGCACACACATTCAACAGATAATACTGTATCGTACTATCAAGCATGGTTTGCGGGTGGGCGAGACACCCTGTCCTTGTACTTGTTTCAATGACGTCGAACCCATCGATATAGGACGCCTCGTAATTTAGGATATTCTCAACAAATCTCGGCCTACTACGTTAGCTGTGACCATTCTTATATAAAAAGGAGACCGAACCTACTCAACGAAAGAGACCAGATGCCCTTGCACTCTCCTCAACGGGGACTTCAAATTTTGAATCTGGTTAGCCGCAATCTGGGAATCAGTGACGAGGTTCTTCAGAACGTCGACGCAGCCCTTAGCAAAGGTCGTATTATTGAGTTTCTGCTTGAGAAGCTCTATCGCGGCCGGGCGGGTTGAGACAGCAAAGTATTTTAGCAATTTAGTGGTCCCTGCCCGAACTGTAAGTTTGGTCAGCAAACTGTCGTCGCCCTCGCGATATCGGACCGTACGCAAGTAGATCATTGCCAACGTATGAAACCTCCTCCAAGCAACTCCGAGAGATGCAATAACGCAGTGAAGACTGTGGAACACCTCGAGTAGGTCGACCTCGTAATTAGTAATCAGACCAACAACCTCTGCGAACTTGTAACAATCAGTTTGCGCTCGTACGTCTGTTTCGGCAAGGTGCTCACCTCAAGCTGGTTGTAAGCTTCCATCACAATTAGAGTTGAGTAAAACTCGAATTCGCCCAATCTTGATTCGTCCTTCAATAGCTCGCTGTTCCGGTGCAACGCAAACGCAACGTCCTTGAGAGTGCGATGTTCATGGCGCGGTGTCGTCGAGTCACATAAGCGGCGTAAAAGATTTACCTCCTTTGCGGAGAGCTGTGTGCTATCTGGTTTTGGGAAGAATCCGAGGAGATCATCAGCAATTTTATGAAGCTTTTCCCA
>Ga0160429_1000645_pt1 | contig 26203 bp, 25 predicted proteins | sample SolpanmetagenomR_FD_108199 | JGI IMG/M metagenome (GOLD analysis project Ga0160429, IMG submission 108199) | Solar panel surface microbial communities from Lawrence Berkeley National Laboratory, California, USA - R | ecosystem: Engineered > Built environment > Solar panel > Unclassified ... | reverse complement strand
TGCGCCCAGGCCAGTGGGTCACAGAAATGCGTAGCGATCGACATAGCCGAAAAGTACGGCTAGGCTCCAAAAAAAGCGCCTGCCTACCGGCCGGCGCTTTTTAAAGATGTGGGTAAGGACAAGCCTCCTGAGGGGAAGCCGGGCTTTATAGTCCGCTACAGCCAGGGGCCGGGGCCCCGATATTCTTACTTGTCGCTATGGTCTGCGGCGTGGTTTTTGGCCGCACGGCGCGAGCTGGTTTTGGCGCTGGCGGCGTGTCCGCTAGCCGTTTGGGCGTGGTGGGCGGCCGATTTGTGGTCGCCGGCGTCGGTGTGCTTAGCCGCTTCTTCGTGGTGCTTGGCCGCAGCGGTGTGGTGGGCGGCCGCCGTGCGATGGTGCTCGCCGGTATTGCCTTTTTTGACGGGGGTAGCCATGAATAAAAAATGTGGGTGGGAGAGTAGGTTTTATACGCAAAGTCTGCCCGCCGAGATTAGCCGAGGAAGGTGTAAAATTCGGGTATTTCTAAGTAGGCGCTTTACCCGAAACGCACGTTGCTGCCAGTGCGATTTTCAGGTCAGTATATGCGATCTCCCTTCTTATGGGGTAACGCGCGGAGGATAAGGTCTACTAATCTGCAAAATCCCGCTAAGCCCAACCGTAGGTGCTGGAAATATGCTCGCCCGGCCCGAACTTCGGGCCCGCCAGGCCACCACCCAGCCCGGGTGGCTGACATTGGCGCTGCTGTTTATGAAGAAAATTTTACTATCGCTCGGGCTGGCCGCGTTGCTGCTGGGGCCCCTGGCGCCAGCCGCCCAGGCGTGGGGCATCTTTGGGCACCGCGTCATTACCCAGGTAGCCGTGTATGAGCTGCCGGTCGGGATGCAGGCGTTTTACTTCCGGCACCTGGCCGAGCTGGTGCGCCAGAGCGCCACCCCCGACGAGCGCCGCGCCGAAGATCCCGCCGAGGCCAGCCGGCACTTTATCTACATGGACCACTACTCGGAGGATAATCCCTTCGCCAAAATGCCCCGCGTGTACGACGACGCCGCGGCCAAATTCTCGCCCGACACGCTCAAAAAGTACGGCACCTCGCCCTGGGCGGTCCTCGAAACCAAGGACAAGCTGGTGGCGGCTTTTGGCGCGCGCGACACGGTGGGCATCATCAAGTACTCGGCCGAGCTGAGCCACTACACCGCCGATGCCTTCGTGCCGCTGCATACCACCATCAACTACGACGGCCAGCTCACGGGCCAGGCCGGCTTGCGCGACCTCTGGGAAAGCCAGCTGCCCGAGCGATACATCAACACCTACAAGCTTTATGCGGAGGAGGGCAAGGTGCTGAAAGACCCGCTGGAAGCCATCTGGCTGGTTATTCAGAGCAGCTACGGCTTTCTCTCGGCCACCTTCGACCTCGAAGCGAAAGTAAGCAAGGGGTTTAAGCCCCAAGCCAAATACACGTTTGCGCACCGCTTCGGGCGCACCCAGCGCAGCTATTCCCCGGCCTTTGCCGATGCCTACAACAAGGAGGTGGGCGGCATGGTGGCCTACCGCCTCAAGGGCGCCGGGCCCATGGTAGCTTCCATGTGGCTCACGGCCTGGCAGCAAGCCGGCCGGCCCGACCTGAGCCAGCTCATGGCCCCTCGCAAGCTCGCCGCCCCCGAAAAGGAAGCCCTCAGCAACCAGCTCAAGGTGTGGAAGGAGAACGGCCTTCCCCAGGCCCGGCTGCTGCTAGCCCAGCAAAAAGAGAAGAAAGTGGTAGCCGCCGACGACGAGATACAAGCGGCCGACGGCGAAGTGGGCCCGACCTCACCCGAGCCCGCCGCTGGCCCCGCGCTGCCCGCCGTGCCCGCCGGTGCCAGCAAGGTGAAAATAAAAACCAAGGGCGCTGCTGGCACCGAAAAAGTTAAGCGTAAGTAATTCCGTTTGCCGACGTCGCCAAGAAGCTCGGCCTCGAAAAGGAGCTGTGCGCCTACCGCTAGGCTCCCGCTTTTCTAGGTTGAAAAGGGTCCGTGCAGCACTGCGCGGGCCCTTTTTGCGTAGGGATGGCTAGCCAGGCCCGGCCCCGGCCGTAATTTGCCGGCGCCTTGAGGCTTCCCGCTTGCTATGCTGCTTTCTCGCTTTTCTTCTCTGGTGGCGCTGGCCCTGGCGCTCGCCGCCTGCGGCCCCACCGACCAGCCCGCCACTACTGCCCCGCCGCCCAAGCCTGCGCCGCCCGGCCCCGATATTGCCACGCTCACCGATAGCGCCGTGGCTCCCCAAATGCTGGCCTACCTGCGCCAGTATCCGGGTTCGGAAGTGTTGTTTAAGACGCGCCTGGGTAATATCCGGGTCAAGCTCTACGAGGATACGCCCATCCACCGGGCCAATTTTCTGCTCCTTACCCGGCGCGGGGTGTTCGACGAAACGGTGTTCAACCGCGTAGTTAAGGGCTTTGCCGTGCAGGGCGGCCAAAGCCTGAACCGCACCATCCGGCTGCACCGCTACCGCCTGCCGCCCGAGATTACGCCCCAGCACTTTCACTTTAAGGGCGTGCTGGGCATGGCCCGCTACGACGACGAAAAGAACCCCGGCCACCTGTCGTCCAACACCGATTTCTATTTCGTGGTGGGGGAGAAGCTGGTGCCCTTCCAGGCCAAGGCCGCCGCGGGCCGCCCCCTCACGCCCGCCCAGCTCAAGACCTACGCCACGCTCGGCGGCGTGCCTTCGCTCGATGGCAAATACACAGTATTTGGCGAAGTAATCGAGGGCCTCGACGTGGTAGAAGCCATCTCCAAAATCCCCGTTGACCCGCAAGACAAATGGCCAATCAACGACGTAGCAATGAAGGTGGAAGTGGTGAAGTAATATTAATTGACTGAAATAAAAGGGCTGGACAGTAGGGGCCCAGGCCCCGCTTACGTAGCGAGCACTGGGCAGGGTTATGGGACGCTTAGAAAAATAGCGTGGCTGCCGCCAGCCCGATTTAGCGGCCCAGGCGCTACGTTTGCCCGGGTAAATCCTCCCGGCAGCCGCTTAACCCCAGGGCAGCCGACGGCCCCGCAACCACCCGAAAACCCCTCCCCCTTATGACAACCCAACAAGATTTTGAGGCCGCGGCCCAGCAGGCGCAACAGCTGGCTGCCAAGCCTTCCAATACCATATTGCTTCAGCTCTACGCGCTCTACAAGCAGGCGACCGAAGGCGATGTAACTGCCCCGCGCCCCGGGGGCTTCGACTTCAAAGCCATTGCCAAGCACGATGCCTGGCACCAGCTAGCCGGCCTCAGCAAAGATGCCGCCCGCCAGCAATACGTGGAGCTGGTGAATGAGCTGGTGGGGTAGTTTTTAAGGGCTAATGATGAATAGAGTTGCTATTGGTTGAAAATCAAGTACATGCCTACTTACTTAATTCGACAGTAATTCGGAGCAAATTCATTTAGCTCCGTAACACGCCAAAAAGCACCCAAAGAAGGTCTAAATATGCTGCAATAGCAGGAGTGACTAACAGCATGGAATTACTTGATGCTCATAAAAAGCTGAAAGTCATAGCATAGCAACTCTAATGGTCAGTGGTCGATGAGCAATGGTTAATGTCGTTTAACCATTAGAACGGCCTTAATCACTGATCATTAATTGTTAACCATTAAAGAAAATGGATATTTCCCGTAAAAAGCCGAGCTACCCGCTTACGCCGGCGCTGCGCCAGTACCTGCGCGACTACGACCGCGAGGCGCCGCTGCCCGTGAGCTACGCCGATTTGCTGCGCTTTAGCAATTCGTTTTCGCTGCACGACCGGGCCGGGAAGGATACGCTCTGGCAGACGGTGTTTTATGAGCCGGGCAACCTGCTGGAACTGAGCCAGGGCCTGGTGCAGGTGTACGCGCTGCTCAAAACGGCCGGCGACCTGTCGTTTGCCAATGACCTGCTGGCCGATCGCATCGACTACTGCCGCTTTGGCAATTCGCACCCGTTTCGCGTGCGCATCCTCAACCAGCTTAATGACAACTACGACTACTTCTACGTGAAGCAGGCCGATGCCTCGCGCCTCTACGGCCTGGAGCTGGAACACTTGCTGTCGCCCAACTCGATGAACTACCTGGTCGACAGCAGCAATACGCTCATCGAAGAGCACATTGCTGGCATTCCGGGCGACGATTTTATCCGGCTGCGGCTCAATCAGCCGCACCTCAACCAGGTGCGCATAGCCAAGGAGTTTGTCAAGTTTAATGAGCGCTGCTTTGCACGCCTGCTCGGCGATATGCGCGCCTACAACTACGTGGTCGACGTCACGCCCGACTTCGAGGATGAGCAATATCGGGTGCGCGCCATCGACTTCGACCAGCAGAGCTACGAGGGTCGCCGCGCCATGTACGTGCCCCAGTTTTTCAAAGACAATAACCCCGTGGTGGAGCTGTGCGCCCGCCTGCTCAAGCCCTCAACGCTGCGCCAGTACCAGGCCGAAGAACGGGCCCTCATGGCACGCCGCGCCCGCGCCGAGCGCCACCGCCTCAAGGCCCTGCTCGATGTAATGCGCCGCCAGCCGCTAGCCCCCACCGAAAAGGTAGAAGAGCTAAAAGCCAACCTCAATCGCTACCACCATACCACGAAGTTTGCGCGCTGCGCCTCGATGGGCGATGTGGTGCGGCTAAACCTGTGGCTGATGCTGAAAGGGTGAGCAGGGCGGAGCACTGTAATACTTTACGGCACTTTGCGATATACCAGCAATCTTTTTTAGGTGGCGAGTCTGAGTCGCCAAGTAGCCGCGTGGTAAGCATTCAAGAACAAGGTGGTCTCGTAGTTTTTACTGTGGAGGGCTGGCATAAGCTCTGGGCGTTTCGCAGTGAGCTGCGCATACCGCGGGCGCATATCCTAGGCGCCCGGCACGACCCCGAGGCAGCCAAGGCCTGGGGCATCCGCGCGCCCGGCACGCACGTGCCGGGCCTACTCAAGGCAGGCACCTTCTACTTCGATAATACCGGTGACAATAAGCCCTCGTTTCTGGACGTGCAGCACCGGGAAAATACAGTGGTAGTTGACTTGCAGGACGAAGAATACAACCGCCTCATCATCGAGGTAGCCGACCCGGCAGCGGTAGTAGCGCTGTTCAATCCCGCTTCGGCCGCCAGCTAGGGGACTATTCAACTGAAAAAAGAAGGGGGTAAACTGATCGCAATCAGCTTACCCCCTTCTTTCGCAATTTAAAACGGGAATCTATACTGCCTTTGGCGCGGGCAAGTCGAAGGCGACGGCCGGGTGCTCAAAATGGCCTTTGTGCGAGCCATCGCAGAAGGGCTTTTGGGCGCTCAGCCCGCAGCGGCAGATGCTGATGCGCTGGCGACCGCCGAGGCCGTAGGGCTGGCCTTGGGCATCGACGAGTTCAAAATCTTCGCCCTCCACGCGGAGCGAGCCGTTGGAGAGTACGGTTAGTTTAGTAGCCATTGGTAGGGAGGAGAGGAGGTTTGGTGAGGCAAAGATAAAGCTAGCGGCTACAGGTCTTTGCGCAGCACGAAGTCGTTCATCCAGTACGGGCCGATGGCAATGTCCTCCTCGCGGTGTTGCGCAAAGCCCTGGCGCTCGTAGAAGGCCAGGGCGGGATTGTGGCGGTTCACGTTCAGCTCCAGGGCTTTGCCGCCGGCTTCGCGCACGGCATCCAGCACGGCTTGCACTAGGTTTTGACCCAGGCCTTGGCCCTGGTGCGAGGGCAGTACGTAAATTTTATTGAGGTGGTACACGCCCTCGGGCTTCTCCGAATACGAGGCGAAGCCGCTCGGGTGCCCTTCCACGTAAGCCAGCAGAAACTGGTGGTGGTGCTCGCGCATCTGGCGGCGCAGGGAGGCCGGCGTATAGATGACGCGGTACATGTAATCAATCTGTTCCTTCGAGATGATGAAGCGATAGGTGGGCTCCCAAGTGGCCTCAGCCAGCCCGATGATGGTGGGAATATCCTGCTCGGTGGCAGGCTGAATGTGCAAGGGGCTAGCCGGAATGGCTGGGGCAGAACGAGCGGGCATAAACAACGAAGAATCGGGCGAAGGTCGGCCAAAAAACCGACTTCTGCTGCTTGCCTGGCATACGTACGGCGCGCGCCCGGCGTTAAGGTGGCCGCTCATTTGCCCTGGCTCGCGTATTCGCAAGCCTAAATCTCGTACTACAGTCCATGAAAATTACGCTTCAACCCGCTGTTCTCTTGCCCGCTTTGCTGGCCGTTATGCCGCTGCTGTCCGTTGCCCAAACCACCACGCAGGATAGCCTGCTGCGCCAGGGCAACCTGGTAGGCGGCCGCCCGCACGCCTCTGTGCCGCGCCCGGCAGCTACCACGCGCCACCCTACCGCCACCACCAGTGCCGACCCCGTATTGGCGCGTATGCTGCACGAAAGCGTCGATATCAGCCGCGTACCAGCCAGCCAGATAGCCAATCTCTATAGCCGGTTTTTGGAAGCCACGCGCAGCGAGCGCCGGCAGTGGAGCGCCCGCGACTGGGACGATGCCAGTGCCGCGCTCAGCCGCCTCAACGAGCGCTACGAAGCCGTGCGCCTCGAACTGCCACTCGATGAGCGCATCAACGTTCGGAGCTACCAGGGGGAGTTTCGCACCCTGCAAGGTGCCCGCCGCGTGCAAGAACGGCTGGATAAATAGCTGGCTGGCCAAGGCAGGCTGCGGGGCAGCGTATCTTCGCCCGCTGTTTGCCCAGCTAGTCTTTTTCAGTACCCTCAGCACATGCACATTGCAATCGTTGGCAACATTGGGGCCGGCAAAACCACCTTGGCTTATAAGCTGGCCCAGCATTTTCGCTGGGAAGTTTTTCTGGAAGACGTGGCTGATAACCCGTACCTCAAAGACTTTTATGCCGACATGCCCCGGTGGGCTTTCCACTTGCAGGTATATTTCCTGAATGGCCGGTTTCGGCAAACGCAGCGCATTCAGCAGCTGGTGCAGCAAGGCAAAAGCGTTATCCAAGACCGTACGATCTACGAAGATGCGCATATTTTCGCCGCCAATCTGTACCAGTCCGGGCTGCTGGCTGAGCGGGACTACCAGAATTACTACGCGCTGTTTGAGAGCTTAATCAGCTTGGTAAACCCGCCCGACCTGCTCCTTTACCTGCGGGCCGACTTGCCCAAGCTCATCGGGCAAATTGAGCAGCGGGGTCGCCACTACGAAAACTCCATCAGCATCGAGTACCTCAAAAATCTCAATGAGCACTACGACCAGTGGATTGCCAACTACAAGCAAGGCAAGCTGCTGATCATCGACGTGAATGAGCTCGACTACGTGCGCCGCCCCGAAGATCTGGGCGACATCATCGAGCGCATCAACGGCAAGCTCTTTGGCCTGTTTTAGGTCCGTTCCAGACTAGCAGGGGCTAGCCAATTGCTTGGTTTAGGAAGCCAACCCACGGGCGCGCCGCTTGCATACCCGCCACCACGCTCTCAATAAAATCGGGCGCCAGCACTTCCGCATCGGCAAAGTGCGTCTTAACACCGAAGCTCTTGAGCTTGAGATAAGGCAGGTCGGGGTCGTCGGCCTGGTAGCCCCGGGGCGGGCGTGTTAGCTGGTCCACACTCAGGTCGAGGCCGGCGGGGAAGTGGCGCAGCAGCTCCGTATCCTCGATGCGCCGGTGAAACTCGGCTCCGTCGTAGTGGATTTCCTGCCGGATGGCGGCCAGCTCGGCCGGCGTAGGGGTGAAGCGCCCGGCCCGCAGCCACGAGCCCCCGCCGGGCATCAAAGCCAGGAAGTAGCCGGCTTGCAGCGCGTGCCGCCCGCCTGGCACCAGCCCCGAACCCAGGCGCCGCTTATACGGCTCGGGGTCTTGCTGGCTGCGGTCGTTTTTGTGCAGCCGAAACATTGCCTGGGCCGGCGTGAGGCCGGCTAGCTCGGGCACGCCGGGCGTGGCCTGGCGCAGTACTTCCGTCACGAGTTCGGCAAAGGCGTCGCGGGCGCGCAGGTAGTCAGAGCGGTGCTCCTGCATCCAGGCCGTGTTATTATTCGCCGCCAGGCGGCGCAAAAAATCTAAGCTAAAAGCGAGGTCCATATCGCCGGCTAACGCCAGAAAGTGCGGGCAAGGTTCGGCTGGGCCGCCAGGCTAACTCCCGAGCTGTAGGGCGTCGCCCACCCGTAGCTGGCCGCTGGCAGGGCCCGTCACGTTCTGGCCAAACAGGATTTTGTGGCCCAGCTTGCGGTAGGTGGCCAGCGTACGCAAGGGTTCGCTAGCCGGGTTTTTTTGGGCCGTGGCCTGGTCGATTGTCGTGACGACGCAGCGCCCGCAGCCGCGCACCGACCGAAAGGCGTGGCCCGCAATCTGAAAGTCAGCCAGGGTCATTTCGGCATCGGCGGCCAGGCCGCTCACGATCAGGTTGGGCCGGAAGCGGTCCATGGGCACTGGCTCGGCAAGCTGGGCATTGAGCTTAGCCAGCGACTCTTCGGTGGCCAGCAGGTAGGGGTAGCCATCGGCAAAGCTGACGACCGTGCCGGCCGGGTTCAGCTCCGGCTTGTCGGGCTCTACGTCGCGGCGCACCATATCCGACATATACACCAGCTTGCAGGCTTGGCTCAGGGCCTCGCTCAGCCACTCGTCGGCTTCCTTAGTGCCGCGCCAGGCAAAAACCAAATCGTCCCAAATGGTGACGAATAACGTCTTTTCGGGCGTCGCCGCGAAGGGAATGTAGAGCGGCAGCAAGTCGGGCCGCTGGCGGTGGCGCAGCAAAAAGCCGTTGTGAGCGGGCTCGACGGCCAGCAGCGCCATGTCGGCGTGCTCGCGCTGGGTCAAAAAACGGTTTTGGGCATCCACTACCAGCCAACGGCGGTCGTGGCGCAGGCCCTGCGGCGTAAGGTCGGCGGTGGGTAAGCTAATGCCGCCTAGCGACTTGACCGGGTAAATGAAAAGACTAGTAAGGGTAGGCGAAGGATGAGGAGCGGACATGGCCGCGAAGTTCGGGCAAGGAAATAGAAAAGAGGCGCCGAAAGGCAGAAGTTATTACCTGAGTAACTCCGACTTTCGACGCCTCTTGACGGAAGCTGACTAATGTAAGGCCCGCTTTTTCACCATTCCGCCCTTGGCATCATTCACACTGTGCATGATAATGAATGCTTTAGGATCCAGTTTATTAACCTCAGACGCAACCTGGCCTACTTCCAGGCGGGTGACTACGGTGAAGACAATATCGATGGGGCTGGGCTGCTCGCCGTGCGAGCCGTAGCCGCGGTGCCCGGCATATACCGTAACCCCCCGGCCTAGGCGCTCGGTAAGTGCGCGCCGAATGGCATCGCTGTGCTCCGAGATAATCGTGACGCCCGTGTATTCTTCAATGCCATTGACCACAAACTCAATGGTTTTGGAGGCGGCCAGGTAGGTGAGGATGGAGTACAGGGCCGTCTGGACCGATAGCACCAGGGCGACGATGATGAAAATTAAAATATTGAGCACCAGCACAAAGTCGCCCACGCTCAGACTGGCCTTGCGGCTGAGATACACCGCCAGGATTTCGGTGCCGTCGAGCACGCCGCCGCCGCGCATGGCTAGCCCGATGCCGGCGCCGAGGAAAAAGCCCCCAAACACGGCAATGAGCATCTTATCCTGCGTGATGACCGGGAAATGGACGACCTCAATTATCACGGCCAGCGTCAGAATAGCCGCCAGTGCCCGGATGGCAAATCCCTTGCCTAGCTGCTTATAGCCCAGCCAGATAAACGGCAGGTTCAATATGACCAGAAAGACGGATAAGGGCACATCGCCGGGAGTAAGCCGGGCGGCCAGCAGCGAAATACCCGTGACGCCGCCGTCAAACAAGCCATTGGGCAGGATGAAGGCTTCCAGGCCCAGCGCGGCCGAAAATACGCCCGCGATCAGGTACAGGATATTGCGTCCTTCGCGCCGCAGCCACGACTCGGAAGCGCCGACAGAAGTGGCTAAATGAGCATCGGCTACGGCGGGGTGCGCCTCAATGGAGGCAGCGGAGGCTCGTAGGGCGGCTTCGCTGGTACGCAGCCGCCGCAGCCGCTCTAAGATGAAGAGTTGAGGAAGCATGGCCTTCCCTACGCAAAAGAATGGAATTTCGCCGAGGCTACTGCTTCTTAGCGGCCTCCAGCTTGAGGGCTAGCTGCACGGCCGCGTACAAATCGACAATGCCCCCGGTAGCCGAAAGGGTCGCAAAATCGGCCTTCTTGCCCCCGGCGCCGGGTACCAGCACCTGGGTGTGGTGCACCTGCGCCGACTCCCGGATGATGTGCTTCAGATCGGTGGCCGTGAGGCTGGGAAAATACGACTTGAGCACCGCCGCCACGCCTGCCGTCACGGGCGAGGCCATGCTGGTGCCGCTTTCGGAGCCGTACTTATTGCCGGGCAGTGTGGAGAAGATGCCCACGCCGGGCGCAAACACATCAACCTGCTTTTTGGAGTAGTTGGAGAAGCTGGCAGTTAGGTTTTCGTCGTCGGTCGGGCCCGAGGCGCCAATCGTGAGCAAGGTGGGCGGCACGGTGCCGTCGAGGTAGTAGGCGGCCGGGTAGTGCGGGCTCACGTCGAGGTTGTCGTCTTCGTTGCCCGCGGCGTGCACGAGCAGCACGTTTTTGCTGGCAGCGTACTTGTAGGCCGCTTCTACGGCCGGGCGATTGGGCGAAAATTCCTTGCCGAAGCTCATGTTGATAATCTGCGCGCCGTTGTCGACGGCGTAGCGGATGGCGTTGGCCACGTCCTTGTCGCGCTCGTCGCCGTTGGGCACGGCCCGCACGCTCATTACCTGCACCGGCGAGTTCGCAATGCCTTGCACCCCAATATTATTGTTGCGCACCGCCGCGATAATGCCCGCCACGTGCGTGCCGTGCAGCGGGTCGGGGCCCATTACGTCGTTGTTGCCGTAGTTGCGCTGCGTGAGGTCGTCGGGGTTGTCCTGCACAATTTCGGCGCGGGCGTTGAACTTGGGGTTCAGGCTGTAGTCGAGCTGCTCGCGCTGGTCTTTCAGCTCCGAGTTGAGCTCGGCGAGGAGGGCATCGGTATCGGCAATGCCGCCCTGCTTCATGTTCTGGTAGAGCGAGGTAAGCAGCACTTTCAGCTCCGGGTCGGGCAGCTGGGCTGCCGCCTGGCGCATGGTAGCCGTGTCGAGCCTAGCCACGCCCAGCTTCTCCTTGAGGGCGTTGGTAAGCGACACGAGCGGCTGGCTGATCTGGTCGAACTGGCTGACCTCCTCCGTGAGCTCTTTGCGCCTGGCGTCGTAGCCTTTTTTGGCGCGGGTATAGAGGTCGAAGTTGGCGCGCTCGGCAGGCGGCACCTGCGTCCGGGTTTTGCCCTGGAAGCGCGGGCCGTACTTGGCCACGATGCGGGTCGACTCCAGCGTTTCGACCGAGATATTACGCCCGTCCTTACCGCCCAGAAAATTCCAGCCGTGCACGTCGTCGACGTAGCCATTTTTATCGTCGTCGATGCCATTGCCGGGAATTTCGCCGGCGTTGCGCCACAGCACGGGCTTGAGGTCGACGTGCGCCGTATCAATTCCCGAGTCGATAACGGCCACGACCACGGCGGTGGGCGGGCGGCCTTTCAGCAGCTCGGCGTAGGTGCGGGTAGTGCCGGTGCCGGGCGTTTTGTCGAGCTGCGGGTCGCGCAAATACCACTGGGCCTGCGCGGCTTCGGCCACGGTGGGCCCGGTGGGGGTAGCAGGGGCTGCCTGGGCAGGCTTATCGATAGGAGCGGTGGCCGCCGACGCATTGGGAGCGACTGGTACTGCGGGCACCGTCGTAGCCGACGAGGTAGTAGCTGGAGTAGGTTGGGCTACGCGGCAGCCGGTGGCCGAAAGCAAAGAAGCCGCCAACGCTAGGCGCGGCCAGGAGGAAAGTTGGTAGGGAAGCATTAGCAGAGAAAAAGCGGCGCAAGAAACGGCCACACAAGGATAGACGAGCGCGGGCCGGCTGGTGTTGCGCTCGCTGGCTCCCATCCCTATGAAAATGGGGCCGCCGATTCCAAAAGCCTGACCAAGACTCCTGAAATCGGCGGCCCCATTCGCTGGTTTATGGCAGCCAGGTAGTAGCGCGGACTTTCAGTCCGCGAGTAAAACGACCTACTCACTGGCGGACTAAAAGTCCGCGCTACTTTAGGCTTGAGAGCCCCTCTAGTAGCTCTCCTTGCGGAAGCCCCAGGCGCGCCACTCGGCCGCGTAGGTATCGGGGTACTGGGCGCGCAGCCCAAACACCACGGCTTGCAGCGCCTTCCGGATGGCGAGCTTGGTATCGTCTTTTTTGCTGACGGCCTGGCTTACCTGGCCGGCCAGCCCGTCGGCCTGGGTGAGCAGCTGGGCATACTCGGCGTAGCGCGGCTGCCAGAAGGCGGTGCCCCGGTCGCGGGTGGCAAAGGGCGCCTTAGCCACGGCCGGCAGCAGAAAATCGCGCAGGGCCACCAGGCGCTCGTTGCGGTCGCGGCTCAGCTCGAAGGTGGTGCCCTTGTAGGTAACCAGCCCGAAGCTGGGTAGCTGAGCATTGGCGGCGTCTTTGTTGTAGTTGGCGGCTTCGAGCACGTAGGCTTTGAGTACGCGCAGGGCTTCGTCCATTTCGTCGTCCAGCTCTTGCAGGCGCTGGGTTTGGGGGGTGCGGGTGCTGGCGGCGGCCCGCTTGTCGGTGAGGCTGGCGCCGAAGCGCGTGGCCAGCGCCGCAAAGTCGGCCTGCGTGAGCCAGCGCAGCGTAAACCAGGGCTGGGTGGCCCAGGTCTCGGCTACTAGCTGGGCCACGGCGGCCAGGGCGGCATCGTTGCGGGGCGTGAGCAGCTTGGCGCTCACCGGCTTTTCGGGGTCGGTCGGGGCAGGGGTAGCTGCCGGGGAGGAAGGGGACATGCGTTTGTTTGGAAAAAAGAAAGAAGTGAAGAGCGCGGCCTTAGCTAGCCATAAGTAGTCGAAAGATGGGGCTTTACTTTCAATTTGCCAAACAAATAGCCCCCTCGGCCTTACACCCGGTGCAAGGTCGAGGGGGCGATGCCCCGAGGCAGTTGCACCGGGTGCAAGGTCGAAGGGGCGCCGCCTGGAGGTAGTTGCACCGGGTGCAAGGTTGCGGGGGCGGCGCCCGGAGGCAGTTGCACCCGGTGCAAGGTTGCGGGGGCGACGCCCCGAGGTAGTTGCACCGGGTGCAAGAGGCCACTTAATCAGTAGCTGTCTGCTACATTCGGGACGCTCTTTCTGCTTTTTCCCATGCGCCCCTTTTTTTGGATTGCCAGTCTGGTCGGGCTAGTGCTCACAGCCTGCGAAACCCGCCAGCCGGTTGTTACGGCTCATAAGCAGCCCATAAAACCACCACACCTAGAAACGGCCGCAAAGCCCGTAGTTTCGAAAACAGGAGCAGACTCTACCATCGCTTCTGTTTTCGGTAAGATCTATTATGGCCAGATATTACTCCCCGCACCGGATGCAAGTCAGGCACTGCCCCACCTGTTGCTTGATAAGCAGTTGTGGCGCATACGCACCGCTGCCCAGGCTGATAGCGCGCATCCGCTGACTTTTACCGAAGCAGCGGATAAAGAAAACCACCTGCCCGCTACCGTAGAAAAAGGAGTAGATGTGCAGTATGCGTTTCAGCTACTCGACCAGCGCGGCCATGCCCGGTTTACCAAGCGGATGCGCAAAGCTGACTTTGCATCGGTTGTATACGGCGGTCTGCGCACGGTAGCACCAGCCAGTCCGCCTACGTACTTGGGTTACTGGCCTGCTCGCCGAGCGCTGGTGTTCAATGTAAATTTTGTTCGCGGTGAAACAGATGAGGGCTTGCAGACGCTGCTCTTGCTAGACGTTACTGCGGGCCAAGTGCTACACCTAGCCGCCGAAGAGGCTTATATGGGCAGTTGCGATTGCTGGCCCACCCTTACCCCCGACAGACAAACCCTGCTGGCAGGTGAAGAACTACTAGTAGCTACTGGCCGGGTTATTTCGCTTACTAAAAGTGGCCGGGCAGTAGCTGGCACGCGTATTCTCAACGACAGTACTTTCCTGGTAGTGTATGAAAGCGGTGATCCAAGCAGCGACCGGTTACCATCCCATAATGCCCAATTGATTGACCGCACGGGGCGTGTCAAGCGCACATTTACCTTTCACGGCACAGATACTGGTTGGGCTAGTGGCGGTTACAGTCTGGAAGCCGCTTTTGTGCCCGCTACCGGCACTCACTATTTATTTGATGGCCGCACCACAACCTTTACCATGATTCCAGCCGGCCGACCCGGTGCGCTACAGCAGCTGCGGGCTGAGCAGTTGGTCCGTTTTCGACCACCGCAACGGGCCAGCGAAAAAAAGCTGGAATTTGAGTATAATGACACGCCCAGCGCCGCCCTCTATGTCGATACGCTGACGCAACAGCTGCGCTACGCCGATACCAAAGTTTCTTACCAATAAAACTTGCGGCGGGCAAGGGCAGCGACCTGGGGTTACACCTCCACCACCTCGCCCGAGGCGAAATAATAAATAACCCCCCGCACATCGAGATACCCGAGCTCGCGAAACAGCCGGGCGTACTCGCGGAGCCGGATTTTGTGGATGTCCTGCGGCGGCGGCAGCTTAAAATCGAGCATGGTCACGGTCTGCTCGGCGCGGCTAGCCCCGGCGCCAAACACGATGCGGTCGGGCTTGTAGGCGCGGTGCGTGTGGCCGCCCACCAGGATTTCGCGCTCCGTTTCTACCGCCAGCCCCTCGGCAAAGTAGGGCGCCAGGCGCGGGTCGGCGAGCAGGGCGAGCAGGCTCACTTCCAGCTCGGGCCTTTCCTGCTGGTTGATGACGCCCTCGGCCACCAACTGGCGCAGCGTGCGGCCCAGCTCCTGGGCCGAGAGCAGCCGGCGCAGGGCATAGTGCAGCTTGCGGTTTAGCTCGCCCAGGTGCTCCTGCTCGTCAAAGTCAAACACTGTAGTGGCGTGGCGCCGCAGGTGCAGCCGCTCATCCCACGGCGTGGAGGCCAGGTTGACCAACGGAAAATGCTGGCTATCGGCCGCGGCGCTGGCCGCGCGCCGGCCGGCGCTAGCGCCCTGGCTCAGCACAAAGCTGGTAGTTTCCTCCTGCCAGCGGCCCAGCTGGCGGAGGTAGCCGGCGAGCAGGTCGGCCACATCGCGGGCCGGGCCCTGGGCGGCGGCCGGCTCCGCCGCGGCGCTTAGCGGCAGCTCGCCGGTAGTTTTGCGGGGCTCGGCCGGCGTTTTACTGATAATATAGAGCCGGTGCCGGGGCCGGGTAAAGGCCACGTAGAGCGTATTGAGGCCGTCGAGCAGCGTTTTTTCGCGCTCCTCGGTGTCTTGGGCAGCCAGCGGCGTGTGGGCCAGGTTCTTATTGAGCCTGACCACGGCCACGTCGGGCAGCTCGGGCAGGGGCTTGGCCGCGGCCGAGAGGTGGCCCCAGAGCATGGTATCGACGCGGGGCACCAGCGTCCAGTCGGCAAACGGCACGATGACCACGCCATACGCCAAACCCTTGGCCTTGTGCACGGTCGTGATGGTAATGGCATCGGTGCCGCCCGGCGCGTTGATGCTGAGCGCGCTCTTGCGCTCATCCCAATATGTGAGAAAGCTGCCCAGGTTATTGCCGTATTTCAGGCTGAATTCGAGCGTCAAATCCAGGAAGCGAAACAGGTAGTCGCTTTCCGCGTTGGCCCCCAGCAGCCCAAAAATGCCGATGAGCCGCTCGGTTAGCTCATACAGCCCCAGGTTGCCCGTTTTGTGCTCCTCCACGTCAAAGCCCAGGCGCCGCAGCTCGTCAAAGAAAGGCTGCCCCGTCTCCTTAGCATTAGCCACCTCCGCGATGTGGCGCGCCCGCGCCGGGGTAGGAGCCAGCCGGCGCACCACCTTATCGACCAGCAGCAGCGCTTCGGCGCGGGCCAGCGTATCGCCGCTCTGGTGCAGCACCCGCATGATGGCCACCAGCAAATTGACCACCTCCGCAAACTGCAAGGCGAGCGAATCGGCCGAAATAATGGGAAAGCCCCGTTCCTTCAAAAACTTGGCTACCAGCCGGCTTTGCCAGCGCGTGCGGCACAGCACGGCCACGTCGCGCAAGTGGTAGCCATCGGTCAGCGCCTGCTCGATGAGCTGCAAGGCGAGGTAGCAAGTGCTTTCGTTGTAGTCGAGCATTGCCTCGGCAGGGTAGCCCGGCAAAGGCTCGTCGAGGTACTGCCCGCTGGCCGGGGCGTAGCGGCGGGCCGGGGCGTCTTTATGCGTAAAAAGCAGCTCGACGTGGCCGGGCTGCGCCACGTCCGCCGCGAGCGCCGGCAAGCCGCCGCTCGGCATCGCTTGCCGAAATCCTTCCTCAAAAATGCCTTGCACCAGCTCATCGCCCGCGCTGCGCTCCCGCACGTAAGTGAAAAAGGTGTTATTAAAGCCAATGATGGCCGGCTCGCTCCGAAAATTTACCGCCAGCGAGCGCGGCTCCAGCGTGTTTTGCAGGGTGTAGTAGCGGCCTTGCAGGAGCTGCTGCATGTCGGCGTCGCGGGCCCGGGTGGCGAGCGCCGCCGTATCGCCCTGGTAGAGGCGCAAAATCTGCTCCAGCTCGCCGCCGCGCCAGCGGTAGATGGCTTGCTTGGCATCGCCCACGGCCAGCGAGAGGCCGCCGTTGGCCACCGCGTTTTCGACCAGCGGCAGCAGGTTATTCCATTGCAGCACCGAGGTATCCTGAAACTCGTCGATGAGCAAGTGTCGGTATTTTTCGCCCAGCCGCTCGTAGATAAACGGCACCGGCTCGGTGAGCACGATGGCCGCGATGCGCCGGTTAAACTCCGAAATCAATACCACATTCCGCTCGCGGCTAATACTTTCGACCAGCTTATTCAGCTCACTCAGCAGCGACGCGTGGAACAGGAAAGGCTGCAACGCCCGCAGCAGCACGTAGCCCGGCAGCGCCGTGTCGCGCAGCGCCTCAAAGTCCAGAAAAGCCTGCCGCAGCACCGGCACCACGCCATCGACGCGGGCGCGGTCGGCGGGCGATTTTACCTTGGTGCTGTACCACTTATCCTCGGCCACGGTCGCGAGCACGTACGAGTTGGCGCTAGCGTCGGGCTCCAGGCGCTTCTCCCACTTCGTGGCGTAGCCAAAGATGCCCGAGTCGCCCCGCGCCAGGTCGGTGGCCGTCACGCCGGCCGCTTCCAGGGCTGTTTGCGCCGCCTCGGCCACCGCCCGAAACTGCGTTTCCGTGTCGGCAAGCCGCGTGCGAATATCCTGGTCGAGCGCCCGGAAGTCGGCCATTGTCTTCTGGCCCAGCTGCGCCACCGCCTCGTGCACGCTCTCGCTAAACAGGTTTTTGCCGAAGTCCAGCAGCTCGTCGGGCAGCTTGTTCCAGTTGCGGCCCTGCTCGGCCTGGCCCAGCGCGTAGTCGGCCAGGGTCTGGCTCAGTAGCTTGCTTTGCGGGTCGCGGTTCACCTTATCGAGCAGCGCCGCCACCGCCGAGCGCAGCACGCTCTCCGTATCCAGTTCCACCTCAAAGGAGGCCGGCAGCCCCAGCTCCCGCGTGAAGGCCGTCACGATGCGCTGCACAAACGAGTCGATGGTGCTCACCGCAAAGTCGGCGTAGTGGTACAGCACCAGCCGAAACGTGGCCGTGGCCCGGCGCTGCACTTCCTGCTGCCACTCGGCCGGCGTGCGCAGGTACGCCGGTAGCTGGTCTTCCTGCGCCAGCTCGGCCGCTACCTCCACTAGCAAGGCATTGGGCTTATCGCCAGCGTCTTGTGTAAAGCGTCGCAACGCCCCCACAATGCGCTCCTTCATCTCGCCCGCCGCGTCGTTGGTGAAGGTAATGGCCAGAATATTTTTGAAATAGCTCGGGTTAAAGCGACGCTCGCCCGTGGGGTCGGCCGGCTGCGGGTAGCCCAGCGCCAGCTTCAGGTATTCTTTCGTTAATTGGTACGTCTTGCCGGAGCCGGCCGAGGCGGAATAGATGCGGAAGGGGGCAGGCATTAAGCGTTAAAATGTTAGTAGTATAATGTATAATTCGCAATTGATTCTAGAATCACGTCTTATAGACTATGATGATATTAGATTTGCTATGCTATGACTTTCAGCATTTTATGAGCATCAAGTAATTCTATGCTGTTATAGCGGTTTCGTGAACCAATTATCCTTTTTAAATTATCAAGCTACTGATTGTCAGCACACAAGGCAATCAAAAAGGGTACGGTGGTCACGAAACCGCTATAGTCACTCCTGCTATTGCAGCATATTTAGACCTTCTTTGGGTACTTTTTGGCGTGTTACGGAGCTAAATGAATTTGCTCCGAATTACTGTCGAATTAAGTAAATAGGTATCTAATTTATTTTCAATCAATAGCAACTCTATTACATTTAAAATCACGGCCAATAACGAGCATTGCGACGTTTTACTAGATTTTTATGGTACTACCGGAGAGTTCGTTGAATTCGGAGCAGAACTCGTGAATTTTCCTCAAAATATTAGTTGCGAGGTACATTACCCGCCTCGTAGCTCGTGTGATGAGAACATTTCCTATCACTATCCCTTAAAAATTAGAGTCTTTTGCTATAACCCGAATGGGAACGCGGCATTAGAGATTGTGATTAGCAATAACAACTCAATCCCCGATGTATATAAAGCGAATTTTTATATACGGACCGATGCCGCATCTCTTAATAGACTAGGTCAGAAGCTAGCGAACTGGAATATGAGATATATCTCAAAAATTTTGCTTTATGATGAGGAGTAAACAAACTTAATTCTCAGCAGGAATCAGCCGCTCCGCTACTTCTTCCGGCACCCGCACTGGCCGGCCGCTGCTCGCGTCCAGCAGCACCCACTGCGTTTCGGCGGCGCACAGCAGCTGGCCATCGGTCACACGCTCAATGCGGGTAAGGCGCTTGGAGCTGGCGCCTTTCACGTCGGCGACCCAAGTGCTGGCCCGCAGCTCGTCGCTGGCATAGGCCGAGCGCAGGTAGCGGATGTGGTGCTCTTGCACTACCCATACTTGGGGCAGCGGCGCAGCGGAGGGCGGATAGAGGTGGTGCCAGTGGGCAGCGGCTACGTCTTGCACCCAGCGCACGTAGGCCACGTTGTTGGCGTGGCCGAGCTGGTCGATGTCGCTAGCCTCGACGGTAAAGACGTGGATGAAAGCGTGGTTAGGTGCGGCGGGAGTATCCATAAGTTTTATAGAAGATAAGACGAAGTTCGGAAATTCTGTCTATCTTTGGCACAACTCAAGGAATTGCGGTGCTGTTCCGGTCCGCACAGGTTGTTTTACGCATCCCAGGTCCCTCCAGCTTTCCCATTGCCTTGACGACACACCAACATTTTTTTATTATGCCGACCGGAACGGTAAAATTCTTCAATGAAACCAAAGGCTTTGGTTTCATCAAAAACGACGAAACTGGCGAAGATATCTTCGTTCACGTCACGGACCTCGTAGATGCCAAGTCGCTGCGCGAGAAAGACAAAGTTCAGTACGAAGAAGCCCAAGGCCGTAAAGGCCCGAACGCTGTTAAAGTAGCGTTGCTCTAAGGCAACGGCACTTTAGGTGCTACAAAAGGTGCGCTTCCATTAAGGATGCGCACCTTTTTTGTTTGGCATATGGCAGTCGCAGTCTGCTGTATTGCTCACTAGGTGCTTAGCCAGCGATTTTGCTCAGAAACTTCCAGCGCTTGCTGACTTGAGCTACCCATTCGTGAGCGAGTAGCGCGTGGCCTGCCGCCGTAGGATGAATGCCATCCCAGACCCAATACTCCATCGGCGCCTTGGCCACCGCTTTGCTAAATGGCTCTTGCAAAGGCAAAAATACCGCATCAAACTGCTGAGCTAGCCGGCGTGCGGCTGCCGCCGCGGCTGTATTTCGGCTTGGTAGGCAGCTAGCTTGGCCTTTCCTGGCCCACTGGCAATATAAAAGGCTCCAGCACCACCAACTGCACCTCAGGCAGCGCTCGGCGCGACTGCTGAAGTAGGGCACTATACGCTGCTTCGTAGGTAGCTGGGGTGAAGCCGGCCTGCCCATTCACTGCTGAGGTAGTATCGTTAATGCCAACCAGAATGCTGAGCAGCTGGGGTTTGTAAGCGAGCGTATCGGCGGGCCAACGAGCCGCTAAATCGGGTACGGTGTTGCCGCTAATGCCTTTGATTAATAAAATGAAGCTCTTGCTTGGGCAACTGGAAGCCCGCTTGCGCCGCTAGCAGAAAAACGTAGCCATGGCCTAAAATATGGTTCAAATCATCGGTGCGGCCACGGTTACCGTCGGTAATGGAGTCGCCCTGAAACAGCAGAGTAGCACCCGGCTTCGATGGCCCGGGTTGGGCAGCGAGCAAGTGCGGAGCCATTGCCGAGGCGGCAGCCAGGGTGGTAGCTTGCTTTAGAAAAGTGCGGCGTGGCAGTTCGGGTATGGGCATAAGGGTAGGAAAGTAGATTCGGCAAAGAAAGCCGCGGCGCTCCAAAAGCGAGGAGACAGCGAGCGCTTTACCAAACCGTTGGAAGAAAGCTTCGTCGGTTCCAGGCCTTTGGGAAGCGAAGTATTGGCGGGGGCAGAAATAATACTAAAGTATTGTTGGGTTTTAGTGCACTTCTTGGCAAAAGAATTCGTACCTTTGCACCCGCATTTGAGAACGGCCCCATTGAGTGGCCGGGGTGGCCCAGAGTTAAGAAGTTGGCTGCCGAGTAGTTCCCGTTTAGTTCGGTCGTATTTTTTCCGCCTTGTCGTTGTTAGGAAAGGTTGAGGGGGGAAGAAGCGCCGCCGCTGTTGAGCCGGCTGTTTTCAGAGCGTAGTCTCATTCCCCAGGTCACCCAGGTTTTGGAAAACCAGGTGGCCTGACAACCCATTACCTTCCATCATGGAACCTACAACAGTAGAAAAAGTCATTGACAAAGCCAAAATTCGCTTTGACGAACTCAACCTCTCGGCCGAAGTGCAGCGCGCCATCACCGAGATGGGCTACGAGGAAGCCTCGCCCATTCAGTCGGCCGCCATCCCCGTATTGCTCGCTGGCAAAGACGTAATTGGCCAGGCTCAGACAGGTACCGGCAAAACCGCTGCCTTTTCCATCCCCGCCATTGAGGGCGTAGACGGTGAAAGCCGTGACGTACAAGTAATTGTGCTTTGTCCTACCCGCGAGCTAGCGGTGCAGGTTTCGGGTGAAATCCAGAAGCTGGGTAAGTACAAGAAAGGCCTTGCCGTGGTGCCAATTTACGGTGGCTCGTCGTACGACCGGCAGTTTCGCGCCCTGGAGCGCGGCGTGCAAATCGTCATCGGCACGCCCGGCCGCGTAATGGACCACATCGAGCGCGGCACGCTGAAGCTCGATAAGGCCACTAAAATCATCCTCGACGAAGCCGACGAAATGCTCGACATGGGCTTCCGCGAGGACATTGAGTTTGTGCTCAGTAAGATGCCCGAGAATCGCCAGACAGTGTTCTTCTCGGCCACGATGAGCAAGCCCATTATGGAAATGACCAAGAAATACCAGCGCGACCCGCAGGTAGTGAAGGTCAACCATAAGGAGATGACGGTGTCTAACATCGAGCAGAGCTACTTCGAAGTGCGCGGCCCGCAGAAGAAGGATGTACTGACCCGCATCATGGACATGTACAACCTGAAATCGACCATCATTTTCGCTAACACGAAGCGGATGGTGGACGAAATCGTGGCCGACCTGCAAGCTAAGGGTTACTTTGCCGATGGCCTGCACGGCGACATGAGCCAGGCCCAGCGCCAAAACACGCTCGATAAATTCCGCAAGAACACGCTCGAAATCCTGGTAGCTACCGACGTAGCTGCCCGTGGTATTGATGTCGACAATGTGGAAGCCGTATTTAACTACGACTTGCCCGCCGACGAGGAGTACTACGTGCACCGTATCGGCCGCACGGGCCGCGCCGGCAAGAGTGGTCGCGCCTTCACTTTCGTGAGTGGCCGCGATATTTATAAGCTGCGCGACATCATGCGCTTCACCAAGGCCGACATCAAGTTGGAGCAGGTACCGTCGTTCGCCGACGTATCGGAGGTGAAAACTACGTTGTTCCTCAACCAGATAAAAGAGGTGGTGGAAAAGGGCAACCTAGACAAGTACATCGGCCGCGTGCAGCGCCTGCTCGACCAAAGCGAGGACATTACCTCGCTCGACATCGCTGCTGCCCTGCTCAAGATGACGATGAAAGAGGACAAGCGGACCGAGCAGAGCCTCGACGCTAGCCGCGAGAAGGGCGCTACCCGCGCCGGCTATACGCGCCTATTTATCAGCATGGGTAAAAAGGACCGCCTGCACCCCCGCGATGTAGTGGAGTTGATCGCAGAAGGCACCAACCTGCCCGGCAACAAAGTGGGTGATATTGCCCTTTATGACAAATTCAGCTTCGTAGAAGTACCTGCCGAGTTTGCCGAAGAGATTGTGGGTCAGCTAGGCCGCAGCAGCATTCAGGGCCAGCCGGTTACGTTTAGCATTGCTACGCCGGTGCAGGATGCCGCAGCTAAGGAAGAGGGCTTAAACCGTCCTGAGCGCCGGGGCTTCGAGGGCGGTGAGCGTCGTGGAGGTTTTGGCGGTGGCGACCGCCGCGAAGGTGGCCGCCCAGCCTACGGCAACAACCGTGGTGGCAGCTACGGCGGTGATCGTCGTGAAGGCGGCAGCAGCTACGGCGGCGGCTACAAAGGCAACCGTGACGGTGGTAGCAGCTACGGCGGCGGCAATCGGAGCGCTTTTGGTGGCGACCGGGGCGCTAGCCAAGGCGGTGGTTACCAGCGCGGGGGCTACAAAGGTGGCCAAGGCGGTGGTAGTAGCTACGGCGGCAACAAAGGTGGCTTCGGCGCTAAGCGCGAGAACTTCGATGAGTAATTGTCTGAACGGCGGATTCGTCGGATTTTTCGGATTTTGTTGCCGATTACAATAGATAAAAAAGAAGGCTACCCATTTGGGTAGCCTTCTTTTTTATCTATTGTAGCAATATGTCATAGGCATGAATTCTAAACTGATGACCCAAAAAGAAAAGCTGCTCATTTGAGCAGCTTTTCTTTTGTCTTCTATAATTGGCAACAAAATCCGACTAATCCGAAAAATCCGACGAATCCTCGGTTCAGACAATTACTTAGTCGAATCGCGCAAAGCTTTGATTTCGTTGTGGGCGGCCAAAATACCCTGCGACTGCTTGTCAATAACGGTCTTGAGGGCAGCTGGTAGGTCTTGCGCTTTGCTGGCCTCTTCGTAAGCCTTCTTAGCTACGTCCTCACCGCGCTCGCACTCAGCCAGAATAGCATGGTTGTCTTTGCCCGTGATGGCCGACTTCAAGTCAATCCAAGCGTGGTGGATAGCGCCAGTTACTGACGAGCCTTCGTTGGTATCAGGCTTCAGGTCAAGCTTGAACATCTGATCTTCCAGCTCGGTGATGTAGCTAGCACGCTGGGCAGCGTATTTTTTGAAAAGGTCTTTCAGGTGCGTATCCTCAACATCGGTCATCGCATCGGCGTAGCCTTTCTGGCCATCTTTCAGCGTGGTGATAAGGTCGTTGAGCAGCGATTGAGTGGCTTTGGCTTCCATGAGTGGAAAGGGAATGTAAAGTGAGGAAATGTAGCCGAGTTTACTAGCCCGAGGGCAACAAGGTTACGGTTTACCCCAAGATACCGCAATTTTATGCCGTCGCTTAGCTGGCTATCCTACCAGTTGCCCATGGTGGGCGGCCGTAGCCATTGCGCTACCCGCCAAAAAGCCGGTTGTCCATGCCGCCTGAAAGTTGAATCCTCCCGTAATTCCGTCAATATCAAGAACTTCGCCAGAGAAAAACAGGCCGAGTACCCGGCGGCTTTCCATCGTCTTAAAGTTTACTTCGGCTAGGGGAATGCCACCGCATGTTACAAATTCTTCCTTGTGCGTAGTCTTACCTTGCACTTGAAGCGGCGTCCGCAACAGCAGTTCCAGCAAGCGGTTTTGAGCTTTGGCAGGCACTTCATTCCAACGGGTTTCGGTCCCAATGCCCGCTTGCTCGGCTAGCGTGCGCCACAGCCGGGTGGGCAAGCCAAATTGCGGATGAGCAGCTACTTGCTTCTTACCATTATCAAGGCGAAACTGCTGGGCCCAAGCGCGCAGCGTATCATCGGTGTAGGCTGGTACCCAGTTGACTAAAGCCGTGCTGTGATAGCTGAGCTCGTGCAAGCGTCGTGCGCCCCAAGCCGAAAGCTTGAGCACCGCTGGCCCACTTACTCCCCAATGTGTAACTAGCAGTGGCCCTTCATATTGCAGCTTTTCGCCGGCGATGGTTACGCGGGCGTGCGACACGCTCACGCCCGGCAGCTCGCGTAGGGGAGAAGCAGGTACGTTGAACGTAAATAGTGAAGGTACCGGCTCCGCGATGGTGTGGCCCAAGTCGCGGAGCCAGTCATACGCTGCCGATTTTGGATTGCCGCCCGTAGCAATCAAGAGCTGGCTAGCGATAAGTGACGGCCCCAGGCTAGCACTCCCTGCCCCCTGGAGCAGCAGTCGAAACTCCCCAGTAGGCAGCGGCTCAATGCGCTCGGCAGCGGTACGGGTAAAAATGCGTACGCCCGCCCGGCGAGCTGCCTCCTCCAGCGCCCGGGCGATAGTTTCGCTGCTGTCGGTAGTCGGAAACATGCGTCCGTCGGCCTCTGTTTTGAGCTTTACTCCGCGCTTTTCAAACCACGCGATAGTCTCAGCTACGCCAAATGTTTGGAAGGCCTCTTTCAGCGCTCGCCCCCCACGGGGGTAATGCTGAATTAGTTGCGTGGCCGACTCGCAGGCGTGCGTGACGTTGCAGCGCCCGCCGCCCGAAACGCGCACTTTGCTTAGCAGTTTAGCACTCTTTTCAAGCAGCAATACGGGCCGGCCAGGGTTGAGCTCGGCACACGCGATAGCGCCAAAAAAACCTGCGGCCCCACCGCCCAGCACCACAATGGGACTAGCGGTTGAAGAGGAAGCGTAAGAAAGGCGAGAGGACGCGGCAGCCATTCTCAAAGATAATTCCGCCGCTCTCCTTAGCAGTAGGGGAGGGCGGCTAGCACATCGTCGTGCTGAAACTGATACGGGACCAAGCTTCGCAGGCGGCTACTATCGATAAGCTTACCCCCAGCTAGTTCGGGCCGGAAAGTAGGGGGCTCGAGCCCCAGGTAACGCGCGGCCTCCGGATAAAATTCGCGGCGCGGTGGGTGCGACAGCGCACATACATTGAGCGTGTGCCCCCAGATGTTTTGGTTGATAATGGTACTCAGCACTCCCACCGCATCGGTAAGGTGCAGCAGGTTGACGGGGGCATCGCCCAGGGGTAAGTCGCGGCGGCCGGCCAAAAAACGGCCCGGTGCCCGGTCGGGACCAATGAGCCCACCCAATCGCACGACTGTACTTTGCCACTGGCCATAGCGCGGCACAAAATGCCCCTCAGTACGCAGTACATCCGATGCCACGTCGCGGGTGCTGATGGCATCGGTTTCGTACATCCGGCGGGGCTCTTCGGGATAAACGCCGCTGGTAGAGACGAAGACTACTGCTTGCAGGCGCGCGGCGGCCACCGCCCGGTGCACGGGGCGCAGCAGATGCGGATAGCCTCCCGCCACGGCTGCCCGCGGCGGAACGTTCAAAACCAAGATGTTGGCTTGCCGCAAAAGCTGCATGAGACGGGCTTCATCGGCCGCCGAGAAGTCGGGGCCCAATTGTACTAAATGTGGTTCGATGCCTACGGCCGCCAGCAAGGGAAGCTGCTCAGGCGAGGTGGTAGTGCCCACTACCCGGTAGCCTTGGGCCAGCAAGGCCTTTGCTAAAGGGAGGCCCAGCCAGCCGCAGCCGAGAATGGCTACCGTAGCCACCGGGGCCGGGGCGAGAGGAGAAGACATAAACTGAATATTCGAAATGCTAGCCTGCTATGTTAAAGCGCTGCAAGTTGCGCATAAATTAGGGAAAAGCTTTGTGAACATGCAGATGTTGAAAGCTGACTGCCACTTACCTTCGGGATCTAACTAAGGCCGCACTAGCGCGGTCAACCCATCCAGCATGAATGCGCCCTACACCCAACCCATGCTCCGCGACAACGCCTTAGCCGGTAAAACTATTATTGTCACGGGTGGGGGCACGGGCTTGGGACGAGCCATGACCACGTATTTTCTGCAATTAGGCGCTAACGTAACAATTACGAGCCGCAAACTCGCTGTACTGGAGCAAACGGCTGCCGAACTGCGCCAGCAAACGAGCGGCCAAGTGTTGGCCGTAGCCTGCGACGTACGAAAATACAACGAGGTAGAGGCGATGTTGGACCGTACCTACGCCAAGTTTGGCCGCGTGGATGTACTGCTCAACAACGCTGCCGGCAATTTTATCAGCCCCACCGAGCGCCTTAG
>Ga0160429_1000643_pt1 | contig 26227 bp, 19 predicted proteins | sample SolpanmetagenomR_FD_108199 | JGI IMG/M metagenome (GOLD analysis project Ga0160429, IMG submission 108199) | Solar panel surface microbial communities from Lawrence Berkeley National Laboratory, California, USA - R | ecosystem: Engineered > Built environment > Solar panel > Unclassified ... | reverse complement strand
CGTAGGCCAGGACGCCGACCTTGGCACGGTGCAGCAGAAGCTAGCCAATGAGAAAGACGTGAACGGCCAGCCCTTTTTCACGCCGGTGCGGGCGCTCTCGCTGCTCGTGTTCTACGTATTTGCCATGCAGTGCATGAGCACCCTAGCCGTAACCTACCGCGAAACCAAAAGCTGGCGCTGGCCGCTAGGCCAGCTCGTGTACATGACCGGGCTAGCCTACGCCGCCTCGCTCTTCGTATGGCAGCTTTTCTCCTGATGAGCAATGGCTAGGGCTACTATTTCCCTAACCTGACAGCAGTCAGCCCGCGTAACGGGCGTAGCTGCGCAATCCGTTAAATCCGTTTGAATCTGCGATGACTACTTACGAAGCCCTGCTGCGGCTAGCCTTCCGCGCGCCCGAAGATGCGGCGCACTACCTCACCCCGGCCACGCTAGGGGCCGATGCGCGCTTCGAGCAGGCTAGCCGGGCCGAGCAGCCGTTTCGCTTCGAGCAGTGGCGGCTAGGGGTAGCTACCAGCCTGCTGCGCCTGCTGGCCGACCTGGGCGACCACGACGAGGCCCGCCGCGCCGCCGATGTGCTGCACCAGGCCCTGAACACGGCCCGCTCGCCGCAGGAAATCGACAAGCAAATTGGCAAGGAAAATAAGCTGTTCGAGCAGATTTATACCAACCTCTACGTCAACGACGAAGGCGAGGCGCTGCTCGACCTCTTTGCCCGCACCCTCGATGCCGACGCGCCCGACCTGCTGGCCCAGGTAGAAGCCGAAGCCGTGGACCTGGCCCGTGAGCTGGACTTTGAGCGCACTGACGAAGCGGAGTGAGCAGGAAATACAAAAAGGCCCGCAACGAATGTTGCGGGCCTTTTTGTGAGTAGTTAGTCCAGCGGCTTAGTTATAACCCGGGTTCTGCGTCAGGTTAGGGTTGGCGTTAATTTCGGCCAGCGGAATGGGAAGCACCAGGCGCGGCGAGTTCCAGGGAATGACAGTGCTGGTAACGGGGTCAATAGTAGACTCCTGGTTGCGCTTGAGGTCGCCGAGGCGAAAGCCTTCGAAAGCCAGCTCCAGCTTACGCTCCTTGAGAATGGCTGGGAGCGTCAGGCTGGTTAGGGCTGGTAGGTTAACGCGCGCCCGCACCGTATTGATGTCGCTGAGCGGGGTAGCACCCACAGCTGTGCCGGCGCGGAAATTGGCCTCGGCCCGAGTCAGGTACATCTCGGCCAAGCGAATGAGCTTGACAGTGCCATACTGCCCATCGTACTTGTCAGAATATACCTGGTTGGCAGTGATGGTGAACAGATTCTTGCGGTCGTCATCGGCTTCGAACTGGTTTAGCAGTTGGTCATTGATGCTGATATCGCCGCGCTGATTACCCGAATAAAAGACGCTAAGCTGATTGCTGCCGCTGTTGCTACCGCTCTGGGCCGTGTTCTGAATCGTAAAAATGTCTTCGCTGGTGGTGGGTACCAAGTCGACACCCTGATAGAACTCGTCGCTGTAGCTTGGCGTGAGCGAAAAGCTGGCGTTGGCAATAACGCGGTTAGCCGCTGCTGCCGCCTCGGCATAGCGGCCTTGCTGCAAATACACGCGGGCAAGCAAGGCGGCCGCTGAATACTTGGTGGCAAAGAAGCCGTTGCTGGCGGGCAGTTTTGCTTCGGCTATGGTTAGGTCCGAAATAACCTGCGCGTATACTTCCGCTACCGAGTTGCGGGGCACGTTGTTGGCCGGTGATACCGCGGTAGTAGGCGTAAGTATGAGTGGAACGCCGGGGTTGACGCTAGGAGTACCATCATTCCAAGCCTTGCCATATAGGCGAACAAGGTCAAAATAAACCAATGACCGCACAAAGCGGGCTTCGCCCTCAATACGAGCCTTAGTAGCCGCCACGGTCACTTTATCGAGGTTGGCCAGCACGTTGTTGGTACGGTTCACGGTGGTGTAGCCACGCGCCCATATCTGCTGCACAAAGCTATTGTCGCGGCGTAGGGCTTTGCGCTGAAATTCCTGCGGCTGCGTGAAGGTGCCAACGAAGGTAAATTCGCCATTCTCCGCCAGCAGGTCCGACATAAGCTGGATGTAGCCGTTGTAGCCAGCGTCGGCTTGCAGGCTGGTGTAGCTGCCTACTAGCGCGCCTTGTACGTCAGCGGCAGTGTTGAGGGCATTGCTGGCATCGATGGCGTCGACGGGCTCCACGTTGAGCTTATTGTTGCAGCTCGTTACAGTGCCCGTAACCAGGCAGGCTGCCAAGAGCCCTAATACTATTTTCTTCATAAGAGTAATGCGCTGAGATAGAAAAGGACCGCCCTATTTAGAAGCCAACATTTACGCCTACCGTAAAGGTGCGCGGCTGCGGGGCCGTATAAAAGTCAACGCCCTGGTTGATGTTGTTCTGGCTGGTGCTAGTGCCACCCGTCAGGTAGTCGGTGCTTACTTCGGGGTCCCAGCCCTTATACTTAGTGAAGGTGAGTAGGTTAAGCGCCTGCACAAATACACGGGCCGACTGCAGGTAGCCGCGTTTCACGAGGGTGCTGGGCAGGTTGTAGCCGAGCACCACGGTGCGCAGGCGGCCAAAATCACCGTTGCGCACGAAGCGCGACGAAGCGCCCGTGCCATTGCCAGCCCCAAAATACGCTTTCGGTACGTTGGTGATGTCGCCCGGCTTCTGCCAGCGATTCAGCTGGTCGATGGTCTGGTTATCGTAGCCGTTGTTAAAGGCGGTTGAATAGTACTGCGCGCCCGCATCATAAATCTGGTTGCCGAATACCCCCAGAATGGTGAAAGAGAAATCGAGGCCTTTGTAGCCAAAGGTGTTGGTGATGCCGCCCGTCCAGGTAGGGTTGGGGTTACCTATTACTACCTGGGTAGCCAGGTTGATGTCGTTGGTCGTGCCACGGTCCAGGGTGCCATCGGCGTTCGGGGTATTGAGGTAGTAAAGTGCATCGCCATTGTCGGGGTCAACCCCGGCGTACTCGGGGGCTACAAATACGCCTATCGGCTGGCCTTCCTGCGCCCGGCTCACGTTGCTGCCCAGGATAGAGGGCCCGTTCAGGTTCGTGATTTTGTTGCGGTTGATGGCCGCGTTGAAGCTGGTATTCCAGGTAAAGTCGCCTACGAAGTTGCGCGTGTTCAGCACAAATTCGATACCCTTGTTTTCCAAGCTGCCTACGTTGCGGAAAATCGAGCCAAATCCCGTGGTAAGCGGCACCGGCTGATTGAGGGCCAGGCCATTGGTGTTTTTCAAATACACGTCCACTTCACCCGAAATGCGGTTGTCGAGGAAGCCATATTCCAGGCCGGCATCGTACTGCGTGGTCGATTCCCAGGTCAGGTCGTTGTTGCCGAGTTGCGAGGGCGACTGGCCGGGCACACCTACGTAGCCCGTAGTGCCGCTGAACAGGTTGCGCGAAGGGAAGTTGGTGAAGCCCTGGTTGCCGGTTTTGCCGATGCTAGCCCGCACCTTAAGCAGGCTCAACGTAGAATTGCCTTTCAGGAAATCTTCCTCCGAGATAAGCCAGCCTACCGAGCCAGCCGAAAACAAGCCGTAGCGGTTGTTGATACCAAAGCGCGACGAGCCGTCGAGGCGGGCGCTGCCGCCCACCAAGTACTTGCCGGCAAAGGCGTAGGAAAGGCGACCGAAATAAGATACCAGGGTATTGCCGCCATTATCAAACGAGTCGCCGGCCGTGTAAACAGAGGCGTTCCGGATGGTTTTGTAGGCATCGGAGGCAAATTGAGTGCCCGTTACACTGTTGCCCGTGAGGCGGCCCTGCTCGAAAGCCGTACCGATGGTCACATCCAGGTTGTGCTGCTCAGCAAAGGTTTTGTGGTAGTTGAAGTAATTGTTGACTACCAGCTTCGTGTTGACCTGCGCCGCACTGTAAGCGTAGCCGTTGGTTGGGCCGCTATTGCGCGAAGTAATCCGGCCCAGATACTGCTCCTCATTGTAGTTGGTGAAGTCAACGCCTACTTCGGACCGGAAAAACAGGTCAGGCGTGAACTTATATTGCGCATACACATTGCCCAGCAGCCGGTAGGTAGTAGCCGTGTACGAGCCGCCGATGATGCTGAGCAGCGGATTGTAGTAGAATGGGAAGTTGGTGCTATAGCTACCGCTCACTGGGTCTTGGGCGCCGCTAAGCAGGCCGGTGCGCGGGTCGGTGAGGGGCGTCAGGGGCGAGAGCGCCACAATCTGCATCGGCGAACTAAAGGCGTTGTCGTTGGGCAGGCGGTCATTGACCGAGCGCGTGGCCCCCAGGTTGACCCCAAACGACAGTTTGTCGGTAGCCTGGTGGTCGATGTTAAAGCGGGCGTTCATGCGCTGGTAGCGGTTGCCGACGATAATGCCGTGCTGGTCGCTGTACTGACCGGAGATGAAAAAGCGCGTTTTCTCGTTGCCTCCGCTAGCGTTCAGGTCATACTGCGAAAACGGTGCCCGTTGAAAAGCCTCGTTCTGCCAGTTGGTATCGTAGGTGGTCGGCGCCTGCCCCGCCGCGATGATGCCTAGCCGGGTGGCCGTCGAGGCTGCGGAAATACCCGAGTTGTTGCGCGCTTCGGTCAGCAACTCAATGTATTGCGCCCCATTCAAAAACTCGCGCTTATGCGTAGGGTTGCTGATGCCAGTTTGGTAGGCAATATTGAATTTAGTAGCGCCGGCCCGGCCCCGCTTGGTCGTCACGATAACGACACCATTAGTAGCGCGCGAGCCGTAAATGGCGGTTGCTGAGGCATCTTTGAGCACGTTAATGCTCTCGATATCATTGGGATTAATATCGGCAATAGGGTTAGAGGCAGCTCCGTTCGACGACAGGTTGTCGGTAAGCACCGGAATGCCATCTACCACGTACAGCGGCTGGGTATCGCCGCTGATGCTCGATACCCCCCGCACCCGCACCCGGATGCCCTGGCCCAGCTTACCGCTGCCACTCTCAATGAAAACACCTGCCGCTTTACCTTGTATCGACTGTTCGAAGGATTGAACCGGCTGATTACCAACGTCCCTGCTGCTTAGCTGCGTTACCGAGCCCGTCAAATCGGCCTTGCTCTGCGTGCCGTAGCCCACTACCACGGCCTCGCCCAAGTCGGTAGTGCTGGCGGCCAGCGTCACGTTGAGGGTGCTACGGCCTCCCACGACAATATTCTGCGTGGTGTAGCCAATCGAGCTGATGACGAGCGTGGCGCCCGGCCGCACCGAGAGCGAAAAATTACCGTCGGCGCCGCTGCTGGCCCCGTTCGTGGTGCCGCGCTCCACTACCGTAGCGCCGGGAATGGCGTTGCCGTCGGCGCCCACCACGCGGCCGCTGACCACCTGGGTCTGCGCCAGCACGGGCAGCGCGGCTACCACCAAGATAGGAGTTAAAAGATTTCTCATAAACTACACGCAGGGGAAAAGTGATAAAAGAAATCGCTGCTTTAAAAGCAATAAAAAATTAAAATCAGAAAAGTGACTCGCAAATTAAAGCGCTTTAGCTGAATTATTGGTAGAAAATAATGACCTGGGTGTAAATAATTAGGGGCCGGGCAAAAGAAAGGTGTCTTTTGCTCAGAATTGGCTCAGAATTCAACAGCATTGTTGCCATGCGTTCATATTATGGCCCGCTGCCAGCATTGGCGCCCGTTGCTGCGGGCTATTCCCCTACCTTTGCCGCCACGCATGAAGCCCACTATTCACTATCTTACCACGGCGGCCCAGGTGGCCGACGCGGCGGCCCACTTCGCCACCCTGCCGCGCATCGGCATCGACCTCGAGTTTGACGACAATCGTTACCGCTATGGCCGGCACTTAGCGCTCATTCAAGTATTTGATGGCCAAGAGGTGTACCTCATCGACCCGCTGCCCCTGGAACCCGAGATGGCGGCCGGCCTAGAGCCACTTTTTGCCGTGCTGCGCTCGCCCGAAGTGGCCAAGGTTTTCCACTCCTGCAAATCCGACATTCTGCTGCTCGACGAGCTGTTCGGTGTCACCTGCCGCACCATCGTGGACACTAGCGTGCAGTTTACGCTGCTAGCCCTCGAAGACAATAATATCTCGCTCGGGCGCCTCATTCAGAGCGAGTTAGGGTTTGAAGTTGACAAGGGCGAGCAGAAGTCAAACTGGTTGAAGCGCCCCCTCACCGAAGCCCAGAGAGAGTACGCTGCCAACGACGTACTGTATCTTTTTGAGCTCACCGACCGCCTCACCGCCCGCTTGCAGGAGCAAGGCCGTGCCCAGTGGGCGCAGGAGGAAAACCACGCCCTCGAAGCCGTGCGCTACGGCCGCGACGAGCTGCGCCCGCACCTGCGGCTAGCCGGCAAGTACCGCATCACGCCCCAGGAGCTGCCGCTTTTTCGGGAGTTGTATGCCCTGCGCGACCGCCTGGCCCGGCAGCTCGACCGCCCCAGCTACATGGTGCTCAGCAACGACCGCCTGGCCGAAATCACCCGTACGCCCATTGCCTCGCACGGCGCCCTGCGCAATGCTGGTGGCCTGCACCCCGAGCTAAAGCGGGCGCCCTACGCCGATGAGCTGGTGGCTCTGGCCGACGCCGACTTGGCGCCCGACGGCCCCCTGCCCGCCGACCAGCGCCGGCCGCAGCCGTTCCGCCGCCGCTTTGGCGGCCCCATCGCCGCCAAGGCCGAAGCGCGCGAGGCCCTGCTAATGAGCCTTAAAAACCACTTGTCGGCTGATTTCAGCCCTGTGCTGGCCAATACTGTGCTCAGCAACCGCCTCATCGGCGACGTGGTGGAACAGGGCAGCCTAGCCGCCCTGCGCCCCTGGCAGCGCCAGCTGCTGGGCGAAACCGCCGGCCAGCACGGCCTAGCCATTGCCGAGCTGGAGGAGCCGCTGCAGAGCTAGCGCCGCTGCGAACACAAGTAACGCCCGCCATGCTGAGCTGGTCGAAGCATCTTAGTCGCACTGCCAGGGGCAATAACCCTGTTTATTCGACTAAAATGTTTCGACCAGCTCAGCATGGCGGGCGTTTTTTTATGCTTGCCTGCTTTCTATTGCTGGCGCGGCTGGCGCTGGCCCAGGAGAGCCCCGTGTTGCGCGGCCGCGTGCTCGACGCCGACACGCATCAGCCCATTCCGAATGCGCAGGTGGGTATTGGGGGCAATCGGCTAGGTACCAGCACTAACCTGGAGGGCCGCTTTGCACTGCGCGTGCCAGCCGCCTACCAGGCCAGCGAGCTAGAAGTAGCCCTGCTAGGCTACCGGCCCTACCGCCGCCCGCTGCCGCCCCTGCCCGGTGCCGAACTGGTTATTGAGTTGCAAATCAGCCCGGCCAGCCTGGGCGCGGTCACCGTCACGGCTTCGGCCGAGGGCATTGTGCGGGAGGCGGTGGCGCGCATTCCGCACAATTACCCGGTCAGGCCCAGCCAGCTCACGGGCTTCTACCGCGAGTCGGACGATGAGACTACGCGCCAGCGCTACGACTACCTAGTCGAGGGTATGCTGCGCGTGCATAAGCCTGGCTACCAACACCCGCGTGACCCTGGCGCCGTGCAGGTGCTCGAATCGCGCCGGGTAGACCTGCGCCGGCCGCCGGCCGATACTGCGCTAGCCCCCATCGACTGGGTGGCCGGGGCATTGGTGCCCCAGCGCTTCGATTTTGTGCACACCCGCGCCGAGTTCATCAGCCCGGCCCATTTCAAAGACTACCGGTACAGCTTCAGCCCGCAAACCACTTTTCAGGGGCGAGCGGTGTACGTTATTACGTTTGGCCCCAGGCCAGGTACCACGCGCGCCAACTTTGCGGGCGAGGTCTACATCGACGAGCGTAGCTACGCCTTTCTGGGCGCCCGGTGGCACCGCACGCCGGCTGGCATCCGGCGCGAGCGACTGCTGGTTTTTGAGGCTAGCGAGCGAGCCTATCGGGCCGATTATCAGTTCTATGCCGGCCGCTACTACTTAAAAAGCATCTGGTACAATACCCTAGGGTTGCCGGTGGCCGGGCGGGTGCGCCACCACTTGGCCGAGTTCGTAACCACGGCCATCGACACCGCCCAGGCCCCGCCGCCCGGCTACCAGGAGCGCAGCCAGTACGGCGACGTGTTTCTACGCAACCCCGTGGGCTACGACTCGGCTTTCTGGCAGCACTATACCACTGTGCTACCCTCGCAGGCGCTCCTCGACCAAGCCCGCCAGCGCCAGGCCGACACGCTGCTGCGCCGGCCTGCCCCGGCTAGCCCCACACCCGCGCCAGAGGCCCCCAAGTGGCGTTTGCTGCGCCACCTGCGCTATACCTATGCGGGTGGGCTGCTGCCGGTGGCCGTGCCCGCCGCTGGCCTGGCGGTAGGGCTGGCACCCGGCGGCTCGGCCTTTCGAGCCACAGCGCAGGCTAGCACGGTGCCGCAGCGCATGGCAGCTTACTATGGTTTTGGCGTGCAGCTTGACCTGGTGGGGGGGCTAGCCGCCTACGCCACCACGCGCCAGGTGCTGGGCCGGCTGCAAGGCGCCAGCTGGGAAGCCGGCCTCGGCTACGCGCACCTGCTGAACCCGCACGGCCGGCCGCTGCACGCCCGCGCCGGGCTAGCCCACCTGCGCCAAAGCGTGGGCCAGGAGCTAGGCACCTTCGCCAATCCCGACCCTGGCCTGCGCCTGGCCGGCACCCCGCTGGCGGCCGAGGAACTCACCCTCACGCTCCACAACACCACCGATGCCCTGCTGCCCCGGCTAGGGCTGGGGCTGGAAATAAACCGCCACTGGGAGGCCGTGGCCGACCTGGGCTACGTGCTGCCGCTGCGCACCCGCAGCCAGCTGTTGGTAGAGGAGAAAAAAGGTTTTTTCAGCTTTAATACCCACACTGCTGCCTTGGCTTTGCCGGCCACCGAGGCGCAGGTATTTGTTGATACCCAACCGGTGGGTGGCGGGCCCTGGCAGTTGGGGCGCCTCTTGCTCAGCATAGGGGTGCTTTACCGGCTGGGGCAATAAAGCTGGCGGGCAGCGTTAATTTTGACGAATGCGCGGGCAGCTTAGCCAGCGCTTTTCCTGCCTGCATGACTGAGCCTGTGTTGCCCGCCCCGCTAGCCCCGCCCGCCGCGCCGCGCCCCCGCCGGGTGGGGCCAGCGGTGGCCGCCGTGGTGCTGGGGCTGCTGCTGGCCGGGGCGGGCCTGGCGTGGCACCTGCTGTATCGCCCCAATGTGCCCGCCGCCGTGGACGGCCCGGCCTACCTCTACATTCGGCGGGGCGTGGGGCTGAATGCCGTGCTCGACTCGCTGGCCCGGCCGGGGCAGTTGGTCCGGCCCCAGGATTTTACCCGTGTGGCGCGCTGGTGGGGCTTGGGCACGCCTGCCCACCCCGTGCAGCCCGGCCGCTACACCCTGCCCGCCGGGCTGGGTAACCTGGCCTTGGTGCGCCTGCTTGAAAGCGGCCGCCAGGATACGCTCGTTTTCACCCTCAAGCCTTTTCACTACCTGCCGCAGCTGCCCCGGCAGGCCGGCCGCCAGCTCAGTCTCGATACGGTGCAGCTGCACAAGCTGCTGACGGACAATGCTTACCTAGTGCGCCGCTACGGCCTCGACACGGCTACGGTGCGCACACTGTTCATCCCAGGCACGCTGCGCCTGTTCTGGCCCACGCCGGCCGCCACGTTTCTCGATTCGGTGGCCGCCCGCCACCGTCGCTTCTGGACGGCGCGCCGGCTAGCCCAGGCTGACTCCTTGAAAATGACCCCCGTGCAGGTGGCCGTGCAGGCTAGCATCGTGCAGCGCGAAACGGCCCAGCCCACCGATAAGCCCATTATCGCGGGCGTGTACCTCAACCGCCTGCGTCGGGGCCAGCCCCTGCAAGCCGACCCCACACTATTGTGGCCGCTGCACGGCCTGGGCACCCGCAAGCGCGTGCTGAACGTGGATAAGAAAGTCGACTCGCCCTACAATACCTACCGCCACAAGGGCCTGCCGCCCGGCCCCATCACCACGCCTTTCCCGCAGGCCCTGGATGCAGTGCTGCGCCCCGCGCACCACCAGTTCGTCTTTTTCTGCGCCCGGCCCGATGGCAGTGGCTTCTCCGATTTCAGCGAAACCTTTGCTCAGCACAAGGCCTTTGCCCGCCGCTTTCAGCATCATTTGGATAGCTTGAAAATTAAACGCTAGGCTAGCGCACCGCGCGGCCAAGCCAGTAGCCAGTAAAACCCACCCAGTAAAAATGCGCCTCGTCATTCAGCGCGTCCGCGAAGCCTCCGTTACTGTTGCGGACACTATAACCGGCCAGATAGGCCCTGGCTTGCTGGTGCTAGCCGGCTGCGCCCCCACCGACGACGAGGCGGCCCTAGCCTGGATGGCGCGCAAAGTGGTGGGCCTGCGCATTTTCAACGATGAAAACGGCCAGATGAACCGCAGCGTGCGCGACGTGGGCGGGCAGGTGCTGGTAGTCAGCCAGTTTACGTTGCTAGCCGATGCGCGCAAGGGCAACCGGCCCAGCTACATCGGGGCCGCTCCGCCGGCCGTGGCCGAGCCGCTCTACACGCGCTTTGTGGCCCTGGTGGCCCAAGAGCTGGGCCAGCCCGTGCCCACCGGCATCTTCGGGGCCGATATGCAGGTGCGCCTGCTCAACGATGGCCCCGTGACGATAGTGCTCGATTCGCCAAGTGCTTAAATTACTCATAGTATGACGATTGAACAAGCCCAAGCCACTGTTGATGAGTGGATAAACACGACCGGCGTGCGCTATTTCAGCGAGCTCACCAACATGGCCATGCTCACCGAGGAAGTGGGGGAGGTGGCCCGCCTCATTGCCCGGCAATACGGTGAGCAGTCGTTTAAAGAGTCGGACAAGGGCCGCGAATTAGGCGACGAGCTAGCCGATGTGCTATTCGTGGTCATTTGCCTGGCCAACCAGACCGGTGTCAACCTCACGGAGGCCCTAACCCGCAACCTGGCCAAGAAAACCCAGCGCGACGCCACCCGCCACCACAACAACCCCAAGCTGAAGGAGTAAACAGGAAATGAATCCTCAGCTAGCCCGCCTGGCCGCCATAGCAGCGCAGCCCAGCCGTCGCATTATCGGCCTCATGTCGGGCACCTCGCTCGATGGCCTCGATGTGGCCCTGTGCCGCTGTACCGGTCACGGCGTGGGCTTGCAGGTGGTACTCGAACAGTTTGCCACGGTGCCGTACGAGGCTGATTTTCAGCAAAGAATACGGGCTATCAGCCAGCCCACGGTGCCGCTGGAAGACCTGGTTTTGTTGAATGCCGAAGTAGCACGGCGGCACGCCGCTACCGTGCTGGCGTGCCTGCAAAGCTGGCAGCTAGCCCCTGGCGACATTGATGTGCTGGCTAGCCACGGCCAAACCATCTGGCACGCGCCGCGCCACCAGCACGGGCGGGCTGATTTTCCGCACCATGCTACGCTGCAAATCGGCGATGGCGACCACCTGGCCCGGCTCACGGGTATGCTCACGCTCTCCGATTTTCGGCAGCAGCACGTGGCCGCCGGCTACGAGGGCGCGCCGCTAGCCCCCTTTGCCGACGAGCTGCTATTCCGCCAGCCGGGCGTCAATCGGCTGTTGCTCAACCTGGGCGGTATCGCCAATTTCACGCTACTGCCCGCCGCCGGGGGCCCCGCCCAGGCCACCGATACCGGCCCCGCTAACACGCTGCTCGACTACGTGGTGCGCCAGTACTACCCCGGCCAGACCTACGACGCGGGCGGTGCCCTAGCCGCCCAAGGCCGCCCCCATGCCGGGCTGCTAGCGGCGCTGCGCAGCCATGCCTTTTTTGGTGCGCCGTTTCCTAAAACCACTGGCCCAGAGCTTTTTTCGCCGGCTTATCTGCAAGAAAATCAGCGGCTGACGGCCACCGAAAACCTACCCGCGTTTGACTTGCTAGCTACCCTCATCGAGCTAACGGCTGGTGCCGTGGCTCAGGCCGCCCGGCACTACCTGGGCCCCGCGCCGGCCGCCGAAATCCTGGTGAGTGGCGGCGGCGCGCACAATGCTACGCTACTGGCGGCGCTAGCCCGGCACTTGCCCGCTAGCCGCCTGCTCAGCACTGCCGAGGCTGGCGTGCCACCCGATGCCAAAGAAGCCATCCTGTTTGCAGTGCTGGCCAATGAAACCCTGGCCGGAAATCCGGCGCTCAGCCTGGGTAAAATCTCGCTGCCCAGGTAGGGGCAAGGGCCGGCCCCGCCCTATCGCCGGCGCAGGCCGAAGCCCAGCACAACCCGCGCCGTAGTGTCGCGAAACGTGACTTCGAGCAGTACCGGTGGCGGGCGCCGCGCCGAATCCTGAGCGAAGGCGAAGCGGCAAAACCACTGGCTAGGCCGCTGCCCGTTGCCCAGGCGCGCCCCCAATTGGTAGAACTCAATGGCCGGCCCGCGCGCCTGACCCTGCTGCCATACGGGCCGCGCCGCCCGGGCGAAGGCAAGCAGCGGCACGGCCGCGCGCACCTCGGGGGCTAGCCGGCGGTAGGCAGCCGGGTAGTTGCGGGCCAGAATCTCTACTAAAAACTGCCGGGCTAGCTGTGGCTGCGTGGGCCGCACCCGCGGCGGCCGTAAGCTCACTAATAGGCTAGTAGCTAATAGCAACCCGCCGACCCTAGCCAATTTAGCGGAGAATATAACGCAGAGTGGTGAGCCGGGCATCGCTAAAAATAACATGTGTTGGCTAGCTGGCCAGCAGCGGCCGCCGTCGCCACCTGGCCGCCACAACAGCGCCCCGCAAACGCAAACTGCCCGCCCGGAAAATCAGGGTGGGCAGTTTGGTAAACAGCGGGCTAGCTGCGGGCTCAGTCGGCCTCCTTGGGCACCAATACAAATACGTCTTCGCCGGGGCGCTTCATGAGGTACTTCTCGCGGGCAAACTTTTCGAGTAGGGCGGGCGAGCTGAGCAGCTCGGCGCGGTCCTTTTTCACGCTCTCGATGTTGGCTTCGTAATACTCTTTCTCAGCCCGTAGCTCGCGCCATTTGTGGTACATGTCGTACTGCTTGCTGAGGTCGTTGGAGTCGAACACGGCCATCCACACTACAAAGCCGGCGGCCGTGAGGAAGTAGAAATTGCGCACCACGCGCAGCGCCGGCATCACAAAGCGAGGTAAAGTCATTGCCTAAAGGTACTAAGCGCCGCCGAATTGGGCGTGCTGGGCAGCCTAAAGTCACCCGACTAGCCGGTGCTTGAGCTGGCTAGGGTAAGCGCTCAAAAAAAAGCCCGCCCGAGCGAACTCAGACGGGCTTTCTTCAACATGAAATGCCGGAGCTACTTACATTTTTTTGCCGGGGAAGTAGGCCGTTTCGCCCAGTTCTTCCTCGATGCGGAGCAGCTGGTTGTACTTGGCCATGCGGTCCGAGCGCGAGGCCGAGCCGGTTTTAATCTGGCCAGTGTTCAGGGCCACGGCCAGGTCGGCGATGGTCGAGTCTTCGGTTTCGCCCGAGCGGTGGCTCATGATGGACTTGTAGCCGTTGCGGCGGCCCAGGTTCACGGCGTCAATCGTCTCGGTGAGGGTACCGATTTGGTTTACCTTGATGAGGATGGCGTTGGCAATGTGCTCATCAATACCGCGCTGCAGGCGCTCCACGTTGGTCACGAACAAGTCGTCGCCCACGAGCTGGATTTTCTTGCCCACCTGGTCGGTGATGCTCTTCCAGCCCCCCCAGTCGTCCTCGGCCAGGCCGTCTTCGATGCTGATAATGGGGTATTTTTTGGTCCACTCCACCCAGTAGCTCACCATTTGCTCGGGCGTCAGCTTGTCGCCGGTGCTCTTCTTGAAGTGGTAGTGGCCATCTTCGAAGAACTCCGAAGCGGCGGGGTCGAGGGCAATCATCACCTGCTCGCCGGGCTTGTAGCCGGCCTGCTCGATGGCTTGCAACACAATCTGGATAGCCTCCTCGTTGCTCTGAATGTCGGGGGCAAAGCCACCTTCATCGCCCACGTTGGTGCTGTAGCCTTTCTTCTTCAGCACGCCCTTGAGGGTGTGGAAGATGTCGGTGCCCCAGCGCAGCGCTTCGCTGAACGAGCTAGCGCCCACCGGCATTACCATGAATTCCTGAAAGTCAATCTTGTTATCGGCGTGCGAGCCGCCGTTCAAGATGTTCATCATCGGCACGGGCAGGGTAGTAGCGCCCACGCCGCCCACGTAGCGGTACAGTGGCTGGCCCAGCTCTTGCGCAGCCGCACGGGCGGCGGCTAGGCTCACGCCCAGGATGGCGTTGGCGCCGAGGTTGCCCTTGTTGGCGGTGCCATCGAGCTCGCGCATGATTTATCAATCAGCGACTGCTCGTAGACCGAGAAGCCAATCAGCTCTTCGGCAATCTTAGAATTTACGTTTTCAACGGCTTTTAGCACGCCCTTGCCCTGGTAAACGGCCTTGTCGCCGTCGCGCAGCTCCACGGCTTCGTGCACGCCAGTGCTGGCGCCCGAGGGCACAGCGGCGCGGCCTACGGTGCCCGAGTCAGTGGTTACGTCAACTTCAATGGTCGGATTGCCACGCGAATCCAGAATCTGGCGGGCGTGAATGGCTGCGATGTAGCTCATGTCTTTTGAAAGAAAGATAGGAAGTGCAAATGTAGGCCGCTAGGGTAAAGAACGGCGTACAATTTCGTGGGGCTTCGCAAACGTTGCCGGCGGCCGGGCGTGGGTTATAGCTCGGCCAGCAGCTCGGCTAGCCTCCCAAACAGCACGTCGTTGCCGGCCTGCTGGTAGGGGGCTAGCGCTGCCTCAAACTGCGGCAAGCCGGCCAGAAAGGCCTGCACATTCTCGGCCGTGATGGCCTCGAAGTGGCGGCCGTAGCCTAGTTTTTCAATCTCGGCCGCGTTCAGCCACTGCTCGAACTGGGCCGGAATGGGCACCGCGCACACCGGTTTGTGCAGGTACACGGCCTCCGAAATCAGCGAAAAGCCGCCGTTGGTAAGCACGGCGCGGCTAGCCGCCAGCTCGGCAATAAAGCCCGCTTCAGAGAAGGGGCGCAGCAGCACGTTGCCGTGCGCCTCGTCTTTGTTGAAGCCGTAAACGCGGAATTCCTGCTCCGGCATCTGCTGTAAAATCTCGACCAGGTTGGTTTGGTTGGTAGCCGTTTGGTACACCAGCACGTAGTTGCCCTTAGTAGGGCTGGCAGCCTGTATTTCGGGCCTGATAATGCTGGGCACCAGCGTGGTGCGCTCGGCGTAGCGCAGACGCAGCGGCAACTCAAAAAACGTAGTGATAAGGTAATGCCGGGCCCGGGGTAGCTTGGCGCGCACCAAGTAGCGAGCCACATCGTACGCCTCACGCTCCTCCCGTGGTACCGTCACGTCGAGGTGGGCGCGGCTGATAATCTGCATGTTATCGATACTGATAACGGGCACTCGCAAGAGCTTGGCAAAGAAGTAGCTGAACGACTCAAAATCCGAAAGCACGACTTCAGGCCGGAAGCCGTGCAGCAGCTGCCGATACTGCCGGAAATTGACTTGCAGTGCCTCGGGGGCGCTACGCAGCGTGAGGCCAATAGTGCGCGACTTCGAGACCGCCAACTCTTTGTAAGCGATGTGAAAACCCTTGATTTCGAGCACGCGCCCGGGAAACGTCTTGTCGAGCAGCGTAAAGGCCCGCGCGCTGCTGACTACGCGCACGTCGTGCCCTTGTTCGAGCAGCCAGGCAATGAGTACTTTGCTGCGGGTAGCGTGGCCGAGGCCTTCGCCGGGCACACCGTAGAGGATGGTCATGGAGGAGCTAGCCAGAATAGAAAAGAAGTGGCGGGTAAAGGTAAAACAACCGCCGGGAGGCGCTTGGGTCGAGCAAAGCGGCCCGTTGGGCGATGCCGAGGGGCTAGCCGTCTTGCCACTCATTTCTTGCGCCGCCGATGCAGCCAGCTTGGCCCGGTTTTAGTTTTGCGGCTTCTATCGGCCTTTACCCTGTTTTGTTATGATGAATCTGGAAACTCTTTCTTCGCGTGTTCGCCCCTTGGTGGGCCGGGCGGCGGCCCTTTTGCTGCTGGCGGCCACGGCCTGCACCGCCCCGCGGGGCATCACTACCTCAGGAAAGGTAACGCCGCAGGGCGAGTTTCGGCTAGCCTACAACCAGGGCTTCAATGTGGCGTCGGCGCCCCTCAGCAAAGCAGGTACCGCCGTAAAAAACTCGGCTAGCCAGCTCGGCACCCAAGCTTCTAACGGCGAGAAAGTCAATTACTCCGATGCGGTGAGCGACGTGCAAACTGCCGCCCTGGCCTACGTGCTCGACCCGGTGCAGACTACCGCCGATTTTAGCATTCGCTACGGCGTGGTGCCGCGCCTCGATGTGGGCTACAAGTTTGCCTTCGGCTCGCATGTGTTCGACACGCAGTATCAGCTGCTAGGCCCCACCGGCTCGGCCGAGAACCCGGCGCGCGGCGCGGCCGGTGGCACTACCTACGCCAGCATCGGGTTGCAATACGCCATTCAGCGGGCCTCGATACCCAACCTGCCGTTCCTGGCCGATGTAAATAAGTTGATAGGCCTGTCGGCTTCGCGCCACGATATTTTGATTCCGCTCACCGTTAGCCAGTCATTTGGGCCCGAAGAAAGTATTGGGGCCATCAGCTACGGCGCCGTGTACGCGCACTCCTGGGTCGATTATGGCTTCCGGCCCAGTAACCTCTACAACCGTGCTGGCACCAATGTGCTACCCACGCTGGAGAATCAGAGCCGTAATTTCTCCTCCTACGGGCTGTTTCTCAACCTGAAACTGGGGTATAAGTACGTGTATTTCGTGCCCGCGCTCAGCCTCTACTACCAGAACTACGGCGACTACACGCTGCTCGACGGCAGCACTGCCTCATTGAGCGGCGTCACGTTTATACCGTCACTCGGGGTGCAGTTCCGCATTCCCAACTTGTCGCGCTAGGGAAGCCGAAGACGTAGTTATTCACAAAAAGGCCCTTGACTAATCGACAGTCAAGGGCCTTTTGGCTATGGATAGGAGCTAGCCACTAGGCTGGCTCGGCTACTGCGCCGCCAGCCACTACCGTCAGCATGTCGGCGGGGCTGAGGTAGGTGCGGGCTAGCTCTTGCAACTCGGCAGCCGTGGCGGCCTGGGTGCGGCGCACTAGCTCGGCGTAGTAGTCGGGGCGCAGGCCTTGCAGCACTACGTAGCGGTAGCGGTCGGCCTGCTCAAACACGGTGGTTGTTTCCCCCAGTAGCTTGCCCAAGGTGTAGTTTTTCACGGTTTCGAGCTCGTCGTCGCCCAGCGGCTCTTCTTGCAGGCGGGTGAGCTCGTAGGCGATTTCGCGGCGGGTGGCGTCGGCGCTTTCGCCATTAACATCGGTGCCGATAACGAGCGAAACGGCCTGCTCGCGCGACACCACGCTGGCGTGAATGCCGTAGGTGAAGCCCTTGTCCTCCCGAATATTACGCATCAGACGCGAGCCGAAGTAGCCGCCCAGTATTTTCACCAGCAGCAGTAGCTCCGGCGTTTGCACTTCGGTGAGTGCCGGCCAGCGCCGACCCACCCGCAGCGAGGCCTGAATGCTGCCCTCTACCGGAACGGTTATCAGGCTGGCCGGCACGGCGTCGTAGGCAGCGGCTGGCACCGCGGGCACCGCCTGGGGGCTAGCGGCGGGCTGCCACTGGCCCAGGCTGGTAGCTACCGCGGCGGCGGCGGCAGCTACATCGCCGCTCAGGAAAATCTCGGCGCCGGCCGGCGCGTAGGCCGTGGCGTGAAAGGCCCGCAGCTCGGCCGCCGTGAGCGCGTGAAACGACGCCTCGTCGAAAGGCCGGCCGTAGGCCGAATCTTCGCCAAACAGCTGGCGGTTCATTTCCTCACTGGCACGAAAGCTCGTTTTTTGGCGCTCCACGCGCATATTCTGGCCTATGCGCTGCTGCATCTGGCGCAGCTCGGCTTCCGGAAAGCTGGGGGCGGCCAGCACTTCCTGCACTAGCGGCAGCAGCGCGGGCAGGTGGCGCGCCAGGCAGTAGAGCGTGAGCGTGGCGCGGTCGGGGCCAGCCTCGCAGTCGAGCGACGCGCCGTAGAAGGCTACCGTATCGGCAATTTCGCGGGCCGAGCGCGTGGCTGTGCCCTCGGTGAGCATGCGGGCGGCTAGCTGCGCCAGGCCCGGCAGCGGCTCGTGGCACTTGCCGGCGGGCAGCACCACTTGCAAGCGTAGCACGGGTTGAGCCTCGTTGGCCAGCAGGTGCAGGCGGGCGCCATTGGGCAGGTGCTGCACCGTGGGGGCGGGCAGCACTACTTGGGTAAGCGGAAAGGTGGGCGGGGGCTGGAGGCGGTTGAGCACGGAATAGGGAATTAAAAATTAAAAATGTAGAATTAAAAATTAATAAACGCGCGCCGGCTTTGGTGGCTGCGGCAATAAAAACCGGGGCTGGAAAACAGCAGCGTGATAGCCACTGTTTTCCAGCCCCGGTTTTTAATTTTTACTTGTGAATTTTTAATTCGGTAGCGTGCCCTGGGTGCCGCCGGCGCCGCGCTCGTCAAAGGCGTCGGCTAGCTTGTTGAGGTTGAAGTGCAGCGATACCCGGATGGTCTGGGCCAGGGGATTGGCTTGCGAGTTGGGCACCAGGTAAGTGCCATCGACGCCAAACACCGACAGGCGTGCGCCCAGGCCGAAGCTCAGGTACTGGCGGTCGCCGGTATGCGGGTTCTCGTAGAAGTAGCCCACGCGAGCCGCGATGGTATTGTTGTACCAATATTCGAGGCCGCCGTGCAGGTTTATCTCCTGTAGCTCGCCCTTGAAGCCGGCCGGCGCATCGCCGAATGAGTTGAAAATGCCCGATACGATGCCCTGCTGTTTGCGCTCATTGTTAATGCGGTCTACCTCAGCCGCATTGGCTGGGTTGTAGGGGTCCTCGTAGTAGGGCGAGGGTACGAGCAGCTTGGTAGCGTCGAAAACCAGCGTAATCTTGTTATACGTGTCGATTTCGCGCGTGATGGCCGTGCCCAGGCGCAGCTGCGTGGGCAAGAAGCTAGCCACATTGGGGTCACCGTACACCATCTTGTTACCAATGTTGGTGATGGCGGCGCCGAAGGCCAAGTTGTACACGCCGGTGCCGATGGTGGCATCCTTGCTGTAGTATAGGCCCAGGTCGGCGGCGAAGGAATTGCCGGTCTGCGCGTCGTTGTTGGAGTAGTTGCCCACCAGGTTCGAGCGCACGTAGCGGGCCGAGATGCCCAGGCCGAAGTTCTCGCCCAACTTCTGGCCGTACGATACTGTGAAGGCATATTCTTTGGGGTCGAACGAGCCGGCGGGCAGGTTGTTGCCAGTGCGGTAGTCAATCTGGCCCAGGCTGAAATACATGAGCGAGGCTGCAATGGCCCCGCGGTCACCCACTTTGCCGTAGCCCGACAGGTAGCTCAGGCTCATGTCGTCGGTTATCTGGCGCAGCCAGGGCGAGAAGGAAGGCGAAAAAGCGTATTTATAATCGACAAAGCCCAGCTTGCCGGGGTTGTAGAACGCCGCATTGGCATCGGGCGAAGTAGCCACCCCGGCATCGCCGAGCGCCGCCCCCCTGGCATCGGGGCTGAGCGTGAGAATGGGCACCGCCGTGGTAATGGTGTGCAGTTCGGGGGTAGCTACCTGGGCCAGGGCGGCCGGCGCGGCCAGCAGCATCAGCGCCGGCGCCAAGCCTAGCGTACGAAAAAAGGTCATGTGGGGTAGTAAAAGACTATTTACAAGAGAATAGACACCCGGCTAGGGGTTGCAAGGAGAGAAAGATAGCTGGAGCGGCAGGCAAGTATACTAAGGCGGCGGCCAGTCGGGCTTAATTCAGCAAAACTAGCTTCTCAAACTTGGTAGCGGCCTGGCCATCGGGCGTGCGCACGCTCACGCGGTACACATACACGCCCCGGGCCAGTTGGTCGTTGTAGTCGTCGCGGCCGTCCCAGGTCAGTGCCGCGTCGCGGATGGTGCTAGGTACGTGGCTGGTGCTGGAGGGGATTGTGGTGCGCAAAGTTTTTACCAGGCGGCCCGCCACCGTAAAAATCTGCACCTGCACGTCGAGCTCCGCGCCCGGCCGCGACTGGTCGAAGTGAAAGGTGGTGAAGTTGCTGAACGGGTTGGGGTAGTTCAGCACGTGATGGAGGGCTAGCTGAGCCGATTGCTCCGCAATGAAGTCAATCGTTCCTTCCGCCGAATTATTGTAGGTGTCCCACGCTTTTAGGCGAATGGTGTGGGGGCCGGGCGCCAGGTCTTTGTACAAGTAGCGTACCCGGCCCGCCATAAAGTTGTCAACGTCAGAAACGTACGAGTCATTCACCGTCACCAGCTTGGTAGGGTCATTGTCGAGCGTGGCCGTAATGTCGTGCCCAATGCCGGCGCTCGACGTGTTGATGCCCGACTTGTCGGTGAGGCGCGCGATGAGCAGCGGGCTCAGGCCCGTGCTGCCCCCCGATACAAACGATTCGTCGGTCATAAAAAGCTGCACCACCGGCGGGGCCGTGTCGCCGGGGGCCCCGCGCGAGGCCCCGCCCACCAGGGCCGGCTGGTAGCCCTGGGCATCTACCTTGTTCACCGGGTCCTGGGCGTAGAGGCTGATTTTTCCCCGGCCCACGTTGTAGGCAATGTCCTTGGGCACCACAAAGTTGACGGCGAAGCGCCCGCCGCGTACCGTGGCCTGCCCACCGTAGATAATGCTCTCCTGCGTCTCGACCAGCACCCTAGCCGAAGCCTGGTCACCGAGGGTCGTGGCGGTAATGGGCTTATCAAAAATCGTGATGTCGGCCGTGCCGCCGAAAGCCGTATTCAGGGCCCCGGCATTCTCAATGTGGCCGCTCAGGCGCACCTGGCCCAGCGCCTGAAGCGTTTGCAGGCTGTCGGGGGTGCCCACAAATGGGCGGGCTGGCGCGGCGCCTACCTTTATCGAGTCGAGCACCACGCGCTGGCTAGGGTAGGCGAGGCGGGTGGTAGGGTCGGCGAGCAGCGTGTAGTTGCGGTTGTTGAGGTCGCCGCTGGGCGACTGGTTTTTGGCCACGCTGGCCGCGTAGCCCAGGTAGGGGAGCGCCCCGGCCGCGCTACGGGCCAGCACCTGGGTATAGAAGTTGTTCACCACCTGGGTGTTGAAGTTCGAGTACACCACTCGCGTGGTCGTAAATAACCCTACTGCCCCGCCGATAGCGTTGTCGGTCACCACTAGCTCGCCGGCCGAGGTCAGGTCGGGGTTGTCGTAGGTGCTCATGTCGCAGGTGCCGGTTACGAAAAACGTGAGCCGGTTCTGGTTGCGCAGGGCCAGCAGCGAGGCGCGGGTAATAATCTGCTCGTCGGCCAGGTACTTGGGGCTACCGTGGCCGGTGTAGCCCACCATTAGTGAGCCCTGCTCGATGGCCTCGTCGATGGCGGCCATAGCGGCCGGCGAGCGCTGCCCGGCGGCCAGGCTCACCTGCGGATACAAATCGAGGTAGGTTTTGCGCAGGTTATAAGCGGGCTCAGCCTGCTTGATGTTGGCCGCAAAAATCGTTTCCGACTCGGTGGCAAACTGGTTGTCCTTCTCGGCATCGGTGTCGTCGGCGGTGAGCGTGATGCGGTTGCGCCACTTACCGAAGCTAGCCGGCGAGTCGTAGGCAATCAGCTTGTCCACCACCTGCCGGGCCTGGCCATCGTCGGCGCGCTGCCCCACGGGGGTGCGTACTGGCAGGCGCCCAATGCCGATGTCGGTGGTTTCAAACGTGGCGCTGTATGTTTCCAGCCACTCGCCCTCGCTGTCATCGAGCAGGCCGTAGTAATCCTCTGATGAATAACTGCTTTCGCCCTCAATATTGTTGCGCCCGCTGAACTGCTGCACGGGCAGAAACGACTCGCGCGACTCGTAGGTGGGCACGAAATTCTGGTTGGCGGCGTCGGAGTTGTCGCTGGTGGCGAAGGGCCGGCGGGTAGCCCACCACGCGGGCTCTTGGGCCGCATCGTTGTAGGGCGACGACTTATAATCGTACGATGCATCGCCGAAAAGCAGCAGGTAGTTGCGCCGGCTGCTAGGGTCGGGGTTGCGGTCGTAGACCTGCTTCATCAGGTCGCGGATGGCCGTGGCATCCTGCGCGCCCGAGCTGTACTCGTTGTATACTTCCTTGGTCGTCACTACGGCCACTTGCAGGTTGTTGTAGTCGCGGCGGTGCTGGGCCAGCCGCTCGGCCTGCGCCCGGAAGGGCGGGTAGGTCACAATCACCAAATCGAGCCGGCCGTCTTTATTAAGCGCATGCAGGTTCTGGTTGGAAACCCGCCCAAAAAGCCGGGGCGCCTCGAATGTGGCGTTCGGCTGCACGGCCACAAACTCGCGCAGCGAGTCGGTGTAGGCCAAAAAGTTGCCGCCCGCATCCAGCGCCTGCCCCAGCGGGCGGCGGGGATTGGTAACATCCCACACCTGCGCGCCGCTGGCGTTGGCGAGCGTGAAGGTGCCCACGGTATTAGCCCCGCGCTTGTTATTCAGGGAGTTAAACTCTAGGTAGGCGCCACTCAGGCGCAGCTGCCGCTTCACCACCAGCTCCAGGTAGTCGAGGTAGCCGATGCCAATAGGGTCGAACGAAGCGAAGCTCAACGTCACCTTAGGGTCGGCTAGCCCCGCCGGCGTGGCAATAGTAAAGGTTCGAAAGTCATTCACCGCCACCGAGTTGAAAGAGCCAGTGGGAATGCCCGGCAGCGACTGCGTGCCCAGCGTGGCCCCGCCCAGCGCCACTGTAAAAGTGCTGCTCTGCAGGGCCATGCTGGCGGTGGCCACCGTCAGGCGCAGGGTGTCGCCGGCCACTACGTCGGCCAGCGGCTGGTTGACATCGTTACCAAATACAAATTCGCGCGTGCTGCTGGTGTTACTGCTAAACGCCTCGCCCAGCCAGCGCCGGCCCGAGTACAGCACGTTCACGAGGTCGTGCTCGTAGAAGCGCCGGTCGAGAAACGTGGTAATGGGCGCGCCCGTAGCCGGTCGGCTAGGGGTGGCCGCCGTGGCAATGCGCCGCCCGTTGGCAGCTCCTACCCGCACGAAATAGTAGGCCGTATCGGAGTAAAAATTGTTGACGTGCTTGAAGCGCCCATTCTCGCCCAGCAGCCCATATAGGCCCGGCTGCCCTAGCGAAGCCGCCCGCGCCGGCTGGCTGGCCCGCCAGGTGTGCGGCCCCTTGGCGTAGAACAAAAAGTACTCGTTGGCATCGAGCGTGCCGTCGTTGTTGCCCTGAAAATAGATGTTATTCTCCACCAGGTCGTCGGGCCGGGGCGCCGCATTGGCCTGGGGCAGCAAGCCCGTTGCGTTGCCATAGACCTGAATACGCCGCGGGTCGAGGCTGGCCACGGGCAAGCCCAGGTTTTTAAGGGTCGTTTGGTCGAGCTTGTACACGCCGCTGCGCGGCACCCCGATTTTATACCACTCGCCGGTGCTCAGCACCGAGGTTTCGACGTGGGTGCGGGCGGTGAGGCGGGCAGTAGCGCCGCTGGCCGCCGCCGTTTGGTAGGCGTAGGTAAAGGACAGCAAGCGCTCGGCTTGGCCGGTCTGGGGGTTGCGGCGCACGGGTTGTAGCAGCACGTAGGAGTAGGGCCGGCGCGCCTCAGTGCCGGTGCGCAGCTGCACCGCGGGTGCGGAAGGCAACGTAATGTTGCCCAGTAGTTTAACATCGGCGGCCGGGAAGGCTTCGTACACCGCTTCGCGCAGCTCGCCGCTGGCTAAGGTGCCGGGCAGGCGCAGGGTGTAGGTGCCGATAACCTGGCCCGTGCCGTGGTAGGCGCCCCGGAAGCTGGGCACCCGGCGCGGTTCTGCATCGGGGTCGGCGCCTGGGTTGCGCAAGCTGGCGTAGGTGGTCCAGCTCAGGGTCACGGGCACCGTTTGCGCGCTGCTGCCTTGGGCCAGGGCGCGTAGCGTGAGGCTAGCCAGCATCCCCAGCAGCAACATCGAGAAAAGGTTTCGCATAAATAAAGCGGCTTAGGCCCGTGGGCACTCCTCAAAAATACGCCACCGCCCCGGCATTCCCGCGCAGGCTAACTACCGCCAGGCCCAACTTATTGCGGGTTGCCGGGGCTAGCCTCCAGCCCCTCGCGGCTGCGCACCCGGCCCGGCACCGACAGCAGCACGTAGAGCAGCACCGCCAGCGGAATGCCCGCCGCCCGCAGGGTACTCACCAGCACCAGCGCCAGGGCCACAAAAATGAAGCGCCGCCGGTTGCCCACCCACTTCAGATTTTTGAATTTGAGGGCAAAAAGCGGCAGCTCAGCTACGAGCAGGCCCGAGAGCAGCACCGTGAGGCCGAGCAGGAGCCAAGGGTTGAGAATGATATCCTTCACCCCAAACTGGTCATTGGCCAGAATGAGCGGCAGCGAGGCTACTACGAGTGTGCAGGCCGGCGTAGGCAAGCCGATGAAGGAGGTCGTCTGGCGGGTGTCGTTGTTGAACTTGGCTAAGCGCAGAGCCGAGAAGATAGTGACAAGAAATGCTGCATAAGGCAGCAATAGTACTGGTGAAGGCAATACAAAGTCATCATTTCCAGGTGCCTGACCCATCATGGGTAGCTTGATAGCGGCCAGCAGTAGCTGACACAGTATCGCCCCTGGCACCACCCCAAACGACACCATATCGGCCAGCGAGTCAAGGTCTTTGCCGATGGGTGATGACACGCGCAGCGCCCGCGCCAGCAGCCCATCGAAGAAGTCGGCCACGGCGGCCACGCCCACCAGGTAGGCCCCTAGCACCAGCTCGCCCCGGAAGATGAACGTGAGCGCCAGGCACCCGCACAGCAGGTTAAGGCAGGTGACGGCGTTGGGAATATGTCGTTTCAATAGAGTAGTGGCTAGGGGGTGAGGCGCCGCGCTTGGGCAAAAACTTACGTCAAAAACGGATTGCTGCGGCGCTCAGCGCCGATGGTAGTACTAGGCCCGTGGCCAGGGTACACCACCGTTGTATCGGGTAAGGTTAGCAGTTCGCTAACAATGCTTTGGATGAGCGTAGCGTGGTCGCCGCCCGGCAGGTCGGTGCGGCCGATGCTGCTCTTAAACAGCACGTCGCCGCCCACCAGCTGGCCGCCCGCCGCGTCGTAGAGCACCACGTGGCCGGGGGCGTGGCCGGGCGCGAAACGCACCTGCAACTCGCTTTCGCCTAACCGGATAACCTGCCCGGCCGCCAGCTCGCCGGTGGGCTCGGCGCCCTCGTAGGCCGGGAAGCCGTAGGGGCCGGCGTAGGTACCCACGGCCCGCAGCGTGGGCAGGTCGAGGGCGTGCAGCAGGAAGGGAATGCCAGGAAATTGCTTCAGTACGAAGGAATTACCGAGCACGTGGTCGATGTGGGCGTGGGTGTTCAGCAGGTACTGCACATCCAGCTTTTCCTGCTCGATGTAGGCGCGTAGGGTTTGCTGCTCGGCCGGCGAGTAAGCGCCGGGGTCCACAATGGCCGTGGCGCGCGTGGCCTCATCAATGAGCAGGTAGGTGTTTTCGCTGAACGCGTTGAAGGTGAAGGAGACAATCCGGAGCATGGTGGCAAAGGTAACGGTAGGTGAGGAGGTGAGGAGGTTGGAAAGTGAGGAGGTGATGGGGCAGTAGGTAAAAAGCACTACTTGCTATTTTTCTTCTAAGCTCATTACCCTAGCACCCCCTCACCTCCTCACCCCAGCCGTACTTTGCTGCTGCGAATGACTGATTTTACTACCTACGATTACCTGCTCATCGGCCACGGCATTGCCGGCGCGGTGCTGGCCCGCGAGCTGCGCGCCCGCGGCCAGCGTGTGCTCGTCTACGACGAGCCGCGGCCTGATACCGCCTCCCGCGTGGCCGCCGGCCTCATGAACCCCGTGGCCGGCAAGCGCTTTGCCCTCACCTGGCGTGCCCACGAAACGCTGCCCGCCGCAATAGCTTATTATCAGCAGCTTAACGAAGAGCTAGGCGAAGAATATTTTCTGGCTAGCCCCATTCTCAAAGTATTTGGCTCGGCCCAGGAGCAGGCCCAGATGCTGGCCCGCGCCGCCGAAGACCCCTGGCAGGGCTTCGTGGAGAAAATCGAAACCGAGCCCATTGTGCAGCCTGGCTTGCTGGTCCCACACGGTGGCGCGTGGCTGCGCGGGGGCGGCCACCTGCGCGTGGAGGCCCTGCTGGCCGCCCTGGCTAGCCAGGGCCGCGCCGAAGGCTGGCTGCGCGAAGAAACTTTTATTTGGCAGGCGCTCGTTGCCGACGACGACGGCACGGGCGCCGCCTACGCGCCGGGCCGGCTGCGGGCGCGCCACGTGGTGTGCTGCGCGGGCGCGGCGGCGCTGGCTAGCCCTCACTTTGGCTGGCTGCCGCTCACGCCCAATCAGGGCGCGGTGCTCGACGTGGCGGTGCGCGTCCTCAGCGCGGCACAGGTTCTCAATCGGGGGGCCTACGTGGTGCCGGCGCCCACAGCGGGGCAGTTTCGGGTGGGCGCTACTT
>Ga0160429_1000642_pt1 | contig 26258 bp, 24 predicted proteins | sample SolpanmetagenomR_FD_108199 | JGI IMG/M metagenome (GOLD analysis project Ga0160429, IMG submission 108199) | Solar panel surface microbial communities from Lawrence Berkeley National Laboratory, California, USA - R | ecosystem: Engineered > Built environment > Solar panel > Unclassified ... | reverse complement strand
TCAAGAATTCCGCATTTCCGATACGCTTTGGGAGCGGCTCGAGCCGCAACTGCCGGTTCACACCCCGAAAGCGCACCCGTTGGGCTGCCACCGGCAGCGGGTGCCGGACCGGCAGGTCCTGGACGGTATTTTCTTCGTGTTGCGCACGGGCTGCCACTGGAAAGCGCTGAGTACCACCGGTATTTGCTCGGGCTCCACGGCCCACGCCCGCTTTCAGGAGTGGGTCCAGGCCGGCGTCTTCGCCAAGCTTTGGGACGTGGCCCTGCAAGACTACGAAGACTTGATAGGACTTGATTTCGAGTGGATGGCCCTCGACGGTTCGCTGCACAAAGCGCCGTTGGGTGGGAAAAAAAACCGGTCCCACCCCCACAGACCGCGGCAAAGACGGCGTCAAGCGCAGCGTGTTGACGGAAGCGCGGGGTATTGCGGTGGGCCTGGTGGTGGTGGAGGCCAACCGATAGGACATGAAACTGCCAGAAAGTACGTTAGCTAGCTTGCCCCCAGCTGCTGAAGCGGCTCGGCAGGCACAGGTAGCTGCCGGTTCTGAGCTAGGCTTATGCTTGGACGCAGGCTACGACTATGCTCAGGTGCGGGAGGTAGTAGCGGCCTTGGGCTACACGGCTCACATCCGGCCACGTGGGGAAGAGGTGCAGGCCAAAAAAGCAGGCCAGAATGCCCGCCGCTGGGTAGTGGAGCGCACCCATTCGTGGCTGAATCGGTTTCGCCACCTGCTCATCCGCTGGGCCAAAAAGCCCGAGAGCTACCTGGCCATGCTCCATTTTGCCTGCGCCCGAATCACCTGGTATAATTGTCTTTTTGGGTGAGGCCAACCTCCTATTCGTATAGCCTCTTAGTGTTTCAGACTTAACAGACAAGTTTTTAGCTTCTTAAAACGCAAAAGCCCCATTAGAAGCTTTATGCTTCTAATGGGGCTTTTGTCGTTACTGGCTACTTACATCTCAGCTAGCATTTCCCAGCGGTCGTTGAGCCGGACCAGCTCTTTTTTGGTTTGCTCAAATTTCAGCGTAGCATCTTTCAGTTGTGCGGTATTTTGATAAATCTTGGGGTCGGCCAGCTGCTTTTCGTACACGGCCAGCTCCTTTTCTACCTTGTCAATGTTGGCTTCTACCTCGGCTAGCTCGCGCAGGGCTTTTTTCTGGTCGGGCGAGGCAGTTTTGGCTGGGGCGGCTTCGGCTTTGGGCTCGGGCTTGGGAGTGGGTTTGGCGGCTGGGGTAGCGCTACCGTTTTGCTTGGCCATCTTGGCGCGGTCGTCCTGCCACTGCTCGTATTCGTGGTAGGTGCCGGGGTATTCCTTGAGCTGAAAGTCTTCGATGTACCAGATTTTGGTGGCCACGTTCTCCACGAAGTAGCGGTCGTGGCTGATGACGATAAACGTGCCCTCATACTGCTCCAGTGCCTGGATCAGGATGTTGACTGACTGCATGTCCAGGTGGTTGGTCGGTTCGTCGAGCAGCAGGAAGTTGGCTTCCGAAATCAGGGTTTTGGCCAGCGCCACGCGGCTTTTTTCGCCGCCGCTCAGCACCTTGATTTTCTTGTACACATCGTCTCCCGTGAATAGGAACGAGCCCAGCACGCCGCGCAGCTCCATCTCGTTGCGCTTCGAGCCCGCCTCGTTCATCTCCTGAATGATCTCGTTATCCACGGTCAGGCTTTCGAGCTGGTGCTGGGCGTAGAAGGCCATAATCACGTTGTGGCCCAGCTGGTGCTTGCCGGTGGTGGGCGTTTCGGCGCCGGCCACGAGGCGCATCAGCGTCGATTTACCTTTGCCGTTGGCCCCGATGAGCGCGATTTTATCGCCCCGCTCGATGTGCACGTTCGTGTCGCGGAAGATGAGCTTTTCGCCGTACTGCTTGCCGATGTGCTCCATGCGCAGGATGTGGCGGCCGGGCTGCTGCGAGAAGGTAAACTTGAAATTTACCTTGGCCGCGTCGGGCGCTACGGCATCGATGCGCTCGAGCTTGTCGAGGGCTTTTATGCGGCTCTGGGCCTGCTTGGCCTTGCTGGCGCTGGCTTTGAAGCGCTCGATAAAGCGCTCGGCCTGCTTGATGGCGGCCTGCTGGTTGTCGTAAGCACCCTGCTGAATTTCGGTGCGTAACACCTTCTCTTCCTGATAAAAGGAGTAGTTGCCGGCGTAGGGATGCAGCTTGCCGCCGCTTACTTCCACAGTCGTGTTGGTGGTGCCATCCAGGAACTCGCGGTCGTGGCTCACGATAATCACCGCACCCTCGTAGCCGGCCAGGTACGTTTCAATCCACTTGATCGAGGGTAGGTCCAGGTGGTTGGTGGGTTCGTCGAGCAGCAGCAGCGACGGCTGTTGCAGCAGGATTTTGGCGAGCATCACGCGCATGCGCCAGCCGCCCGAGAAGGTCTTGAGCGGCTTCTGCAAGTCGTCGGTCGAGAAGCCCAGGCCTTCCAGGATTTCCTCGGCCTTGGACTGCATGGTGTAGCCGCCCAGCGCCTCAAAGCGCTCCTGCAACGTAGCTAGCTTATCGACCAAATCATCGGTATAATCAGTCTCGAACTTGAGTAGAATCGCGTCGATTTTCTTTTGTAGTTCGAGCGCCTCGGCGAAGGCCTGCATGGCCACTAGCAGGATGGACTCGTGCGAGTCGTAGCTCAGCAAGTCCTGGTTCAAAAAGCCCAGGCTCACGTCTTTGCTCATCGAAATGGAGCCGCCATCGGGCCGGTACTCGCCCACCAGCAGGCGCAGCAGCGTCGATTTGCCGGTGCCATTGAGGCCCACCAAGCCGATTTTATCCTTAGGTTTGATGTGCAGGCTAGCCCCGTCGTAGAGGGTGCGCGAGCCAAAGTGAAAGTCTAGGTCAGAGATGGAAATCATTGCGCAGAAGATATTAGGGGCAAAGGTACGGCGGCCGATAGTGCCAACCCGGTAGTTCAGTGCCCGCGGCCCCAATCATTTAGTACGGCCAAGCAGTGCGGCCCGGTAAGCCAGCCCCCATGGCTGCCCCTCAGCTAGGTTTTGAGGGCCTTGAAAAATGCCGCTCGGCATAGTAAACAGCCTCGCCAGCGGAGTAGGGCCGCCGCCAAAAGTGGGCTATTCGTGCCGCGGCACCTTACCACAACTATAAAAACCCGCTGGTAGCTTAGCCGCCCTGGGCCGGTAGCGTGGGCAGGCTCGCGGTTTTCCCGGGCGGCACAGTAGCTTTGGGCCGCCCGGCGGGCCTCAGCCAAGGCTACGCCGGCTGTTTTTTCCACCGCGGCTTCTGTTTATGCTCGCTATCACTTCCCTCTTACCGTCGCCGGCTTCCGACCACATCAACACCCTTATCAAGAGTTTGGAAACGGAGTTTGGCCTCACCGATGTGCAGGCCACGCCCGAGCCCCACCTCACCTACCAGCTCGTGGAGCCCGAAGACCTCGCGACGCTGAAAGAGGGCTTGCGCAACATCGCCGCTACGACCATCCCGTTTATTGCGCACACTACCGGGCTCGGGATGTTTCCGGGCGAGCGGCCCGTCATTCACATTCCCGTGCTGCGCTCCGACTACCTCAACCAGCTGCACCATCGCATTTTGGAAGTAGCCGCGCCGCTCTGCTCGCGCACCGACCGCTTTAGCGCGCCCGATTTGTGGCTGCCGCATATCTCGCTAGCCCTGCACGACACCACGCCCGAGCTGCTGGGCCCGGTGCTGCAATTTTTGAATAACCAGACATTTAACCTGGAGCTCAAAATAACGAACCTGGCCATTCTGCGACCCGATGGCGACTTGTTTGTGCGCGAAGAAGTATTCGAGTTTGGCGGCAAGGAGTAGCTGCCACAACCCTAGTAAAAAGGCCCCCGAAAACCAGTGGATTTTCGGGGGCCACGCTTTAGCGGTTCAGAATGGTCTTGTTGCGGTTCAGCTTGAGGTCTTGCAGCAAGCTGCTCTTGGCGGCGATGGTGAACTGGTAGCCCCGGTAAGTACCCACCGGTATCCAGAGGCCCGAAATCTGCCAGCAGTGCAGATCGCGGTAGAAGTTGACCGTCGGGTACACAAACTGATTTTGCGAGAAATTGTAATTTAGGGTAGTGCTTAGGCGCAGGTTGGGCGTGAGCTTGACCGAGCCGCTGGCCGTGACTGAGCTGCCCGAAAGCAGCGGCGTAGCCCCCAGGAGCGTGGGCCGGATGGGCGCCGCCGCGGCCGTGTAGCTTGCGGTGTACTGCACGGTAGCTTCCCAGGGAATGTCGAAGTCGATGTAGTCGGCATAAATGGCCTGCGGCGCCGGCGAGCCCAGCACCGGGTCGTTGGCTGGAGCTACGGCCCGCGGAATGTTGGCCTTGCTCTTGGGCTTGGCGGCGGGGTTAAACTGATAGCCTAGGCTCAGGTTGGCCGATAAAAGGCGGGCTATGCGCCTATTAAGAATACCTTCCTGGTCAAATAAATAGCGGTTGATAAGGCGGCCGGTCGAGTCGCGCTGGTAGAAGCTGAAGGAACTGGTGGCCACTACGTTCAGCTTCTTGGCTATTTGCACCCGGTAACCAAGATTGAGGTTCGAGAGCTTGAGCGAATCGATCGGCTTATTCGTGCGCTCGTCGCGCTTACCCGACCCGAAGTTATAAGCCAGGCTCACATCGATGCCATCGGCTAGGCTCACCTTGCGGTAGGGGTCGTTGCCGGTGGTGTCGCGGTTGTTGCGCACCTTCATCTCGATGCTGTTTTGGATGCTTAAACCTATCTGGTTGACGAGGCGCGAGGTCGGCGTGCCGTACACAAAGCCCTGGTAGCGTGAGAAGCTAGTAGGGTCGAGGATGCGGCCGTTGTTGGCCGCTCGCAGGTCATTATACTCCGTGCTTCTACTGAATTCAAACGCAGATGAGTTGGATAGATCGGGTGAGAATGAATAGGTTACGCTTGGGGTTACTTTATGCCGAACAGCCTTTATAAAGTGGTTGCCTTTGATTTGCACTAGGCCGTAAAAATTGGTAGTTGCCGCTAGGTTAGCCGAGTACGAATACGCACGATTGAAGCTCGGAATGGTATCAACTTTAACTGCCCTTACGGTTGGTAGATACGCATACTGCAAGCGCTGCGCATACCACGTTTCCCCGTAGTTTACCGACGGCTGAATCTGGATGTGGCGCCCCAACACCGTGGCCGAAGGCAGCGTAATCTGAAACTGGTGTTGCAAGCCGTTCTGGGCGTTGCGTAGCAGCTGGTTGATATTGCGGAAGCTCACCGGAATGCTGTAGCTGGTGCTGCTGCCCCCCAGCAGCGGAATGTCGCCGCTGAGCGAGCGGGCGGGTACCAAGCTGCTGATTCTATTTTGAGCTACCAGATTGTAGCTGATGGCAAACTGCTCGTAAAACTTGCCGCTGGGCTGAATGCCAAACCACTGGTAAGGGTACTGGCGAGCTACGCCAAGGTTGAGGTTGGGGAGCGTGAAGTCCATTACGCCCGTGGTCACGTTCTGGCTCTGGGCCAGCTGCACGGTGTAGTTGATGGGTAGCCTGCGCGAGGTTTTACTATAGCTAATCGTCGAGTTGAACGCAGCCGACAGCAATTGGCGCGCATTAAGGGTATTCACCCGGTTGTAGGAGCTGCTGCCTGCCTGCACGCTAGCCGAAAATACGCCGCCGCCGGGCAGCGGAGTAGGCGTGTGGCTCCAGCTTATCCAGAACGTATTGACGGAAGTAGGGTAGGCGTAATTCTCGTTAAGGACGGTGGTCGTGTTGAGCGTGGCCGTAGTCGGCTGCTGGGCATACGTAAACCGGAAGCTGCCCTGGTACTTGTAGCGCTTGCGATACGTAAGCTCACTGGCCAGCCCCCAGCCGCCAAAGCGGTCGGCATTGCCGGCGTAGATGTCGCCCGTCACGCGCAGGCCAATGTAGTCGTTTGGCGCCCAGTAGTAGCCGCCGTTGGTGAGTGAGTAGCCTCGCTGCGCGCCCTGCCCAAAAGTTGGAATGATGAAGCCCGAGCCGCGGCCGTTGTGCGGCGTGGGGAAGTAGCCGAAGGGCAGCCCGATAGGTAGCGGAACGTCGGCAATAACCATATGAAATGGCCCGGTAATGACCTTCTGGCCCGGGATCACCTTCATCTTCCCCGCCTCGATGTAGAAGTGCGGGTGCGCCAGGTTGCAGGTGGTGTAGCGGCCGTGCAAGCCATAAATCTCATTATCGGGCAGCTTCTTCACCACTTCGGCGTGGATATAGCCCTCGCCCTGCTGCGTCACCACCTCGGAAATCTTGCCTTTCTTCGATTTGAAATTATAGTTGATAGCGCCCGCCGAGTACGTGCCGTCGGCATCCTTGAAGAGCGGCACGCCTTCCATCTTGTTCTTGATGGTATCGCGGCGGCCGGCGGCCTGTACGGTATTGGTGCCGTAATTGACAGTGATGAGCGCCGCCTTCAGGCTCATGGGCCCGTAGTCGACCGTCGATTTAGTATAAAGCTTGGCGATTTTGCTCGTCACATCGAACTGAATCGAGTCCTTCGCCGCGTACTTCACAGTCGTTTCGACCGGGCTGCGGCGTTTTAGCACCACTAGGTTGAGCGAGTCGCGCACGCGGCGGCTGGTATCGGCGAGCAGGCCGGTGCTATCGGGCGTGAGACTGGGCGCCGCCTTGCGCGAGGCACCCACCACCGAAGGTTGGCCCGTATTCTTCACCCCGGGTGGTGGCGGGCTCTGCGGCGCGTTGCGGTCGAGCGAGATATTGCGTACCGGCTGAGTAGGGGTCGAGCCGGCGCGGCGCGGATTGGTGGTGGTCGAGTCGGCGGTTGTCGTCTGGGCTAGGGTAGGGGCCAGCCCGGCTAGTAGCCACAGCCACACGCCCAACGCGCTGGTTACTGCCCAGCGATGGCGGTCAAAAAGACCCAAAAAAAGCGCGTCAGAAAAAACCAAATTAAATAAAGCCACCGAGCGAATTACTTTTGAGGCTTAATACAAAGATAAGAGGCCGGCTACCCTCCCAATGGTTGCCCCGGCCCTAGTTTTTCCCCCAACGACCGACGTGCGAATTATTGCGTTTCTAGTAGCTATTGGCTATCAGCTGTCAGCTGTTAGCTCCTCCGTTGAGCTACTCAAGCCGCCAAGAAATTCAAAATTGTCTCAGGTAATAGGAGATAGCGCTAGCAGCGACGATAAAAAAGCGAATGGCCAGCAGCTAACGGCTAGCAGCCCCGAAAAAGGCTACCGTTTGCGCACGGTAGTGCTCGACGCGGGTCACGGCGGCAAAGACATTGGCTGCCAAGGTGATAATGTGCACGAAGCTGACGTTTCGCTGGCTATTATCAAAGACCTGGGTCGCCAGATTGAGGAAAATATGCCGGGGGTAAGGATCATCTACACTCGCAAAACCAACGTGTTTGTGGAGCTCGCCGAGCGCGCGGCGATTGCCAACCGCAACCACGCCGACCTCTTTATCTCGGTGCACTGCAACGCTGGCCCCCGGGGCTCGCATGGCACGGAGGTGTGGACGATGGGCTTGCACAAAAGCAACGCCAACCTGGGTGTAGCGCAGCGCGAAAACTCGGTTATCCTGCAAGAGAAAAACTACCAGCAGCACTACGATGGCTTCGACCCGCGCTCACCGCAGTCGCACATTTTGTTTTCGCTGTTCCAAAGCGCGTATATCACTAATTCCCTGCGCTTTGCGCAGCGCATCGACCGGCAGTTTCGCACCAGTGTGGGGCGCAGCTCGCGCGGCATCAAGCAGGCGGGCTTTCTGGTGCTTTGGAAATCGACCATGCCCTCGGTGCTAGTGGAAGCCGGTTTTCTAACTGACCGCAACGAAGAAAATTACCTCGATGATAAAGCGGGCCAGCACGCCATTGCGCACGGCATTTACCAGGCTTTTCGCCAATATAAGCACGACTTGGAAGGCACGCCAGCCGAATAAATAACTCAGCGTATAGCTGGGCTTAGAGGTGGCCCAAACATCCAGCCGTCATTTACGTTAAGGGCACCATACGGGGCGCCGACGCAACCTTTTGCGCCTGCCCTGCCATCTTTTAGTCGGCTTACTTCCGTTTAAATTTACTCTCCTGTGTCTAAAGAAATAAAAGTGGGCCTACTGGCCTTAGTGGCGCTGATTGCCTTGGCCGTGGGGTTCAACTTTCTGCGTGGCAGCAATTTGCTGTCCAGCGACCGTACGTATTACGCGGTCTATCCCAAAGTTGATGGGCTGAACGTGGGCGCGCCCGTTATTCTAAACGGTATTAAAGTAGGCCAGGTAAAAAATCTCGAGCTTCAGCCCTCTGACAATAACTCCATCAAAGCTTCGCTGGAGCTTGAAAAGGGGGTTACGCTCGGCGACTCGACCAAAGCCGGCTTAAGTGGCTCGCTCCTGGGTTCCAAAACCATTACCCTGCTGCTGGGCCGGAACTCCAAAGAGTTTTCGGGTGGTGAAACGCTGAAAACGACGACGGCCGTTAGCATTACCGATATTGTGCAGCAGCGCGCTCAAAGCGTACTAGATACCGTAAACTCGACGCTTTCGCATATCAATGGCTTCTTAAATAAGGATGCCCAAACCAATATTCAGGGTACGCTGGTAGGCGCCCGCGAAAGCATGGCAGCCCTCCAACAGCTGATTGCGGCCAACCAAGCCAATATCAACCAGATCACCCGCAACTTTGCTCAAATGAGCGTGGCGCTGAACAAAAGCACCGCCAAACTTGACCGGATTGCCACCAACTTTGGCGAGCTATCCGACTCGTTGAAAAGTGCGCCCGTGGGCCCGGCCCTGCGTAACCTCAACTCTACCTTGGTCGAAGCGCAGACTTCGCTAAAGGGTGTGAGCACTGCGCTGAACGATAAAAAGGGCTCGCTCGGCAAGCTCATCAACGACACGCTGCTCTACAATAATCTTAACGCCACCGCGGCTAGCTCCAACGAGCTGATTTCGGATATGAAGGCTAACCCCAAGCGCTACGTCCACTTCTCGGTATTTGGGGGCGGTAAAGACAAAACCAAGAAGGAAACGACCAAGAACCCTGATGGCTCGGTGACCACCGAAACCAAGAAGGTGACCACGACTCCGGCTATGGTGCACTAGGTTAGCCAGCCAGTAGCGCCCCTATCTTTGAAACCCGCCCTACCCAAGGCGGGTTTTTTAGTGCCCTGCGCTACCGTCCTACGCTCCTTCTCCCACCCAACTTTAGGTTATGAACGTCGAATTTAACCGCAACGAAGACCACCTCAAACAGCTCACTTACCAGTTGCGCCAGAAGCTCGCCCGCGTGGCCCTGGGTGGTGGCGAGCAACGCATTACCGCCCACAAAGCCAAGGGTAAGCTCACCGCCCGCGAGCGCATCAGCTACCTGCTCGACCCCGACGCGGCCCAGGTGGAAATCGGGGCTTTGGCCGGCGAGGGGATGTACCAGGCGGAGGGCGGCTGCCCCGGCGGTGGCGTGGTCGTGGTGATCGGCTACGTGCGGGGCCGCCAGTGTGTGGTGGTGGCCAACGACGCCACCGTGAAGGCCGGTGCGTGGTTTCCCATCACGGCCAAGAAGAACCTGCGGGCCCAGGAAATCAGCCTGGAGAACAAGCTGCCGATTATCTACCTCGTCGATTCGGCGGGCGTGTACCTGCCGATGCAGGACGAGATTTTCCCCGATAAAGAGCACTTCGGCCGCATTTTCCGCAACAATGCCGTGATGAGCAGCTTGGGCATCGTGCAGATTTCGGCCATTATGGGGCCGTGCGTGGCCGGTGGGGCTTATTTGCCCATTATGAGCGACGAGGCCATGATCGTGAGCGGCACCGGCTCAGTATTCTTGGCCGGCTCGTACCTGGTAAAGTCGGCCATCGGGGAAACCATCGACAACGAGGCGCTCGGCGGCGCGGCCATGCACTCGGAAGTTTCGGGCGTGACGGACTACAAATTTGACACCGACGAGGAGGCGCTCGACCACATCCGCAACATCTTTGACAAGCTGGGCGCGCAGCCCTCGGCCGGCTTTAGCCGCGCCGCGCCCGCCGCACCGAGGCTAGCCGAAATCGAGCTGTACGGCCTGCTGCCCGCCGACCGCGCCAAGCCCTACGACATGATGGAAATCATCAACCGCCTGGTCGACAACTCCGAGTTTGAGCCCTACAAAGACCTCTACGGCCAGACGCTCCTCTGCGGGCTCGCGCGCATTGACGGCTGGGCAGTGGGCATCGTGGCCAACCAGCGCAAAATCGTGAAGTCGAAGAAAACGGGGATGCAGATGGGCGGCGTCATCTACTCCGACTCGGCCGATAAGGCGGCGCGCTTCATCATGAACTGCAACCAGAAGCGCATCCCCCTGGTGTTTCTGCACGACGTATCGGGCTTCATGGTGGGCAGCCAGAGCGAGCAGGGCGGCATCATCAAAGACGGCGCGAAGATGGTCAATGCCATGGCCAACAGCGTGGTGCCCAAGTTTACGGTGATCGTCGGCAACAGCTACGGCGCGGGCAACTACGCCATGTGCGGCAAGGCCTACGACCCGCGCCTCATCGTGGCCTGGCCCACCGCCCAGCTCGCCGTAATGAGCGGCGCCGCGGCCGCCAATACCCTGCTCCAAATCCAGGTGGCCAGCCTCAAAGCCAAAGGCGAAGTCATCACTCCTGAGGCCGAAAAGGAACTCCTCGACCGCATCAAGGCCCGTTACGACGAGCAGTTATCGCCCTACTACGCCGCGGCCCGCCTCTGGGTCGATGCCGTAATCGATCCGCTCGACACGCGCCAGGTGATTTCGGAAGGCATTAGCGCCGCGAATCATGCGCCGATTGCGAAGGCGTATAATGTGGGGGTTATTCAGGTGTGAGATTAAATAGCTAATTCAAACAAAAATACATTCCCAATGGGACTCTACGTTCACTCCCTTCTTGAATTACCAATCGAGGCGAAGCGCAGTTATTATATCTACCTTCTAGATTATGGCTGGGCAGAGCCACTAAGCGGCGCTCTTTTTGAGAATTTCCACAAAATGGCTGAAATCGCTTCTAATAACGATGCAATTGTAATCAGGGGATTTAATAGTCCAGTCCATTTTTCCGATGAAGTGTTTTCTTGGCATAGTATCAATGGAGAAGATGGCAGGGAGTTTCTCCCAGCAATTTTAGTTACAGATAAACATCCAAGGGAGTTTAGAGAAAGTTTTGATGGAAAGAGTTTAAGTGAAGGAAATAGAACTGACTTTAAAATAATTGTTTTCCCCTTGAAGAAATACTGCAAGACTACCACTGATGTAGCTGCTTATATTGATAAGATATTCAGAGACATTGTTGAGAAGAAAAACCTTTCAGACTTTCGCGTGCTGAAAGAGATGAAGAAGGGGTTGGGTAAGGCTGTTGTGGATGGTCTATTGTTACAGCCCAATGTCGCTGGCTTAGGATACGATTTGAAGCCCTTAATCCAATATTTTACAAGTAGGTAGTACACTCTAAACTCGCGCTGGTACCCGTGACAGAAGTTAAAAAACCCTCAGCGCCCTGCCGCAGTGTGCAGCAGCCTCCCGAGGAACCCTCAGAGGCTTGCGGCATACTGCGGGAGCCTTCCGAGGAACCCTCAGAGGCTTGCCGCCGAATTGGGAGCCCTCTGAGGATTCCTCAGAGCCCTGCCGCAGTGTGCGGGAGCCTTCTGCGGGTTCCTCGGGGGGCTGCCGCCGTGGCGGCAGGCTAGGGGAGAATTATAGCGCAGCTATTTCGGAATTCTCCACTACTTTGGGGCTGCGGTACGGCTGAGGTTGTGCCTCAAGCTAACCCTTTTATCCCCTCCACCTATGCAACCGACCACGCCCGCCGCGCCCGCCAAGCGCCGCACCACCCGCAACCTGCCCGACAGCGCCCAGGCGCTGGCCGAGCTGCTGACCCTAGCCACCGCCGAGTGGGAAAACCGCCCCCAGCTCACCCTGAGCTGGATTACCCAGGCCCAGGCCACGCAGCTGGCCGCCGACTTTCAAGCCAGCATCCGCACGGCGGGGGCCGCCCACGATGCCGTGTCGCCCGCCGTGCAGCGCCTGGCCCAGCTCGATGCCCTCATTGACGGGGCCGAGGGCAAGCTCAAGTACGTGCGCAAGGCGCTGGCCCTGCAATACGACGAGGCCAACGACGGCCGCGCCTACTACGGCGAGTTTGGCATTGAGAAAACCAACGGCACCTACACGCTGCCCCGTGACCGGGCTCGCCGCGCCGAAGCCCTGCGCAAGCTAGTAGCCGCCCTGCCCAAGCACGGGCTCGATGGCACCAAGTACGGCACAGCCTATTGGGGGCCCATCGCCCAGGAGTATAGCGAGCTGCAACCCAAAGCCGCGCAGGCCACCGGCGCCCGCGCCGCCGAAGTAGGCGATAAAAACACCCTGCAAGAGCAGGCTGAAGCCGTGCTGACTGCCCTGCTCTTGCTGCTGCAAGCCAACTACCCCCAGACCTACAAGGCTGAGCGCCGCCAGTTCGGGTTCTTGAAGGAGAGCTACTAGGGCGGCCGATTAGCGCCAGTTGCCTAAATCTATTTGAAGTAGCTTGGACTTTGTAGTCCGAGCGCGAGCAAAGCGAGCAGGCTATTCTGGCCGTTCCTGAGTGTCAACTGCTCGCTGCGCTCGTGCTCGGACTACAAAGTCCAAGCTACCGGCTGAGTAGGCAGAAACTCCTTGGACAGCGTACATAGACGTGAGCCGCCGTTAATTTGCGTCTCTGCCAATTATCCAACCTTTCGCCTGATGGCCAAGAAAACCGCTTCCCCCGCCGCACCGCTCGTGCATATTCCGGCCGTTGCCGACAACAGCGCGCTGTCAAAAGCCCAAAAAGAGTTTAACCGCCTCACCAAGCGCATTGCCAAGCTGGAAAAAACGGTATTCGACTTCCGCGAGGCGGCCACCCGGCTGCGGCAGCGCGTGCAAAACGAGTACCGCCCCCTCCAACACCAGCACAATGCCCAGCGCGCCGAGCTGGTGCGCCTGCTCGACCACGCCCACGATACGGCCAAGCTCACCAAGCCCGAGCGCGCGAAGATCGCCGACCTGATCGGCAACGACTGCTACGACCTGCCCGAAAAAGGCTTCCCCGAGGTGCAGCCCATCATCGAAAAGTACACTGGCCCACCGCCCACCGAGGAAGAAGACCGGGCGCTAGACAAGCAGGCCTCGGAGATGATGAAAGTGCTGTTTAGCCAGCAGTTCGGCATTGAGTTTGACCCCGCTGTGGACGTGAGCACCCAGGAGAAGTTTCAGGCCTACGTCGATGCGCAAATGAACGCCCGCGAGGCCGAGTACGCCGAGCAGGAGCGCCAGCAAGAGGAGCGCCGCGCCCAGCGCAAAAAATCGCCCAAGCAGCAGGCCGCCGAAGAGAAAAAGCAGGCCGAAGAAAAGAATATCACCAAGGCCGTGCGCACCCTCTACATGGACCTGGTGAAGCACCTGCACCCCGACCGCGAGCCCGACGAAGCCGAGAAAATCCGCAAGACCGAGCTACTCCAGCGCGTCACGGCCGCCTACGAGTCCAGCGAGCTGCTGACCCTGCTACGCCTCCAGCTAGAGCTTCAGCGCATCGACCAAAGCCACCTCGAAAACCTGGCCGAAGACCAGCTCAAGTACTACAATAAGCTACTCAAAGAACAGGCCCGCGAGCTGGATGAGGCCCTGTACCTGGAGCAGCTGGACTTGTCGAACTTCACCGGCAAGCCCTACTACTTCACGCCCACGCCCGCCGCGATGGAGTATGACTACCAGGCGCAAAAAGCGCAGCTCGAAGCGAAAATCAAGCAGATTGTGGCCAATGTGCAGGCCATCGCCCAAGATCCCGCCGCCGTAAAAGCCTTCCTGAAAACCTATAAGATTCCGAAGCAGGGACCGGGGCCATTATTGATTCAGCTGTAGCGCCCCGCAGAGGCAGCGTAACTCGTGGCCAGCGCTAAAAAACCCTTGACCAAGGTGGCCGGTTTTAACGCGCTAAACGTCGGGCTATAGAGGCTGTTTAGGAAGTAGTAAAACCGTCATGCTCAGCATGAGGGTTACTTATCTCGGAAGTATTTCCTAGATAGCGCTACGCTTGTGCGCTAGTGCTCAAGCCTAGCCTGGCGTTCAAGTGAGCGACCTTTGCGCGAAACAGTTACCCCTACATGGAGTTTAAAAGTGAAAAGCACCACACCGACATCCTCATTATCGGCGCGGGCGCCGCGGGCCTAGCCGCCGCCCGGGAGCTGGCCGCCGCTGGCCGGCAGGTGCTGCTCGTAGAAGCCCAGGGCCGCCTGGGGGGCCGTGTGCATACCCTCACGCCGCCAGGCTTCACCCACGCCCTGGAAGCGGGCGCCGAGTTTATGCACGGCGAAGTGCCCGTAACCCGGGCTTTGCTGCAAGAAGCCGGGCTAGCCTGGCAAGACACCGCTGGCCAGCCCTACGTGCTCAAAAATGGCCAGGTGCAAGCCGACGCCGACTTTTTCGGGCAACTGCCACTTTTGCTGGACAAGCTTCAGGGGCTGACCGAGGACTTGCCACTCGCCGATTTTTTGGCCCGCGATTTTGCCGGTCCCGCGCACGCCGAGCTGCGGGCCAGCGCCACGCAGTTTGCCGAAGGCTACGACGCGGCCGATACCCACCGCGCCAGCAGCCTGGCCCTGCGCGAGGAGTGGACGGCCGGCGGCGCCGAAGACTCGCCGCGCCCGGTGGGCGGCTACGGCCCGCTGCTGCACTGGCTAGCCGCGCAAGCGCAGGCCGCGGGCGCCACCCTGCACCTGGCTACGCCGATACGCGAAATCTGCTGGCAGCCCGGCGGCGCCCAAGTACTTACTACGACCGGCGCTAGCTACCAGGCCCGGCAAGTGCTGTGCACCGTGCCGCTCGGGGTGTGGCAGCGCGGTGTGGCCCAGCTTGGCCACCTGCGTTTTACCCCCGAGCTACCGGCGCACCGGGCGGCCGTGGCCCAGCTTGGGTTTGGCCCGGTCATTAAGATTGTGCTGGAGTTTTGCGAGCCTTTTTGGCAAGAGCGGTTGCCTGAGCTAGAGTTTCTACTCTCCGACGCGCCGGTGCCTACGTGGTGGAGTCAGCTGCCCAGCCCGATTCCGCAGCTTACGGGCTGGCTAGCCGGCCCCGCCGCGCAGCGCCTGCAAGCGGCCTCGGCCGCTATTATTCTGGAGCTAGCCTTGGCCTCGCTCGCCTCGTTGCTAGCCATTGACCCCAGTGCGCTGCAAGCGCAGCTCCGGGCCAGCTACGTTCGCAACTGGGGCGCCGAGCCGTACGCATACGGCGCCTATTCGTACGCTACGGTGGGGGCCAGTGTGGCCCGCGCCATTCTGGCTGCGCCCGTGGCCAATACGTTGTTTTTTGCGGGGGAAGGCCTCTACGCAGGGCCCGATGGCGGTACCGTCGAGGCCGCGCTGCGCACCGGGCAGGACGCCGCCCGGGCGCTGCTGGCTCTCGCTGCGGCCAGCCCCGCTGGGTAGCGGTACTTTTACGGAGCTGTCGCTACTTCGGCAGCTAGCCTTTACGTATGCGCACTATTACTATCGGGAGTCTTTTATTAGCCTTAGCCGCCGGACCAGCCTACGCCCAAACACCCCTCAACCCCGTGCAGCCCTGGGGCAGCTGGTTTATCGGCACGGTACAGCTACCGGGCAGCCCTACCGCCCGCTGGGGAGGCTTTGCCGAAGTGCAGGTGCGGACGAATGGCGTGTTTCGGGATTATTTCTACAACGAGCTAAAAGCGGGTAGCACCTTTGATATCGACCCCAACTTTACCGTGGCCGTGGCGGGTGGGCGCTATACTACTTCCGACTATCAAAACCTGGGTGACGGGCCGCTCAACGTGGAAAAGCGCCTCTGGCAACAACTCACGCTAACGCAGTATTCGCACCGCTTCAAAATCGAACACCGCTACCGCACCGAGCAGCGCTGGTTTACGTTTCGCGATGGCAGCACCGGGTTTCGGCAGCGCCTGCGCTACCGGTTCAATGGCTTTTTGCCGCTCAATACCAAGATGATCGCGGCGGGCACGGTATTCTTATCGGCCTACGATGAAATTTTTCTCAACCCCAACGGCCCTGTTTTTGAGCGCAACCGCATTTACCTGGGGGCCGGCTACCAATTTACGGCGCACTTTATCGCCCAGGCCGGCTACATCAGCCAGACGAATTACAACTACGCCTCCAACCAGGGCCAGTTCGTTTTGCAGAATACCGCCGCTAAAAACAATGTGGGACTTAGCTTGACTTACAAGTTTTTGCATGGAAGCCCGACGGCCCAGGCCGTAGAAAAACTGCCTTCTCAGCAAGACTAGCGCAGCTCAGCCGCGAGCTGGCTAGTCTTGCTAAAGGCTACAAATGATCGAGCCGGCCCCCATCTACGCGCAGCTCGGCGCCCTGCACAAAGGCCGAGTCGTCGGAAGCCAGGTAGGCAATGGTAGCGGCCACGTCTTCGGGCTTGCCCACGTCGCTGGGGTTGATCTTTTCGACACCCGACTTCACGTTGGGATTATTCCAGAGCATGGGCGTGTCGATCGCCCCCGGCAGCACGGCGTTGATGCGGATGCCCTTGGGGCTGCCCTCGATAGCGGCCGAGCGCGTAAGCGACAGTACCGCTGCTTTGGCTGCCGCGTAGGGCGTCACCAGCGCCTCGGTTTCGATGGCGTGAATACTCGACACGTTGACGACCGTGCCGCCGGGCTTCATGTGCAAAAATGCCTGCTTGATGAAGTAAAAAGCCCCCAGCAAATCTACGTTCAGCACCCGCAGCCAGTCGTCGCCGGTCAGCTGCTCCAGGGCCTTAAACTGCATCAGGCCCGCATTATTGACGATCACGTCGAGCCGCCCAAACTTGGCTAGGGTGGCCTGCACGGTAGCTATCACCTGGTCTTCCACGGCTACGTTGCACACGCTGGGTAGCACTTCGGGAGCACCAGCCTGCTGCACCTGCGGCACGGCCGCGTCGAGATTAGCTTGGTTGAGGTCGGCAATAACAATGCGCGCTCCCTCTGAGGCGAGGCGCTTGGCCGTGGCCAGCCCAATGCCACCGGCACCGCCCGTAATGATGACTACTTTATCCTGAAAACGCGGCATGCTATTGTGAGTAAGGTGATTAAAGAGAATTTTGGGTGGAGGCCTGGCCTACTGCGGCGGCCGGGCTATCCTGGAGCTGCTGGGCGTCAGCTTTTTGTTGGTTGGCCCAGGCCTCATCACTCTCGCTGGGCATTACCAACGGGATTTGCAGGCACATGCTCTGAGCTGGCAGCACCTGCTGCCACTGGCTGATGAGTTGTTTATAAGCCGTGCCCACGGGTCGAATATTGCGGTCTAAATCATAGAGGCCCAGCGGATTCACGCGGCCGTTGTTTTCGCGCAGGGCTGTATCCCAGTCCACCTGGTCGGTCAGCGAGTACCACGTAAAGCCGATGATGGGCACGCCGTCGTTGCGCACGCGCAGCACGTTGGCCCACTCTTTCCAGAGCCAGTTTACGGCCTCATCACCCTGCGGGCCCTGCCACAGATTGGTTTCGGTGTGCATCACGGGCAGGCGGTAGCGCTCGTGGTACTGCGTAGTGATGACGTGGTAGCCAAATATTTCGCCCGACGCCGTGGTGCTGCCATCGGGGCGTACGCGGTGCTCATTGGTCTTGTAGTAGTCATTGCCCATGATACACTGGTGCTTCAGGTTATTCTCCAGGAAGAAGTGATATTCGTCGCGCGTCATCCCGTTGTCCAGCAGGTACTCATACATGCCCGAATCGACGCGCCGACCGTAGTTGAGGTCGAGCGACAGAAATCGCTTAGCATTAAGCAGTTCAGCCGGCTTAATGGCAGCTGGGCTTTCGGCATGAAAATACTCCGACGACTCGCTTTGGATAAACAGCGCATCGGGCCGCACCGCCGAAATGGCGTGCATGGCCAGCACGTTGGCCCTCACAAGGTGCTTGAGGGCCGTTACGAAAGCTTGGTCGCTGGTTAGCTGCTCGTTCCACCACCCAAAAAGGGCCGAAAACTCAGCGCAGATGTACATCTCATTTACCGGCGTGTAGAGCTGGACCCACGGAAAGCGTTGCGCAAAAGCCCCCGCGTACTGCGCAAAAAGCTGCGGAAAATCCGGGTTCTGAAAGTTGCCCAGCCAGTCGGGCACGCCGAAGTGGCACAGGTCCACGATGGGCATAATGTTGCGCCGCCGCAGGTCCTGAAACGTCACATCGGCAAACGACCAGTCGTATTTGCCCGGGCCCTTCCAGGTGGTGTGAATGGGTGGGCCATAGCGCAAAAACTTAATGCCTAACTCCTGCACCAACTCGAAATCCTTCTGCCAAAACTTATAGTGGCCGCATTTTTCGAGCTCATCCATGCGCACTTTGCCGTTCTGGATGGTAGGGTTACTGTTTTCGATGCCCGTGGCAAAAAGAAATTGAGGAGCAGCCATTCAAGGTAAAAACTAATGGATATAAGCAAAATAAAGCGTGGCTTTAGCCAGCCAGGTCAACAGAGCCTGGTACGGAAATCTAGGGCAAACCGCTGCTATTGCGCGGCTATTTAGTTGATTTCTTTTTGTTTGTGAAGATAGCGTGAGTTTTTGCCAGGCAGTTGGGGTGGCTTCTGCCTGGCCTAGCTACTGTCTACGCGTTTATGTTTTCTTAAAGACGAAGTAAAAATATTTTTTGAGGAAGTATAGGGGCAGCCCAAACCTTTCTACATTTACAGTGTACTAGAACTGCAATACACTAAAGCGTCTGCCATGGTCCGCATCCGTAACCTACACTTTGGGTACTCGCGCCGAGTGCTCCAGCTCGAAAACCTCAACCTGGATTTGCAGCGGGGTCGCATCTACGGCTTATTGGGCAAAAACGGCGCGGGCAAATCGACGCTGCTCAAGAACATCGTGGGGCTGGCCTTCCCGCTGGCCGGCACCTGCGAGCTCGATGGCCACGCGGCGGCCCGTCGCCGGCCCGACACCCTGCAAGACCTGTTTTTCTTGCCCGAGGAGGTGCAGGTGCCCGCCAGCACGGCCACGCAGCTGGCGGCGAGCACGGGTATTTTCTACCCGCGCTTCGACGAGGCTGCATTTCACGAGTACTTACACGAGCTCGATGTGCCGTCGCTGACGCGGCTCACGGCGCTCTCCTACGGCCAGCAGAAAAAGGTGCTCATCGCCTTTGCGCTGGCTACCAACACGAGCTTGCTGGTGCTCGACGAGCCCACCAACGGCCTCGACATTCCGAGTAAGGTGCAGTTTCGCAAGCTCGTGGCCCGGGCCTTGGGCGAGGAGCGGTGCGTCATTATCTCGACCCACCAGGTGCGCGACCTCGACAGCCTTATCGACACGGTGCTGGTGCTGCACGAGCGCCGCATTGTGCTCGACGCCACCATCGACCAGCTCGCCGAGCAGCTGCATTTTGGCACGGCGCCGGTTGGCGTGGCTAACCCCGACGTGCTCTACGCCGAGCCTTCGGTACGGGGCCAGCAAGTCATCAGGCCCAGCCACGGCGAAATCTACAGTAAGGTCGATTTAGAATTGCTATTCAATGCGTTAACCAGTAAAAACTCAGCTCTCGCTACCTACTTAACCCATCTGAGCCATGAACCAGCACTTTAACGTAACGCGCTTTGGGCGGCTCCTACGCAAGCAGCTCGGCGAGCACCTCGTGAGCTATGGGCTAGGGACCCTGGTGCTGCTGGGCGGTCTGGTGCTGATACTTGGCTTTCTCACCTACACCCTGCGCCAGCCCCTGCCCCCGGCTATGCAAGGGGGAGTGTTCCAGTTGTTTTTGTTGGCGGCGGGCAGCTTTGCAGCCAGCACTGCACTGGCGCAGTTTGGGGCGGGGCGGCAGGCGGCGCTGGCCCTCACGCTGCCCGCCTCGCAGCTCGAAAAGTACCTGGTGGCCTGGCTGCTATCGCTGGGGCTGTTTGTGGTGGTGTTTGTGACCGCCTTCTACGCTGCCGACTGGCTGGTGCTGCACCTGCTGAGCCCCGCGCCCGCGCCGCTAGTTAAGGTATGGGCCGAGCCGGGGGTATTTGGGAAGCTGCTGGCGCTGCACGGCCTGGCGCTGTGGGGCAGCATTGCCTTTGCGCGCCTGCAATTTGTGAAAACCGCCTTCCTGGGTTTTTGCCTGGCTTTGCTAGTGGGCGTGCTCAACTACCAGATGCTGCGCGGGCTACTTCACGTAGAGCTTCGCCAGGCTATGCCCTTCACCTCCGTGCTGCTGCGCGATGGGGAATCGCTGTGGCTAGACCACGCGCCGGGGCTGGCCCTGCTGCCGCTGGCCCTGGCTGGGCTGCTGTGGCTGGCCGCCTACGCCCGGCTCACCGAAAAGCAGTTGTAACCAACAACTATATGGAATTCAACGATAACGAGGCCATTTACCTGCAAATAGCCGGGTACGTGGGCGAGCAGATAATGCGCCGGCAGTGGCTACCCGACCAAAAAACCCCGTCGGTGCGCGACCTCGCCGCCGAGCTGCAAGTAAACCCCAACACGGTGATGCGCACTTACGAATTTTTGCAAAACCAGGGCGCCGTGTACAACAAGCGGGGCCTGGGCTTTTTCGTGGCCCCCGACGCCGAGCAAAAGGTGCAGACCTACCGCCGTGAGCGGTTTTTGCAGCAGGAGCTGCCCGCATTTTTCAACACTATTTCGCTGCTGGGCATTGGCTTGGAAGAGCTAGCTCAGCGCTACGACCAGTTTCAGGCTGCGCAGGCGGCCGTTCTTCCCCTTCCAGCCCATGAAAAACAGTAGCAACTACCTGCTGGCGGCCCTGCTCGTGCTGCTAGCCTCGCTCACGGCCTACAATATGGGCCTGCGCGCCGAGTACCGCAGCGGCCGCTACAAAGACCCGCTGCGTACTTACATCACCCTGAATTTTAAGAACTTCACCGAGGTATCGGTGCCCGCGGCCAATCTGCTGCACGTCAAAATCGTGCCGGGCCCGTTTGCCGTGCGCGTGCACCCCGTGGCGGCCGAGTACGTGCACGTCAGCCAACAGGGCCAGCGGCTGCTCGTGACGGTGGCATTCCCCGAGCACGCGGAGTGGCTGGGCTGGGGCGACAATGTGGTGATTAGCTGCCCGCAGCTGCGGGCCGTCAGCGCCGACGCGGTGTATCAGCTTAAAAACCAACCGAAAATAGACAATACAACGCGGGGCGATTATGGCGTGCTGGTCAAGGGTTTTCGCCAGGATAGCTTGCTGCTGCGGCCCGACCGCGCCAGCCGCATCGAGCTGGCTGGCAACCGGTTATCCTACCTGGGCGCGCAAGCGGGCACTAGCCCTGGCAGCCGCGCCACCTTGCAGCTCAACCACGACAACTACATCGCGGCCGCCGACCTGACGATGGCCCATCAGAGCCAGCTATTGCTGACCGCCATCGTGATACCGCAGCTGCGCTACCACCTGGCCGATAGCGCCACCGCCACGCTCACGGGCGCGGCGCTCCGGCAGCTGGCAAAGTAGCCCGCATCGACCCGCCTGGCTAGCGAGCGCCGGCTGCGCCCGGAGAACTTTCTTCGGGCGCAGCCGGCGTTTTTGCTGAACAAAAAGGCGATTCGAGTGTGTTAATTTCAGCCCGGCACTCGCTACGGGCCGAATGTGCACACATGACGACCAATGAAATTAAAGCGCTCATCTCGCTGCTGGATGACCCCGAAGTAGCCCCCCAGATTCAGGGCGAAATTCAGAACTTGGGCGAGACCATTATCCCATTTCTGGAAGAATCTTGGGAAGAAAGCCTCGACCCTCAGCAGCAGCAGCGCCTCGAAGACCTGATCCACCAGCTCCAGTTTGAGGGTTTACAGCAGCGCTTGCGGGTGTGGCGCGACGCCGGCGCCCAGGATTTGCTCGAAGGCATGTGGCTGCTCAACTCGTACCAATACCCCGATGCTGATTTACAGGCCCTTAACCGGGCCATTGAGCAATTGCGCTTCGAGGCCTGGACGCTCTTGCGCTCCGATATGCACCCCGCCGACCAGGTGCGGGTGCTCAACCACGTGATTTTCCGCAATCACAAGTTCTCGGCCAATACCCAGCATTTTCACTCGCCGGCCAACTCGATGCTCCAGCGCGTGATTGAGTCGAAACGCGGCAACCCGCTCACGCTCTGCGTAATCTACCTGCTGGTGGCGCAGCGGCTCGACCTGCCGGTGTTTGGCGTGAACCTGCCTAACCTGTTCGTGCTCACGTATCAGCTCGCCGACCGGCCGCTGAGCTTCTATATCAACTGCTACAACCGCGGCGTAGTGCTGTCGCGCGCTGATATTGAGCATTATGTGGGCCAGCTCGGCATCACTTCACTGGATGCTTTTTACGAGCCCTGCACGCACCTCGACATCGTGCGTCGCGCCATGCGCAACCTGCAAGTCGGCTTCGAAAAGCTCCAGGAGCCCGTCAAAGCCGAAGAAGTAGGTCAGCTCCTCGCCATCCTTACCGAAGAGCCAGCCAAGGACGACAGCGATGACTCGGAAGAGTGAGTAACTACTATTAGGATGCAGGCAAAAAGAACGTCATGCTGACAAAAGGAAACATTTTTACTGCGCCGTTCAACGATGCGGTAGAGATGCTTGCTTTCGTCAGCATGACGTTCTTTTTATTCTGAAATAGTCGGCCAAAAGCAAACGCCCGTTGACCGTTTAGTAAGGTTTTATTAAGCAGAGAATAAGCTCACGGCTAGTAGCTAAAGGTATCCTGCTTAGGCTATTGCGCCTAGCGCTTAATCAGGCAGCCGGCGGCCCGCTTATCTACTACACCGGCGGAGCGGCCGGCCAACAGGTTGTCGAGCACCTGCTGTAAGAAGTGCTGCTGCACGCCGCTGGCTACCTGGGGGTTATCATCGATGGCGCCGCGGTAGCGCACCGCAAACGAGCCACCGGCTGGCTGAAGCACCACGGCCTCGGTGGTTTTGCTTACGCCCAGGGCCGCGCTGGCTGCGCCATCGTCGGTGAAAGTAGCCAGCGAGCCGCCGCTACCCTCGGCCGCGTCGAGGTTGATGGGCACGTTGACGAACATAAACTGCACGCCCCGGCCGCTGTAGGCGCTGTTGAGGGCCGATAGGCGCTCCTGATAAAGGCGAGTGAAGGCGCAGGCCGGGTTCATAAATACGACGACCACCGCCTTCTGGCCGTTGTAGGCGCTGAGCGAGGCACTACCGCCCCCGCTTTTTTGCACGGTAAAATCGCCAACCGTGCCTTGGGCCCGGGCGAAGCCGGCCGTGGCAATAGTCAGCAGCAGGGCCGCCGCCAGATACACCGGGAGTTTGCGAAGCGACATGGAAAAAGTAGAAGTAGGCCGAATGGAAGCAGCAGAGTTGATTAACAAGTGATTACAAGGTAGCCAGCTGATAGCAGTACGTGAGCACGTAGCCCGCTGCCGGCTGAAGATAACAAATGTGGTGCCGGGAGTTGCACCCAGCCAGCTGGAGGCGGGCGGGCAGCGTGCCCACCGCCGGCCAGGGGCTAGCCGGCAGGTCGAGCAGCAAGTTTTGGCGGAAGATAATGCCGCACTGGTTCGCCAGCTTATAGAGCGTTTCCTTAGCGCTCCAGAGTAGGCTATAAAGCTCGGTGGGGGAATGGGGAAAGGCAGCTTCGGGTATGGTAAAATGCTCTATAGTAGTCAGTTCTTCGGTATTCAGAAATTTGCGGGCGATGCGCTGGGCTTTGTCGCGCACCATCTCCACATCGATGCCCAGGGCCGTGCCAGCCGGGGCCAGCAGCGCCGCTACCCAGTGGCCAGAATGCGAAAGCGACACCGCCGATGCCGGCCCGGTATCCACCAAAAAAGGCCGGCCACTCGCCTCATTTTGCAGCAGCAGTAGTGGCTGGCCGAGCGACTTAGCCAGCTGCTGCACCAAGACCCGGCCGGCCAGCCACTGCGCCTGGCGCGGGCCATCGGCGCGGGCAGGCAGCAGGGGCACGTAGGCGGGCGTGTCGGCAAGCTGGGGCCACAGGCTGGCGGGTGTTTCGGTGAGGTGCCACAGGCCGAGCATGACCCCACCGGGCAGGGGCTGAATGGAGTGAAGAGGCATAAATACTGGCGCAGCCGCGAAGGTAGTGCCCGCGCGCAGCCCGACCTTTGGCAGGTATTTCCCTTGTAAGCTGCCCCATGCACCCTTTCGCTGCCTCGCCCCGCCCCAACGCGCACCGCCTCGGCACCCTGGCCGGGCACCGCGACGCGGTGTACGCGCTGGCTGGCCGGCCCGATTCCGACCAGGTTTTTTCGGGTAGTGCCGACGGGATGGTGGTGGCCTGGAATGCCGCCGACCCCAGCCAGGACGGCCAGCTGCTGGCGCAGGTCGAGAAGTCGGTGTACGCTCTGCGCGAGCTGCCGCGCCGGGGATTGCTGCTGCTGGGCAATAATTTTAACGGCGTGCAAGCAATTGATTTGCAGACTTGTACGCTGGCATACGCCACGGCCCTGCCGCCGGTAGCCATCTTCGATATGGTGTATTCGGAAAGCCGCCAGCGCCTGTACTGCGCCCTGGCCGATGGCACGCTGGCGGTGCTGCGCGGCCAGGATTTTCGCCTCGAAAACCTGCTGCGCCTCAGCGCAAAGAGCCTGCGTTGCTTGGCCCTGCACGAGGGCCGCGGCGAGCTGGCCGTGGGCAGCTCCGACTGGCGCACGTACCTGCTCGACCTCGACTCGCTCGCCCTCAAAACGACGCTCACGGAGGCTACTAATTCAGTCTTTTCGGTGGCGTACTCGCCCGATGGCCGCCACCTGCTGGCGGCGGGCCGCGATGCGCATCTGCGCCGCTACGATGCGGCCGCCGGCTACGCGCTCACCGACGCGGTGGTGGCCCACATGTACACCATCAACCACGTGGCGTTTAGTGGCGATGGGCAGTACCTGGCCACGTGCTCGCTCGACAAGAGCATTAAGCTCTGGGATGCGGCCAGCCTGACGCTGCTGCGGGTGCTGGACAAGACGCGGGCGGCCGGCCACGGCACGTCCGTCAACAAGGTGGTTTGGCCGGGCGGGCAGCATCGGCTAGTTTCGTGTAGCGATGACCGTAGCTTGGCCGTGTGGCAGGTTATGGCGGTTGGCTTTTAGTTGCTGGCTGTTAGCTTTTTATAGTCATTTTAAGGGAGCCACGGGCTTACTGCGCGTACCCTATTCGTTTTCATTCCTCTAAATTCTTCTAAGCTGACGGCCTCTGGCTAGCAGCTACCAGCTAAAATATGAAAATTACCGCCCTCGATATTCGGCAAAAAACCTTTGAAAAAGCCTTCCGGGGCGTCGATAAAGACGAAGTGCAGTCTTTCCTCAACACGATTTCGCAGCAGTGGGAGCGCATGGGTGAGGAAAACCGGGAGCTGCGCCTCAAGCTCGACCATGCCCAGCAGGATGTGCAGAAGATGCGCGAAGTCGAAAGCTCGCTCTACCGCACCCTCAAAACGGCCGAGGACACGGGCAATTCCATCACCGAGCAGGCCCAGCGCGATGCCGACTTGCGCCGCCGCGAGGCCCAGCTACAGGCCGAGCACACCCTGGCCGATGCTCGCCAGCGGGCCCGCGCCATCGTGGATGAAGCTTACCAGACGGCCGAAAAGACTGTGGCCGACATGCAAAAGGAAGTGACTGGCCTGGGCCAGCAGTGCCAGCGCCTTGAGCAGCAGCTCGAAACGCTGGTGCACGACTTGCATCACCTGGCTACCGACGCCCTGGAAAAAGTGGACCGCGCCCGGGCGCGCCCCAAAAACGGCGCCTCGGCTATCCTTTCGCGGGCGGCTAGCGTACAGGTAGAGCGGCCTGCCAAAGAGGCGGCTGCCTCCGAACTTCAGCCTACCCCCGCCATGCAAACCAACCTTTCCGGCTTCTCGCCCTCAGCTGCTTCGCTACCAGCTCCGGCTAGCAGCCCCACGCCCAGCCGCCCCGTCGATACAACTGAGATGCTAGCCGGCCCGCGCCAAACTTCGCCCACCGCCTACAACCCCAAGCCGGGCCAGCAGCCCGACCCGCGCAACCCCGACCAGGCTCCTGGCCCCGACATCGAGCGCCCCGGCGCGCCGGCCGAAAATCCGGGCATTGCGCCCGCCCCGCGCATCGACCAGCCCGGCCCCGAGCAGGTGCCGTCGCCGCCCGCGCCCTACGTGGAGCCCACCCGGCCCGAGTTTTCGCCCATCGGCCCCGACCGCCCCGAAATTCAGCAGCCCGAACCCATGACGCACCCCGGCATGCAAGCCGCGAAAGCACCAGTGGCGGAAAAGTCGTTTTTCGACGAGATTTAAAAGCGCCTACTTTGCAGCGCCTTTACATAGGCTAGCTAGTGCTTAGTCAGGGAAGTCGATTAACAGAATGCAGGCCATTTAGGTTAGGCTGGTATGGCCAGACCAATCATCCCTTTTGCCCTACCGGCCGCCGACCAGGCCGCCCTGGAAAACTTC
>Ga0160429_1000641_pt1 | contig 26259 bp, 20 predicted proteins | sample SolpanmetagenomR_FD_108199 | JGI IMG/M metagenome (GOLD analysis project Ga0160429, IMG submission 108199) | Solar panel surface microbial communities from Lawrence Berkeley National Laboratory, California, USA - R | ecosystem: Engineered > Built environment > Solar panel > Unclassified ... | reverse complement strand
TGGATCCAGAAATTCCATTTCCAAGACAAATACTGAGTGATGAAGCCACCAAAGACAGGTCCAAGTACCGATCCTCCAACAGAAGATAAGACGACATAAGCCACTGCGAATTGTTGATCTCGAGGTTCCCACATATCAGCTACTATCCCCAACGTGACCGATCCTCCTGCAGATGAAAGTCCACCCAATGCTCTTCCGAGAATAACGACATTATAATTCGGCGCCAAAGCACATAAAATCTGCCAGACATTGACCAAAAACAGCGAGGTTTGCAATACCTTTCTCCTACCGATTTCTTCCGACCACGGCGCCCACAATTCACATCCAAAAGCATACGCGATCAGAAATACACACTGTCCGATCCGCCCTCTTTGTTTCGTGATTCCAAACCCATCGGGCGCCGGCTCGGCTAATTTCTCGACCGCGTTGGAATAGACGGCCGCGTTGAAGTTCATCGAACATTGCACGATAAAGACGACGGAGAGAATCAGCCATTTCTTACGCCACGGGAAGCTGAAGCCGAGTTTATCGTAAGCGTCTTCTTTTCGTAATTCCTTCTTCACCCCACCCCTCATCTGACCAGTAACGTCAACTTCTGGCGTCGACAATGCAGGAGATGATTGCGTCGAAGTGTCTGGAGAAGTCTTGCTGTATTTCTCCCGCATCTTGACGTCAAGTCGTGTCTGAAGAGTAATATACTAGTCGCGCTAGAAGAAGTTTATATAGCAATTCGAGCAGAAGATTTTCCATGAATCGGAACAAAAACAAACCGACGGATGTGATAATAACAAAGAAGAAAAGGAAATAAAAGAAAAAAGATTGCAGAATAAATAGAAGAAGAAGCACTCAGGACTTTTTGGAAAAGAGAGACATTAGTAGAGAAATAACATCAATTGTGGATCATTGGGAAAAAACAGACTTTTTCTATTATTGTGAGGTATTTGAATATGTCGTGCATGAATTAACAAAGAAAGAAGTATATATATATACTTTTGTAACAAAGATATTAAAGATCAAGATTGATATATTGGGCCACCACGCGAGGTAATAATAAAATGTCATACTCATGTCTATACATGTGCGAACTATTACAGATTATAAGAATGAACTATAATATATCACGATAATGTTATAACGTCTTTTTGATGGAGAATGTCAGATCGAGAATTCGTTAATGATTTGTATAATAAGTACAAGAAGAAGGAAAAAGGAAGAAAAAGTACAACATGCGAGATTCACAGACGGTCACCCATTCTGTTACTAATCGCACCCTATTCAGCTTGACAGACCCGAGCGGACGAGAGGGCGTATTTTCTAAAAGGTATGATTGTACCTGTCATGTTGTGCGCAAGTCAAACAATATATAGCTTTGATCAAAGGCAGGGCAAAAATCGCAAAGGATAAAAATACTGTGCATATAGTAATGTAATAATAATAAATAAAAAATAGTCAATCATAATATATCATCCATCATAAATTCTGTTCATTAAATATACATAAGCATAAGAGTTCGTCATTGTTGACAAGTGACCAGCACCTGAACCTTCAAGTCAATAAATAAATAACAATACAGATGTTGTTCAATATTATTACACGCCGTGTTTTCCATGTCTTAATCATAACTGAGATCATGGTTCCGGTAATTGATTAGCTAGTGGTTGATTGACCATCGCTTCTCTTTCTTCGACAAGACTCGGGCTTGTAGTTTCAGCATCTACCAAATTACCACGATAATCCACCTCTATCCGTTTACCAAGACGGGATGAGTCAACACCATCTCGAGACGCGCCAAAGTCAAGAATCTGTGATGAATCGTCTGTGTCAGCAATCGTCATTAATAAATGTTCATAACTTCGTGTAACATACCTCTATATAAGTAACTTGATCTCTCTGAACGGCAGCAACGCATCTCCTCTCATCAAATCTGACTTGCCAAACCCCAGTAAGATCAGTCAACAGATCACGTACACATTCACCATTTTCAATGTTCCACATCTTTAGAGTTTTATCACTACCACTGACCACCTTTTGTCCATCGTGCTGGAAGCATGTTATTGCTCCAGTATGAGCCAACAACGTACCTCGACCGATTCCAGTTTGTGGATCCCAGATACGAAGAGTACTATCTGCTGCGGCAGATACCAAATAACCATGATTCAGTTCTAATAACCCGACCAATGATGTATGTCCTTCCAATGCGTACAAACAAGCTCCGCTCTCAATAGACCAAATCCTTACACAATTATCCAAAGAACCTGAAACACAACGTTGACGTTCATAGTCAAGAACGACGGAATAAACCTTTGCTGTATGACCTTGCAAACGATGAACCAGAGCCCCAGTAGAGATCTGCCATACACGTACAGTACAATCATAACTTCCACTTACGAGAGTGTCGGCGTATGCAGATATTGCTCGAACACTATGATGGTGACCGCTTAACGTTCGAAGCGCATAAGGATTATCGTGTTCACTTGCATTTGCGTCTTGAAGAACGGAAGGGTCAGTTAGTGAAGGTAATTTCCATACTCGAAGAGTAGAATCACGAGATCCGGTGATGAAGATTGGCACTTTTGGATGCATAATAGGTTCGCCTTTTTCATCTCGGCCTGTCATAACCGGATGTAAGATTACCAAACAACGGACCGTGGATGTATGACCTTGAAATGTGTGCAGATTACGACCCGTATTAATGTTCCAGATCCGCACTGTCCTGTCCGTAGATCCAGAGACTAGCATGTTACTGCCAACACAAGCAAGAGCCCAGACACCCCCTTCATGACCTCTAAGACGTGCTTTTAGAGCTCCAGTCCTGGTCGAAAAAACGTTGATGGTTTTGTCCTCACTGCCAGTGATGATACGCTCGCTATCGAACAATAAACACGTAACGACAAATCTATGATGAGCTCGAAAAGCGAGATGATGCGGAAGGCAGTTAGAATCCATCCATGCCTGGCGTATCATCTTCTGTCGCTGATATATAGACTTGTACAAATGTAATCCTCTTAAACTTGGTAGACCAATGCCGGGGTCGGGAATAGTACGAGCTGCCATATTTGCAAACGTTATTGGTCCCAAATCCTTCTGTAGACTAAGACCTGAGCGAGTTCGAGACTCCGAGGGACTGTCAGCATTCAATTTTCGCTTTTGGCGTTTGGCGATACACGAGGCCGTATGGACAGCTCGGCGTTTACGACTGTTTGTTTTAGGAGCAACGTCATCTCCGTCTTCCACCGCGATAGTAGAGCATTGTTCCGTTATAAATCCCAAATCCTTTTCATATCCGTGCTGACCTTCAAACTGCCATCCCCAGCCTTCAGTTATAGCACGCGACAGTTCTACATCAGGTAGTCTCAAATCTTCTGTAATGATCAAATTACGCCAACCAGTCTCATCTGAATTTATGACCTGTCGCCATCGTTTCGAGACTTGTGCTGCCTTTGCCAGACTTTTGCCATCGAGAAATCTGATAATCTTCAAACTCATCTCTAGCGGTAGGTTTGCTACAGGATCTCTCTTGAGAACGGGTGCAACCATCCCGAAGACCATCCGAAGTGTCGGTCTAGAGCATCTTTTCAAAAGGTGAAACATGACATAATCTTGCATTCTAGATGGCAAAGAATCGAACATGGAAATCATCTCTGGCACTTCCATGACTGTTCTGCATTGGTTTGAAGGACCACTGACGATTCCGAGGCCAGCAGCGGACTCTCTTGTTTCGAAACTAGGTGGAAGTTTTCTTTTTCGCACAGGCTCGGCATCGAATCCAGACAGGTCGCTAACATCATCATTGTCGAATGTCAAACGACGCCCAGCTTGACGCTTTTGGATCATATTCTGGGCTGCTGTGACTGGAGATAGACTTGGACTAGGTAGGCTAGCGTCTTGTTGTTGTGCTGTTTGCAGTGTATATGGACGGTTTAAGAGTGAATGGATATGCTGTGCAAATGGGTTGGCATCTTCAATGTCACTATCCTCCATTTCCCCCTCTTCTGGAACCTGCTTAGAATGGTGAGACATGTTAGATAATCTATGATTGACAGTGAGTTGTCCATCTTGTTCATCATCACCATCGGGTGTGACTGGTAGACCGTGTTTTATTGGCGGAATCCCAAGTCGGTTTGTATCGTCATTGACATTACCATCCAGTTGCAACGATGTAGCCAAGATAGGACGTGCAAGTTTTTGACCAGTCGTTTTGGCAGGACCTATGCTTTGTATTCTTCTGGCCGGCGACACAATAGATCTCTCAGTCCTCCTATCTAGGTTTGCAGACACGATGCGACTTCTCGTGATATTTGTGTGTGTATCTTGTGACTGGATTTTTTCATGAAATGTTACCGCCTGACCGCCAATATTGAATTCTAATTTCTGCAATGATTCCGGTGTAGCTGTGCATGCAAGTGGAAACTCCTTGAAATTACGAGTCTTTGATGAGGTGATGGGTCGTAAAAGAAACGGAGCAATACTCATAGTAGTCGTTGTTGTTGTGGTGACTGTCTTGTGCTTCGTTACAGGGGCGAGACCAAATTCTCCAGCAAGACCGAAATGTTCCGAGCCAATGATTTCATCGTTTGGCACATCACAGCTATCAACTCCTCGTACTGTGTAGCGACTCTTGGATGAAGGATTCAGAATCTGTGTCATTTTTGTTGTTTTGTCTGTACCGCAATCAAAACCGTCAAACAGGAGTAGGCTTAATTGTCTGTCCCATGTTGTCGTAACGTGTTATTCTACTACGACAAGGATAGATGAGGATCTTGCTGCTACAAGGTACGCGACAAGGTCTTTTTATTTAGACCAAGATGATCAAAATGCGTGAACTGTGTAAATACTGTCGTACGCCAGTAATGTACCCTGTCACACTATAAAACCAACAAGTCAAATCCTATTTGTACAGACTATAATTTGGTTTTGCTTTTTTCCAGAATCCTGATCGTAGTTTCTCCGCAATCAAAATCAACCACCTCGCAATATGCAAGACAGCAGAAAAAGGCCTGCAAGACAAATGTAGCAAAGATATATCGCGTTTCTACCGAGGCACTTTGTAAGTAAATCAACAAAGCAATTCGCAGGTGTCGTCGTTCTTGGTTGATAGTCTGTGGCTCACCCATGGATCATCAGATACTGCGGTGATCTAAAACTTCAGAAATCTTTATTATGCTTTTGGATCTCAAAATCATGGAATCTATTTTTATACATAGCATATGTAATCTATTGACGATATGTCGAGTGTTGAGACCATGAAAACACATACCTACTACAGACTCATCATATTCCGATCTGTCATTGTTTCTCTGTAAAGTCAAACAATTCACTGGAATGTCGGCAATGTTTCCGACAGATGGTAATAACAAGGACGATGACACGCATGATGAGCAAGCAATAATAAAGAAACCATCAATTCCAAACGGAGTTGTTCTAGGAGCTGATGGTAAACCGTAAGTAGTTATACAGAGACATCAAGTCCCGTCTGTAACATATTGCAATCATATAGATGTCGATCGTGCACATCATTTGCTTCCTGGGCTCAAATGACCAAGAAAAGTGTTTCTCAACCTCCTGCAACGAGTCCCGCCCTTTCCACAAGCTCTACTAGCTTGAGCGTGAACGCTCCGTCAGAGATGAAACCACCGGCCGAGTGCCCACCGGATGTTGACCGGCTTGGACGGCATACATGGACTCTCCTTCACTCATTATCGGCGAACTATCCTACTAAGCCAACAGCAGATCAGAAATCCGACATGTCCCAGTTCCTGACCCTCTTTGGGCGATTATATCCATGCTGGGTATGTGCAACAGACTTTCGGAGTTGGATGGCAATGAAAGGAAATGAGCCGAAACTAGAAACCCGAGAAGAATTGGGAAAGTGGATGTGTCAAGCACATAACGCTGTGAATGAGAAACTAGGCAAAGAACAATTCGACTGTTCCCGTTGGTCAGAAAGATGGAGAGACGGCTGGAAGGATGGACGTTGCGACGGCTAAGCACAATGATGAAACGTGTAACGAAAATTGTAGATAACACTCATCTCATGACATTTGTCCTGTAATAAAATTTACATGGGCTAACAATGCTAGTTTACGACCATTTACGACCATTCACGACAAGTTACGACAATAACAGAATAACGACTAGCCATCCATCTTTAGGAAGCTGCCGGACCGCTACTTGCTCCGCTTTTGTTTCTAACCGCCTCTGCTACTTTTCCCTCTCCAGGGGCAGCCATCTGCTCTGCATCCAATTCCGTTGTGCGTCCAGAACTTCCTGGTCCACCTATGCTTAGATCTGCAGCGTTTGTTACCCTGGGTCCTTTTCCTGAACTCTCCGGACCATGAATACCGCGAGCTAATGAGCTCGGTGTAGCGGATTCTTGAGGACGTTGTGAATCATACGGTCCCCTACGATCTCTTTGTATTTAGCAAGTCAGTCTGCTCGTCAATTTACGTGAAGCATTGTTGGGTACGGATATTACATAGGTTGTGCTGAATTATGTAATCTGGATGTCGCATTTGCTTGCTGCTTCTCCTGAGGGGTGGTTTCGGCAGGATTGCCTGCGGTAGTATATGCGTCTTCTAATGTTGGTTGAGATGGACCGCTTGGATTGAGTGCGTCAGACATAACTAGACCAAGAACTTTGCTTCCTGTGGTATACAATAGGATGACGTTGTCTGTTACTAAACTGATTTACATACATACTATGGGGTGGGGTAATCGAATCTGGTCGCGATTACTTACTACGTCATTGATACGTCATATTTCTTTTGTTATATTTCTGAAGCAACAATTATAACATTTATTTCTTCTAGTGTAGACCATTATAGTCCAATTTGACTGCTAGATCAGTCCTCACAGACATGATGGCATCCAGAACAGAGCTTCTTGGTAAAGTGCATAAAATGGTACCGCCCATGTTAGAGAGTTTCCACAAGGGTTCGTCAATTACCAACCAAGAAAAGATTGTACTGATCGAAATCGATGTTAGGTATGCTAGGAAGAGTTGGAGTTATTGGTGGTAGCGAGGATTACTCAGGAGCACCATATTACTCGGCCATGGCATCAGCTAGATTAGGTGCCGACATGGTAATCACAATTCTTATAAAGTGATGGAACATTGCTCATAGGATCTATCGTAGTCACACGTAATATGCGAGCCAGGTGCAGCAGCAGTAATCAAAACGTATTCGCCAGTCTTGATGGTGCATCCGTATATGCGACAGGAGAAGAATCTAAGTGATACAGAAACCATCGACACAATATCTGAAAAGGTCATTCAAATGCTTGATCGATTACATGTAATTGTTATAGGTCCTGGCCTAGGTCGAGATCCAGCTATGCAAGAGACGTGTGCAAGAGTGATCAAAGCTGCAAGAGAGCGCAAGATTCCGTTTGTCTTGGATGCTGATGGTTTGTTTTTGGCACAAACAAGGCCCGAACTTGTCCAGGATTACGAGCATTGTATCTTAACTCCAAATGTTGTCGAATTTGGTCGTCTCGCGAAAACCAAGAATATTGATACGACATCTGGAGATGCTAGTAAGCTGTGCGAGAAACTAGCTGTTGCCTTTGGTGGTGTGACCGTCATTCAGAAAGGATCTAAGGACTACATATCGAATGGCAAACACACGGTCATCTCAGATGGCGAAGGTGGTCTAAAACGTGCAGGAGGTCAAGGAGATACATTGACAGGCTCTTTGGGTACTCTATTGGCATACCGAAAAGCTTATCATGATCGAATATGGGATCACGACAATTCTCTGAGCGAAGCGGAAACGCTTGCACTAGCAGCGTACGGCGGGAGCGCAATCACACGAGAGTGCTCAAGACTTGCATTCAAGGAGAGAGGTCGCAGCTTGCAAGCGGGTGATTTGACCGAGCATGTACATGAAGCATTTCTGAATGTCATTGGTGAACCAACTCAAATTTAGAATCTAGCTTGGCAATGGAAATAAACTTTATGTTCGTCATGTCTAATAAAATCGGTCTGTAATCCATTCACTTGTTTACTCATTGATGATCCTGATTCAAGACTATGTATGAGCCAGTATGGTGTGATGCATGCTGATCTAAAATCATCGAGAATCTTGATGTACACGACACCTGAATCGTATTTCCCGTTTTTGTGACATTACAGCCTCAACTACCTTAACAGCGTTATCTCCGAAGCAATCTTCATCATGAACGGACTTTCAACACCAGCGTCATCTTCAGGAGCACTGCCATCAAGTCAGTCGTCATTTCGTGTCGTTCGTAAGAGGAACCGAGTACCTTTGTCATGCAGCGCTTGCAGATCCCGAAAGTCAGTGAAGATAGCAATAGCTGTATATTTATATATTTATATTATTAATCACTCGTTAGGTTAAAATGCAATCGTGGACAGCCATGCGACAATTGCATAAAGCGCGACGAAATGTCAGCTTGTTCATATACGACTGCGGCGGTTAGAAAAAGACAAAATCTGGCTGCTGCGAATCGAGCGGGCCAGGATGATATGCAAAATCGAATCGACAGGTTGGAAGACTTGGTATTGTCTTTAATGACAAGTTCTACAGGTGTTAGCGCGGCAGCAGCACAAGCAGCAATCAATAACACACAAGGGACGAACAGTATCGGAGAAACTTCACAGACCACTGATTCCTTGTCGTACGACAAAGAGAGCGAGCCTATCGAGGAAGAAAGCGAGGTCGAAGATGTTTCTCAAGGCGTTGGGCTCATGAAAGTCGACGGGTCCAAGGTCTATTTTGCATCTGATTCGCACTGGATGGCTCTTCTAGCAAACGTAGGTGTTTCACGGCGATTAATGAATGTGTCTTTATTGATGTAAACGATTTGCAGATTGCAGAAGTAAAAAATTATTACACAAGTCACAGGGACGAATTGCATGCACAGGTTCGGAAAGTCGAAGCTCTACAGCAATCTGATGAACAAGCTCAGAGTATATGTTTGTTTACAGTGCCGCGGATCGGGTTTCAAGAAATTATGAAATATTTCCCGCAAAAGGCACAGACTGATGTCCTAATCGGTCGATATTTCAACTCATATGATCCTGCTATACCGCTGATTCATGGTCAGACATTTCAAAAGAGGTATGATGCTTTTTGGCATGATCAATATGCATCGTCCGTTCCGTTTGTAGCTTTGTTGTTTGCAATGATGACACTTGCCTTGCAATCTTATTACCGCGCTGGTGATGAGCCGGGCGAGTTGACGGGAAAGGTATTGGAGACGTCTGTAGTCTACAGGCGTCTCACGGCACAGGCATTACTTGTTGCGGGGGTCAGTCAGCCAATCCCTGAAGTTCTTGAAGCATTGATCTTGCATACTCTTGCGGAATCTGCGCGAGCCCGTGACACACCGGGTGATATTCTGATTCTATCGACTCTATTGGTTCGCTTAGCTGTGCGGATGGGTTATAACCGAGACTCGACACCTCATCCGGACATTACACCTTTTCAGGGAGAATTGAGAAGAAGAACCTGGATGATTGTTCGACAAATAGACATCCACTTCTCGATCAGGTCTGGTCTACCGACCACAAGTCGTGATGATTGTTCGGATACACAAGTCCCGAGAAACCTTCATGACGATGAGCTTGATGAACATATGACTAGTCTTCCTCCTTCACGTCCAGATAGTGAAGCAACGATAATGACTTATGCAATTGCAAAGTCGCGGTTGACCGATGTGTTTGGTCGTATTTCCAATAGAATCTGTAGTATAACATCAGCACCGATACATGAAGAAATTATGGATCTAGACTCGTCACTGAAACAAGCAAGGGCAACTTTGCCACCTTATCTCATGTTTCGGTCCCTGCATGAAAGTGCAAATGAGACTCGAAATCTTATTGTCCAGCGGTATAGTCTCGAGTTGATATATTTGAAAGCACAATGTGTATTACATAGACGGTATATCTGTAAAGGTCGTGACAATCCCAAATATGCTCAACATCGAAGAACGTGTATAGATGCGAGTATGGATTTGCTCGCACATCAAGCCGCATTGAATCCAGAGCTTGGCCCTGGAGGTCGATTACACAATGTCAAATGGTTTATGGGAACTCTAGCCATTCAAGATTTCGTATTGGCTAACATGATTGTTTGTCTCGAATTATACCACTCGACTAGAAACGATGAAAGGTCACAAGATGATCAGCTAGTGCGAAGTCCATCCGGGGATAGTATTTATCCTAAGACTGAACGGAGAGAAGAAATGTTTAATGCTTTGCATCAAAGTCTGGCTATCTGGCAGTCCATGCGAGACACGTCTATAGAGGCATGGAAAGCTAGTACGACCTTGAGAGTAATGTTGGAAAAGCTCGAATTGACTCGAGTCCATCCATTGCAGCAACAAAACATACGATCTTCAATCTCGTCTCAATTAAATCAAAACACTTCCACTTCTAATCTCTGGACATCTGGGAATAATGCCATGGACGGCGTGATATCAAGCGATGGCACCCGTCGGACAGGAAATCCAACAGATCCTCATGCAGAACAAGCCGCCGCCATGACTCTGGGCATGCTCAGTTCACGAGTCAGTGATCAAACGAAACCATATCCACAAAGTACCAACGACGATCCTAATTACGGCCTCGATCGGATAAAAGCAGAAAATGCCGCCATGGGAGGCTATCCGGTTCCTGGTAGTAATGTGGTAGGTGCTCCTGGTCCATATACTCAGATGTTCGGGATAGGTGAAGCAGAGAACTTGTACCCTGATAATACCAACATGGAGACCAACGCTGGAGGATCGATAAGTATTTTTGACAGTTCAATCACAGGCGCTGATGTCGATTGGGTAAGTCTCAGCTCATCACGACATGTTGAATTAGACCGTTACTGATTGGGATTGTTAGGGTGCTTGGGATTCATTCATTCAAGGCGCGACTATTGATCCGCTTAGTTTTTGGGATTCGCGATCTGGTATGCCTAACATTTCTACTAATAACCAGACAGCGAGTGGTGGGATAGTGAACCCAGCGGCGGGTTCAGGATGGAATCTAGCTCCAGGTGGAATGTTTGGACAAGTCCCACAAAATCAAAGTCAGACTCAGACTCAACTTCAGAATCAGGGACACTTGGGGAATATACTTGACGGCAATGCGAGAAATGGTATACAAAGCAATGGAAACATTGATCCCGCGATATCGTGATAGTTTGACATTGTGGTATCTTTAACGTGAATTATAACGAATTTTTATTTAAAAAGAATGTAACTAAAGATTGTATGGTGTAACTTTTTATCAATTGATAAGGGGGGTATTAACTAAATATTATTATACATATTCTATAATCTCGCTATCCGCTTTTATGATTTAATTAAAGAATAAGGGAATGGCTATGGTCATACCTTTGCAAGATATTTGAGAATGCGGTGGCGTAAGAACAACAAGGTTACATCAACCACCTCGTTGTCTTTCTCCAGGTTGTCTTCTGACACATCGTCTTCCTCCAGCTGCTAATAAGGACTTTTATACGGGTTATTGCCCGAACTTCTTGCCATGGTTTGGCTGCTCTTTGAATTTACAGTTGGGTCCGTTGATAGCTCTCTTCCACCACTCCTACGCGGGTCTGGTTCAAAATTGTTCCTGGCCTGAGGAGAAAATGTACTCTGTTCACTAGAAGTATTTCCAGGTAGCTCAGCAACAGGAGTAGCACCAGGCGTCGCGGAAACAGAACCACGCGTCGCAGAAACGGGACCGCGGTAAGGATTGGGTAGACCAGGAGATTTCTGATCAAAGTCCGCATTATATTCCCCCTCGTTATAACCTGTAGTAGCCGAATTTGATCCGCCAACACTACCGCCTTGATATCTTGAACGTCCTCCATTATTATCGCCTATATGAAAGTTAGATATGTCATTATTTTCTTTTTATCTTTTGTATGGATGACTTTAACTTACTGTCTTGTCTCTTTCCGAAACACCAAAGTGCAGAGAGTCCGCTTTTGACAGACTCAAGGAGGCTAGGTTTCGCTTGTTCCGGTTGATCAATTCCTCGACCATCGACAACTCCTGAGCTATTGTCCCCGTTTCCGACGTAGTTACCAGCCTCGTCAATCCGCTTATCTGTGCTTCCTCCCCTTGATTTATTTTGTCGTCGTTTCCAGAAGAAGTAACCGCCTATACCTGATCCGATCAAAATAAGAACAACGATGACGACTCCAGCGATCACCCCTGGACTAGTACCCGACTTTTTGGTTGTAACTGGAGCATTGAGTGATGGCGCGGTTGCGGTTGCAGCGGCAGTGGGAGTAGGTGCAGGAGTATCAACTGGAGGTTCAGCCGTGATTGTGACTACTGGAGCAGCCGTTGTCGGCGAAGAAGAGGAAGTTTGAGTGGATGATGTCGTTGTTGACGACGTTGTGGTAGAAGAATCTGTAGAGCTTGTTGTTATTAGCCATGGAGTCACTGTTACTGTTACAGTCGGTAAAGGTATTGTTGAGGTAGGTTCCGGAGTTGTACTTGTTTCCGTAGTGGGAGCAGGTTTCGTGACCACAGCGGCCGGTGTATCTGGTGCAGGGACAGCCGCAGCGCCTACATTATTGACAGGTTGCGCAAATGCCGGTATCGTATTCGCGGCTGCTAGTGCTGGTGCTGGTGCTGGTGCTAGTACTGGTGCTGCTGCTGGTGTAGGATTGGGATCAAAGAATACAGTCGCAACGAAAGATGTGGCTGTCAATGTTTCAACATTTTGTGCTTCTGCTTCTCGTTCTATAAGAGTTGGGGTGTCAGTTGAGACTGTCTCGTCAACGAGACTTGTAGTTGCAGTGACCGTGATACTCTGAATGTCTGGACATGTCGCATCAGGACCAAGACCACATGGGTCTACCGAACAACAACCTATAAATCCATTTTGACAGGCATGATACGACAAGCCTGATTGACAGCTCGGACGAGGATATATTATTGGCATCGCCTTCCAATCAAACAAGAAACAAAAGAGATTTCCCAATCACGAGTCGTAGACCAAAAATCTTTTTAATAAGAACATCAGACCTATCTTTGTTGAATGATATGCGGCGATAGGTATCAACAGCTTTAAATCATCATATTATTAAAATGGTCGTAGAAGGAGTATTTTGTGCGAAGGAAGAATACAAAAACCAGCATGCGAGGGCAAAAAGGGCCGACATGGAAGGATCATGCCGGTAACCACGTAGGTCGCAGGAATTTGGCGCAATCATCCTACTTTCGAGTCTTCGCATGACGAGCGTGCGGGACAGTCGCTTCGCCGAGGTGTGCTTGAAAAGTATCGACTTTCTAGGATTGACTGGAGAAATGTGGGGTAACTTTGCGGGATGGATTTCTGGACGCGGGAGCTAATCCATTTTGGTACATCCTTTGTCTTGGCGCATCCTCTGATAATTATAATTCTTCCAGGTTTGTTCTTCGTATTTCATTGACACGTCTTGGTGTTCTACTGATACGTCTTGATATTCATCTGTTAGAGCTGATGAAAATCGTTCCATCGTGTGGATGATAACTGGTAATCAGTGGTAATATAATTCATTCACATCAAGTTTGCGACGGACAAATGGTAAAGCGAGTCGCCGTGTATCATTACGTCATTGAAATTCATGCGTGGATATCCTTGTTGTCTCGAAACTGATAATTGTGTTTCCTGATAATCCTTCGATAATCAATTTAATGTCGTCACCCTCACAGCTGAAACGCAAAGCTCAAACTCTAGACGCATTCTTCCCATCTCCAGAACCTAAGCGACAACGAGTCGTAGACGATAGTTCATCCTCCAAGCATGCCACGTATCCTTATTCGATTCCATATTTGCCCGACGATGTGTCTGCAGCGCTCGACTTTGCGCCTGAAGTCGAAGGACGCGTCATTAATGATCAGCCAGATTTAGATCTACTGTACTTCCAACCATATGTGCCAAAGTCGATTGAGAAGGCTTTGTTTCAGTTCCTACGCCAAGAATTATTCTTCTATCGCGTGCAATACAAAATAAAGCGCGGCGCTTTTGAAACTCAGATCAATACTCCTAGATTTACTACTGTCTTTGGAGTCGACGAAACGTCCAAATTCATCGAAGATGGCAACTTAGTAGATTCTGCAACAGGCAAAGCAATACCTAAAGATCGCTACAAATGCAAACCTCGTCCAATTCCGCAATGTCTCGATCGACTTCGGATAATAACAGAAGGAAGTACAGGGGAGACGTACAACTTCTGTCTGGTCAACTATTATGCATGTGGCAACGATAGTATTTCCTATCATAGCGATGATGAACGCTTTCTAGGCAAAGATCCAGCAATAGCATCTTTTACTCTAGGAGCCAAGCGCGACTTTCTCATGAAGCATAAACCATATCCTCCTGCTTCTACTTCTCCATCACCTCCAGATGCAGCTCCTCTCAAACTCCCGCTAAGTTCAGGAGACATGATTTTGATGAGAGGAAGGACGCAATCGAATTGGTTGCATAGCATTCCAAAACGAAAAGGAGGTGAAGCTGACAAAGGAAGAATAAACATTACATTTCGAAAAGCAATGGTCAAAGGTGGGACAGAGAATTACTATCAATATAATGTTGGTACTGGATTACCTCATCGTTGGGATGATAAGAAAAGAGAGATGATTCAATGGACTCCCGATAGTAGTACTATGTAAGTTAGTATTTTTGCACTTTTTTTCATTTTGTATATCAATTTTATAAATCTGAGCATTTACATACTCCTTTGCACAATGTGAAACTTGGCATAAAAGAAGGATATTCCTAAACTATCACTATCTATGACAGGGATGGTTCTTTCGCAGGTTCTATCCTATACTCTTGCCAAACAAAAATCTTCTATCTTGGTCTAGATTTGTATAAAAAGTAGTGGGAAACTAGACACCCTCCCTCTTCTACCTTGTCCATTAATGGAGATGAAGAAGTTAGGCCGCGGAGTCGGAACACTTGCTGCGCATGTACAAATCTAGGCAAAGACGATCAAGCAACCTCTTATGCCCATCTTACAACTTAATGATTTCCTGATTAGACAATCCAACGAGTCACGGAACAAGACGGATACGTTGCTACAAATATCTATTGCCTTTATTATTTCTTTTTCTTGTCATTATTGTACCACAACCTTCTTTGAAGAGTAGTATTATGTCCCCACTGATGTGTCAGCCACGTGCAAATTACCGTCCCATTCCATTTACAGTAGTTATTATACCAAACTGAACTTGATGTGTAAATAACACATCTTCCGTCTCGTCCCGTAGAACCAACTGATATGACAATAAATACATGAAACGAACATTAACGAGTCAGTCATTCACCCACCCGTTCTTGAGAACGAACATGTTGAACATGTTGGTTCGACGCTGTGATTCCGCCACACCATTTCGAGTCCCTGATTTCAATCCAGTACGACTCTTGAATATCCGGCACGTGGCTGGATGCAGGAAATGAGTCATTACACGTCGTGGCAGAAGCGGGCTATGCCGCCCCATGTCATGTATCAATCAATCATCAACAAAGCATCTCTATAAACAAGTCATATTCTCTATTGCATCTGTGATGAAACGCGAGATCCACGATATAACTATATCTACGATACAAAGTCAAATATAAATACGTCATGTCTCCTTTTGGCACAGAAAATTGGCTTTGTAGAGATACAAGATGGGGACAAAAAAGGTAGATGGCTGGGGTTGAGCACATCAATCTGGTTTTTTTTTATTTTTTCGGCCAATTTCCCAAAAAAAAAAAGAGACCCTTTTTACATTGTCCAAGATGACTCTGGTCAACTTCATTTCGGCAACACTTTTATTCTGCGAGCTAGAACTGCGCAATTTCACTTGGTGGAAAGGGGGCATTAACCCATTCAGTACAGTAGCAATAACAATCAATCGTTGACTTTTTGCTTTTTTTTGGACGCAAGAAAAAAAAATGAAAAAAGTTGATGAGAAATTTCATCTGCATGCACGCGTAGCAATTAATTACTTCTCAGCGTGACAGTGATTGAATAACGCGTCACGTCTTATGCACGCTATTTGTAATAACACAATCCCCCTGTTCGCGACATGCATAGACTATAAAAATATACTATACTGGGGTGCATGGCGAGATTTCAGGGGGAAAAAAAAAAGACAGTATATTCTCCAGTATGTACAGAGTGCTAGCATGAGATTGATCAAGTGTAGAAAAAGTCTGAATAGATTTTCATGCGTCTAATCACAATCAAAAGACGCAAGGCAAGCATTTGATAAAAGTTCCACGGCAAATATGTTCTCGCTGCTCTTCGCAAGAATTATGAATTTACGCCACAACTTCGTCGCTCAATAGAAATGATTATTGATTATTGAGTCACGAATATGATGAATAGATGTTCCGTCGTCCATATTGTTAATGAGGACCATTCCCGGAACTTTGGAATAGTGCGGCAACGCGTCGATCATCGAAATTAATCGCCATGAAGCTTAATTGTTCTGACCAATCACGGATCGAGCGCAAAGCCACCTTATTATCAATCAATCAAATCACTTGGCTTGACATGAACACTCCCGGATTCCATACAGCTCGGTGCCTGGCTCTGACTCTATGGTTCTATCATATTCCAAGGTTCTCGGCAGATGGCTAGATTGGTTCAACGTTAGTCCCCAGGAAAAAAGCGCATGAATGCGATGGTCAATTCCCCATCATTTTTACGACAGCTTGACACAATGTCTTGGCAGAACTGTCGCAGCCACGCGGCAAAATCACACCAGTGTTTCAGCCCAAGTCATATACTGTAGTAAAATCTTTGATCATAAAAATATAAATCAGCTTCATAGAATAGTTAGAAATCATATAGTGCAGATGAGACCAAATATAATTGAAGAATCATTATCACAAAGTGGGAATTTGATTGTGCAACAATACGCGCAGAACTTAAACGGAACCAAAAATAAAAAAGAAATGTCGGTTAGACCCACCTTCACGGCCTTTTTTTCCCCTACCAAAAAAAAAGTCCGAAATAAAGTTTAAAGTCAGACGTGCTGTGCTACAAGATGTGTAAAAGAAGAAAAAGTTTCATGCTGCTCCACTTTCATACATCGTAAACCATGTCGCAGAATTTTTGGAATGTGGATTGACGCCGTCATAATTTCTTTGGAAAGAACACATTCGAAGAATTTGCGCCGAAGTTTGTGCGGTAAAAAGAAGATAATCCTGGCTGAAGATAGTCACATACGATCGAGGGGTGAAAGGAACCCTTTCAAGATCTTGACACTGCTCCTCTGAAGAAATTCAAAAACCCTCTTCTGTCGCATCCTGTTTTCTTTTTCCTCTTTCGCACAAACAGTCGTTCCTTACAACCAACCTACCGGCACTTTCATTCACACCATTTCCAATCTACCAAGTCAAGTCTGGCTAAACAACATATGAACTAGGCTGAAAGTTCACACGGCGCATCTCGTCAATTGCAACTCTTTCACTCAAGATGACCTACAATTGGAGTTCCAAAAGAGCTTCAATCATGTCAACCATGAGTCGTCAAGCACACCCATCGATTGCGTCCGAAGATAGTAATGGACTCAAAATACAACCTCGCTCTTTCTTCGACAACGACGAAGTCGAGCCCTCGACACCTTCACCCTCGAGAAAGCGGTATTCTCTATTCGGTCGCAATCCTGGTGTTGATGATCATGGCGCTGAACAATCTTCGTCGACGAGCGCGAGCACTTCCACATGGTCGCGATTGTCATTTCTAGATAAACAATCGAGTGATGTCATTGACGCTCCTCAACCAGTGCGACGCAACAGCAGTCGTCCGTTTTCAAGACAATCGCTTGCGCTCGGAGGTTCGAAGCATGAGCCAATCATGCGATGGATTCGTCGGACAGACAGGAACTCTATAATATCGAGGAACTCCATGGTTGAGGACACTTCAGATCCCACAGATGAGCGTAAGTCTCTGACCATATAATTCGCGCAACTTGATCTTTGTACTGACCACGACCGCTAGTTGCACGAGAAATGCGCAAAGCAAGCATCTCCACCCCATTCAACTTTCAGCATGTCATGCATACAGAATCGGATAAACTTCCACACCTGAAAGAATCAAGCGATAGGGATCTTACAGCATCGTTTTGGGCTGCATCGATGCAACATTTCCCCCAAGGAGACATACATGGTATTGAAGTCTGCGACCTTCGGAATCCGAGACCAGCCTCTTCAAATAATGCCAGTCCAGTCAGGGCAAGCTTCGACAGCAGCACAAACAGACTACATCCATCTCCGTCGATGGCGGACATGAATGATTCCCCTCGCCCTGGTCTAAATTCAAGAACGCCTTCGATGGTATCTTTGATTGCTGATCGAAATCCCCCAACAATGGTACATCCGGCTTTCCGCATTGCGCAAGAAGGGCCTCCTTCATCGACATGGACGCCAGGCTCGGGGACTCAGTCAGTCTCGAGTGAGGTCAATAGAAACCTTGATGTTGTTCCTGAAGAAGTAGAAATCTTATCACCTCCTAGGATTGCTGGTTGGAATCAAAGCAATAGCAATGCTGACGGGATAAAATCAAAGCGCACATCCATTTCTTCATCCATATACTCACTTGTACAACCCGAAGATATTGGTCAAGACCATCAAGGATCAAGCGTTCCAAGTTTGTCATGCGGAGATAGTACAGACGATGAAATGGATCTAGCATCGAGTACAGCTCCCAATTCTATTTATGGATCGCAAAAAAGCAAGGACCGACCGAAGCGTCAGCATGACGCATCCTTGCGATCGTCGCCATATGAACAAGCAGTCCGTAATATATCGCCAAGGGTGTCCATCGCTCGACACCAGCGAGACCAGAGTAACATGACAATAAAACCGGTCATAAACAACGTCGATTCCGAAATCAATTCTTGGAATCCTGTCACGGCATTCGAGAGTCCACGTACCGCTCCAAATCCTGGTTTGCCAGAGATTGAACGTATGACCACCTTGATTGATGTATCAACGCTATGGAATACACTCGATACTGAACAATCAAACCGTCCTTGCACCAGTGGTTCGTTCAACTTTGGCTCTAGTCTCGAAAACCCATTCCTTGCGCTACCTGAGCGATCTCCTCTTCGCCGTATGTCGTCGGCTAAAACATCCATGAATGTGGACACTTCACGAGCAACGAACGCCAACAAAAATCGCCGGTCTTTGGCGGATGATTGTGATGGCTCACCTAGACCTTTCAAACGACTGCGAGCTCTTGCAACATCCCCATCTGTTACTGTACGACCTTTATCAAGGAATAAAGTATCGAGATCCCGGACCATCGTTAGCGCCCAGACTTTACATGATGCTTATGCTGTTCCAAAGAAGGCCGAAAAATTTCCTGTATGGGTTTGATAAAGAGAATTTGATCATGGATATTCGACTTGATGTCGGTAACTTGTTTGATTCTCCAGCTTATGTATATTAACGATTTGAAATGTTTTGGAATGCCAACAGGATTTGGTCATTGTTATATAAAAGAATTTTTAATACCCAAGAATAAATGTAAAAGCCATAATGATATTCATAATCGTCAATCACTCTTGTATCCGTTTAGCATTGTGCCGTCTATCTGTTGGACTTTGTCTAAAGTCATGCATGCAGGAGACGGGAAAGGTGCAGAAAATAGGAAAGACTGGGCTGATGAAAAAAACTTGGACGCGTTTTCCTTGGGATGGCCATAGCGCGTTTGTTGACAGCGGCATGTTCGGGATTGTTTTCCGACCCTGGTCATGAAAACATTACAAAAATATTATGTCATCAGGACTGGAGTGACTAAGTTATAGGAAGAAAAACGACCACCTGTTTCCATAAATCCGAAGCGGTGCGAGCAGCAATGATGCAATAGTACGAGGACTTAGCATGGCCGTACTTGAACAGTCATGGGTCAAAGTACAGGAGAAGACTTTTGGCAAATGGTGAACCCAATGGATATCGGACTGTGAATTGGCGTTGACGTAAGAACTGTAGGCTCAACAGTAAATTAAAGGTCCGAGATGTTGAGATTAAAGACTTGGTTGCTGATCTCTCCGACGGGGTGAGTTGTGATGCTCCACAAAAGATGGCTTTTGTTTTTGTCCTAATAATGATTCACAGGTCATACTCATACATCTTCTTGAAATACTGTCCTCAGAGTCCTTAGGTCGTTATGCTGCCCGACCGAAACTTCGGGTACAGCGATTTGAGAATGTTAACGTGGCATTGGACTTTATCAAAGGTCGACGTATCCAGTTGACAAACATTGGTGCTGAAGATATAGTCGACGGGAATCGAAAAATCATACTTGGTCTAATATGGACTTTGATCTCACGCTTTACAATATCGGATATCAATGAAGAAGGCTTGAGCGCCAAAGAAGGACTTTTGTTATGGTGTCAACGGAAGACAGCATGCTATGATGATGTCGATGTCCGTGACTTTTCTGGTAGTTGGAATGATGGCTTGGCTTTCTGTGCGTTGCTTGACATACACAGACCAGATCTCATCGATTATGACAAGTTGAACAAGTCAGATCATCGTGGAAATATGCAATTGGCGTTTGATATTGCTTCAAAAGAAATTGGTATACCGGACCTGTTAGATGTCGAGGATGTTTGTGATGTAATGAAACCGGATGAGAGATCTTTGATGACATACATCGCCTACTGGTTCCATGCCTTTTCACAAATGGAAAGAGTAGAAAATGCAGGACGAAGAGTGGAGAAATTTGTGACAACAATGCAAGGTGCATGGGAAATGCAGACGGGTTTTGAAAAAAGAATGAGCACTTTACTAAATAACATTGCCGAACAAAGAAGAGTATGGCGTGATGCAACGTTCATGGGCACATATATAGATGCAAGACAGCAAGGTCTCGAATGTACTACATACAAACGGACAAAGAAGAGGGAATGGGTAGCTGAAAAGACTGAATTGGTTAATCTGTTGGGAAATATAAAAACGAAACTAAACACGTATGGGCTCAAATCGTACGAACCGCCGCAGAAATGGGGTCTGGAAGTTCTAGAAGAGGCATGGACAGGCTTGACACGGGCAGAGCGTGATCGGAGTAAATTAATAAATGAAACAATACGCGATATCAAAAACGGATTAAGGAAAACATTTGCGGATAAAGCAAATGATCTAGCACTTTCATTGAGTACTTTGACTACCGGTATCTCGGGCCTTGAGGGAGAGGTGGAGGATCAATTGAATCGTACCACAAAGATAGCAGAGTCATTATCACCACTCGAGCGTTACCTAAAAACTGTTGAACAATTAGATCAACAATGTCAGCAAGCTAACATAGAAGAGAATGACTACACAACTTATACGTATGACGAACTAGCTTATGAGTTTGGTTTGGTCAAGTCTAGTGTACAAAAGAAGCTTGCATTTTTGAAAAATCAACTAATCGCTCGGGATATGACAAATCTTACACCGATACAATTAGAAGAGTTTGAATCAGTGTTTCGACATTTTGACAGGGATGGAACAAATACGCTACAAGAACTAGAGTTCTCAGCCGCGCTTGCAAGTCTTGGGCTTGTATATGATGAAGCAGAAATGCATGACAAATTCTTACAAGTCAGTGGTGGCAGTAGTAGAACCAACCATCATGTCACATTTGAGCAATTTATCAGATTCATGGTTGCTGTCACTGAGGATCAAAATACGCCCGCACAGGTATTTGAGAGCTTTCGAGAAGTAGCAGATGGCAAGGTAGGCAACACTTCTGCTGAAAATGAAAACATTCACTGACCTATCTTTTTCAGCCGTACGTCACTGAGATGGATCTACGCCATTCGCTTATACCTGACGAGTTGATATCTGACATGATTAAGAGCATGCCAGAACATAAAGGGCCTGACTTACTTGGCGATCGCGGCATGTCAAAATATGATTATGTTTCTTTCATGGAAAGATATCTCGATATTGACAGAGCTCTCGGTGAAGATAATCTCGAGCCGAAACGAAGCGATAGCCTCGCACCGACAGGACTGATATATGACCGACCTTAATCCAAGGATCGAATGATTAACGTGACATTACATTGTATAAATATTCATAGACACGATTCAGTAGCATTAAACAGCAATGACGAACAGTATATATCGACTTTGTCCTGATTTCATTCTTGTGACGGGTCATCAGTCTTCTGGTCTTCTGTAGGGCCGTAAAGAATGACGTTGAAAACTTCCGACCGCTAAAACGTCTGTATTCGATGGTTACTTTTTCTTCCACTCAGACGAGGGAAGTATGATGGCCATGTACAATCAGATGATATAACACGAAAATTAATGTCAGACTCTTCGCTGGGATTGTGCTGCACGATCATCTACATGTCCTGTGGAGAGTATGATGCTGGCGAACCACCCTTGAATTGAAAACTTTAGATACTGTACTATATTTAATAATAAGGTTTTTACGAAACGTGGGAGCAAGGAAGCTGTCACGCTGTGAAGAATGGCTGGTCTTCAAAACGGCCTCTCCCAATCATCATTCTACTTTTGACACTTTCTGCCCTGACTTTACTACATCCATTTTTCCACGTGGTACATTTGTGTATCAAGTGACGATTGCGCGCCGATCTTGTTGTCGTTTCACGAAAGTCTTATGCTGTTGAACGTGGAGTGTTTCGGCTAAGAATGCAACCAGATCAGCCGGACCTCAATTAACGTATTCAAGATCCGACATTTGACATACCGAGAAACCACATCAACACACAAACATTATTCAGCGCAGGCGATATTCGGCACGACTGGTAGCAGGCAGAGATCTTGATTAGTCGCAAAAATGGCTGCAAACCCGTAAGTCTACTCAAATCTACCACTCAAGAAGCGTCGACATCTTTGCCCAACCACAATAATCAATATTCAAATGACTGATTCATTCTATCTTTGCAGTGTCTATTCCGCCGGTCAATTTATGAACCCGGGACCGGCGCCGCGTCCACCCGTCGACAGAGCTAAACCATCATATAATGGTCTTCCTGCCTCGCAATCGGCTGGCAATTTGTCCTCCATAGATTCAAGAAACTTTCCTGCTCAGAATCCAGCATTAAGTCTTGCACGATCTGCTACGTCGTTATCGACGGATAATAGGAGCAGTTCACCTGGCGAGAAGTACGACCCTTTTGGAAACACGAGCATTATCATGGAAGGACGGACAAAAATCAAAGATGAAGGATTGATGCGTTTCTTGCCACAAGAGAAATATCTTATTCTCCGTCCACTACAACTGGATACTGTTAAGAGCAGGGATAATCCCAAGGTGTCACAAACAATTCAGATGCGAGATGTATTGAACGTCGGCAGATCTGATTCGCATCCGTGTGCTTTTGAACTTACACGCGGTACCCGACTTCCAGGACAACCGTATGCTACAAGAGACTCTGGAAACATCAAAGTTTTCACTTTTCATATTGACAGTGAAAAAGAATGTTATGACTGGATAGATAATATTAGTGCTCGCGCTCCTGCGTTGTCAAGTGTTAGCAAGCCAAGCGACTTTGCTCACCGTGTACATGTTGGATTTGATGCTCTCACTGGCGGCTTTACCGGTTTACCTAGAGAATGGCAAACGTTGTTGAACGCCTCAGCTCTCACGAAGGATGATATGCGAAACAATCCAGAAGCAGTCGTGGAAGTCTTGCAATTCTACACCGAAATGCAGAAACAACCCGATGTCCCTCAATCCAGTCCTGGTGTTAACAAGCGGGATATGCAGATGGGATATAGTAATTCTGTAGCAGGGCCAAGACAACAACAGCAACAGCAACAACAACAGCAACAACAACAACAGCAACAACAGCAGCAGCAGCAACAACAACAATCCTCTTCCCAGCCTTTCACCGGCGACAATTTCACATCACAATTTCCATCCTCACCTTCACCAAACAGTCCAGCACAGCCCCTCAGTAGCACTTCTTCGCTTGGCCCTTCGCCGTTAGGACAATTGACATCTCTAAGTAATCTCAATGCCTCGCCACAGACAGAGTATGTCACAAGAAGTCCTCGTCAGGTGCAGGACAACACTACACGGGATAGCTACGGCTCCTCCCCCCAGAGTGCAAAACAAGATTTAAATCCATACGGGCTGAGCCAGAGTCCACGACTTACTGCTGCTCGACCGGCTCCCCCCAAGCCTGCTTCACAACCTTCAAGTGCAGTAAATCCACAACCACAAAGGACCTTACTTGCGCAAAGGCCGGCTCCTGGTCCACCCTCTCAAAACTCTTCACCATCAACTCCTCAGCAACAGCAACAACAAACACAACAACAATCGCAAGCCTTCTCCTCAAATTCTCCACAGCTATCTCAACAATCGTCATCACAACAGTCGTCCCCACAGACTTCGATCAAAAAGTCAACGATGCCGCCGGGATTGGAATATCAAAACAAGCCGAAACCTGTTGCCAAACCGACGACGCCACAGGCTAACAAGGTTGCAAATGGAACCCCAAAGCTCGGGGGTGCTTCTCCAAAGATTGGGACTGGTGGTTCCGCTGATGCTTTGGATATGTTGACTTCTAAACCGCCAAAGGACGACAAGAAGGAGCAAAGGATGTCAAGCATGACGGATGCACAAGTCATGGAAAAGCTTAGAGAAGTTGTGTCAAAGGAAAAACCACTGGATTCGTATAACAAACAGAAGAAGATTGGTCAGGGAGCGTCAGGTTCGGTTTACGTGGCTAGAATACGTGAAAACCCAACGTCTCCCACTGCCCAGCAAATACTAAAGTTGAATGGACCTCGTGCACAGGTCGCCATTAAACAAATGGATTTACGAAACCAACCTAGAAAGGAACTGATAGTCAATGAAATTATTGTCATGAAGGAGAGCAAACACCCAAACATTGTTAATTTCCTGGATTCTTTCTTACAAGAAGAGACGAATGAACTATGGGTCGTCATGGAATTTATGGAAGGTGGTCCACTAACAGATGTGATCGATAACAATCCATCAATTAGTGAAGATCAAATCGCAACTATATGTCTCGAGGTAAATCTTATTTAATCGTCTCTTTTTTCTTTCCAGATACTAATTTAATAATAGACCTGTAAGGGCTTGATCCATCTTCACAGCCAGCAGATCATTCATCGAGATATCAAATCAGACAATGTTCTTTTGTCATCACAGGGACATGTCAAGATTACTGATTTCGGTTTCTGCGCCAAATTGACAGATGCGAGAGCGAGACGTGCTACAATGGTTGGCACACCATATTGGATGGCACCGGAAGTCGTCAAGCAGAAAGAATACGGATCGAAAGTTGATATTTGGTCATTAGGTATCATGGCAATTGAAATGATTGAAAGTGAACCACCGTATTTGAACGAAGAGCCACTCAAGGCTTTGTATTTGATTGCTACAAATGGTACACCAAGATTGAAGAAACCGGAGAAGCTCAGTAAAGAATTAAAAGCCTTTTTGAGTGTCTGTTTGTGTGTAGACGTCAAATCACGAGCTACAGCTGAAGAACTTGCTAGACACGAGTTTTTGAGACATGGTTGCTCGTTAAATGGATTGGCAGAGTTGTTGAGATTTAGAAAACAATCTTCTAGTGGTTGATATATGGATTGAGTATGAATGAGGGATACTTGTATACAAGAGCATGTCTAGATGATTTATTTTGTTGGGTATTATAAGTTTAGGATATTCAGATGGTTGCCAAGGTGTGGCTATTTTGTAAGCAGCATTACTCGCAATATTTCAGGAGTATCTTGTTTTTCCTCATATCTTGTTTATGCAATACACATGATATATGTGCGACTATAGCAGTTATGTTCATACTAGATGATGAAGAGATTAATATAATATACTGTATGATTGATTGTCACTGTCATCTTCTTCTTTTTGTTCGACATGTAATTTTAACTTACGAGAATGACGTCAATCAGTCAACAAAAAGAGTGGTATCACCATCACATGAAATAGCATTCCAATGATTCATCAACCTTACAATTCGATCAATTCATCAAATGGGAATGACAGATAAATCATCACATTCGAGTAAATCACTCGGAAACGTTCTCATCACAGGTGGATGTGGATTTCTCGGCCATAAATTAGCCAGTCTCCTTCAACAACGACAAGTATGTGAATCAATCACCATTCTCGATCTCCGACCACCACGAACGCCATTAGATAAAGTACAATACCATCAATGCGACATCACAGACTTTTCATCCGTAAAGGAGATATTCAACACCGTCAAGCCGCGCACGGTATTCCACACTGCATCACCGATATTCAACATCAACGACAATAAAATCATGTACGACGTCAACGTCATCGGC